>Ga0105240_10004870_pt1 | contig 20201 bp, 17 predicted proteins | sample KBSC54metaG_FD_80426 | JGI IMG/M metagenome (GOLD analysis project Ga0105240, IMG submission 80426) | Corn rhizosphere microbial communities from Kellogg Biological Station, Michigan, USA - KBS C5-4 metaG | ecosystem: Host-associated > Plants > Roots > Rhizosphere > Soil | place: Michigan, USA... | reverse complement strand
TCAACGCACACTTCTTTCTTTCTGTACGCTTTGCGCATTTTCATGAGCGACTGGTTTATGGTGATGCGAATCAGCCAGGTTGAAAGTTGTGAATTCCCCTGGAATTGGTCCAGGTTTCGGAACGCCCTTAGAAAGGCTTCCTGGACGACATCCTGAGCGTCTTCACGGTTCCGAGTGATGTGTTGAGCGATTCTGAAGAGTTTTCTGTCGTATCGCTTAACCAGTTCCTCGAATGCGCTGACCTCTCCCCGTTTGCACGCTACAACGAGCGTCAGATCGTCATGTGCAAGGTTCGACGCGCCAGTTGGTCTTGGGTCACACACCATACAAGTTGCTGCCATCTCAGTTTCCTTTCCACGATGCGAACAAGGCCATCTCGCCGGTCACAGTAGAACTGTGCCTTGATCGGAATCTTCCACTCTAGGACCTGCTCTCCGCGTACTTGTCTGCTGCGTGTCGGAGATTTGCCATTTTTTCTGAAACGATTACTGCGCCTGCAGCGCCGTCGTGGTTGTACATTGACCGAAGTCCTTGCTCATCTTGTGGACCTCGAATATTGGTTCACCAGACGCATCCTTACGCTTTTTCCCTGACAATTCCACGCGCTCGCCAGGTTGTAGCATTTTGCTCTGCTTGTTAGTGAGGCTATAGGTTTGGTTGTCCTTTTCACTAACGAGCTTGTCTCCGGTACCAGCGAGGCAGCCTTGCACTGTTGTTCGCTTGTGTAACTTCCAGTAAAGCAGCCCGGCGGCGGCGGCTCCGCCCGCGATGGCACCGATCACTGCACCCTTAGATCCGTAACTCGGGTAGGAGCCTGAGCCCCCGGTTCCACCACCGCCGGGATATTGAGCCAGCGCGGCAGTAGGAGGCAGGGCCAGCAGGATGAGCGCAGCCAAGGCTCGTCGCAGATGTCTGTTGAAAAACACTCGCGAAGTCAGCGAATTTTCTTTTGTTTCATAGATCGGTTGATTCATTGCAAGATTCTCCTTTTTGAGAACTATCGATTTACGGCAAAAACTTGTATCCAACGCTGTGGATGGTTAGAAAGTGCTTCGGGCGCGAGGGCTCCACTTCCAGTTTTTGTCGCAGTCTCAAAACGTGATTGTCAACGGTGCGACTGCACGGATAATTGTCGTAGCCCCATGCTCGGTTCAACAGTTCGTCCCGCGAGAGAACCCGCCCAGGATTCGACACAAAGAATCGGAGAGTCTTGAATTCCTGAGCCGTCATGGGAATCTGTTCTCCGGAGGACCGGCTCACTTCCATGCTGTAGAAGTTAATGCAGATGTCACTGAACTGAGTCACCACGCCATGCTCACGCGTGACATCGAGGAGCGAGCCGACGCGCGCCACAAGTTCTTCCCAACTGAACGCCAGGACTCGCGCCTGGATCGGAGTCGGAACTGAGTTGGACTTGAATCCTGGGATGAGATTTCCCCGCTTAGGAAAGGTAATCACCGCCTGCATTCCGTCGCACTCGAAAACTTGTCTCAAAGCGCCTGGTACCGGCTCGTCGGAATAACCCGCCGGAATGTTTTCGGTCTTAGTGATGGCAATTGCAAAGAGTTCTGGTGTGACCTTCTTTTCGCGGCCGATGAAGCTGGTGTGTATTGGCGCTACACAAGGCTCGTCTGAAAGATTCAATGCGCTGTTGTAAGCCATATCTTTTCCTTTTGGAGGTCTGTTTGATCGTTCCCGATCAGTTGGGCGGCGCTCACAGGTTGCCCGCTCTTCACCACAATCTCGTACTCGACAGATGCTTCCTCGGGTGTTGCTCTTCTGCGATAGATGGTCTCTATGTCCCCAGTTTCAGGATTGCGACGCACTGTCCTGTCAACAACCACTCGGGGGCCAACCAGTCTGCTGTGATTTCTCCAAACTATTTCCAACACGTGATTTCCTCTGGGCCAGCCCTTTTCAGGCGGTCTCGCTGTGAAGTGATCGCAGATTAACCGCGTTGCATTTCCAAGTCATGGCGTTTTGGTGTTGTTGTTGTATTGTTTTGCGGCGCAACGTGGCAGGCTGAACGTGAGCTTTGTGCTGTTAATTCGCGGCTTTGTGTCGCGCAAGAAAAAAGGGGTGAGAACCTAGCTTCGGTTCCCAACCCCTGGGGAGTCTAAAGATCGAGTGCCCGCTACTGAATTGCGAACAGTGGACCGGTTGCGTCCGGGAAATTCGTAGTGTTCAGTATCTGGATTCCAGCCTGATGGTCGCCATCAAATGGTGTGACTGTGCTGGGGCAGCCAGCAGCGACAGCGGCATTGGGCTCAGCGAACCAAATTCCCATGTGGTAGATCTGCACGGGAGGAGTCGCCGGATTGGCAGCAGCGTCGTCTCGGAACACCTGCGGCGCTGGGGCAACATTGGGAGCCATGATGAAAGTTTCTTTGCTGAAAATGCCAGCGAAGTCTCCAACTGCCCTTCCATCTCCATTTGTACGGATGTCGCCCTGATACCAGGACAGCCCGAATGGACTATGTGGAACCTGCAGCAGGAACACCGAAAACTCCGTATTGGGGGGCAGGTTTGCAGTTTCTACGTGAAGCTTCTGGACCAGGCCCAAATCCGTGATCGTGACCCGACCCTCAGCGGTGGTCTTCAGGCATGCCGCTGCACCGGCAGAAACCTTCATTTTGAAAGTGATGCTATCGCCATCTGCGGCGTTAGCGCGCGGTGCGATCGCAATCAGAGCGATGGCCAGAGTCATGGCGGGTGTCAATAAAACCTTCTTCATAGAGACGTTCTCCTTTTATTTTGTGGTGCTGATTGGGTGTTCTGATGGGTTCTGCCTACGCAAGCTCATCTGCCCCCATTTCGGTGTCCGAAGCCACAGGCTCCAGCATTTTCAACAAGATCTGCGGAAGTTCTTCAACGGCATGGAACAGTGCAGTGCGTCCGGACGCCACGTGCTCAACTCGGCCCGAAAACCTCTCAGCGGTTGACTGATCGGCGCCCCGGAACTGGATCACGAATGCATTTGCGTGTTGCAATCCCTTCATCACAGGCCGAGAATAGCCGCAGGGTTGAGAGAGAGTCATGACGTACTCGTCACGTTAAGGTAGTGTTTCCGTGGCGCTTCAATTACGTGCCGAGTATTGGGGTCGGAGCGCAGGCTTCCGCGCATTCGGAAGATGAACAATTCTTTGAACCCCACTGTCAGCTAGTTCATCAGTGTAGAGGCATCACATCACACCGTCCTGTAAATGCAAGCCACAAGAGAGATCGCGTTCGGGCAATTTCGCCTGGACCTCACCAACGAGTGCCTTTGGTGTGGCACGCTGGCCATCTCTTTGCGACCGAAGGCCTTCGCAGTTCTCAAGATCCTGATTGAAAATTCAGGACAACTGGTAAGTAAGGAAAACGTGCTTGACACAGTTTGGCCCGGTACGTTTGTTGGCGACGCAGTCCTGAAGGACAACATCCGGCAACTTCGAGAGGCATTGAACGACGATGCCGGATCACCCATCTATATCGAGACCGCACACCGCCGTGGTTATCGCTTTATCGGGAAGCCTTTTGAATTGCTTCCAGGCAAGCCTTCCGCTGAAGCCATGCCGGGTATGGCGTTTTCACAGACCGTCCGCCGAGCCGACTTCGCAGCCACTGAACCCCGAGTCCTCGGTCGACAGACTGAATTGGCGAAGATGGGGGAGTGGCTGGATCGTGCCCTCGGCGGAAACCGTCAAGTTGTGTTTGTCACCGGGGAAGCTGGAATCGGAAAAACCACTGTCGTCGAGGCTCTTCTCGAGGATGCTGCGGAATTGCCGGGCATTCGCATCATGCGAGGACAATGCCTCGAAAACTACGGCGCGGGCGAGGCGTACCTCCCCTTGCTGGATGGGTTTTCGCGACTCTCCCGGTCTCCGGGTGGAGACCAGGTCGTGAACTCATTGCGTCATCAGGCTCCCGCCTGGTTGGCGCAAATGCCTTCCCTGGTTCCGCAGTCTGAAAGAGCCGACCTGCGATCCCAAAGCACCGGCGCAACGCGCGAGCGCATGCTGCGCGAAATAACGGACGCCATCGAAACTCTGTCGTCAGAGACTCCTTTGCTGCTCGTCCTCGAAGACCTGCACTGGAGCGATTACTCCACCCTGGATCTGATTTCGTACCTGGCGCGGCGTCGGGACCCCGCGCGCTTGATGGTCATCGGCACCTATCGTCCGGTTGATGTCATCGTGGCGGACCATCCCCTCAAAGGTGTCAAACGGGAGTTGCAAGCGCATGGATTGTGCCGCGAAGTGGCACTGGAATGTCTCTCCGAAGAGGTCGTTGGGGAATACTTGGATGCGAGATTTCCGGGGCATCAGTTTCCCGCCAGACTGAGGCAGACCGTTTTTCGGCGTACTGAAGGTACACCGCTTTTCATGGTTGACCTGGTGGAGTACTTGGCGGATCAGAAGGCAATCGTTGAAGAACAAGGTACCTGGAAGCTGCGAGTTGATCTCTCGGAGGTCGAACAGCGGGTCCCCTCCAACGTCAGAGACTTGATCCAAAAACAAATCGAGCGTTTGAGCCTTGACGAGCGCACGGTTCTGGAGGCCGCCAGCGTGGCAGGAATGGAATGTTCGTCGGTTGCCATTGCTGCTGGCCTCGAGAACACCGTGGAATGGGTTGAAGAACATTGCGAAGAATTGGCGCGACGTCATCAATTCCTGTCGCCGGCGTTGTTGGTGGAATTGCCGGACGGTACCGTGACTCCGCGCCATCGGTTCATTCACGTTCTGTATAGGGACGTGCCCTACCGCCTGATGGCACCGAGGCGCCGTTCGCAAATTCACCAGCGAATTGCCGAACGCGGGATCGCAATTTATGGTGATCGCGCTCGTGAGATTGCCGCCGAATTGGCGATGCACTTCGAGCAAAGCCGCGACTGGCCGAGAGCAGTTCAGTATCTGACCCAGGCGGCTGAGAACGCAATTCATAAATCTGCCTATCACGAAGCCGCAGATCTTGCGGAACGGGGACTCGTGATACTGAAGGCATTGCCGCAGTCTACCCAGCGGAATCAGCAAGAGATCGCTTTGCGCATAGTCCTGATCCTGTCTCGCGGTGCCGTTAAAGGTTTTGCGTGGTCTGGGGTGGAATCGGCGCATGCCGACGGAAAAGATCTGCTGCGTTTGAGCAAGCCGTCGCCTCAAGGATTTAATTGGCTCTATCTGCTTGGCCTGTTCCGGATGTTCCTGGCAAATACCCGGGGTGCTTTGGAGATTGCCTATCAAGTGATAGAGCTTGCCGAGGAACTCGAGGACCCAAGACTGATCACGGAAGCCCACCGCGCCATGGGTTCCACACTATTGGAAATAGGCCGATACGCCGAAGCGCTTGAATACGTGAATCGGTCCTCGCAGCTTTACTCTGCGAACCAACCCTTCTCCCAAACTCTGATCAGCGGCCGTGATTGTAAAGTGCTCAGTGAATGCTCTGCAGGGAAAGCATTGTAGCCCATGGGGTTCCCTGATGCTGCCATACAACGAATGCAGGCCGGATTGGACTTCGCGAGGCAGCTCGCTCACCCCCAGAGCCTGGTTTATGCGGCTCGTTTTATGTGCCAGTTGCATCAGTTAAGAGGCGAGCCGCGGCTTGCGCAAGAACGCGCAAAGGAAGTCATCAGAATCGCTGAGGAATATGGTCTGGAGCCTTGGGTCGCGTTCGGCAAGATCGATCTTGGTTGGGCTGACGCGGAACTCGGCGAGGTCCAGCAGGGGATAGAGCTGATGCAGCAAGGCCTCTCGCTATACGAAACCACTGGAATCAGACTCTGGTATCCAGTTTTCCTGGGGTCCCTGGCTGATCAATTAAACAAAGCGCAACGGATAGAAGAAGGACTGGAGCGGATCGAGGAAGCCATAACCTGCGCCGTGCAAACCGGAGAGGGATATGCGCTGGCGGAGTTGCACCGAATCAAAGGTGAATTATTGTTGAATCGCTGCGGGGCGCTACTGGCTGGAGACCATCCCTGTGATTCAGCCAGAACTTCGATCTTGTCCGAAGCGAGAGCGTGCTTTGGCGAGGCGTTGACCATTGCGAAGCGCCAAGGGGAAGATCCTGGGAATTGAGGGCAGCGCTTAGTATGCTGCGACTTGAGAGACAATGCGGAGAGCCAGATCAAACGCAACTGGCCGAGATCCATGCCTCCTTCACTGAGGGATTCGAAACCGCAGATCTCAAGTTGGCCAGGGAACGGCTGAACGCAACAAAAGCTGGGCAGTTCATGAACTGAGTGGTCATTTTCGAGTGAGTCCGAGGTCCGTGATCCCAGTGGAGTGTGAATGCAAGTTGCGAAAGAGATCGCATTCGGAGAATTTCGGCTTGACCTTCTCAATGAATGCCTGTGGCAGGGCACGCGAGCGATTTCCTTGCGGCCGAAGGCATTCGCGGTCCTGAAATTATTGGTCGACAATCCAGGCCTCCTCGTCACCAAGCAGCAGGTGCTGGAAACCGTCTGGCCCGGTACTTTCGTCGGCGACGCCGTTCTCAAAGACAACATCCGGCAGCTGCGCGAAGCATTGAAGGACGATGCGGCCTCGCCGACTTATATCGAGACCTCCCACCGGCGTGGCTACCGCTTTGTTGGGAAACTCTCCGAAGCGGCCTCAATTTCTCAATCCATCGCGCCACTACCTGCCCCTCAAGTTGCCCACGCAGCTTCTAACAATCAACCGAGCAAGCGCGGCCTTCTGGGACGTGAGGTGGAGTTAGCCAAATTGCGGGCGTTGTTAAATCGGTCCTTGGCTGGAGAACGACAAACTGTCTTTATCACCGGGGAACCTGGGATTGGGAAGACCAGCATGGTGCAGGCTGTCTTGGAAGCGACCGCGGAGGTGGGGCGACTTCACGTGGCGCACGGGCAATGCTTGGAGCACTATGGCGCCGGTGAGGCTTACTTGCCCGTACTCGATGGATTTTCTCGCCTTTGCAGATCAAGCGATGGTGATCAGGTGCTGAACTCATTGCGTCAACACGCGCCGGCTTGGGTCGCACAAATGCCGTCGCTGCTTCCGGAAGCAGAACGGCGGCACTTGCAGTCTCCAACAGGAGACACCACAACGCGCGAGCGGATGTTGCGAGAAATGGCAGAGGCAATCGAGACTCTGACGGTCGAGTTCCCCCTTTTGTTAGTCCTTGAAGATCTGCACTGGAGCGATCACTCGACACTCGATCTTGTTTCATATCTGGCAAGGCGCCGAGATCCCGCTCGTTTGATGGTGATCGGCACTTATCGCCCCGTGGATGTCGTTGTGACTGACCACCCCATTAAAGGGGTCAAACGGGAGTTGCAGGCGCACGGACTGTGCCACGAGGTTGCACTCGAGTGTTTGGACGAAGCGTCGGTCGCGGAGTACCTGGCAATGCGGTTCCCTGGCCACCACTTTCCAGCCGGGTTGAAGAAAACAATCTATAGGCGAACTGAGGGAAATCCTCTGTTCGTTGTGAATCTGGTGGAGTACCTGACCGACCAGAAAAGAATTGTTGAAGAGCAAGGCAAGTGGAAGTTACGCGTTGACTTGTCAGAAGTGGAACAGGACATTCCGGTGAACATCCGGCAGTTGATCGAGAAACAGATCGAGCGTCTCAGCGCTGACGAGCGAACGACTTTGGAGGCTGCCAGCGTGGCGGGGATGGAATGCTCGTCGGTTGCTATTGCTGCGGGGCTTGAGAACACGGTGGAATGGGTCGAGGAACACTGCGAAGAATTGGCCCGACACCATCAGTTTTTGTCACCCGCATCGCTGGTTGAACTGCCGGACGGGACCATCACACCTCGTCATCGATTCATTCACGTGCTCTACCGCGACGTACCTTACCGGTTGATGCCGCCGATGCGCCGGTCGCAAATTCACCACCGCATAGCTGAGCGTGGAGTCGCGATTTACGGGAACCGCGCCAACGAGATTGCTGCTGAACTGGCGATGCACTTTGAACAAAGCCACGACTGGCCGCGCGCCCTCGAATACCTTCTTCAGGCGGCTGAAAACGCTGCCACGCGTTCCGCCCATCACGAGGCGGTCGACCTGGCGAATCGCGGTCTGGAGGCACTCAAACTCGTTACCGCACCTGCAGAGTATTCAAAGCAAGAAATGAAACTGCGCACGATCTTGAGTGCGTCCCTGATGGCAATCAAGGGGTTCGCGTCGCCGGAAGTCGAAGAAATCAATGCGCGCGGGCGCGAATTGTTCTGGCGCCACGGGCCCTCTTCTGAGTTGTTCTACATGCTCTGGTCGCTGAATATGTACCAGCAATTCAGCGGCAACATGCTTACATCGATAGAGATCTCGAATCAGATGGTGGAGCTCGCAGAGAAGCTCAAGGATGACGGGCTGATCAGGGAAGCACATCGCTCCCTAGGATCGGCGCTTCTGTTGTCCGGCCGATGCGCTGACGCACTCGACCACCTTGAAAAGAGTGTCGCGCTTTACGACAGAAATCTCAATCAGCACAACCGCATTTTCTTCAGTTTCGATAGCAAGGTGATCGTTGAAACGTTTATTGGCCTGGCGCTTTGGCAGCTTGGCTATCCAGATCAATCCGCGAAAAGATTGTCATGGGGCTTGGCGCGGGCGCGAGAGCTTGATCATCCAGAAACTTTAGTTGTTGCGGGGCATGTCGCGGCGCAAATGTACCAGCAGCAGGGGAACGCCCATCTGGCACGCGTGTTCGCGAAGGAGGCATTGGAGGTTGCGGACGAGTATGGTTTTTCGCTTTGGGTGACTTTTGGCTTGATTGAACTCGGCTGGGCAGAAGCTGAACTCGGTGACGCTGAAGGCGGAATCGAAAAGATGCAGCGGGGTTTGGAGCAATACGAATCATTAGGTGCAAAACTCCGGTGCCCGTACTTCTTAGGGCTACTGGCTGATCAACTCGGCAAGGCGGGACGGATGGAAGAAGCTTTTGAAGCCGTCACAAAAGGCATAAGAGTTGCCGAGCAAACCGGAGAGGGATACGCACTTTCCGGGCTGTATCTGACTAAAGGCGAACTATTCTTGAAATTTGTAAAAGGGGAAGGGCCCCCGGGCGAGTCATCTGGCGTTTCGACGATGTCGGAAGCGAGGGCCTGCTTTAGTGAAGCCTTGAGCGTCGCGAAGCGGCAAGGAACAAGAGCATGGCAATTGAGAGCTGCGGTGAGCCTGTATCAGGTTGATCTGACGCGTGGGAATCCAAACCCCACGCAACTGGCCGAGATATATTCCTCCTTCACAGAAGGTTTCGAAACCGACGATCTCAAGCTGGCGCGGGGACATTTGAACGCCACGCGAGGTCCATACCCATTCTTCCGGGTTTCCCAAATCTAAGAAATTCGGGGATATGAACAGCATTCGTAACGGCACGTAGTTCTCCGTTATCCGACAATCTACAGTCGAAGGTGCGCCAAACACGCTCGGCAATTCAGATCATCTACGCAAAGTGTCCGGGACAACCGTTTAAACAGGATCATCAGATCAAGAAGGTGAAATTACCGTACATGACAGAGTTATTTTCAACGAACCAACACTGCAGGGTGCAGACGGGCCAGCTCAGGTGCTAACCTCTTCCTGAGGAACGCAAAGATCCAGACGTTAGAACTTCTCGCCATGAACGATGGCCAAATCACAGCAGGCGCCTTGGAGCGCGGTCGCGTACTTTTGGGTCAAAAGGCGTGGACCGCAGCGTGGTTCCGGAGCCCAGGAAAGCATCGAGAACCACATCACCGCGTGCAGAACAATCAAGCAAAGCATCGGCGACCAAAGCGATGGGCTTGACTGTCGGGTGTAGGGCATGGAGTCTTCCTTCGTCGGTGTTGTGCGAAAGCGTATTCGCCCCGGGATACTCCCAGACGTTGGTCCGGTACCGCCCGAACTGCCCTAGTTGTACGTTGTTGCGGTGCTTTCCTTTCCCGTTCTTGAAGACAAAGATCAATTCATGACGCGATCGATAGAAGCTGCCCTGCCCACCGTTGTTCTTGACCCACACGCATAGGTTCATGAATTCCGAGAAGACCCGTTGCCCTGCTTCGAGCACCTCTGCCATGTGCCGCCAATCCATGCAGACGAAAACAATCGCGCCGGCAGCACTGAAGCGACCTAGAAGACCCAGGGCAGAGACAAGGAACTTCGCGAACTCGTCTGGTTTCATTTCACCGGAGGCCATAGAGAACTCGCGATGATGAATCGAGCCTTTACCACACACGTTTCCTTCGATTGGAATGTTGTACGGCGGGTCCGTAATGACAACCTGCGCTTTCCTCTTCCCCATCAGCGCCCAGAAACTGGATTCCTCTAGTGAATTCGCGCAAATCACACGATGCTTCCCTAGACTCCAACGATCGCCAACGCGATTGATAGCTGCGCCATAAGGGACCTCTATAGCTTCGTTTTCCTCTGTATTCTTGGTGGTTGCCTCCTCAATGATCAGGTCGATTTCAGGAACCGTGAATCCCGTAACGCTGATGTCAAAGTCCTCTACATCAAGCAAGTTTTGGAGCTCGATGGCGAGAATCGAACGGTCCCAACCAGCGATTTCGGCCAGTCGGTTGTCGGCAACCACATATGCTCGTATTTGATCCGCCGACAGGTCCTCAAGGGTGATCGTCGGAACTTGAGGAAGTTTCAAGGATTTCGCTGCCGCGAGCCTCCCATGGCCGGCAATAACGGTTCCGTCCTTCGCAATCAGAATTGGGTTCACAAAGCCAAACTCGTCGAGGCTTGCCGCAATCTGCCGAACATGGTTCTTTGTGTGCGTTCGTGGATTCGTAGGGTTCGGTTTCAATTCCCCCGTAGGCAAGTATCGGACGGTCAATTCCGGTGTGCTCATTGGCCCTCACTCAGTCAATTTCTAGTTGTGAGGATAGCGAAATTATGCTCTACTTGTCTTGCATGACAACTGTAGAGCGCTTTTGGTCGGCTTTTGCCTGGGCCGAGCCCATGCAAGACAATGAACTCCACCTGATTACGATTGGCAATAAGCTGCAGATTTCTGGCTTTTTCCCGACCTACAAGAATCGAAGCCGCCCCACAGACCTGCTTTCTTGGTATGAAGCGCTACGCAGAAACCGATCAAGAGGCAAGCCAAACTCCGAGGAGGACTCCCCGCACGTTGTATTCGCGAACGCGGACAACGATGAAAAGCTGATTGCATTTGTCAAAAGGTTTGGCCCGGTTGTGGCGGAGTTCGTTCATGAAGAGTTCGGGCCGCCACACCTGTTAACTGCGAAACAAAACCTTGCAGAACTCAGGAGAGAACGCTTCGTGTATTGCTCAGCTCTCTCTCTCGTCTTGGAGGTGAAGCGATCACTGGCAAGACCCAAGAGGCGCTTCGACTTCGGGAAATCCCTGATTAGGGACATCGTCTCCAATACGAGTCATTGGCCGGAGCAATGGGAGCGGGAACGCAAACTGCGCAAACGGGAACCTTCATGGCGGCCAACGGAACTCGATCGAATTCAGCAGATCGCAGTGTCTGGGAAAGACCTATTCTTACGGGCGGATCTCGACGGGCGCATCGTTATTTGCGAATTGCTGAATACCTTCCGATCTCTCGTGTTCCCCAATCCAACAGAATTGCATTCGAGCATTCGATACGGCATTCGGCCCCTACTTTATGCGATCCTTCGGACCGAGTTTCTGCACCCTCGGGAGACAGGCGTATGTGAGAACACTCGATGCAGGAAGTTTTTCGCGCTCAAACGTACCGATCAACAGTTCTGCAGCTCCCTTTGTTCACGTCATCAGCGCCAACGAGACTATTGGCAAGAAAGCGGGAAGGAGCGTCGGGCTGCGAGGATGGACCAGAAAAGAAGGTATTCACGCTAAGCTGCCGTGTCGGCCCGCAAATTACGGTAAACAGCGTTTTCGAGTTCAAGACGTTTGCTATTTGCAACCGCCTCCTGCCTCGACTTGATTCTTTGCGGGAACGGAGCGTCAATGTCGATTGGAGGCAGTATGCCAGATCTTATAGCGGAACGGCTCTCATCATTGCCATTCCTGGACAAAACGGTCCTTTGCCGCTTGTGGCAGGAGTTTTTTGACGCCCAACCATCACCAAAGCTTCGTAGGGATTTCATGATCCCCATCTTGGCGTACCGCATACAAGAACGGGCTTTCGGAACTTTAAGACCAAATACACGTAACCAACTTGATCAGTTAGGTCGCAGTCTTGATACTCGGCCAAACTCACGGTCCGCATTCACCCCACAACTGAGGGCGGGAACGCGACTCGTGCGACGATGGAAAAACGACATTCACGTTGTGAACGTTGAATACAGCGGGTACGAATACAGGGGAACTCGATACCAGACCCTTTCCCAGATTGCACGTCTGATCACAGGAACGCGCTGGTCTGGTCCTTTATTTTTCGGTACAAAACACAATCAGAAACAGAGAGCCTCCACACAGGGGGTCGAATGAACGCCGCCCGAGAACTGCGATGTGCGGTATACACGCGGAAGTCCTCTGAGGAAGGTCTTGAGCAGTCATTCAATTCCTTGGACGCACAGCACGAGGCGTGTGAAGCATTCATCTTGAGTCAGCGTCAAGAAGGTTGGCGCGCGCTAAAGACTCGTTACGATGACGGAGGCTTCTCCGGAGGTAACACCCAGCGCCCAGCTCTCCAGCTCCTGCTCGAAGACGTCAGGGGCCGAAAGATCGACGTCATCGTCGTCTACAAAGTCGATCGCCTCACTCGCAGCCTGGCGGATTTCGCGAAAATTGTCGAAGTTCTAGACGCGAACCATGTCTCATTCGTTTCCGTCACCCAGCAGTTCAATACAACGACCTCAATGGGGCGCCTGACGCTAAACGTCCTGCTTTCGTTTGCGCAGTTCGAGAGAGAGGTGACGGGGGAACGAATCAGGGACAAGATCGCCGCTTCAAAAAAGAAGGGAATGTGGATGGGAGGTCTGGTGCCGCTAGGATATGACCTCCGCGGGCGAAAGCTAGTTCCAAACACAAGAGAGGCGGCACTGGTTTGCCGGATCTTTGAACTTTACCTGCAATTGGGATGCGTCTCGAGATTAACCGCACAGCTCCGGCAAGAGAAGGTCAAGAGTAAAGCGCACCAGACGCGGAGCGGATGGCGCCGAGGTGGAGTGCCGTTCTCTCGCGGAGCCCTGTACCATCTTCTGCGCAATCATCTTTATATAGGTGAAATTCGGCACCGGGACGAGTGGTTCCCTGGCGAGCACGAAGGCATTGTTCCTATCGAGACTTGGAAGGAAGTTCAACGGCAATTGACCGGGAATGTTTCCGTTCATCGGCACCGCCTGCAGGAGAAGTCGTCGAGTCTGCTGACTGGAGTTCTAGAAGATGGCAGAGGCATTCGTTATACGCCGTCCTTCACCAAAAAGAATGGGCGGCGATACCGGTATTATGTGTCCCAGGACGCTATCCAGAACCCCGGCGCTACGGTGTCTCCCATCAGACGACTGCCTGCCGCGGAAATCGAAGCCGTGGTTTGTCAAAAATTGCGTTCTTTGCTGATGTCTGAGGCAGACCTGTTCGATATCGTCGGGTCGAACATTGAGAACCCAGGATCGATGAAGCAACTGATCGCATCAGCGAAGAACCTGGCGCAAAACTTCGCTACTCTTCCCTTAAATAAGGTACGCCCAATCATCCTCGCATTTGTGCGAAAAGTGGTGGTGAAATCAGACCGTGTTCTGATCATCATCAGCAGGTTAGGCCTACGGCATCTCCTGGAAGCCCGAGGAGAGATTTCGGAGTCTGCAATCGATGGTGCCGGACCTGACGATCTCGTCGAGTTATCTGTTGAGGCTAAACGTGAGCGCCACGGCGGGGAAGTTCATCTCACGCTTGCACCCACTGCTTCTCTTCGCAATGCGGAGGTTAACGTTTCTCTGGTGAAGGCCGTAGTTCGCGCCCATATGTGGTACCAGCGAGTGCTGAGAAATGAAGCACTCGACCAGCGTGACCTCGCTCGCCAAGCTGGTCTCACAGAGCGATATGTTGGCAGGGTTTTCGCCTGTGCCTTTTTAGCCCCGGATATTGTCGAGGCCATTCTCGAAGGGCGTCAGCCACGCCACCTCACCTTTGAACAGCTCACGAGAAACATTCCTCTGAGTTGGGCCGAACAGCGCGAGAGGTTCGGATTCTAAGATGGGGCCGTAACTACCGGATAGCCGTGCCGTGCTATGCCTTATCGAGCTGGAAAAATCAGATACTCCAGGTTTTTGTGCCATTCAGGCATATCACACCGGTGTTTGTTTTCCCTCAGTCCCGGAATCAGCAACGTCCCATGGGAAGGCCGCCGACGCGCGCAGTCCGAGATCACCTGAGACAATCGTGCGACCTAAGAACATCTCGCTGCAATGAGGGTTATGTCGTCGTTCTGTTGCCCATCGCTGAATCGTTGAACGTCTTGCACGATTGACCGGATCATTGCTTCAGGAGCTAAACCGCTGTACTTCTGAAGCGCATCAATGAGTCGCTGTTCACCAAATTCTTCCCCTGCACCATCGAAGGACTCCGTGACTCCATCCGAGTACAAGAGGAGAATGTCACCTGAAGACAGTCCACACTCTTGAGCAGAGCAAGTCCAGTCTTTAAACAGGCCCACTACTCCGCAACTGGAGTTAAGGCTTTCCACCCTCTCATCACGCCGCAGAATAAGCGCAGGAAGATGTCCGCAGTTTGCGTACCTCAACCATCTGTTCGCATTGTCGTATTCAATGAATAACAGTGTCGCGAACGCTTCCTGTGACGTGGTCTCACAAAAAAGCTGATTCACAGCTTGCAAGAAGCGCTGTGGCTGCTCGATAACAATAGGAATATAGGGTCGCATCGAGTAGCTCGCGCAAAGGTTGCGCACATGAGCTTGCAAGTTTGACATCAGGAGCGCGGCTGGCATTCCTTTGCCGCATATGTCGGCCACAACGAGCCCAAGCCGCCCATGCCCCAATTCGAGAAAATCGTAATAGTCGCCACCCACATGCCGAGCCTGCACACAAATGCCAGCGTAGTCGAGGCTCGACGCGTTCGGCTTCGTTTGCGGAAACAGTCTTGACTGGACTTGTCTCGCCGCTTCCAACTCCTGCGCGGCACGTTTGTAAGCCGTGATTTCACGGCTAGCTGAATCGAGGCCTACGAGCGAAAAGCGGTTTCCATCGATATCTTCAAAACCTGTGACGACCCCGCCCCACTCTTCGGCTTGGGGCGGATGAGAAAACCGAACACCTCGGCTGAGCCATTCGCCAAATTTGGCGTGAACGTCGTCACTGAGAAAGACCACGAATCGACCTTTTCCCACGAGGGCATAGTCTTCGGTGTCTTCTTTAGGCGCGATTAATGCGAGGACAGCGGTTCCGTCAGGCGGGGCAATCGTTACGTAGCGCCCTAGGTGATGAGTGGAGTCAGACAACACTTGAAAGCCAAGCTGCTCCACGTAAAACTGCAAGCTTTGTTCTATGTCGCGGACGAACACCGAAAGACAATGAATCCGCAGGTGCGGGCCGTCGGGCTTGGGCGCATTCCGTGAAGCCTGCGGTGTTGGAAACGCCGCTTCGAGAAGATAACGAATTTGCTCGTGCCCCATTCGCGTGATTCTAGCAAAACCTCCACCCGAATTTGGGTGGATCTTTCATCTTGGCGTGTCACCCGGCGGAAAATTGTTCCGTTGCATCGATCGGGCGCCCGCTCAACACCGCGTCGCCAGCCTGACCCACGTTTGCATGGCGTGCACAGAAGCGGTGCGCTTCGTTCCGCCCAACCAGATCTCCCTTGTATCTCGAAGCTCAGGCTCTCGCTAAGTAGACCGTGGCGTCGAGCCTGATGGGATTGCTCTCGCAGCCGACCGGCCACCAGCAGTCGTTGAAGCCCTTAAAATGTTCTGAGACTCATGATCCACCGGGGACGGGAGCTCCGGACTCCTTCAATATGCGCAGTATTTCCTTTCGGATTTCCCCGCCGCGCTGCTCAGTGTCAGACCAGGACGATGCTGGCGCTCTATGGGAATCGAGGAGATTCAATGCCTTTTCAGCGTACTCCCGTGCCAGGTCTTTTTGCCCATCTGTTAAATAGGCATCCGCGAGATTCGAGTGCGCATCGGCGGAATCGGGGTAAGCGAGAAGATTGAGTTTAAAGACCTCAATTGCATCCTTGACATCTCCGCCACGCTGATAATGTTCGCCGATTAGATCGGCGGCGACTTCGGGCCACAACTGCACCTGAGGGTCGTTTCCTCGCGCTTCCAAGAACCGCCGCTTGACTTGTTCGCTGCCTCCGGGCGTTTGAAGAAGGTTCAGGGCTGGCCCTGCTGCGAGCGCTTCCGCCGGCGCGTGACCAGGAGTCTTAACGAGCGTTGTCACGAACCAGTGCACGATGATGCTCGGCAGTTCGGGATGAACGCTGAACATATCAGTGCCATGCCCTCCATGTGCGGCGACCCGGCTGGCGTCTGAAGTTTCATACCAGAGCCACGGGGCATCTTCAGACGATGAATAATGCACCAGCTTCTTGCTGGAACTGGAAGCGATGAGGTATAGCAGCTTCATCGCATCTTGTGTTGGCGGGTATTCGTCGTCATCGGCAAAAACGAATAGCTCCGGCAGTTGCGAAGCCTCCCGGAGAAAGTTCGCGCCGTCGAGTTCAGTTTCCCCCGACATGAGGACCAGCGACTTTACTTCAGCAGGGTGCCGGCGCGCAGCTCCTACGGAAAGGAGAACCCCGAGGGCCCCGGCTCCGCCGACGCCTATCACTGCACGATTGAGCTTCGTCTGCGACCGCAGGAATTCGAGCGCGGTGTCAATATCTGAATAACCTATCGCCATGGGCCAGCGCTTTTCGCCGGTGCTTTCACCAAAGCCGCGGATATCTAGAGTGAGCGTGTTCATCCCTGCTGTTGCAAGCTGTGCCGCCACGGGGGCCCATGACTTGCGATCGCGATTGCTCTGATGCAGCAGCAGCACACTCGGGCCGGGCTTCCTAGCGGCAAAATAAGTTGCCTTCAGTAATGTGCCATCCGATGCTCTCAAATCAATTACACGCGGCTGCGGTTGTGGTTCTTGGGCGCTTGACGCGGCTGCGGTCGCGACAAGCAGGCACCCTAAGAGCGCACGGGCAACGGGTTTCATTTCGAGACCTCCTCTCGCAAACTTGTGGAACTCCGCGATTCCGAAGCAAGGTCATTCCTGATTACTGTTCCGCCTTTCATGACGAATCGAACTCGTTCGAGTTCATGAATGTCAGCAACGGGATCGCCTGCGACGGCGATGAGGTCGGCAAATTTGCCGGGATCGATTGCACCGATGCGGTCTTGCCAGCCCAGCATCTCTGCCGCAGTCACTGTGACCGCGCGGATCACCTCAAGCGGTGGCACGCCGGCATCACGCATCTTGATTATGGTCGCAGCGGTCGCTTGGCCCCGCGTCTTTCCCGGGTAAAACCAACACATGTCTGAGCCGACGGCAAACCTAACGCCCGACTTCATAACCCGCTGCACCAATTGGTCGTAGGTTTGCTTACGAGTTGAATTGCGGCTGACAGCAGCAGCACGCGAATCAGGGGACATGAATATGAGCGGCTCGCTGATTTTCAAGTAGAACAAGTCATTAAATGTTGGCGTCAGGTCGAGAAAGATTCCTTTGTCACGCATTTGTTTTAGCTGCTCATCCGTCGCATCGTTGCCATGCTCGATAGAATCGGAACCGGCATCGATCGCGGTTTGAATGCTGATCTTGTCTGCGGCGTGCACGGCAACCTTCAGGTGCTCGCGATGTGCTTCCTCTACGACGGCAGTAAGCTCTGTAACGGTGAGGTTCTGATCCGCCGTGACCTTGATGACGTCGACATTTTGGAATGCGTTCCGCCGCACAGCTTGCCGGGCCTGGTCTGCGCCGTCAATGAGTAAGAATTCCTGCTGCAGAATTGCATCAGCAAGAGCGGGATTCAGTTCCTGAACGTACGAACCGCGCGTGATGAGTTTTCGTCCAGAAGCGAGGAGTCTCGGGCCCGGAACACGCCCCGCAGTGATGGCATCACGCAGCTCGGTGTCTCCATCTATTCCGGAGTGACCTAGATTCCGGACCGTTGTGAAGCCGCTCTCCAGATCTTCGCGAGCCAATTGCGCGCCCATCAGCACGCGTTTGCTTGGCGACTCAATAACTGCCAGCAACATGCCCGGAGCGAACAGTCCATTTAGGTGTCGCTGTTGCTCCAGTTCCGGAGGAATAATGATGTCGAGAAATAAATGGGTGTGGCTGTCGATCAAACCTGGCAACAATGTCGCGCTGCCCAGATCGATGATTTTGGTCCCACTTGGAACCGTGATTTGCGAAGGCTTGCCAATCTGCTTGATCTTCTCGCCTTCGATCAGAACCGCGGCAGGCGCCAGGATGTTACCGGTGCGAGGGTCGAGAAGGCGGCTCGCTTTCACCAGAGTGGTCTGGCTGGAGGATCGCGCGGCTGATTGTTGCGCCGCCGCTTGTGTACCGAGAAGCAGCACGAAATATACGGCCAACCTCGCCACTTGGGCACATTCGACATTGCGACCACACGAGTTTGTCATGGCAGCGAACTCCTACTACGTTGCGTCGTCCATCCTACTACAGTGTGAGTAATTGACGCAAAGGCGTCACGACGACTGAACCGGCTGAGAGGTTACCGCTTAAGGATGAAGCAGCAAGCCGTGTGCGCGACGGTCTCAGCGATTCCACCGACGACAATAGTGGTGAACATCAGTGACATTATGAGACTCGCTGTACGGGCGGGCTTTAGTGACTGTTGTTCCAATTGCGCCAAACGATAGCTCAGGTGCGATGAGGCCGTCGCTTGCAGAAACACCGGTCCTTTGGGAATTGCAAGTTTGGCGAGGGCTGAAACTAGTGCCTCTCCGTGCGCGCTGCGAATGACAGATTCGTCGCACGAGAGCTCGCGATAACGTGCCATACGCGCTCCAGCTAGCCAGACGAGCGGATGGAACCAGAGAGCGCAGAGCGAAAACTCATAGAACAGACGAATCAGGTTGTCACGTCTGCGAGCGTGCACTACTTCGTGAAGCAGAACGGCCCGAAACTCCCGCTGATCGAGCATGCGGTCAATACCAAACGGAAGCAGGATATGTGGACGAAACAAGCCATTGACGGCCGGCGCAGGTCTGGCAGCAAAACATACCGGGACGCCATGGGAAACGAAGTTCGAAGTCACTCCCCGACCGGGCAGATCGACTATCTCGTGCTTGCGTTCTTGCTGTATTCGCGCAACCAGTCGGACCGACATTGCGACTGCGCCAATTATCCACACGAACGCAAGCACAATCGCCGTCCAGCCTTGGGTCATGTCCCACACAAGGCCACCGACGATACCGAGCGGCGCCGCCCATTTCAGATGCGGTGCCCACATCTTATCGATCAGCGCACCGATCGGCACCATGAAATTGGTGGCTGTGGTGACCCAAATCCAATATTTCGTGGTAGCGCTCCCGCGCTGTACGGAAGTGAGCAGCCAAGCGGCCACAGCGACGGTTGAGGCATACATCAGATGCACGCTGAAGTAATACATCGTGCGGGCAATGTGCTCATGCATCGTTGGCTCCGCGGGCGCGAACGTTCTTTTCTCTCTGCGCCGAATTTTGCAATACCTTCAGGTCCTGCAAGGTAAGCGTGCCGCTCTCGATGAGATTGGAAACCAGAAGGCGTGGCGAACCGCCAAAGAGACTCAGTAAGTCGCGTAAAATCCTGCCTCGGTACTGGCTCTGATTAATCCTGGCCTCAAAAAGCTGAGCATTTCCAATCTTCTTGACTTTTCGCAAAGCACCCTTCTCCTCTAGCCTGTAGACGAGTGTCTGCACGGTTGTGTAAGCAACACGCTCTTGTTCAGGAAGACTCTCGAGGATTTCCCGGACGGAGGCAATGCCCAGCTTCCAATACTGTTCCAGAATGCGAGTTTCGGCTTTGGAAAGGCGCTGCTCTTTCATGATCTCCTATCCGTTTCGGCGATGCTACTACAAGTAACGTTGTATTATCAATTTCAGAATTGAGCTCCTTCTGAGAGCACTTGGCCCCCAGGTCATGTACTGACGTATCTTTCGAGGTAGGCAGAAAACGCGCTACGATCGTTCAATTTCGTCGCAACCTTCCGACTTGAGATGAGTATTTGAGTTCTAAAGCACAATGGCCCTCTTGGGTGAAAGTTTTGCGCGGGTTCGGCCCCATCCTCATCTTGGGTGGAGGGCTTTTCCTGCTCGATGGTGCACGGCAGCTCTACCGCGAACATATT
>Ga0105240_10004869_pt1 | contig 20203 bp, 17 predicted proteins | sample KBSC54metaG_FD_80426 | JGI IMG/M metagenome (GOLD analysis project Ga0105240, IMG submission 80426) | Corn rhizosphere microbial communities from Kellogg Biological Station, Michigan, USA - KBS C5-4 metaG | ecosystem: Host-associated > Plants > Roots > Rhizosphere > Soil | place: Michigan, USA... | reverse complement strand
CATGAGCTACATTGCCGACATCCATGCAAGACAGATCTTAGACAGCCGGGGTAATCCTACCGTCGAAGTCGACGTCGTTACGGAAAACAACCATCGCGGCCGCGCCGCAGTGCCCAGTGGCGCTTCCACCGGTATCCATGAAGCAGTAGAGCTGAGAGACGGTGATAAAAATGTCTTTGGCGGAAAAGGGGTCCTGAAAGCCGTAGCCAATGTAAATGATATCATCGCCGACCAGCTGATCGGTTTCCCGGTCAACGAACAGGCTTCTCTCGACGCCCGTCTGATCGAGCTGGACGGCACCGAAAATAAAGGCAAATTAGGCGCCAACGCGCTGCTCGCCGTCTCTATGGCCGTAGCAAAAGCAGCTGCGAAAGAAAGCAAGCTGCCCCTCTACCGCTACCTCGGCGGGACCAACGGCACCATTCTGCCGATGCCTCTGATGAACATCCTGAACGGAGGCGTACACGCCGACAACAAGATCGACTACCAGGAATATATGATCGTTCCGGTAGGCGCTGAAAATTTTAGCGAAGCGCTGCGCTGGGGCGTGGAGATCTTCCACCAGCTGAAATCCGTTCTGAAGAAGAAAGGCTATAGCACCAACGTCGGCGACGAAGGCGGCTTCGCCCCGGATATCCAGAGCAACGAAGAGGCTATCGAAACCGTTCTCGCGGCTATCGAAGCAGCAGGCTACAAGGTAGGCAGCCAGATCGGCATCGCCCTCGACGCGGCCAGCAGCGAGATGTACAAGGACGGGAAGTACAAATTCTACAAGAGCAGCGGCAAAGAGCTGACGAGCGACCAGATGGTGGACTACTGGACCTCCTGGGTCAACAAGTACCCCATCATCTCCATCGAAGACGGGATGGCGGAAGAAGACTGGGACGGCTGGAAGAAGCTGACCGAGGCTATCGGCAACAAGGTCCAGCTCGTGGGTGACGACCTTTTCGTGACGAATACAAAAATTCTCCAGAAAGGTATCGACCGCGGCGTAGCGAACAGCATCCTGATCAAGGTCAACCAGATCGGCACCATCACGGAGACGATCAATGCGGTACAATTGGCTCAGACTCACGGTTATACAACCATCATGAGCCATCGTAGCGGTGAGACCGAGGATACAACGATCGCCGACCTCGCGGTAGCCCTCAACTGCGGCCAGATCAAGACCGGCAGCGCCTCCCGCACGGACCGGATGGCCAAATACAACCAGCTGCTGCGCATCGAGGAAGAGCTGTCTGATGTGGCTATTTATCCGAAAGGACGTATCAAATTCAAGAAATAAGTTGTAGCTTAAGGCCCCGGGACGGTCGGAAACGCCCGCTCCGGGGCTCTATTTAATAAGGAACTTGAAAATTTTAACACATATCCCTCCATTTCTCAAGAACAAGTACCTGCTTACAGGCGTTGGATTTACTGTGTGGATACTGTTCTTTGATAACCGGGATCTCATCACGAGCCATTTCCGGGAAAAGGGGGAGCTGTTAAAGCTGCAGGAGAGCAAGAAGTACTATGAACAGCAGATCGCCCTCACCAGGCAGGAGCTTGATCAGCTGAAGACCAACCCGGCACTGCTGGAAAAGTACGCCCGTGAAAAATATCTTATGAAACGGGACAACGAAGACCTATTTCTGATCCGGGATCAAAACCCTGCAGAAAAGCACTGACGATCAACATTTTGCACGCTCCCGCCCCAGTCCGCAGATCAGGCGGACCGGTTGTTCCCCCGGCGGCATGCCCTTTCTGACTAAAAAATGGATATTCTGTCCGGATGGCCGGAAGCCTTAAGAAAAGGCTCATAATAATTTCTTAACGGACAATATCCGAATCCAAATCCCGTTTTTATTGAGGACGTTTCACTTTTACTGCTTTCGGAATTTATTAGGACATTAAATGGTTTTGCCTATGACACTCTTTACACCGGAGGATCTTTTGCGGTATTTGTATAAAGAGTCTTCCCCGGAATTGACGGTGGCTATTGATGCTGCCCTGAAGGAAGACTGGATGCTTCGGGAAAAATTGGAAGTTCTGCGATCATCGACAGACGAATTGGACAAGGTTACTGTAGCACCTCGTATGGAGGTTATTATGCGCGTAATGGATTACGCGAGAAAGACAGCCGTACAGGAACCCACCGTATCGCACCACTAATCGTTTACCAAGCCGCCTTTGTACTCCATAAGACTTAACTGGAGGCCCCTCCGGGGCCTCGTCCAAAGGACAGACTTAAATGCTTTGCCGAAAATTCGCCAAATTTTGAGAAGCGAATTTTCGGTACGTATTACGTAAATTCGCGGTCATTGAATCCTCTTTAATGACCAGAAAGGAACGATTTCAATTCGTACTGGACTACTTCAGCAAGCACAATCCTGACGCGGAGACCGAGCTATTATACGACAGCCCTTACCAGCTGCTGGTAGCTGTTATTCTGTCTGCACAGTGTACGGACAAACGGGTCAATATGACGACCCCGGCCATCTTCGAACGGTACCCGGACCCGGAGTCCCTTGCCCAGGCCAGCTTTGACGAGCTGTTCCCGCTGGTGCGCAGCATTTCATACCCCAACAACAAGACTAAACACCTCATCGGCATGGCGCAGATGCTCGTGGAGAAATTCCATGGCCAGGTGCCTCTTACTGTCGATGAGCTTGTCGAGCTGCCAGGCGTAGGTCGCAAAACGGCCAACGTTATCACCTCCGTCGTCGACAACCAGCCCAATATGGCCGTGGATACCCATGTCTTCCGCGTCGCGGCGCGCATTGGCCTCACCGTGAACGCAAAGACACCCCTCGCCGCGGAGAAACAGCTGATCCAAAATATCCCCCGCGACCTCGTCCACATCGCCCACCACTGGCTCATCCTCCACGGACGCTATGTCTGCGTTGCACGCACGCCAAAATGCGAACAGTGCCCCCTTCGGCCAGCCTGCAAGTATTATCAAAAGAATCTGAAGAAGATCGTTGAGAAGATAAAGGAATAGGCTACCTCTTCTTTTTCTTCTTCTTTGTATGAACCGGCTCCTTCGTCGAAGCGCCTTCATCCACACCCATCGCCTGGTATACCGTCTCCTGTATCCGGCCCCGGATATTCAGTCCCGAGAGCCGCGGGTTGTTCTCTATCGGATTGACCCGGTTGGACAGGAATATAAAGATCAGATCGTATTTCGGATCAACCCACACGCAGGTGCCCGTGAAACCCGTGTGGCCAAAGGTCGCCGGCGACGCCGACAGGCAGGGATAGGGTTCTTTCCGGTGTGCGTTGTCCTTCTCCGGCTTGTCGAAGCCGATTCCCCGCCGGCTGATATCGCTGTGGTAGCCCGTAAAGAACTGGATCGTCGACGGTTTCAGGTAGGTTGTACCACCGAGCTGCCCGCCGTTGAGCAGCATCTCTTCGAGCACCGCCAGGTCATACGCATCGCTGAACAGGCCCGCATGCCCCGCAACACCGCCAAACATCGCCGCACCGGGGTCGTGCACGTCCCCGTGTATCTCCTGCCGGCGGAAGATCGGCTCGTCGGCAGTAGGAGCGATCCGTCCCAGCGGGAAACGCTGGCGCGGCAGAAAGCCCGCCGAGCTCATCCGCAGCGGTTCATAATAGGTCTTCTGCACGTATTCGTTCAGCGGCATACCCGACACCGCCTCCACGACCTTCCCCATGAAAATAAAGTCGTTGTCGCTGTAGATGTACTTATCCTTCGGCCCCAGGTGGCTGTTCAGTATCCGGTGGTAGATGGTGTCTTCCCAATCGTTGCGCAGGTAGAGATTCTCCGCGACGCGTATGGCGTGCGCGCTGTCCATCTTTGTGCTATAGATAGCCGGCAGCGGATATCCTTCCTTGCTGCTGTCGATCGTCTCTTTATAGAAGGGAATAAAAGCTACCAGACCCGCCTGGTGCAGGAGCACGTCCCAGAGCCGCAGCCCGGCCTTATCGCTGCCCCTTACCCAGGGGAGATAATCACCCAGGGTCTTCTGCAGATCGAGCCTGCCTTCGTCGTATAGCTTCATTACACCCATTGTCGTGGCGCATATCTTGGTACAGGAGGCCATGTCGAAGATCGTCTCCTTGTACATCGGCTCTTTCTTGTCATAGGTCATATACCCGAACGCCTTCTGATAGGCGATCCTGCCATGCCTCGCAACCAGCACGACACAGCCCGGCGCCGCCTGTTTGGCGACGCATTCCTCGGCGATGGCATCGATCTTCCTGAGTTTTATGGGATCCATCCCCAGGGCGACGGGATCGCCGGCGGGCAAGGCTTTGACGGGAACCATGCCCGTGCCTGCTTTCCAGGTCTCACAGACTGTCACCGGCAGATGGCCTTTCGCCTCGAATTTTCCCATCAGATAATCCGCCGCCACTTCCTGCGTCGTGGAATCGTCCTCATAGCAGGCGACGAGCTCCCTGGCGTCGCAGGCGTTCTTCAGCGCATAGGGATTGCCAAAGGCCAGCGTTATCGCTCTTTCCTTTTGCTGCAGCGTATTCAGCAGCCAGGCTGCGGGCCGGCTGATGGCGAAATTGCGGGCGGGATAGCGGGCGTAGTTGTGCAGTCCGATCACCACTGTCTCATAGCGGCCGCTGATCAGCTCGAGCGCAGCGGCAGCCTTGGCGCTGTCGAGGTTGTAGTCGAAGAAATAGACGTGCGCCTCGTGGTCGGCGCGCATCCGGGCGCTGAAGGCGTTGTCACCCGTCAGTCCCATTCCGATATAGGCTACTTTTTTCTTTTTGGCGAGCGGGATCAGGTTGTCCGTATTCTTCAGCAGGGTCAGCGCATTCTCCGCCACCTGCCGGCGCATCTCGTTGACGCCGACGTTCAGGTCTGCGGTGAGGTGGTCGGTGTTCACCGGCTTCCAGTCGGCCAACCCATATTCGTATTTGGCGCGAAGGACCTTTCTTACTCTTGCGTCGATGTCCTTCCAGCGGAGCTTCTTGTCCTGGATGGCAGCCTTGATCTTCCCAAGGCTGAGGGCTACGTCACCGGGAAGGCAGAGCATGTCGTTGCCCGCGATCAGCGACTGGACGGAGGCCTCACCGTCGGGGAAGAATTTTGCCACGCCCTTCATCTCCAGCGCGTCGGTAAAACTTATCCCCGTATAGTGCAGCTGCTTCCGCAGCAGTTTCGTGACGTTGTTATAGGACAGGGAGGTCGCCTTGTTGGGTGTATTGTCGATAGCCGGGATATAGAGATGAGCGATCATGACGCTGCCGACGCCAGCGGCGAAGAGCTGGCGGAACGGATAGAGCTCCAGCGAATCCAGCTGTTTGCGATCTTTGGAGATGACCGGCAGGTCGAGGTGCGAGTCGACGGCGACGTCGCCGTGGCCCGGAAAATGTTTGGCGCAGGCCATTACCCCTTCGTCCTGCAGCCCCTTCATATACTGGACGCCGAACTCTGCGACCTTGAGCTTGTTCTCCCCGAACGAGCGGTCGTTGATCACCGGGTTGTCGGGGTTATTGTTGATATCCACTACGGGCGCGTAGTTTACCTGGATGCCTATGCGCTTGCACTGTGCGCCGACGAGCCGTCCATACTGATAGATGAGCGAAGGGTCGTCTGTAGCGCCCAGCATCATCTGCCGGGGCAGTCCTTCGACGCTGTCCATACGCATTCCGAGACCGTTCTCCCCGTCGATACAAAAGAGGATAGGAGTGCGCGTTATACCCTGGTATAGATTGATATGCGCCGCCTGGGTCAGCGGGTCGCCCTGAAACAGGCAGATGCCCCCAACATTGTATTTCCGGATGGCGTCCTCGACCTCCTTGTCATAGAACAGGGCCTTGTGGGTCACCGGGTCGATAGCTGAGAGACGGATCACCATCAGCTGCGTTATCTTCTCGTCCGGGCTAAGACTTTTGAAGACACTGTCTACCCAGGCGTCGGCGGTAGGATTTTTCGTTTCCTGGGAATAGTTTTTGAGGGTCAGAGCTAATAGGGACAGTACGAGGAGCGATTTTCTCATATCGGAAATATTCGGCGTAAATTGCACACAAATTAAGGTAGAATTGCCAGACATCATTCAATTATTGCCCGATAACATCGCCAATCAGATAGCAGCCGGGGAAGTGATCCAGCGGCCGGCCAGCGCCGTGAAAGAGCTGCTTGAGAACGCCGTCGACGCCGGAGCCACCGAGATCCGGCTCTTTATACAGGACGCCGGCAAACAGCTGATCCAGGTGGTGGACAACGGAAAAGGGATGAGCGAGACGGATGCGAGGATGGCTTTCGAGCGGCATGCAACTTCCAAGATCCGCAATATCGACGACCTTTTTCATATCCGGACGATGGGATTCCGGGGCGAGGCCCTGGCATCTATAGCCGCCGTGGCCCAGGTCGAGCTGAAGACAAGAAGGCCCGAAGACGAGACGGGGACCTGCATCGAGATAGAGAATAGCCGCGTCGTCCGGCAGGAGCCCGCCGCCCTCCCTGCGGGCAGCAGCATCGCCATGAAGAACCTCTTCTTCAATGTTCCCGCCCGGCGGAATTTCCTGAAAAGCAACCCCGCGGAGATGCGTCATATCGTCGACGAGTTCATCCGCGTCTCACTGGCCTTTCCGTCGATCTTCTTCTCCCTGACCAGCAACGGCCAGGAGGTGATGCACCTCGAAAAGGGGAGCCTCAAGCAACGGATCGTCCAGATCCTCGGCAGCTCGCAGGCGCCGCGGCTGGTATCGGTACAGGAGAACACCGACTACCTGAACATCTATGGCTTTGTCGGAAAGCCGGAAACGGCCAAAAAGACGAGGGGGGACCAATACTTCTTTGTCAACAACAGATTCATTCGCAGCGCCTACCTGAATCATGCCGTGATGAGCGCGTACAAGGACATGATCCCGCAGGAGAGTTTCCCGCTTTACGTGCTGTTCATCGACCTTGACCCCGAGCAGGTCGATATCAACGTCCATCCGACCAAGCAGGAGATAAAATTCGAGGACGAAAAGATAGTTTATGCGTTTGTGCAGGCGGCCGTCAAGCATGCGCTGGCGCAGTTCAGCGTGACGCCGACGCTGGACTTTGATCTGGACCCGTCGATCCAGGGGCTGGATGCTGTCAATAAGCCCGTCACAGACGAAAAAAAGGCGGAGGTTGCGTCCTCGTCGCTGTACCAGACATTTACGAAAAAGAACCAGGCCCATTTTATCGAGCCGACCAACAAGAGCGAGCTCCGACACTGGAAGGACTTTTATGAGGGACCGACGGACAGCCAACCCGCCCAGGGCCGGCTCAACACTGAAGACCGGGACTTAGGGGCGCTGGCAGGAGATATACAGAAGGGGTCGCATCCTGGGGGGACCGGGGCTGGCGCATCAGGCGGAGGGATGGCCGGTGGCGCGGGTGGCTCATCAGGTGGAGCGGGCGGCGCGGGGAGCGGCACCATCCTGCAGGGTAATATTCCTGCAAAACCGATCATGCCCCTGGAAGATGCACCGCTGCAGCAGCTGCTGAAAACCTATATCTCCACCCCGACGACCCGGAGTTTTATCATCATCCACCAGCAGGCCGCGCACGAACGCATCCTGTACGAACGATACAAGGCGGCGGCTGTCGGCAAGCAGATACCCAGCCAGAAAAGCCTTTTCCCTACGACCCTGTCGCTGTCAGCGCCGGACGCCATCCTGCTGAGCGAGCTGTTGCCCGATCTTAACCAGCTGGGCTTTACGATAGAGCCATTTGGCAAGGATAGTTTTATTATCCAGGGTACGCCGGCGGACACGAGCCATGGCGACGACAAGGCGGCGCTCGAGAACCTGCTGGAGCAGTTCAAGAACTTTACCAGCGAGATACGTTTTTCGCGGCGTGAAAAGCTGATCCGGACCATGGCCCGGCAGCAGGCCATCAAGCCCAATACGGCGCTCTCCGAAAAAGAGATGCGCATACTCGTTAACGATCTCTTCGCCTGCACGCAGCACAACGTGACGCCCGGCGGGGACCCGACCTTTATCGAGTTCAGGCCGGATTATGTAGAGAAACTTTTTGGGAGGTAGGGACATGGCTGGCCGAGGCGCGGGACGCGGGTTGCCGCAACTGGTCTCGGCGCGGGACGCGCGTCAGCGGTGCATCCTGGTTTTCCCTTTAACGGTTATCCTCTATACAATACACCCCCTTGTCACAGGCCTCCTTGCATATTTGCGCCGCCTTATCGGGATGAGGATGCCAATACCGGAGCAGGGTTGCCCTCATTTGCGTTCTTTCGAATCCCAACTCTCCAAACCAGTAATTGTGTTTATATGTCGGCAGCATTATCAGCAGGAGACCAACCATACATACTCTTTGCCAGAGCTTAGTTCTGAATTTATTGAATAGCAGGAAAATGATGCAGGCTATCATCAGCTGAGGATAGATCAGATATCTGGAAGTCTGGAACTGCGCATCGGAACTGTTGCCGCGGAAATACGCTGCCAGAAGCATCGTCCCTGCAACAAAGGCAAGAATGCAGATGATGCCGGCATCGCTCAATTCCCGCGACTTTTTAGCCATTGTCCAAAGCATTGTCCCAACGAGGTAGACGAGCGTGGCAAGAACAATTATTCCGATCCACCAGCTATTGTCGAAGTCAAAATGCGCTCCGGCCATCCGGATAAAATAAGTAATAGTACGGCTGAGATCGAACGGTATTTTGGTTGGAAGCGTTTCAGCATGGTGAAAGATTAAATGTAAAGTAATACAGCAGACACTTACGATCGCAGCGACGATAAATTTTTTCCTGTCTCCCTTTGACCAGCAAAAAAATGGAAGGATGATCATGGCCAGCATCCCGTTGCCGTTGGAGAAGGCGCATAATACCTGAACAGTGGCGGCGATCGCAAGCCCGCGTTGCCGGTCGTACAGGTATAAGGTGAGAAAGAAGAAGGCGACCTGCCCGTAGTTGCCAACGGCGTTCATGCACATACAGGCGTTTTCATATGTATTCAGGTCGAAAATTAACAAGAGCCAGATGAACGAGATAAATTGCCAGTATTGGCTATATTTTCTTAGAAAGTGGACCGAAACAAATGCTACCACGAGTAATTGCAGGTCTCCGATGATCCCCACTATTCTAAAATTGAACGTCCCCGTCAGATAATAATAAGCAAGATAAAGGATCTTGGAAGGGATCAGCCGGTGTTCTCCATACTGGCTGAAAAGCATAACACATTTATCCCACAATGCAGCTCTTTGAAATTCCATACAATACCGGAGAGGCATATCGAAATCGTCCATCACGGGTATATTTTCCAAACATCTAAGGACAGTGAGATAAAAAGGGATAGCAGGAACTAAGATCCATAGGTTGCGCAGGTCATTTCTGAGGGTCATAAATTCAAGGGTGTAATTTTATAAAATAGGGACATGATGGAGTTTTTGGGCAATAGGAATCCCTATCCGGGCGACAGCCCGAATTTCAATCGGGGGATTGCGCGGGGTGCCTGTTCGGGCGATTGCCCGAAAGCTGATCCGGGCCCTCATACGAAAGCCATTCCAGGCGAAAGCCCGAATTCAAAATGGAACCCGTAAACTTTGAATAGATTATTTTGTCGGGTACGGTAGCTTCTTCTGGTTGTCCCAAAGGACATACCGGAGGTATATCTGCAGCGAGCTGTTACGCGCCTGCGTGATCTGCCCAGGTGCCACCTGGACATGTATGAACTGGCTCAGCGCCTGGTTATAGCGTACTCCAAAGATGAACTTACCTTGCGTATAGCTGGCGTCCAGCAGCGCGCGCAGTTCGGTTGTTTTTATCTTCTTATATAGCGTGTCTCCTTTGAAGCTTTTCGAAACGGCCGAGAGGCTATCCGGTGCTCCGCCGGGGCCGATGTTTATCGTTCGGTCCTGGAAAAGTCCGATACCGTTGCTCAGCCGCGAGAACTGTATGCCGGCGCCTACGTCCAGATTTTTGAAAACCCTGTAGTGCACACTCAGCGGCACGTTGAAATAGAACAGCTTCTTTATCAGGACCGAGCTCTGGCGTCGAACGGTCGGCGAGAGCGAGTCCAGCGGCGGCAGGCTGATCAGCAGGTTCTTCCCGGTGTATTGCGGGGAGTTGAACTGCGCCTCCAGCTGGATAAAGAATTTCCTGTTGAAATGATACCGGACCATCGGTACAGGAATATAATCTCCCAGGGTTCCGCTGATGCCGCCCGAGTTGTAGTGGGAGGCTTGCTGACCGCCGATCGTAAAGAACTGGTTGAGCCCGATGCCGATCGTCCAGCCGTTGGCTCGTTGTTTTTTCTGGTCTTCCGCCGGAGGGGGTGTGACCGTTTTCTTTTGGGTCGACGCTGAATCCTTTTTTGCCTGTTGTGGGGGTTTCCCTTGCCCCGCAGGTGGTGCGGTTCCTGTGGGTGTTGCAGTTTTCTCTTGTCCCGGTTTTGTTGCGCCTCGCTCTTGTCCCGGTGTTGTTGCGCCTCGCTCTTGTCCCGGTGTTGTTGCGATTTTCCCTTGTCCCGGTGTTGTTGTGGCCCGCTCCTGGTTGGGCAGCTCTGCGTCATTCTTCTCTGCCGATGTCTGGTTTGCCCCCGGTCTGTGGGTATTGTTCGCCGTTATATTTTTTGTTTTACTTTGGAACGGTCCATTACCCTTTGGTTTAGGCACTTTACCATGTGAACCGCTGGCCGTAACCCTTTCACCCTGTGAACCAATTTCTTCGCTGCCGGACGGTATCTCATGGTCCGGTGAACCTGCCAACCTGCGACCTGCAGCTGTGGTATGACCCGGAGATGCCGGCACTCCGCCACCGGGAACCTTGGGTATCGCATGGTCTGGAACCTCAGGTACAGCCTGGCCGCCAAGCCCTGGTATCGCATGGTTGGGAACCCCGGGTTTTGCGTGGCCGGACACACCCGTAGGTACCCCGCGATCCGCCGAGCCCTTGATCTGATTGGCACCGGACGTGGTCGTGTTCCCCACCGGCTCAACGCCGCCCCGGTCCCGCTGGCCGCCGTCTCTACCAGGATTGGGGCTACCTCCACCTGGCTGGCTACCTCCACCTGGCTGGCTGCCTCCACCTGGCTGGCCTCCGCCGTGCCTTCCGGCCCCCCCGGCCGTGGCCGCATCCGGCCCACTGCTGACACGGGCAACCTGATCATCACCACCATGTGAGGCGCGATTGCCGAGCCGCCCGGGACAGTTGCAGACCCCGATGAGCAGCAGGAGAAGGAGGATCAGCAAGATCCAGCGCCGCCGGTCCTTCCTGACAGGCATCTGCTTGTCCAGGAGCAGCTCCATCCCCTTCCAGGCGGCGTCTCCATCGGGAAGCGACACCTGCGATAGCCTGTCAGCCCATGGGTTAGTATGGTGGCGGTTATCTCTCACGAGCTGGATTCCATAAGGTTAAAGATTAATTTCAGCTGCCGCCTCGCATCACTGAGGTGCCACCTGCTCGTCCCCTCGCTGATACCCAGCATTGACGCGATCTCCCGGTGGGAGCAACCGTCGATGACGTACAGCGTGAATACCAGCCCCGTCGTCAGCGGCAGCTTCCGGATGGTAGTAAGCAGCTCGTCCCCGCTGAGCTTGGAGATGGCTTCATTCTCTACGCCAGGCTCCTCTTCCTCACCCGGCAACATCTCTCTGTCACGGATAAGTCGCTGTCTCCGAAGGGAATCCAGAGCAGTATTTATCACGATCTTTCGCATCCACGTATATAGTGAGGCCTTAACGGGATCATACCGTCCCAGCTGCATGAAAATCTTCAGGAAGGCGTCATTCAGCACCTCCACCGCGTCCGCATTATCCCTGACATAGCGGATACAAAGGGTCATCAGCGCAGGATAGTAGTGTTTGTACAGTGTTTCCTGCGACCTGCGGTCGTTATTAAGACAACCCCGGATCGTTATTTGTATATCGTCATCTGAAGAGAACAATGGCGCTGTGCACTTTAGCTTGCCTGAAATTCAGGATCATGTACGCCCGCATGGGATGGAACGTTGGGTAACAACCGAAAAATAATTTTTAGTAGCTGTTCCTGAATGCGTGGATCAGCTGCTCCATCTGCCGGCGAACGGTCACGCCGCTGCCCGTATAGTTGTTGATAAGAATGGAAAATAAAAGGAGATGCCCCTTTTGTGTGATCAGATAGCCGCTGAGCGCCACGACACCGGACAGGCTGCCGGTCTTGGCGAAGATAAAACCGCTGTCCTGGCGGTAGTAGGAGGACAGGGTGCCGGTGCCGCCCGTAGGCAGGATACGTTTCATCCGGTCGAGTCCGAACTCGCGCTGAAATTTATCGAGCAGCCAGACAAAATCCTGTGGAGTGAACAGGTCGTTGCGGCTGAGCCCGGAGCCGTCGACCCAGATGGGGCGTTGCGGCAGGTCTTTCAGGTCGGTCTTTAGCAGCGTATCAATGATGTGTGCGTCATTCATTTCCCCCAGCACCGAATCGCTGACCATCAGCAGTGTCTGCTCTGCAAAGAAATTATCGCTGTTATGCATCATCGGTACGAACATCGAATCAACCGGCCTCGAATGCACCACGCCGAACGAGGCCGCGATCCCCCGAAAGAGCTCCCGCCTGATCAGGGCCGGCGGCTGAACATCCCCTGCGTCACCCAGTGCGCTCAGCGGCGGATATAAGGTCCAGCCACCCACGGGCCTATCCCATACCGTTACTATCCTTCCAACAGTATCCTTTAAGAGCAGGGCGGCGGAATTGACCCCCTCCGTAATAAAAGGTACGTCCACCTGTCTGTTCCTTCCCTTTCCCTCCGTTATCGCGAAAGCATTCTTTGTCCAGTCCCGCTGCACGTGAAAGACCTTTTCAGTTGTATCCGGTGAAAACCGTACCGGCCAGTTAATGTCCGGTATGGAATAGACCGACTCCGAAGTTGAGTCCCGCACCCACCGGATCAGATTCCCATAGACGGGAAATGCGCTTCGCTCGGGCATATAGTCGTCATTATAGTCATCCCAGGCCCAGCCCCTTCCCAACGGCTTTTCGTTCCAGTTATCTTTCATCAGGTAAAGGTTCCCCTTGGCGCTCTGAAGCTTACGGATGACAGGCTGGTCGGGGAAATCCGGGTGCAATAGGGTAGGGTCCCCCGTTGGATAGATAAACAGCGCCGTATCTTTCTGGAAATAACGCATACCCACCAGCGAATCCCCGAGATATTTCATCCCCGCGTAAAGGGAAAAGAGCTTGGTATTGCTGGCGGGCATAAAATATTTATCTCCCTGGTAGTTGACCTTATAGGTCTCCGCGGCCGGATCATAAAGACAGATCCCGACCTGCGCCGGCTTCAACCCCGGCTGTTTCAGCATCGAATCCAGCACGGCGGCGACACCGGACGGCAGCGATGGGCCACCCGCGGGAGCAGCCACCGCAGAGCCTGCGGAACGCGTCGGGGAACAGGACTGGAAAACATAAAAGCCAAGAAAAATAGCCAGGGCCAACCGGGAATGCAACCTCATGAGAGATATATTTTGAAGGAAAATTAGTTTAAATATATAGACCGGCCCGCCGCGGACCGCCGGCCTCACCCCCTTATCCCCTCTCCTGCGCTCTCAGCCACCGCTCGGGTATCTCGTTGCTGCTTGCCAGCACATAGTCCCTGTACGAACAGGCGATGTATTTACTGTCCGGCAGCTGCATCCACCAGCGCTGGGTTTTTTTACTCTGCAGAAAAGTCGTCTCCACCTCAGCAAAGGCCGTACGGTACTCGATAAAGAAGTCCCGGTCCGACAATGCAGCCTCTCTGCGTCCCTTGCTCTTCCCGTCAATGAGATACCAAAGCATATGGCTGATCTGCCTGGCGGTCAGCTGTCCCTGGTCACGCCCCTGCATATAGCCGTAGATACCTACGGTGTTCACGTTGGGGCTGAGGCCGGCATAACGCATAAGTATACAGGCTTCTTCGCCGTTGAAACCGTTGGGCGAAAGTTGGTTGGCCGGAGCAAAGGAATGCGCGATGGCGGAAATGTCAAAGCTGAAGAGGTGGGAATTGCGGATGACCGGCTCCATCTCTTCGATATTGTCTTTTACGCTGCCGAGCCGGTAGCAGTCGAACCGCAGCTTGTCCATCGTCTCGAGCATATGCGGGTGCACGTAATAGCTCTGAAAACCGATGTGGTTATAATGATGGATATAATTGGGCTCTCCCGTCAGCATCTCCATCAAGAAGTTCTCGCTGCGATGACGCGATTCGATGTCCAGGTCGATCAGCGCATCTACACAGGTCGCTTCGACGATATGTTTCTTATCGGAATAAGTATAATACTGGGACAGGGTGAGGTCGTGCGAGCCACCCAGGATCACGACGGTCTTGCCGATGGCGGTCAGCTCCCGAAGGACAGTTTTAAGGGCTGCATAGGTGTCGTTCAGGGTTGCGCCTGAACGGATATTGCCCGCGTCCGCCAGGCGGATATCGGGATGCCAGTAATAAAGCTGGTAGAACTGTTCCCGGATCGCATCGGGGCCACCCGCCTCCCGCCTGTCGCGGCCGATACCCCTCTCTTCCTCGCAACCTACGAGTATCAGATCGGACTCATACAGGTCCGGGAAGGTCTCGTCATAGGCATCGATAAGCTTCCCGATCTGGCCGTCCTTATACCCCTGATCCTGGGATATCTCGGCGAGGCTTATCGGGTTCAGAAAATCGCTTATATGCAAATTGGGCGAGCTAGGCGACATGAAATGGGTATTTTTTGGGGCAAACCTACGGATTTTGTCAATCACTCTTCCGCCAGACCCGATTTTGCCCTCCGCAAACCGGATATTCGTTCAATCACAGCGCCGCAGACCGGGTATTCCACGTGAATAGATAGTATATTTGCAACATGGAGCAATTGTTACAACAAATTGAGCAGTACAAACAAGAGATATCTTCCATCGTCCCCGACGGCGCCGAAGCGCTGGAAGCCTATCGCATTCGTTTTCTCGGTACAAAGGGCATTGTAAAAAGCCTCTTTGGAGAAATGAAGAATGTGCCTGGCGACCAGAAAAAGGAATTTGGTCAGGTCCTGAACGAATTCAAGCAGCTGGCAGAAGCCAAATACGAAGACTGGAAGAGCTCTCTGGGCGGTGCGACGACTGGTAAAGCAGCCGCGATCGACCTCAGTTTGCCCGGCGACAACCTGCCCCTGGGTACACATCACCCCATCACCCTCGTGCGCGACCAGATCGTCCATATCTTTGGCCGGCTGGGCTTTTCCGTGGCAGAAGGCCCGGAGATCGAGGACGACTGGCACAATTTCACTGCTCTCAACCTGCCCGAGAACCATCCTGCCCGGGATATGCAGGATACGTTCTACATCAACCAGAATCCCGACTGGCTGCTTCGTACGCATACGAGCAGCGTACAGGCCCGTACCATGGAGCGGCAGAAACCTCCGATCAGGATCATCTGCCCCGGACGCGTATATCGCAACGAGACCATCAGCGCCCGTGCGCACTGCTTCTTCCACCAGACAGAAGGGCTCTATGTCGACGAGAACGTCTCCTTCGCCGATCTGAAACAGACGCTTTATTTCTTTGTGCAGGAGCTGTTCGGAAAGGATGTCAAGGTACGTTTCAGGCCTTCGTATTTCCCTTTTACTGAACCCAGCGCGGAAATGGACATCAACTGTCGCATCTGCGGCGGCAGCGGCTGTACCGTTTGTAAGCACACGGGATGGGTCGAAATCCTCGGCAGCGGCATGGTGCATCCAAAAATGCTGGACAATTTCGGCATCGACAGCAACAAATACACGGGATTCGCCTTTGGGATGGGTATCGAGCGTATCTGTCAGCTGAAATACCGGATCAACGACCTGCGCCTGTACTCGCAGAACGACGTACGGTTTCTCAAACAGTTCACCGGTGCGGTCTAAACTGAACGGAGTTCAGTTTGCAGACGGCGGCGCCGTCTGCCGACATCATGGCATTGGGGCAAAAAATTATTTTTTGCCATTTTTTTGCACCAATTTGGCAATTCAATTATGATACAGACAATCTGTGTTTGCGGAGCTGGTACCATGGGCAGCGGCATCGCCCAGGTAGCTGCTATGGCGGGGTATACTACCCTCCTTTACGACGTAGACGCAGCCATGGTGCAGAAGGCCCGGGAAAGCATCGAAAAAAGCCTGACCCTGCTGAAGGAAAAGAAAAAGCTCTCTTCCGAAGATCACGCGGCTATCCAGGCGCGGATATCTTACCACTCGGGCGACGGACTCGCCGACTGCAAGGCCGATCTCGTCATCGAAGCCATCGTGGAAAAGCCGGGAGTAAAGGAAGCCCTGTTCATGCGGCTCGCGGAGATCAACGGCAGAGCGACGATCTTTGCCTCCAACACGTCCTCCCTTTCTCTTACCGAACTCGCCAAGAGGATACCGTATCCGGAAAGGTTCGCCGGCCTCCATTTCTTCAACCCGGCCCCGCTGATGAAACTGGTAGAGGTAGTCCATACCCCATTGACAAGCGAAGTGACAAAAGCGACACTGATGGCAGTCGCAAGACAGATGGGCAAGACGCCCGTCAGCTGTAAAGACGCCCCCGGATTTATCGTCAACCACGTCGCACGCCCCTATTACCTGGAAGCGCTGCGCCTGGTGGAGGAAGGACTTGCGGACTTTGAGACGATCGACCAGATCATGGAAGCCACAGGCTTTCGCATGGGGCCCTTCCGGCTGATGGATCTGATCGGCAACGACATCAATTATACAGTGAGCTGCTCGGTGTACGAGGCAATGGGCCGCCCACAGCGTCTGCAGCCGTCTCCTATCCAGGAGGCACAGGTGCAGCAGGGCGCCCTCGGGAGAAAGACAGGAAAAGGATATTATCGGTATGAACAATAATTTGAAAGGACTGGTATTGGTTACAGGCGGCACCGGGTTTCTCGGCGCCTATATTATCAAAGAGCTGCTGGACAACGGTTATTCCGTGCGTGCTACCCGCCGCAGCGACAACCTGCCCGTCTTTATTCCCCGGAATGTCCTGGACAATGTCGAATGGATGTCTACCGATATTCTCGACGTCGTTGGTCTCGGGTCCGCCATGGAAGGTGTCGACGCCGTTATCCACTCCGCAGCAAAAGTGTCCTTCTCCGCCCGCGAACGCAAACAGCTATTCAAGACCAATGTGGAAGGCACCGCAGACGTCGTCAATGTCGCTTTGGAAAACAACATCAAACGTCTCGTTTATATCAGCTCTGTCGCGGCACTCGGCCGCACCGGCAATGGCGAGCACGTCACGGAAGAAAAGAAATGGAGCGATAGCCGATACAACACCAACTATGCGATCAGCAAGTTCTGGGGAGAGATGGAGGTATGGCGCGCGATCGGCGAAGGTCTCCCTGCGGTCATCGTCAACCCCAGCACGCTGCTAGGCTATGGCGACTGGAACAACAGCAGCTGCAAATTATTCCGCACCGCATACGAAGAATTTCCCTGGTATACCGAAGGGGTCAACGGCTTCGTGGACGTGACCGATACCGCAAGGGCCATCGTCGGTCTGCTGGACAGCAATGTCAGCGGAGAAAGGTATATACTCAATGGAGACAACTGGACCTTCCGGAAGATCTTCGATACGATGGCCGACGGGTTTGGGAAGCGACGACCTTCCCGCGAAGCCACTCCTATGCTGGCGTCACTCGCCTGGCGCATGGAAGGACTAAAGAGCGTCTTCACCGGCCGGCCTTCCGTGCTGACCCGCGAGAGCGCAAGGGTAGCCAGGACTAAAACCTATTTCGACAACAGCAAGATCCTAAGGCAGCTGCCTGGTTTTCAGTTTACGCCGCTGGAGGTATCGATCAGGGCAGCCTGCGAAGCCTACCTGGACGGATTAAAAAAGAGGTAATTGACCGATTCCGGTTTCAAATTTGCAGGACAGGTCCCGCTGGACGGAGTCCAGCTCCGACATAGCCGAGGAGCCGCTCCGGTGGAGCGGCGACGAAGGTCACGGCCGAAGGCCCCCTATAGTTGGGAAAAATTACTTTTTCCAAAATTTTTTCCAACAATTATTAACTTACTGTCTCAAAACGATATCCATGAAATCGGGCATTACTCTTCTCTTCCTCCTTCTCTCGACCGCTGTCTTTTCACAGGACAAGACCTTTACCATCGACGGCATCGTCACCGACGCCAAAACGGGTCTGCCCCTCAACGGAGCGTCCGTATTTTGCCAGAACACCACGGTAGGCACGCTCTCCAAAGAGAATGGCGGATTCCACCTCCGGCTGGCCAATGGCGGCTATGACCTGATCGTGTCGTATACGGGATATGAGACGCAGTCCCTCCGGATCGGCAAGGACCACCTGGACACTGACACCCTGCGCATCCAGCTGAAGGAGCAGGACAAGAGCCTCGAGCAGGCCGTAGTCACCGGCAGCGCAGAAGTGGCGGACGGATGGAATAAATACGGCCAGTTCTTCCTCGACCATTTTATCGGAACGACACCCAACGCCGCAAAATGTACGCTCGACAACAAAGAGGCCCTGAAATTCTATTTCTACAAGAAACGCAACAAGCTGCGTATAAAGGCCACGGCGGACCTGCAGATCACGAATAATGCGCTCGGCTACAAGATCCACTACCAGCTGGACTCCTTTGTCTACGAATACAACACCAATGTCAGCACCTACTCGGGCTACCCTCTGTTCGAGGAGATACAGGGCACACCGGAACAGCAGGAAAGCTGGAAGGACAACCGATACAATGCCTATGTAGGATCGCGTCTCCACTTTCTGCGCAGCTGGTATGACAGCACGCTGCAGACAGAGGGGTTTGTGCTGGAGGTCAGCGACAGCTCGGGCAAGAAGATGCGGCCGCTGGGAGATCCTTACGATGGGAAGGTCTATTCGGTCGACAGCGGTGATGTACAGATCGATATCTCGGGAAGGCTGCGGGTCAGCTTTACGGGTCAGCTCCCCGATAAAGTTTACCTCCAGGAGAATAAGTTCCCTCTCAATACCAAGGTGCAGATATCAGCCCTGGATATCCCCAATGGTTTTGTGATCCAGGAGAACGGGTATTTTTATGACCAGTCGGAGGTAACCAATATTGGCTACTGGGCATGGAAAAAACTGGCTGAACTGCTGCCCTACGATTATAACCCGCCCCAATAGCAGGACGGGACCCCTGAGGAGGAGTCCCGACTATTTTATCAGCCGCCGGTCGGCGGAAAGTTGATCGTCCCATCACCGGCTGCACGGTGCTCCTGTTTACCCCATCACTTTCTTCCAGAGCTCCGGGATACGTTTGATCCAGACAAGCTCTTTCTTTTTCAGCAAGGCGTCTTCGGCCGGATAACCGAAATAGCTCTTTCCACCTTCCAGCGAAGCAGGTACTCCGCTCTGCGCGAAAACGATAGCGTTGTCGCCGATAGTAAGGGTTTTGCTAACGCCCACCTGGCCCCAGAGAATCACGCCATTTCCTATCTCCACTGCACCAGCAATGCCGACCTGGGCGGCGAACAGGCAATTTTTACCGGTGACCGTGTCATGACCGATATGGATCATATTGTCCATCTTGGTGCCCGCCCCGATGCGCGTGTCGTGGCTCACCCCCCTGTCGATGGTACAGCCTGTGCCGATCTCGACGTTGTCCTCGATCACCACCCTGCCGCAGCTTTCCATCTTCCGATACCACATGGGGCGGTCTTTCTTTGTGTTATAATAAAAAGCGTCCGACCCGATGACGGTGCCGGCCTGGATGATCACGTTGTCACCGACGACACAGTGGTCGAGGATCGTCACCCCGGGATGGATCATACAGTTCTTTCCGATGGACACGTGATGCCCGACAAAGACATTCGGATAGAGATAGGTACCCTCCCCGATGGTCGCAGTATCGCTGACCATCTTCGTGGCCGGCTCGAACGGACGGAAATGACGAACGATCTTCAGATAAGCCTCGAAGGGTTGGTCCACTACCAGCAACGCCTTTCCCGGCGGGACTTCTACGGCCTTGTTGATGATGATGAACGTAGCGGCGGAATGCAGACAGGTGTCATAATACTTGGGGTGATCGACGAATACAAGATCACCTTTCTCCACTTTATGTATCTCATTGATGCCCGTAGCCTGACCATTTTTATCGCCAAGAAGTTCTGCGCCCAGGAACTCACTGAACCACTGGATCGCTACCGGAGATGGAAATCGCATAGACAATATTTTCCGCGAAGTTACATTCCGAATGACGGTGAAGCATCGCCCTTTTCCACAGGTCAAAAAAAAATGTGAATAAAATTTGTTGGAAAATTTTTTTAGATAGAGAAAATTATTTTTAATATTGTGTAGGGAAATTTATTTCCCGGTACTTACT
>Ga0105240_10004867_pt1 | contig 20207 bp, 17 predicted proteins | sample KBSC54metaG_FD_80426 | JGI IMG/M metagenome (GOLD analysis project Ga0105240, IMG submission 80426) | Corn rhizosphere microbial communities from Kellogg Biological Station, Michigan, USA - KBS C5-4 metaG | ecosystem: Host-associated > Plants > Roots > Rhizosphere > Soil | place: Michigan, USA... | reverse complement strand
GATGCGCCCGCGCTCGCGAAAGCGAGTGCGGTGATCGTGATCGGCACGACGATGCCCGAGCTCGTGACCAACGCGATCGTCGCGCTGCCCTCGACCAACATGGCGGAAGAAGACGGGACGTTCACCAACCTGCGCGGCCGCGTGCAGCAGTACCGTCAGGCGCGCGCGGCACCGGGCATGTCGCGCCCCGTGTGGTGGTCGGCCGGCGACCTGCTCGTGTTCCTCGGCGAGCGCGCGGGCTACTACCTGGCGAGCGAAGCGTTCGCGGCGCTCGCCGCGCAGCAGCCCGAGTTCTCTGGTCTCACGTACGAGTCGCTCGGCTTCAAGGGCCAGGTGCTCGCTGGTCAGGCGATCGCCGGTGCAGCAGGGGGCGCGGCCCGATGAATATGTACGCCGCGTTGATGCTCTTCCAGCACGCGTACGATTCGCAGGTGCCGGTGCACGGCGCGCCGTGGCTCTGGTTCTCGATCATCAAGATCCTGGTGGTGTTCACCGTCCTCATGGTGACCATCGCCTATCTCACGCTCGCCGAACGGAAGATTTCGGCGTGGATCCAGGACCGGCACGGGCCTAACCGGGTTGGGCCGCGCGGGTTGTTCCAGCCGCTGGCCGATGGGCTCAAGAACATCATGAAGGAAGAGACCTATCCATCCGCGGCGTACAGTCCGCTGTTCATTCTGGCGCCGGTGATGTCGTTCATCCCCGCGCTGATCACGTTTGCCGTGATTCCGTTCGCGGCACCGCTGCCCACGCCGTGGGGACTGGTCGACATGTCGATCGCCGACCTGCCGGTGGGGTTCCTGTACATTCTGGCGGTCGCGTCGCTCGGCGTGTACGGCATCGTGCTCGCGGGGTGGAGCTCGAACAACAAGTACGCGCTGTTAGGCGGGCTGCGGTCGAGCGCGCAGATGGTGAGCTACGAAGTGTCGATGGGCCTCGCCGTCGTGTCGGTGCTGCTGCTGTCGGGAAACGTCTCGCTCAGCTCCATCGTGAGCAGCCAGGTCGCGACGGGCTGGTATTTCTTCCCGCTGCTCATCGGCTTCTTCCTGTTCCTCGTGGCGGCGTTCGCCGAGACGAACCGCCTGCCGTTCGATTTGCCCGAGGCGGAGTCGGAGCTCATCGCCGGATATCACACCGAGTACAGCTCGATGAAGTTCTCGATGTTCTTCATCGCCGAGTACTCCAACATGACGACGGCGAGCGCGCTGCTTACCACCTTGTTCTTCGGCGGGTGGGCAGTGCCGTTCTGGACGACGGTGAACACGGCGCCTTGGCACTGGTGGAAGACGGTCATCACGCTCGTGTGCTTCATGCTCAAGACCGGCTTCTTCCTGTTCCTCTACATGTGGATCCGGTGGACGCTGCCGCGTTTCCGGTATGACCAACTGATGAGCGTCGGCTGGAAGGTGATGCTGCCGATCGCGCTCGGTTATCTGGTCGTCATGGCGGGAGCCGTCCTGGCTCTGGATGCCGCGGGCATCGCACCGACGGCGCGGTTAGGCGGATTCGTGCCCACATACTGGGCTCTGTTGGGCGTGCTGAACATCGTGTTGGCCGTGCTGGTGTTCGTCGTGTTGGATCGCGGCCGACTCGTGAGCCCGGCGTCGGCGCGCGTTGGTCCGGTCGAGCTGGCAGAGCTGCGCGCGATGGCGTTGCGTCGTCCGGCGCCGGTTCAGGGAGACTGATCATGGCCATTGAAATCAAAGTGCTCGAGCGGCCGATCCGGCAGACGAGCTACGTGCGCGCGATGCTCAAGGGCATGGCGATCACGTTCAAGCATCTGACCAACCCGCACAAGGTGACGTGGCAGTATCCCGAGCAAAAATGGGATCTCTCGCCGCGGTGGCGCGGCACGCACCGGATGCTCACCGACGAAAACGGCAAGGCGAAGTGTGTGGCGTGCGGGTTGTGTCCGCAGATCTGTCCCGCGAACTGCATCAAGCTGGTGCCGGGTGAGGACGAAGAGGGGAATCGCTATCCGCTCGTGTACGAGATCGACGAGTTCCGCTGCATCTTCTGCGGTTATTGCCAGGAGGTGTGTCCGGAGGAGGCGATCCACGTCGGGCGGCACTACGAGAACTCGGAGTACAGCCGCGCCGGATTCGTGTACGACTTGGAGCGCCTAACGGCGCAGACGCACCCGGTGTGCGAGATGTGGGATCCCGCCGACCCGCGAGGCGAGTGATGCCGTACGGGTTCGTCTATCAGTTTCTGTTCTATCTCTTCGGGCTGCTCGCGATCGTCTCGGCGGCGATCTTCGTCACGCGGCGCAATCCCGTGGCGGCGGCGCTCTGGCTCGTGAACACGATGTTCTGCATCGCGGCGCTCTACATCATGATGGATGCGCAGTTCGTGGGCGCGATCCAGGTGCTCGTCTACGCCGGCGCGATCATGGTGGTGTTCCTGTTCGTCGTGATGCTGCTCAACCTCGGTCTGCCACCCAGTGTCGCGGACATCAAGGGGAAGGGCGCGAGGATCCTCGCGCTATTGGCAGGTCTCGTGATGTTGGCCGAAGTGCTGGTGATCGCACGTCAGAAGCTGCCGGCCGAGCTCGCGTGGCTGCCGAGCGGCACGAACGTCACGGCGCCCATCACGGAGCCGCTCTTCCGCGCCTACCTGCTGCCGTTCGAGATCACGAGCGTGCTGCTGCTCGTCGCCATCGTCGGCGCCGTGGTTCTCGCCAAGAAGCGGAGTTAGACATGGTTCCCGAAGCCCTCTTTTTTTCGGCGATCCTCTTTGTGATCGGCGTCGTGGGCGTGCTCACGCGCCGTAACGCGATCATCATCTTCATGTGCGTCGAGCTCATGCTCAACGCCGTGAATCTGTCGTTCATTGGATTTTCGCGGCTCTATGGAGCGGGCGGGCAGGTGTTCGTGATTTTCGTCATGAGCGTCGCCGCCGCCGAAGCAGCCGTCGGGTTAGCCATCATCATCGCAATCTTCCGCCACCACGAGACGGTGGACCTCAAGAACATCAATCTGCTCAAAGGGTGATTCAGGTGCCCTTGGCCCAACCGGGTGGAGTGCATCCACTCGCCGGCTCCGTCGCCGAGCTGGTGTGGCTGCTGCCGGTCTTGCCGTTGATCGGGTTCGTGATCAACGGCGCGATCTCGCTGCTCAGCGCGTTCCACGTGGGACCGGCGGATCCGTCGGCTGCGCACGGCGGACACGATGCGACGTCGCACGCGGCGGGACCGGACGCTCACGGCGGACACGACGACCACGCCGCGCCGGCGCGGGGCGCGCTGCACGCGGTGGTGACGATCGTCGGGCCGCTGGTGCTGGTGCTCGCCTTCGTGCTCGGCGTCGCGATTTTCATGGCGATGCCGTCGCACATGGCGACGCCGTTCGTCAAGACGTACTTCGCGTGGATGCCGGTGGGCACCGACCTGCCGCTCCGTTGGGCATTTCAGGTCGACCAACTGTCGGTGATGATGGTCTTGTTCGTCACCGGCGTCAGCGCGCTGATTCACATCTTCAGCGTCGGCTACATGGGCGACGATCCGGGGTACGCGCGCTACTTCTCGTTCCTGAATCTCTTCGTCGCGTTCATGCTCGTGCTGGTGTTGGGCGCGAGCTTCCCGGTGATGTTCGTGGGATGGGAAGGCGTGGGACTCGTGTCCTACCTGCTCATCGGATTCTGGTTCAACGACAAGGCGAACGCCGACGCGGGCAAGAAAGCGTTCATCGTGAACCGTATCGGCGATTTCGGATTCCTGATCGCCATGTTCCTGATCTGGTCGAACGTCGGTACGCTCGACTTCTCGGGCGTGGCGGCCGGCGTGGGCGCGCTGCCCGCGGGCGGGCCGCTGCTCACGACGATCTGTCTGTTCCTGCTGTTAGGCTGCACCGGCAAGAGTGCGCAGATTCCGCTCTACGTGTGGCTGCCCGACGCCATGGCCGGTCCGACGCCGGTGTCGGCGCTGATCCACGCGGCGACGATGGTCACCGCCGGCGTGTACCTCGTCGCGCGGAGCTCGTTCCTGTTCTCGATGTCGCCCGTCGCCTGCCTAACGGTGGCGGTGATCGGCGCCGTCACGGCGCTGTTCGCGGCGACGATCGGGCTCAAGCAGTGGGACATCAAGAAGGTCCTCGCGTATTCGACGGTCTCGCAGATCGGCTACATGTTCATCGGCGTCGGCGTGGGCGCGTACGTGGCGGGCCTGTTCCACGTGGTCACGCACTCGTTCTTCAAGGCGCTCCTGTTCCTGGGCTCCGGCTCGGTGATCTTCGCCATGCACGCGGCGTATCACCACACGCACAACACCGATGACGCGCAGGACATGCGCAACATGGGCGGCCTGCGGGCGTACATGCCGCTCACGTTCGTGATGATGTGGATCGCGACGCTCGCGATTTCCGGCATCCCGATTTTCGCGGGGTTCTTCTCGAAGGATGAGATCCTGGGCTCGGTGATCGCGCGCGCCGGCGACAGCACACTGGCGGACGCGCATTGGTTGGGCATACCGGGCAACGTCGTACTGTACGCCGTGTACGTGCTAGCGCTCGCCGGCGCGTTCCTCACCGCGCTCTACATGACGCGCATGATGCTCTACACCTTCCACGGTCCGAACCGCACCGGCGCGAAGGAGCAGGAGCTGTTGCGCGAAGCGCCGCCGGTCCTCACGGGCCCGGTGGTCGTGCTCGGCGCGTTGAGTGTGTTAGGCGGCGTGATCAACCTGCCCGCGTTCCTCCACCTGCCCGAGAGTTGGACGGGCGCGCTCGACCAATGGCTCGCGCCCGTCGTTGGCGACGCGTCGCTCAGGGTGACGCACGGCGTGGCCGTCGAGACGCCGCACGAGCTGGCGCTCGTCGCGCTGGCGATCGTCGTCGCCGTCGCGGGTATCGCGACAGCGGTCGCCAAGCTGAATCCGGCCGCGCTCGTCCCCAAGCGCGATGCCAAGCCCGCGACGGGATTCGGTCGCGTCCTCGAGCACAAGTACTACGTAGACGAACTGTACGACCGCACGATCGTCACGCCAGTCGTTGCCGTCTCGCGCACCGTCTTGTGGAAGGGCATCGACGCCGGCCTCGTGGACGGCGTATTCGTGAACGGTAGCGCGTGGTTCATGCGCGGGCTCGCGAGCATCGGCTCGTGGTTGCAGTCGGGTCAGGTTGGGGCGTACGCCTGGGCGATCGTCATCGGGGTGCTCGCCGTATTGAGCGCCTTCACTTTCCGCTGAGCCATGCGCGAATTCCTTGTGTCGATCAATTACGGCGCCTGGGTACTCCCGGCGCTGCTCGGAATTCCGCTCGTCGGCGCGCTGGTGCTCGTGCTGCAGTCGGCGTTCGCGAACGACGATGCATCGCTGGCTGCGGCGCCGTCAGCGCGGTGGATCGCCCTCATCACGTTCCTGGTCGAGTTCATCGTTTCGATAGGCATGTGGTGGGCGTTCGACCCGAGCACCGTGGCGTGGCAGTTCCGCGTGATTCATTGGTGGATCCCCGGCTGGGGCGCCAACTTCGACGTCGGCGTGGACGGCATCTCGCTCTTCATGGTGCTCCTCACGACGTTCCTCATGCCGCTGTCGGTGTTAGGCGGATGGACCAGCGTGCGCGAGAAGGTGCGCGGCTACTACACGCTGCTCCTGGTGCTGACCACCGGCATGATCGGCGTGTTCCTCGCGCTCGACCTCCTGTTCTTCTACGTGATGTGGGAGGTCATGTTGATCCCGATGTACTTCATCATCGGGATCTGGGGCGGCGAGCGGCGCATTTACGCGAGCATCAAGTTCTTCATCTACACGTTCCTCGGCTCGCTCTTGATGCTCGTGGCGATCCTGTATTTGTGGCTGCACTCGGTCGACACGGTCACGCTGCGCAATACGTTCAGCTACGACGGGATCATGCAGCACGCCGTATTCACCTCGCGCGCTGCGCTGTGGCTCTTCGGCGCGTTCTTCCTCGCGTTCGCGGTGAAGGTCCCGATGTTCCCGTTCCACACGTGGCTGCCCGATGCGCACACCGAGGCGCCAACAGCGGGGTCGGTGATCCTGGCCGGCATCATGCTCAAGATGGGGACGTATGGATTCCTGCGATTCGCGCTCCCGCTTTTCCCGGGCGCGGCGCTCACGCCGTGGGTGCGCGATACGATCCTCACGCTCGCCGTCATCGGCATTATCTACGGCGCGCTCGTCGCCATGGTGCAACCCGACTTCAAGAAGCTGGTGGCGTATTCGTCGGTGAGCCACCTGGGCTTCGTGATGTTAGGCATCTTCGCGCTCACGCTGCAGAGCGTGCAGGGCGCGCTGATGGTGATGATCAACCACGGCATCTCGACCGGGGCGCTCTTCCTCCTCATCGGCATGATCTACGAGCGGAAGCACACGCGGCTCATCGACGCGTACGGCGGCATCGCGCGCGTCGTGCCGATGTTCGCGGTGGTGTTGACGCTCGTGTCGCTGAGCAGCATCGGGCTCCCCGGCACCAATGGCTTCGTGGGCGAGTTCCTGGTGCTCATCGGCTCCTTCAAGTCCCATCCATGGTTCACGCTGTTCGCCACGACCGGCGTCATCTTCGCCGCATGCTATCTGCTGTGGGCGATCCAGCGAATTCTCTTCAACAAGCTGGACAAACCCGAGAACGCGCTGCTCCCCGACCTGAACCGGCGCGAGGTCGTCATCGTCGGCGTGCTCGCGGCGGCGATCCTCTGGATCGGGATCTACCCGGCGCCGATGCTGCAGCGCATGGAGCGCTCGGCCCAGAACTTCGTGCAAGTGGTGACGACGAGCTCCGGTGCACGACTGGCCAGTGCGAGTGAGAGCGGAGGATCGCGATAAATGTCCTTCGATCTTTCGATCCCCGCCCAACTGACGGCTGCGTTGCTGCCCGAGCTCGTGTTGTCGGCTGGGGCGATGTTCTTGTTGCTCGTGGCTGCGTGGGGCACGGAGACGCCGGGTCGCGCGCGCACCGTGGGCCTGCTCGGAATCCTGCTCAGCGTGATCACCGTCGTGATCGTGGTCTGGATGTGGGTGTCCGGCGCCAAAGCGACGCCCGGGATCATCGCGGTGGACAGCTTCCGTTGGGCCTCCGACATCGTGATCCTCATCGCGACGATCATCACCATCGCGTTAGGCATTGATTACGCGCGGGTGGAGCAGCTGGTATCGGGCGAGACCTATGTGCTCGTCCTGCTGGCGTCGGCCGGCATGATGCTGCTCACCTCGGCGCGCGATCTGATCATGGTGTTCCTCGGCATCGAGCTGATGTCGATCGCCGTGTACGTCCTGGCCGGGGTCAACCGGCGCAGCGCCAGGGCCGCTGAGGCGTCGCTCAAGTATTTCCTGTTAGGCGCGTTCTCGACCGGATTCCTGCTGTACGGCATCGCGCTCATCTACGGCGCCACCGGGAGCACCGACCTTTCCACGATCGGGACGAAGGTGACGGGCGCGACGATCTCGAGCGCGCCGATGCTGATGGCCGGCATCGCACTCCTGCTCGTCGGTTTCGGGTTCAAGATTGCCGCGGTGCCGTTCCACATGTGGACGCCCGACGTCTACGAGGGCGCACCGACACCGATCACCGCGTACATGGCAGCGGCAGTGAAGGCTGCCGCATTCGCCGCGTTGTTCCGCGTGTGGCGAGAAGCGTTCCCGGGCGCGATCGCGTCCTGGCACCTCGCGCTCTGGTGGCTCGCCGTGCTCACCATGGTGGTGGGCAACATCGTCGCACTTGCCCAGAAGAACATCAAGCGGATGCTCGCGTACTCGAGCATCGCGCACGCCGGATATCTGTTGGTGGCCGTGGTGGCCAACAGCCAACTCGGATCGGCGGCGTTCTTGTTCTACGTGCTCGCGTATACGCTGGCGACCATGGGCGCCTTCGGCGTCGTGATCGCGGTAGGCGAGCCGGGCGAGCGTCACCAGCAACTGAGCGACTTCGCCGGACTGTGGACCGTGCGCCCGTGGTTGGCGGCGGCGATGGCGGTGTTCATGCTGGCGCTGCTCGGCTTCCCGATCGCCGGGGGCATGGGCTTCTTTGCCAAGTGGTACGTCCTGCAAGCCGCGCTCAACGCGATCCACCCGGAGACCTCGCTCGCCGTGGTCCTGGTGCTCACGAGCGTGTTGTCGGCAGGCTACTATCTGGCGGTGGTGATGGTGATGTTCATGCGGCCGCGGTCGGCCGACGCGCCGGCGCTGCGTCCCGTGCGCGCGCCGACGTTTCTCGTGGTCTACGCGTCGGCCATCATCCTGGTGTTCTTCGGCATATTCCCCGAGGGTTTCGTCGATCTCGCGGGCAATAGCGGTCCGACGATCACGGCGAGCGCACCGGCCGGTTCGCCGCCGACATCGATTGCCGGCCGGTGACTAACGCGAGGCCGCCACGCGGCCTCGCGTCGTTTCGAGGGCGGGGCCGGAAGGTCGGGCACGACGGAGGATGGACCGTGGGATTCAGCCAGCAGATCTTTCGGCAGTACGATGTGCGCGGCGTGGTGGGCGACGATCTCACCGGACAGACGGCGCATGCGTTAGGCCGCGCGTACGCGGCGTATCTGGCCGCGCACGACATCCATGGACCGGTGGCCGTTGGGCGCGACAATCGGCCGAGCGGCGGCATGCTGCGCGAATCGCTCGTGCGCGCGCTCACCGAGTCGGGGCTGGACGTGTTCGACATCGGCGTCGTCCCCACGCCGTTGCTCTACTGGAGCCTGCACAACCTCCCGGTGGCGGGCGGCATCCAGATCACGGGCTCGCACAACCCACCCCAGTACAACGGGTTCAAGCTCTGCGTCGGCAAGACCTCGCTCCACGGCGATGAAATCCAGGAGCTGTACCGGCTGATCCTCGAGGGACGCTTTCCCGCGGGCAAGGGCGAGGTCCAGTCCATTCCGGTGATCGACAAATACGTGCAGGACATCGCGACGCGCGTCGGAAAGATCTCGCGCCCGCTGCGCGTCGTCGTGGACTGCGGCAACGGCGTCGGCTCGCTGGTGGCGCCACAGCTCTTCGACAAGTTAGGCGTGAAGTGGACCGGCCTGTTCTGCGAAAGCGACGGCCGGTTCCCGAACCACCATCCCGATCCGACGGTGGTGGCGAACGTGCAGGACCTCATCGCCGCGGTGAAGCGTGGATCGGCCGACATCGGCGTCGCGTTCGACGGCGACGCCGACCGCATCGGCGTCGTGGATGGCCGCGGCGAGATCGTGTGGGGCGACTACATCCTCATCGTCTATGCGCGCGACGTGCTCAAGCGGACGGGTCAGGGCCAATCGATCATCTTCGACGTGAAGTGCTCGCAGGCTTTGAGCGACGAGATCGCGCGCGCCGGCGGCACACCCGTGATGTGGAAGACCGGCCACTCGCTGATCAAGGACAAGATGAAGGAGTTGCACGCGCCCTTGGCCGGCGAGATGTCCGGGCACATGTTCTTCGCTGAAGGTTTTTACGGGCACGACGACGCGCTGTACGGCGCGGCGCGCCTGTTGCGCATCATCGCTGACTCGGGACGCAGCATCACCGAGCTGCTCTCGGATGTGCCGCGTTACGTGTCCACACCCGAATTGCGCGTGGACGTGCCCGAGGAACGCAAGTTCTCGATCGTCGAGGCCGCGGTGCGCCACTTCCGGCAGACGCACGACGTGATCGATGTCGACGGCGCCCGCGTGTTGTTCGGCGACGGCTGGGGCCTCATCCGCGCCTCGAATACGCAGCCGGTGCTGGTGATGCGCGTCGAGGCCCGCACGCCCGAGCGATTGACGGCCATCCGCGCCGAGCTCGATGACTTTCTGCGCCGGCAGGGCGTCCCAAGCCTAACGTGACTCCGCGACGGTGGGCCGTGCTCGCCGTGGCGGCGGTCGCGTTGTTCCTCATTCTGGGACGCGTGATCAGCGGCTTCATCGCCGACCACCAGTGGTACGCGGCGCTCGGCGCGTCCGCGATGTGGCGCACGAAAACGCTGACAACCCTCGGCCTGCGGCTCACGTCGGGTGTGCTGGCCGCCGCGTTCGTGTTCGCCAACCTGTACGGCGTTCGGCATTCCGTGGTGTCGCTCGTGCTCCCGCGGCGCGTGGCCAACATCGAGATCGGCGAGGAGATTCCCGGCACCTACCTCGTGGCCGCGGCGGCGGTGCTCGCCATTCTGTTAGGCGCGCTGCTCACGCTGCCGTCGAACACGTGGATGTCGTGGGTGCTCGCCCACCACGGCATCCCGTTCAACGAGAGCGATCCCTACTTCGAGGCGGACCTCGGCTTCTACGTCTACTGGCTGCCGTTCGAGACAGCCATCTACCTCTGGGCGCTGATCGCGGTGATGGTCGTGGCCGCGGTCGTGATCTTCTTGTACGCGCTCACGCCGAGTCTCCGGTGGGAGCGCGGATCGCTCTACGTGTCGCACTACGTGCGGCGGCATCTCGTCGTGCTGTGCTGCCTCCTGCTGCTGCTCATGGCGTGGCGATATCGGCTCGACGCGTATCGCGTGCTCTTCGCGGGCAGCGGGCCCGACGGGTTGTTCACCTTCACCGATCACCGGGCCGGCATTCCCGTCAGCCTCTGGATGTCGATCGCCACGGTCGCCGCGGCATTCGTGGTGTTGTTTTTCGGGTGGACCGGCCAGCTGCGCGTGGCCGTGACTGCGTTAGGCGCGCTGCTCGTGGTGGCGTTCGGAGCGCGCGAGATCGCGCCGGTGATCGCGCGGCACTTCGCGCCGGTGGCCGACGCCGATCTCCGCGAACGACCGTATCGCCAGGTCCGCGTGGACTACACGCGACGCGCCTACGCCCTCGACCGCATCGAGCGATCGGATTCACTCGCATTGCCGTCGGCCGACGGCGCCGCGGGGACGGTGCCGGTGTGGGACCCGCTGCCGCTCGAGCAGTCGCTCGAGCGGGGACACGAGGTGGAAGGCATCGCCCACGGCGTCGGCTGGTCGGCCACGCCGCTCGGCCTAACGGCCGTGGTAGTGACAGGACCGAGTCAGGAAGGGGCGCTGCTCGACGCCGCGGGTTCGCCCGCGGCACCCCGCGAGGTGTCGTGGAGCGCCACGCGCGTGCGCGCGAGTATGTCCGACGACAACGGCGATCCGGTGCTCGGCGCGCCCGGCTCGAGCACGGCCGCGAGACCGCTCCCGCCGGTGCTCGTCTACGATTCGGTGCCCGGTTACGCGCTGGTCTTCGACAGCACCGGCACCATAGCCGCGCCGGCGTTGGACGACGCATTCGACCGCATCGTGCAGGCGTGGAGCCAGCAGAACCTGCGGCTGCTGTCCCTCGACCGTCCCGGCGTGCGCGTGCTCACGCGCCGCGGCGTACAGGAGCGCATCGGCGCGGTCGCGCCGTTCTTCGTGCAGGGCACGTCGGTGCTGCCGGTGGTGGCGGACGACTCGCTCTACTGGACCGTCGCCCTGTACGATGCCAGCGCCGATTATCCGCTCAGCAAGCGCGTCACCGTGGGCGACGATGAGTACGGGCTCGTTAGGCACGCGGCGACGGCGATCGTGAACGCGCACACGGGGCGCGTGCTGCTGCTCGCCGACGTCACCGTCGGCCCGATCGCGCAGACGTGGATGCGCGAGTTCCCGTCGCTGTTCGCCTCGCCGGATCGCATGTCCGCCGCGCTGCTGGCCGCGCTGCCGCCACCCGTCGACGGCGTGAGCATCCAGGCCGATCTGCTCGCACGCTTCGGCCTGAGCGGCGATTCGACCTGGATGGGCCATCTGCCGTCGAACGGCGGCGAGGATTCCGTGTTTCGCGACGGCAGTGCGTTGCTCTTCGCCACCGGCCGCGGACGGCTCGGCTGCAGCCAGGCCGTGCTCGATTCCACCGACCGACTCGCCGGCGCGGTGCTCGGCACCGGCGGTCGCACGGGAACGGTCTACTGGGTCCCGCTCCAACCGCGCGGGCCCCGATGGAATACGTCGCTCGACGAGATGCGCCACGCGCTCGACAGCACCGCGACGATTCCGCGCGACGCGCGCATCCGCGTCGGCGAAGTGCGCGTGGTGCCGCTGGCACACGGGCTGGCGCTGGTGATGCCGGCCTACGTGTGGAAGTCCGACGTGCCGCCGACGCTCGCGCGCGTGGCGGTGGCGCGCGACACGCTGGTCACCACGGGGCGCTCGCTCGCCGAAGCGTTAGGCGTGGCCGCGGCGGCGCCGGCGGATACCGTGCCGCTCACGCCGGGCGACTTCCGCGCGCGCGTGCGCGAGCTCTACGACCGGATGCACATCGCGTTGCAGCGCGGCGACTGGGTGGCGTTCGGGCGGGCGTACGACGCGTTGGGCCAACTCCTGATCAAGGCCGCGCCATGAGCGGCGTGCCGGCCGGCGTGCCGGGCGTCGCGGTCATTGCGTTAGGCGGGAACGCGTTGTCGCCGGCCGGCGAACGGTCCTCCATCCACGATCAGTTCCGCCACACGCGCGAGAGCCTGGGCGCCATCGTCGACCTCGCCGTCGACGGCTGGAACATCTGCGTCGTGCACGGCAACGGACCGCAGGTGGGCGACGAACTGATGCGCAACGAAGCGGCGCGGGCGGAGATCGCGCCGCTTCCGTTAGGCGTCCTCGTCGCCGCCACCGCGGGGTGGATCGGCTACATGATCCAGCAGTCGCTCGAGAATGCCCTCCGCCGCGCCGGCGCGCAGCGCGATGTGGCGACGGTGATCACGCAGGTGCAGGTGGCGCCCGATGACCCGGCGCTCACGACGCCAACCAAATTCATCGGGCACGCCCTGTCCGACGAGCGTGCGCGACGCCTCGCCGATGCGGGCGTCGCCGTGAAGCAGGACGCGCGCGGTCGCTGGCGCCGCGTCGTGGGCAGTCCGCACCCGCTCGCGATTCACGAGCTCGGCGTGATCGCGCGGCTCGTCGCTTCCGGCACCATCGTCGTCGCGTGCGGCGGAGGAGGCGCGCCCATCTATCCCGACCGCGTGTTGGGCTGGGAGGGCGTCGACGCCGTCATCGACAAGGACCTCGCCGCCGCGGTCCTCGCGCGCGACCTCGGCGCGAGTCTGTTGCTCATCCTAACGGACGTCGATGCGGTGTACGCGGACTTCGGCACGCCGCGCCAGCGCGCGCTGCGCACGATGTCCATCGCCGAAGCCGAGTCGCTCGATCGCGCCGCGGCGTTCGGCGAAGGCAGCATGGCACCCAAGGTGCGCGCCGCGATGGATTTCGTGCGACGGACCGGAGGGCGCGCTATCATTACGGAGCTCAGTCGCGGCCGCGAAGCGGTGCGTGGCGAGGCAGGAACGACGATCACATTGGAGAGTCTGTGAACATTCACGAGTATCAGGCCAAAGACATTTTCCGCCGCTACGGCATTCCAGTTCCGCCCGGCGATGTGGCAACCACACCCGATGAAGCGGAGCGCATCGCGCGCGCGTACGGCACCGGTGTCGTCGTGAAGGCGCAGGTGCACGCGGGCGGACGCGGAAAAGCGGGCGGCGTGAAGCTCGCACGCACACCCGCCGACGCACGCGCTGCTGCCCAACAGATCATCGGCATGCAGATCAAAGGACTCACGGTGCCCAAGGTGCTCGTCACGCCGGCAGCCGACATCGCAAGCGAAGCGTACGCAGGGATCATCGTCGATCGTGGATCGAAGCGCGCCGTGTTCATGGTGAGTCCGGCGGGCGGCATCGACATCGAAGAAGTCGCGGCGACGATGCCCGAAAAGATCATGCGCCTCCCCGTGGATCCGCGCTACGGCTTGCTGCCGTTCGAGGCCACGCGACTCGGCTTCTTCTTGTACAAGAATCCGAAACTCGCGCGCGAAGCCGCGAAGATCATGCGGCAGTTGTGGCAGGCATTCGTCGGCAGCGGTGGATCGCTCGCCGAGATCAATCCGTTAGTCGTGACCACCGGCGGCGATTTGCTCGCGCTCGATGCGAAGATGGTGATCGACGACAACGAGCTCGATCGCCGTCCCGACATTGCCGCGCTGCGCGACGAAACCGCGGAGAATCCCAGCGAGCTCGCCGCGCGCCGAGCGAATCTCACGTTCATCAAGCTGGATGGCAACGTGGGCTGCGTCGTGAACGGCGCCGGTCTCGCCATGGCGACGATGGACCTCGTCAAGTACTACGGCGGCGCGCCGGCCAACTTCCTCGACATCGGCGGATCATCCAATCCCGAGAAAGTCGTCAGCGCGCTCAAGATCATCACGCGCGATCCGAACGTGAAGGCGATTTTGTTCAACATTTTCGGCGGCATTACGCGCACAGACGACGTGGCGAACGGCATCGTCGCCGCGACGCGCGACGCACCATTGGACGTGCCGATGGTGATTCGACTCACCGGCACCAACGAAGAGATTGCCGTGCAGATCCTGCAGCAGCACGGCTTCAGCGCGATGACCGACATGGACGAAGCCGTGCAGAAGGCCGTGCGGTTGGCGACGGGAGGAAAAGCGGCGTGAGCATCTTCATCGATCGAAACACGAAGTTGGTGGTGCAGGGCATCACCGGACGCGACGGATCCTTCCACGCGAAGCAGATGCTCGACTACGGCACGTGCGTCGTCGCTGGCGTGACACCGGGCAAAGGTGGACAGAAATTCGAGGACAAGGTGCCGGTGTTCGACACGGTGGCCGACGCGGTCGCTGCGACGGGCGCGAACACGTCGGTGATCTACGTGCCGCCGCCGTTCGCTGCCGATGCGATGATGGAAGCGGCGGACGCGGGAATCTCGCTCATCGTTTGCATCACCGAGGGCGTGCCCGTCCTCGACATGACGCGCGTGTATCCGTACGTGCAGGATCACCAGGCGCGTCTCATCGGGCCTAACTGTCCGGGACTCATCACTCCGGGTGTGAGCAAGGTCGGCATCATCCCGGGCCGCATCTGCGCGGCCGGCACGGTGGGCGTCGTGAGCCGCTCGGGGACGCTCACGTACGAGGTCGTGTATCAGCTCACGCGTGCGGGCATCGGACAGACAACGTGCGTCGGCATCGGCGGCGATCCTATCAACGGCACCAGCTTCATCGAATGCCTCGAAGCATTCGAGGCCGATCCCGACACGAAAGCGGTGGCGATGATGGGCGAGATCGGCGGCACGGACGAACAGCAGGCGGCCGAGTTCGTGCGTGAGCACATGTCGAAGCCGGTGGTCGGTTTCATCGCGGGACAAACGGCGCCGCCGGGCCGTCGCATGGGACACGCCGGCGCGATCATCTCCGGCTCGGCCGGCACAGCGGCGGAGAAGCTCGAGGCGTTCAAGGCGGCGGGCATTGGTATCGCCCAACGGCCCGTGGACTTCGTTCCGCTGCTCAAAGAGCGGTTGTGAAGCTCTCGGATCTCGTCCGCGTCGAACGCGTCGTGACGCCGCTCGAGGCCACCACGCTTGCGTCGGCAGCGTCGGTGCTCATCGAGCGCGTCGCGACCACCGGCGCGGTCGACGATCCCGAGAAGTTGCATGCCCGTCTCGAGGAAGGGCGCGGCGAGGACATCGTCATGCTCGGCGACCGCGCGTTTCTCACGCACTGTCGAAGCGACGCGGTGCTCGAGCTGGTGGTGGCCGTAGGCGTGGCGGCGACGCCGATTCCGCGCGATGAGAACGACGCGGAGTCGCAGCAGGCGCGGCTCATTGTCCTGATCGTCGCGCCGCCGCGCCAGGCCGCGCGCTATTTGCAAGTGTTGGGCGCGTTCTCGCGGCTGTTGGCCCGGCCGGAGGTGGTGGAAGCGTGGTTGTCCGCCGCGACGCCGGCCGAGATCGTCGCGCTGCCGGCGTTAGGCGAGATCGAGATCGCGCCCCATCTCGCGGTGCGCGATGTGATGACGATCCGGCCGCACACCACGCGTCCCGAAGCGGTCCTGCGCGACGCCGCGCGGGACATGGTGCGCGCCGGCGTGGGCGGGCTGCCCGTGGTAGACGCCGACGGAATGCTCGTCGGCATGCTGAGCGAGCGCGAGTTGATGCGACACATGCTCAACAGCGCCGCATTTCTGGGCGTCAGTCGAGGCGGCCGCAGCGAGCCATCACGGCACGGCGCGGATCACACGCGCCGCACCGTGCGCGACGTGATGACGCGCCAGGTGTTGTGCGTGTCGCCCGATCAACCGTTAGCCGAGGTCGCCTCGGTGATGTCCAACAAAGACGTCGAACGCGTGCCCGTGGTGCGGGACGGCCGCCTGGTCGGCTTTCTCACGCGCGGCGACATCGTTCGCAAACTCATAGGATCGTGACGCCATGGCTGGCACTCGCACGCTGACCATCATCAAACCCGACGCCTTCGGTGCGGGGAAAACCGGCAAGATCATCGCGCACCTGGAGGGCGCAGGATTCAAGATTCGGGCGGCTCGGGTGCTCCATTTGACGCAAGCCCAAGCCGAAGCCTTCTACGCCGTGCACCGCGAGCGCCCGTTCTTCGCGTCGCTCACGCGCTTCATGACATCCGGCGTGTGCATGCCGATGTTACTTGAGCGCCCGGACGCCGTGGCGACGCTGCGCTCAGTGATTGGCGCCACCGATCCCGCGGAGGCGGCGGCCGGAACCGTGCGCAAGCTCTACGCAGAATCGAAAGAGCGGAACGCCATTCACGCGTCGGACTCCGACGAGAACGCCGAGCGTGAAGCGGCGTTCTTCTTCGCCGAGGCGGATCGCATCTAGGTGCGGGGTTCGGGGCACCGATACTGGCCTGGAATGAAAAAGGCTTGAAAGGATAACAAAAGGGAAACAAAGGATAACGAAAGTGATCGTTCTGCCCGGAGTGTTAGTGCGGTGGCGCAATGGGAAGGCCGGTGCTTTTTTTCACAAAAAGACCAAAACCTATCCGTTAGGCGACGAACCTGCCCTCCGCGCAGAGCGATCACTTCGTTATCCTTTGTTTCTCTTTTGTTATCCTCTTGAGCCTTCTTCCTTCCAAGCCAGCGTCGCGCGAATTTCACCGGAGTCGCGCCGCACTGAGCCGCCTTGCTCCGACCCCCATCTCCAAGTACATTCATGGGTTATGCTGTGCTACGACATTCGCGAGGTGGAGCGGCAAGCGGTCCATGTGGACGGGGACTTGGAGCTCGATGACCCCGTCTGGAGCGAGGGTGACGCGCTACCCGCCACTCCAGTGCATGCCACCGGTCGGCTTTCGCGAGCTGGTACCGGGCGATACTACTGGAGCGGTCGTATCGAGGCCACCGCGGCCGTCGCGTGCCGTCGCTGCCTCGAAGACGTCTCCACCCCGGTGTCCGAAGAAGTGCACGTCCTGTTCGTCGAGCCCGGCGACGAAGTGGCCGACGATCCGGACACGTATCGCATTCCAGCACATGCACCGAGCATCGACCTCCGTCCCGCGGTTCGAGAACAGTGGATGCTCGCTGCGCCCGAATACGTGTTGTGCCGCGAGGACTGTCGCGGTCTGTGCGCGCGGTGCGGCGCCGATCTCAACTCCGGACCGTGTTCGTGTCCGCCCGAAACCGACTCGCGCTGGGCCGGCCTGACCACGGCTCGCCGTGTTTCGCACTGAGCCCCACCTTTCACACTTTCGGTTAACTTCCCATGGCCGTCCCAAAGCGCCGCACGTCGAAGCGGAAGAAGCGCGCGCGTAACACGCACAAAGCAGCCGCGCCGATCGCCATCCAGGCGTGCCCGCGCTGCCAGAGCATGAAGCGCCCGCACCACGTCTGTCCGGAGTGCGGATACTACGCAGGTGAGCAGCGGGTCGAAGCCAGGGAAGCATAGCGTTGGCACGCATCGCGTTGGATGCGATGGGCGGCGATCGCGCGCCCGAAGTGCCGATCGCCGGCGCCCTCCTCGCGCTGGCCGAGCTCGACGGCGCACACTCAGTCCAACTCGTTGGGCGCACCGACGAAGTGAGCGCGGAGCTCGACACCCAGCTCCGCGCGGCCGCCGGTCTGCCGGCGGGCATCCGCGAGCGCATCAGTCTCGTCGAAGCGCCCGACGTCATCGAGATGTCGGAGAAGCCGACCGCGGCCATCCGATCCAAGCCTAACAGTTCGATGGCCATCGGGCTCAAGCTCCACGCCGCCGGCAAAGCCGATGCGTTCGTGTCGGCCGGCAACACCGGCGCGCAGATGGCCGCGTCGGTATTCCTGCTCAAGCTGCACTCCGGCCTAACGCGACCCGCCATCGCGACGACGTTTCCCACGCAGCGGAATCCCGTCGTCGTACTCGACGCCGGCGCCAATGTCGACTGTTCCGCCGAAGAACTGGTCCAGTTCGCACGGTTGGGCGCCGTCTATGCGGAGGACATTCTCGACCGCGCCAATCCCGCTGTCGGCCTGCTGAGCATCGGCGAGGAGCCCGAGAAGGGCAACGCCGCGGTCAAAGATGCGCACAAGATGCTGGAGGCGACCGATCTCAACTTCGCCGGGAACGTCGAAGGCCGAGACATTCTCACCGGCGGCAGCGAGCGCGGTGCGATCGACGTCGTCGTGTGCGACGGCTTCGTGGGCAATGTGGTCCTCAAGTTTTACGAGTCGGTGCCCGGCATGATCATGTCGATGATGACGAAGGGCGGCGTGCCGAAGGATGTCCTCGCCAAGATCTTCAAGGGCTTCGACTACTCGGACTACGGCGGCGCACCGTTGTTAGGCGTGAAGGGCGTGAGCATCATCTCCCACGGCAGCTCCTCGCCGCGCGCCATCAAGAACGCCATCGGCGTCGCCCTGCGCGCTGTCGAGCGGCGCATGGTCGACCACATCGGCCGCCGCCTCGGCGCCAACGCGGTCGCCCAATCATGACGCGGCCCATCGTCGAGCTGGTCAGCATCGGGCACTACGCGCCCGAGCGCATTTTGCGCAACCACGAGTTCGCGGCGATGGGCCTCGACACGAGCCACGAATGGATCGTCGAGCGCACCGGCATCTGCGAACGGCACATCGCCGGGCCGAACGATACCACGGCGAGCATGGCCGCCAACGCCTCGCGCATCGCGATGCAGCGCGCCGGCGTTACCGCCGCCGACCTCGACACCATCGTGCTCAGCACGGCCACGCCCGACCGCCTCCTGCCGGCCACCGCCGTCGATCTCCAGGCTGAGATCAACGCCGACCGCGCGGCCGCGTTCGACATTGGCGCGGCCTGCTCCGGCTTCCTCTACGGCCTAACGGTGGCCGAAGGCCTCATCGCCTCGCAGAGCGCCGAAACCGTGCTCGTCGCCGCGTCGGAAAAGATGAGCGCGATCCTCGACTGGACGGACCGCGCCACGTGCGTGCTGTTCGGCGACGCGGCCGGCGCGGCCATCGTCCGCCCGGCGCGCAACGGGAAGGGCATTCTGTCCACGTTCATGCGCAGCGATGGCAAGCTCGCCGACCTGCTGTACCGACCGCACGGCGGCGCCACCGTCCCCATGTCGGCCGACGTGCTCGCCCAACGGACGCACCTGGTCAAGATGGCGGGACGCGAAACGTTCAAGCACGCCGTGCGCATGATGTGCGAAGCTGCCGATCGCGCGCTCGAGAAAGCGAACCTCGACGCCTCGAGCATTGACCTCATGGTGCCGCACCAGGCCAACGTGCGCATCATCGAAGCGACCGCCAAGCACGCGGGCATCCCGATGGACAAAGTGTTCGTGAACGTTGGGCGATACGGCAACACGTCCTCGGCATCGATTCCGATCTCGCTCGACGAAGCGATCTCCGCCGGACGCATCCGCGAAGGTATGACGGTTCTGCTCGTGGCGTTCGGCGCCGGATTCACGTGGGGCTCGATGGTCGTTCGGTTCTGACCGGCCGCGGTACGTACATGGACCTGATTCTACTCTTTCCCGGCCAGGGGTCTCAGAAGCCGGGCATGGGGAAGGACCTTGCCGAAGCGTTCCCGGCGGCGCGCGCAGTGTTCGACGCAGCAGACCGCACGTTGGGCATCCCGCTCTCGTCGCTCTGTTTCGACGGGCCCGACGACCAGCTCACGTCCACGCAGAATGCCCAACCGGCGCTGCTCGCGCACGGTGCGGCTGCGTGGGCGCTCATCCGCGAGCGCGCGTTGCCGCACGTGCGCGCGGCAGCCGGCCACTCATTGGGCGAATTCACGGCGTATCACGCGGCCGGCGCCCTTTCGCTCGCCGACGCCCTCCGCCTCGTGCGCACGCGCGGCGAGCTCATGTTCAAGAGCGGCGTCGAACGACCCGGTGCGATGGCCGCGATTCTTGGACTCACCGAAGATGCCGTGGAGCGCGTCTGCGCCACGGCACGGGCCGAAGGCGGTGTCGTGGTTCCTGCCAACTACAACACGCCGGAACAGCTCGTCATCTCCGGCGAAGTCGCGGCGGTCGAGCGCGCGATGGCCGTGGCCAAGGAAGCCGGCGCCAAGCGCGCCATTCGG
>Ga0105240_10004862_pt1 | contig 20226 bp, 20 predicted proteins | sample KBSC54metaG_FD_80426 | JGI IMG/M metagenome (GOLD analysis project Ga0105240, IMG submission 80426) | Corn rhizosphere microbial communities from Kellogg Biological Station, Michigan, USA - KBS C5-4 metaG | ecosystem: Host-associated > Plants > Roots > Rhizosphere > Soil | place: Michigan, USA... | reverse complement strand
GCCTTCGTTGTTGGTGCGCACCAGGCAGAAGATCCAGTCGCCGTACTGGCCGAGCGTGGTCCAGGTCTTCTGGCCGTTGACCAGGTAGTAATCGCCCTTGCGCTCGGCCTTGGTCTTGACCGAGGCCAGATCGGAGCCCGAGCCCGGCTCGCTGTAGCCCTGGCTCCACCAGACGTCGCCGCTCATGATGCCGGGCAGATGGCGCTTCTGCTGCTCGGGCGAGCCGAAGGCCATGATCACCGGGGCGACCATCACCGGGCCGAACGGCACCACGCGCGGCGCGCCGGCGAGGGCGCATTCCTCTTCGAACAGATGGCGCTGCACCGCATTCCAGCCGGGGCCGCCGAACTGCTTCGGCCAGGCCCAGCCGTGCCAGCCTTTCTTGCCGAGGATCTTGGCCCAGCGCTGCATGTCCTCCTTGGTGAGCCGCAGCGCGTTGTGCACCTTCTGCGAAATATCGGCCGGCAGGTTCTGCGCGACCCAGCCGCGAATCTCTTCGCGGAAGGCTTGTTCCTCGGGGGTGAAAGTCAGGTCCATTCGGTCTCCTGGAGCGGGCGCCCGACGGCTCTTCGGCCGGGGCTGATGGCAGTCCGGCTTTTTAGCACGAGCGTTCCTTTTTCTTGTCGCTGCGGAGACAAGGGCCTAGCCCTTCGAACGACGACGGGCCGGCCGCGCCGCGCTACAGGCGCTTGACGAGCGTCATCGTGTCGTTCTCGCGTTTCATCTGAAAACGCGTCAGGAAGCTGTTGCCCAGCAGAACGAAATTCATCTGCGCCGGCGCCACGGTGGCTTCGACGTCGTAGACCTCGACGTCGCCGATGCGCAGCCGGTCGAGGTGCACGAAGTTGATCGGCACGATGCCGTTGGCTGTTTGCACCATGCCGCGCCGGCCCTTGCGGTAGTCGAGGCCGAGGCGATCCGCCTCGGCCTGGCTCAGCGACACGTTGGTGGCGCCGGTGTCGACGAGGAAATCGACGACCTTGCCGTTGATGCTGCCGCTGGTCATGAAATGCCCGCCGCTGCCAGCGGTCAGCACGATCTGCGTGCCGGCACCGGCACGAGTGGCGCCGCTCAGGTTCACCGGCACGCCCAGGTGCAGCAGGGCGCGCTTGCCGTCGATCTCGACCTGCGCGTCGCCATTGGCCAGCGTGATCAGCTTGATGCCCTGGTAGCTGGCGCCGGGAGCCAGCGTGCGCGGCGTGCCATCGATGATCAGCAGCGCGCGATCGCCCATGCTGCCGCTCAGGGCGACGCTGCGCGAGGCAGGCGCGGAGGCGGGCTGGGCGTGCGCGAGGCTGCCGGTCAGCAGCGCCGCGGCAAGCAGTACGGCGCGACCGTTGGGCACGTTCAATCTCGGAAGTTGGTGAAGCTCAAAGGCAGGTCCGGCACGTCCTTGCGCAGCAAGGCCATCGCCGTCTGCAGGTCATCGCGCTTCGCGCCGGTCACGCGCACGATGTCGCCCTGGATCGCGCCTTGCACCTTCAGCTTGCTCTGCTTGAGCAGGCCCTGCACCTTCTTCGCGGTCTCGGCATCGATGCCGGTCTTCAGCGCCACCGGCTGCTTGACCTTGTCGCCGCCGATCTTCTCGATCTTGGCGGTGAAATCGAGAAAGCGCACGTCGACGTTGCGCTTGCTCAGCTTGGCCAGCAGCACGTCGCGCACTTGGCCGATCTGGAAATCGCTGTCGGCATACAAGGTCAGCTCGCGCTCCTTCGCGCTCTTCTCGGTCAGCTCGACCTTCGCGCTCGATCCCTTGAAATCGAAGCGCGTGCCGATTTCCTTGCCGGCTTGCTCGACCGCGTTGCGGACTTCCACGAGATTGGGTTCGAGCACGGTATCGAAGCTGGGCATGGTGATGGGCGCTCGGTAAATCGGCTGAAGAGCCGCGCTGGCGGCGGATGCGCGGGATGGGCGAAAATTCTGCCATGCAAATCGAGACGGGCGCGAGCCTGAAAGCCTTCAATTCCTTCGGTCTTCCCGCGGTGGCGCAGCGCATGGTGCGGGTGAAGAGCGATGCCGAGGTGCGCCAGGTGGTCGATCATCCCGAACTCGGCCTGGCGCCGAAGTTCATCCTCGGCGGCGGCAGCAACATCGTGCTGACGCGCGACGTGACCGCGCTGGTGATCAAGGTCGAGGTGATGGGCAAGCGCGTGGTGGCGGAGCGGCCGGATGCCTGGATCGTCGAGGCCGGCGCCGGGGAGTCGTGGCATGGCTTCGTCGACTGGACTTTGCAGCAGGGCCTGCCGGGGCTCGAGAACCTGGCGCTGATCCCGGGCTCGGTGGGCGCTTCGCCGGTGCAGAACATCGGCGCCTACGGCGTCGAGCTGCAGGAGCGCTTCGAGTCGCTCGACGTGGTCGATCTGATCACCGGCCGCAGCGTCGCGATCAGCGCGGGCATGTGCCATTTCGGCTATCGCGACAGCGCCTTCAAGCACAGCCTGGCCGGCAAGAGCGTGATCACGCGGGTGCGCTTTCGCCTGCCCAAGCCGTGGCAGCCGGTGCTCGGCTATGTCGACCTCGAACGCAAGATGCAGGAGACGCGCAACCACGCGCCGGATGCACGCACGATCTTCGATTGGGTCTGCGCGATCCGCCGCGCCAAGCTGCCCGATCCCTCGCGCATCGGCAATGCCGGCAGCTTCTTCAAGAACCCGGTGGTCAGCGTCGAGCAGTGCCGCGACATCATCGGCCGCGATCCGGAGATCGTGCACTACCCGATGCCCGACGGCAGCGTGAAGCTGGCCGCGGGCTGGATGATCGATGCCTGCGGCTGGAAGGGCAAGTCGATCGGCGGCGCCGCGGTCTATGAAAAGCAGGCGCTGGTGCTGGTGAACCGCGGCTCGGCGACCGGCGGCGAAGTCGTGACCTTGGCGCGGGCGATCCAGGAGAGCGTCTACGGGCGCTTCGGCATTCGGCTGGAGCCTGAGCCGGTGGTGGTTTAGCACCCGCGCCAGCACGTCTCGAGGCCCGACGGAAGGGCCTGGGTTTCCCCGCGGAATGACCCGATTTTTCGTCCGATGGGACCCCCGCGCTCACGGGGGGTGGGCGTGAATAGTGCGCATCCAAGGCCGTCCACGCACGTAATTGGGGATTCGGCACTTGTTTCACACCGTTCAGCATGCCACGGTGTCACTTCTTGTTCGTATTTGGCATCGATGATGGTCGATCCTGGTGCGGCGAGTCCGTCGGCATAAGAAGCGGTCCGAGACGACGATCCCGTTGCCATGGACACGGAGGCTCGAACGCTCCGTGCCACAGGGAAGCTGCGGGGCGCATGAGAACAACGGAGACGATCTGTATGGGCGATCGACGACTGGTGTGTGTCATGTTGGGTCCTCCCCAACTGATATCGAGCGAGCCGTTGCGCTTGGCAGGCTGGGAAGTGGAGCTGGCATGGGACCTTCGCAACGCCGATGAGCTGATCGCCCAAAGCTCGGCGCATGTCGGCCTGATCGTCGTGCCGAAGTCGGCCTCGGTCAGTTGGGCGCGCATCGATGAATTCCTCGTGGACCACGATGGCATCGAGTGGGTCGGCGCCTTCGATCCGGATGATCTCGCGCTGCCCGCCTGCAGGGATCTGGTGCTCGACCATCTGTTCGATCATCACAGCCTGCCGATCGACAGCCATCGCCTCGGCGTGGTCCTTGGCCACGCGCACGGCCACGCGCTGTTGAGACAGGCGCGCGCGAGCCAGGTGCGGACGCTCGGGCCGTCGCCGATCATCGGCACCAGCGCCGCGCTGGCGACGGTGTTGATGCACATCCGCCGCATTGCCAAGGCGGATGCGCCGGTGCTGATCACCGGCGAGAGCGGCAGCGGCAAGGAACTGGCGGCGCAAGCCATCCACCAGGGTTCGGGGCGTGCGCACGCTCCCTTCATCGCGATCAACTGCGGCGCGTTGCAGCCGACCTTGATCCAGTCGGAGTTCTTCGGCCATGCCAAGGGCTCGTTCACCGGCGCGGTGCGCGACAAGCGCGGCCTGTTCGAAGAAGCCGAGGGCGGCACCATCTTCCTCGACGAGATCGGCGACCTGCCGCTCGATCAGCAGGTCAACCTGCTGCGCTTCCTGCAGGAGGGCACGATCACCCGCGTCGGCTCGGCCAGGCCGGTGCGCGTCGATGCGCGCGTGATCGCGGCCACGCACCGCGATCTGGAGCGCGCCGTCGCCGCCGGCAGCTTCCGCGAGGATCTCTTCTATCGGCTCAACGTGCTGCCCTTGCGCGTGCCGCCGCTGCGCGAGCGCAAGGGCGACATCGAGTTGCTGGCCCTGCACTGCTTCGACAAGTTCTCGCGTGAAAAGAGTCCGCGCTTGAAGGGCTTCTCGCGCGGCGCATTGGCCGTGATGGAAGCCCACCCCTGGCGAGGCAACGTGCGCGAGCTGATCAATCGTGTGCGGCGCGCGATGGTGATGGCCGAAGGCTCGCTGATCAAGCCGGCCGATCTGGGACTCGAGCACGACGGCGAGTCCCCTCCGGGCGAGATTCTTGACGACACGCGAGTCCGGGCCGAACGCAGCGCGATCGTCGTGAGTCTCGACCGCACCGGACGCAACGTCACTGCAGCCGCCAGCCAATTGGGAATTTCCCGAATGACGCTGTATCGGCTGATGGCGAAACACGGCATTGGGTCGGACAACTGAGTGCTGTTCTATCTCGGTTGCGACCGGTCGAATCGAATCGTCTCAAGTCTGTGAATCAGAATCAGACCCGACGACCGGCAGTCGAATCAATCGCAAACTGTTGATTCAATTGAGAAATCAGGAGATCGAAGGATGAGCTTCAATGCCGTCGGAGTCCAATGTTTCAGTCGAGTGTCACAGGAATGTGACGATGCTGATGCCGCAGTGTTGCTGCGCCGAACCTGCGGCATAGGCGTTTTCTCAATGAATTCAACGATCTATGCGTGTCTCAATGTTGCTGGCATTGATTCTGCGACGCAGCGGCTGGATTGGCAGCTTCGCCAGTCTCGCTTCATCAGCCCCAAGGAGACACCATGAAGAAAACACTTTTGGCGTCAGCGCTCGCGCTGGCATTTGGCGCCGCGGGTTCGGCATGGGCCGACCAGACGCAGACTGGCAGCAGCGGCCCGACGGCCAACGACAGCTCGAGCGCCAAGCAGTTGAACGACAGCTCCACGAAGACGGACAACTCCAACAATTCCAAGACCGATAATTCGAACAATTCGAAGACTATCAATGATAGTTCCAACAATTCGAAGACACTTAACGACAGCTCCAACAACTCGAAGACCAATAGCTCTAACAACTCCGATCGCGACAACGACAAGAGCTCGGGCGATAACCGCAACAACCACGGCAAGGCCACATCCGACGGCTTCGGCACCACGGCAGCCAACAACGGCTCGACCGCCACCGCCAACTTCAGCAACGCGTTCAACACCAACAAGGCGATCGCCGTCAGCAAGCTCGAAGGCACGGTGACCAACATCCGCGTGCACGGCATCGGCAACAGCGCCTACAACACCGGCGACGCGAACGGCGGCAAGGGTGGCAGCGGCGGCGACGGCTACGGCGGCAAGGGCGACGGTGGCGAAGGCTACGGCGGCAAGGGCACCGGCGGCGATGGCGCCAAGGGCGGCGGCGGCGGCGATGGCGGCAAGGGCGGCAGCGGCGGCGATGCGAAGAACGCCGGCGCCTACACCGGCTCGGTCAGCAACGGCAGCGCGAAGGCAGGCTCTGCCAATGCGGGCGACGGCGGCAACGGCGGCAGCGCGAAGGGCGCGAGCGGCGGCAAGGGCGGCAGCGGCGACAGCAGCGGCGGCGATTCGCTGGCCGGCAATCTGCAGAAGTCCGGCTCGGGCAGCGCTTCGGCGAAGGCTTCGGGCGGCAGCGGCGACACCTCGGGCAAGGCCTCCGGTGGCGACAACCTGACGGCCGGCAAGGCCTCGGGCGGCAGCGGCGACGGCAGCGGCAAGGCGTCTGGCGGCAGCGGCGACACGTCGGCCAAGGGCTCCGGCGGCAGCGGCGACACGGTCGCCAAGAGTTCCGGCGGCCGCGGCGACGGCGATTCGAAGGCCTCCGGCGGCAGCGGCGACACCGCCTCCAAGGCGGCCGGCGGCTATGCGGATACCAGCAACGGGTCGAAGGGCGGCAGCTCCAGCGTGAAGGGCGGCGCCACCGGCGGCGGCGCGAGCGCGAGCAGCGGCGCGACGGCGGGCCTGGGCGGCGACGGCGGCAACGTCGGCCGCAAGTCCGGCGGTGCTACCGGCGGCGCGGGTGGCGCTGGCGGCAGCGCGACCGGTGGTGCCGCCACGTCCACGGCGGGCGCGGGTTCGAACACCGGCACCGGCACTGCCGGCGCGGCGACCGGCTCGTCCACCGGCACGGGCGGCGGCGGCACGAGCACGGCGACCGGCAGCGGTGGCACGGGTACGAGCACGGCCTCGGGCACGGGCGGCGCGGGCACGAGCACGGCCACAGGCACCGGCGGCGCAGGCAGCGGTACCGCGACCGGCACCGGCGGGGCAGGGACCAACACCGCGTCCGGCACGGGCGGCTCGGGGACCAACACCTCCACCGGCACCGCGGGCGCGGCCACGAGCACGGCCTCCGGCACCGGCGGCGCGGCGAGCAATGGCGCGCAGACGGCCGCGGGCGGAGCCAACACCGGCACGGCCACCAGCACCGGCGGCGCGGCCACCGGCACTGGCGGCGCGGGCGGCTCGGCGACCAACACGGCCGGCAACGGCGGTGGCGGCGGCGCTGCCCAGGGCGGTACGGCGACGAACGGCAGCGCTTCTGCCACGGCGACCAACGGTGACTCGACGGCCGGCAACGGCGCGGCGGGCGGCGGCGGCGCGGCAGGCGGTGCGGGCGGCAGCGGTGCTGCCGGCACCGGCGGCGCCGGCTCGGGCGGCGCGGGCACCGGCGGCACCGGCAACGGCGCGGCGGGTGGCCGAGGCGGCTACGGCGGCTCCAACTCGGTGAATGCCGGCACGTTCAACCTGTCGAACACGATGTCCGGCGCCGCGCAATCGGCAGCTGGCATCCAGGTGATCAGCCAGAACACCGGCATTGCAGCCCTGACGCAGCAGAGCGTGAACGTCCAGGCCAACCTGAACGTCGGTCGCTAGGCATGACGGCGGCACCGGAGGGCTCCGTCCCTCGGGTGCCTTTCCTTGCAGTGACTGAGGAGAACGTCATGTCCTACCCGATACGCCTGTCTGTGGCCGCATCGCTCACGCTGGCGCTTGCCGGCGCGTGGGCGGCCGATGGCGGGACCGCGGCGGATCCGCAGGCGGCAGCGCCTGCCGAACAACGGGCCAACCCCCTCGGCGTCAAGCCGATGGAAGCCGGCCTGCTGTCGAAGAGCCGAGGCGGCACGCAGGTTCTCAACGATATGAAGCTGAAGGGCACGGTGGCCAACAACCAGGCGAGCAACCTGGTCACGGGCAACAACATCATCAGCGAAGGATCGTTCGCGGGCGCCAGCGGCGTGCCGATGGTGGTTCAGAACAGCGGCAACAACGTGCTGATCCAGACCGCGACGATCGTCAACGTGCAGATGAAGTAGGAGTCTGCGCATGAGTCGGACCGTCCTCTGGAAGACCGGCCTCCGGGCCGGCCTGATGATCGCAGCAGCCCTGGCGACCCCCGCCGCCCGGGCCGGCTCGATCGATCTGCCCTTCCAGATCGGCGGTGCGTACTCGGTGCCGGCCACGAGCCTCAAGGAGGCTCGTTTTCGTGCGACGGTGCCGCAGCAATACGACTTCAGCTGCGGCTCCGCTGCGCTTTCCACCCTGCTCACCCATCACTACCAGTTCCCGGTGGACGAGCAAACCGTTTTCGAAGAGATGTTCCGCGACGGAGATCGCGAGAAGATCCAGCACGAGGGCTTCTCGCTGCTGGACATGAAGCGCTATCTCGAAGCGCACGGCTTCCAGGCCGATGGCTTCGAAGCGCCGCTCGACAAGCTGGCCGCCGCGGGCATTCCGGCGATCGTGCTGATCAACGAGAGCGGCTACAACCATTTTGTCGTCATCAAGGGCCTGAAGGACAGCCGCGTGCTGATCGGCGACCCCGCCGGCGGTACACGCGCGATGACACAAGCCGCCTTCGAGGCGATCTGGGTCAACCAGATCCTGTTCGTGATTGCCAACCGCGGCGACAGGGTGCAATTCAACCTGGCCGCGGACTGGGCCACCGCGCCGCGCGCGCCGCTCGCCAAGGGCCTGCAGAACGACGGCCTCGCAGGTGTCGTGATACCCAAGCTCGGCCCATCGGATTTCTAGCTGTATGGCCCGCATGAAGTCGCCCCACAAGGATCTGGCACTGCTGGTGTCGGTGGTCGGTCTCGGCCTGACGGCGACGGCGCGCGCCGAGGCCGAGCCGGAGCCGCCGCTCGCCGCCGAAGGGCATCAGCCTTCCGAGCGCGACTGGATCCCGCCGGAGGCGATCGTCGTCGCGGCACCGGCTGCCGCGCCGGCCGTCGGGCCGGACGGCGAAGTGCTGAAGGTATCGGACTGGGACTGGGTCCCGGGCGATGCAGCCGGCAAGGTCGCCGCGCAGGTGCCGGTCGCGAATCCGGATGATCGCCGTGCCGGATTCGAACCGGTGGTGGCCAAGCTGTACGACGCGACCCGCTACGCGGTCGCGACCCTCTCGCTCGACGAGGTGCAGCGGCACTACACGAGCCAGCGAGCGGCCGCCGAGGAAGCGGCGCTGCTCGAGGCGGTGCAGGCCTTCGCAGCCCGTGTCGCGCCGAGCGCCGAGCGCGAGCCGGTGCAGGTGGATCGCGCGGCGCTGGCGGCAGCCAACGATGTCGATCCGCGCATCTCCGCCTTCGTGCACGATGCGATGCCGGTGTTCGAGGAGGCGCCGGCCGCGCTGGCGGCTGTGCCGTCCGCTGCAGCCGGACCCGCCATTGAAATCGCAGCGCCAGTCGTACCGGCCACGCCGCCGATCGCCGTCGCCAGCCACGCCGACAAGGTGCTGCTGAACCTGTTCGGCGTGATCTCCGATGAATGGCGCGTCGCCGGCCGCACGAGCCTGCTGCCCGAGGAGATCGTCGTCGGTGCGCAGCCGACCGATCTTGTGGCCTTGTTCGCGTTGCCGGCGATCGAGCCGCCCGCGGCCAGGGACTTCGCCGCGATCGACGCGCCGGCCGAAGCGCCCGCGCCGAAGAAGCGCAAGAAGGAGAAGAAGGCGCCGGCCGCTCCGAGCGTGGTCGTCGCGTCGCACATCGACAAGGTGCTGCTCAGCCTGAACACCATCCGCTCCGAAGAGCTGACGCCGCTGACCCTGATCGAGATGCAGCCGAAGGACGTCGCGGTCGTGGACAAGCCAGCCGACGAACCCGCTCCGGTGACGCGCGACTGGGTCGCCCTCGACTCGAGTCAGCTCGACCGCGTGCGCGGCGGCTTCAGCAGCGAGGGCCTGCAGATCTCGTTCGGCATCCAGCGCGCGGTCTACATCAACGACAAGCTGGTGACGACGACGAGCCTGAACCTCTCCTCCCTCGGCCAGATCAGCGGCGGCACGGCCGGCGTGCCGGGCAGCCTCGCGCTGATCCAAAGCGGCACCGGCAACTCCTTCTTCTCGATGCCGACCGCGAATGGCTCGGTCACGACCGTGATCCAGAACACGCTGAACAACCAGAAGATTCAAAGCGTCACCGAGATCAACGCCATCGTCAACAGCATGCAGATCCTGAAGGGCATGAACCTTCAGCAATCGCTGCGCAGCGCGGTGATCGACTCGTTGCGCCGATGAACGCAGGTGGGTTTCCGTGAGTACGAACAATCAACAAGGACATGTCGATGAGACAACAGCGGATACGTCGCAAATCGTTGGGCCTGTCGGCCTGCGCCGTGCTCGGGCTGATCGGCCAGGCCCAGGCGGCCGACGCGGACGACAGCGCGGCCTCGACCACGCGCATGGAGCAGCTCAAGCAGCAGGTCGCAGAGCAGACGCGGCAACTCGATGCCCTGAAGCGCGCGATGGCGCAGCAAGAGGCGACGCTCGATGAGCTGCGCCGAGCGGTCGGCGCGGAGGCGCTTGCCGCACAGCGGGGCGGGCAGGCCGCGCCGGGCAGCCCCGCGATGCAGCTGGCCCAATCCTCCGATCAGCGGCCGGAGCCCGTCGGGCAGGCCCCGGAACGAGACGGCCGCGCTCCCGCCGTGGCACCCATTTTCGAGCAGCCCGGCGTGCTCACGCCCAAGGGCAAGTTCGTCTTCGAACCTTCGCTCCAGTATTCGTATTCGTCGAGCAACCGCATCGCACTGGTCGGCTACACCATCATCCCGGCGATCCTGATCGGCGTGATCGACGTGCGCGAAGTCAAGCGCAACACCACGACCGGCACGCTGACCGGGCGCTACGGCATCAGCAACCGCTTCGAGTTCGAGGCGCGGCTGCCGTACACGTATCGCTCCGACACGAGCATCGGCCGCGAAGTCATCCAGGGCGCCGCGACCGACAGCGTCTTCAATGCCAGCGGGCAGGGCATCGGCGATGTCGAGGTCACCGGCCGCTACCAGCTCAACGACGGCGGGCTCGACAAACCCTATTACGTGGCCAGCCTGCGCTTCAAGTCGCGCACCGGCAAGGATCCGTTCCAGGTCACGACGACGACCTCGATCACCGGCCTGCGCGACGGCGTGCAGACCGAACTGCCGACCGGCTCCGGCTTCTACGGGCTGCAACCCGCGTTGACGGTGCTGTACCCATCGGACCCGGCGGTGTTCTTCGGCACCGTCAGCTATCTGCACAGCTTCAAGCGCGACCATGTCGTGGCGCGCACCAACGAAGGCGATCGCGACCTGGGCACGATCCAGCCGGGCGGCATCATCGGCTTCAACTTCGGCATGGGCCTGGCGCTGAATGAGCGCTCCTCGTTCAGCATCGGCTACGACCACAGCTCGGTCGGCCGCACGCTGCAGAACGGCGAGGCTGCCGCGGACTCGGTGCGCGTGCAGCTCGGCACCTTGCTGCTCGGCTACTCGCTGCGCCTGGATGCTCAGCGCTCGCTGAACGTCTCGCTCGGCGTGGGCGCGACACGCGACACGCCCGACATCACGCTGACGATGCGCGTGCCGTTCTCGCTCTGACGCGAAGGCCGCTTCATGAGCAACGCACGGCCGCCCGAAGTTGCTCATCGTCCTCGGGGGGCGGACGACGTTTGGCGTCGGCCCGGGGCGCTTTCAGGCCTTCTCGGAGCGAGGCACCGCGCGCAGCAAGGGCGTGAAGAGCTTCTTGCGCGGCACGATCGCCGGCGGCGCAGCGCTGCGCCTGGCGGCGGCGCGAGGCAGCAGCGCGCTGCGCAGCGATTCGAACGGGGTGGGCAGCGCGTGCCCGTTGAACTGGCGCGCCACGTTGTCCAGGTGTTCGCGCATCAGCTCGACCGCCTTGGCCGACTCGCCGCGCTGCAGCGTCGCGATGATGGCCGCATGTTCGCTGCAGGACTGTTGCGCTTCGGCCCTGGTCTGGACCAGCGAGGCGATCAGGGTCGTGCGCGCCGTCAGGTCCCGCATGATCTCGGCCAGCAGGCTGTTGCCGATGCATTCGGCGAGGCAGACATGGAAGTCCCCGAGCAGGAAGCTGCGTTCCGCCACGTCGCCCGACGCCGTCGCCGCACGTTCGAGAGCGACATGGTCGCGCAGGCGCTTCACCGAGGCTTTGTCGAGCTTGCCGATCGACTCCATCACCACGCCCGCTTCGATCACCTTGCGCGTCGCGAAGACTTCCAGCGCGTCTTCTTCGGAGGGCTGAACGACGTACCAGCCGCGGCGCTGGTTCGCCTCGACCATGCCGCGCGCGGCGAGGCCGGTCAGCGCCTGGCGCACCGCGACACGGCTGACGCCGAACAGATCCGCCAGCACCTGCTCTCCGAGACGCACCCCCGGTGCGAGGCGGCGCGAGAGGATGGCCTGCACGATGTGTTCGGTGATGACCTGCGGTCGCGTACCCTCGTTCATGTGAACCTCGGTTCGGCACCGGGCCGGTGCGTGACTGCTGGCTCGGACGACTGCCATCCAGCGGCAGCGTAGCAGGCTGCCAGGGAGCACGTCTCCCTAGTTTGTCGGCGCGTGCCGTGCCGCTCCTTCGGCCGGCGGCGAATGCAGGCAGGTGAGTGCGCGCTGCAGCACGCGGGCATCGTTGCTGGCGCGGTGGCGCCGCAGATGCAGCTGCTCCGCGGCGGCCTGTTTCGCCAGGGGCCAGCGCTCCATCTCGCCCTGCGGGATCAGGCTCATCACGTGTTCGAGGCGGAAGCGTGGCTGCTCGCCGGTGGCCGCGAACAGGACGTGCAGCCACGCATAGTCATGAGCCCAGGCATCGCAGTAGACCGTCATGCCATGCAGTTGCTCGTTCAGCAGCTGCGCGACCTTCGGCGCGGCCCGGCCGTGGCATTGCGCCGCGAGCCGGGAGATGCCGTGCACACGCTCAGCGGCGGGATCCCAATGCGTCCATTCCGGCAGCGGGCGGATCAGCGTGCAGAAGCCGGCGCCGTCGGGCAGCACGAATCCGATCTCGATCGGATAGCTGCCCGCGCCGAAGCCCGAGGCCTCGATGTCGAGGATCGCTGGCGGCGGGGCGGCGGAGGGAAGGGGAGAGGCTGTCTGCATCGCAATCACGCGGCTCACTGAGCAAGCTGCGAGCCAGGGTTATGCCACGCCATGGCCGCGCTTGTCGCGCTTGTCGCGTCGGTGACAACCCGCGGGTTGCGCGGGATGGCGACGCCGCGGGGGCTGGGATACCGTGCGCTGGCGTTGACCACCCAGGAGTGTCGAGTGTCCGCCGTACCCGTCTCCCGCCCTCACCATGCCTACTGGCCCAGGCGCTTGCCGCGCGAACTGGTGCTGCCCGAGACCAGCCTGTGGTTCAACCTGGAAGTCGCGGCCACGCGCTATCCCCACAAGGCCGCGTCGATCTTCTTCGGCCAGGCGCAGAGTTATCGCGAGCTGAAGGCGCAGGCCGAGGCGATCGCTGGATGGCTGCAAAGCGTCGGCGTGAAGAAGGGCGACCGTGTCGCGCTCTACCTGCAGAACTGTCCGCAGTTCCTCGCGGCCTACTACGGCATCGTGCGCGCCGACGCCGTGGTGGTGCCGGTGAACCCGATGAATCGTGCGGAAGAATTCAAGCACTACATCGTCGACCCCGAGACCAAGGTCGTGATCTGCGCGGCCGACCTGACCGGCTTCGTCGACAGCGCGAATCGCGAGCTGCCTGCATCGCAGCGCGTCAGCGAGGTGCTGGTCGTGCGTTATGCGGATGCGATGCCCGAGGTGCTCGATGCAGCCGAGAGGCCTCAGCCCGCGACCGGACAATGACTGCGCAGCGATCCGCCGCTGCCCTCGGGCGACTCTTCGCGCTTCACGCGCTGGAACGATGCCGTGGCCCGCGCGCTGCCGCCCGGCCCGCACACCGCGCAGCCGGACGACCTGGTGATGCTGCCCTACACCTCGGGTACCACCGGCCTGCCCAAGGGCTGCATGCACACGCATCGCACCCTGATGCACAACACCGTGGCAGGTCAGCTCGGCCATGGCGGGCCGGAGGCGATCAATCTCTCGGTGGTGCCGATGTTCCACATCACCGGCATGCTGTACGGCGTGCTCGGCAACATCTTCACCGGCAGTACCAGCATCGTGCTGCCGCGCTGGGACCGCGAGCTGGCGGGACATCTGATCTCGGTGCATCGGGTGACGCACTTCACCTGCATCCCGACGATGATCATCGACCTCTTCGGCAGCCCGAACTACAAGAGCTTCGATCTCTCCAGCATGCGCTATCTGAGCGGCGGCGGCGCCGCGATGCCGCAGGCGGTGGCGCAGCGCCTGCTCGACGAATTCGGCCTGACCTTCTCCGAAGGCTATGGCCTGACCGAGACGGCCGCGCCGACGCATGCGAACCCGCCCGAGCGCTCCAAGCTGCAGTGCCTCGGCATGCCGCTTTTCGGCACCGATTCGCGCGTCGTCGATCCGCTGACCCTGCAGGAGCTGCCGCCCGGCGAAGTCGGCGAAATCATTTCCAGCGGGCCGCAGATCTTCAAGGGCTACTGGCGCCACCCGGAGGCGACCGAGGCGGCCTTCATTCAGCTCGAAGGCCGGCGTTTCTTCCGCACCGGCGATCTCGGCCGCATGGACGAAGAAGGCTATTTCTTCATGACCGACCGGCTGAAGCGCATGATCAATGCGAGCGGCTACAAGGTCTGGCCGGCAGAGGTGGAGATGCTGCTCTACAGGCATCCGGCGGTGCAGGAAGCCTGCATCATCGCGGCGCGCGACGCCTATCGCGGCGAGACAGTGAAGGCGGTGGTCGTGCTGCGCACCGAAGCGCGGGGCAAGACCACGGCGCAGGACATCATCGACTGGTCGCGCGAACAGATGGCCGCCTACAAGGCGCCGAAGCTGGTCGAGTTCGTCGACAGCCTGCCGAAGTCCGGCTCCGGCAAGGTGATGTGGCGGCTTCTGCAGGACAGGGAAGCGGAGACGCGCTGAGCCTCAGGCGAGCGCCGGGCCGTCCCAAGCCGCCTGAAGACCTTGCAGGCCGCGGCTCGCGACGACGCGAGCCCCTTCGTGCCGTCCAAGCCGGCGCAGGCCGGCTTGGAGCCGCGGCACTCAGCCCGCTCGGCGGGTGGTCCCGCGTACCCGCGGGACCGGGTGCCCCACTCAATGCGCGAGCAGGTCGAGCGTCTGCGGGTGCCGGTTCATGTAGCTGCGCACGTAGCTGCAGAGCGGGTTCACCTTCAGCCCCTGGGCCCTCGCGTATTCGAGCGCGGCCGCGACCACGCGCGCCGCCAGGCCGCGGCCTTCGAGCTCGACCGGCACCTCGGTGTGCGTCAGCAGCATCACGCCGTCGCGCAGCCGATAGTCGGCATGGCAGGATTGCCCGGCGACGAGCAACTCGAAGCGGCCCCGCTCGGGATGGTGAACGACCTCGGACACGGCAGTTTCCTTGTTCATCGCGAGAGGCCTATTGCGTCAGCAGTCTTTGCGGAGTGACTTCGATCGAGCGGGCGCCGTCGCCGACCCACACGCCGCCGTCCTGCACCGTCACCTGCAGATGCATCGTGCGCTGCGCGAGCGTCGCCAGCGCCTGGCTCTGCGCGGCGTCGATCTGCCAGACCTCGAGCCCGCGCGCGCGCAGCAGCTTGCCCTTGATCGCGTTCCACCAGATCGGCGTGCTCGCCGCATAGCCGTAGACGACGACTCGATCGGCGCGCCCGCAGGCCTTCATCAAGCGGCGGTCATCGGGCTGGCCGACCTCGATCCACTGCACGATCTCGCCGGTCAGGTTCTTCTGCCACAGGTCGGGCTCGTCGCTATCCCAGAGGCTCTTCGCGAAGTCGAGGGCGCCGCCGTGATCGTCGGCGGGCACGTTGAGCGCGAAGGCCAGCACGCGCATCATCATGCGCTCGTCGGTCTCCGAAGGATGGCGGGCAATCGTCGCGCCGTGATCGGCGTAGATGTTGCGGTCCATGTCGGCAATCTGCAGCGTGGCCTTGTAGATGGTGGCTTTGAGTGCCATGGGCGTCCAGACGGTGGGATGCGCGGATTAGAGCATTGCGGCTTTTCCCGGGCCGTTGCGGATGGCATACCATCGCGCTCCCCGATCCAGCAGAGGCAAAGCCCATGAGCATGAAGAAGTCCGACCTCGACAAGACCCTGGGCATGAAGATCGAAGGGCGCATGAAGGGCGTGCCGCCGAAGGGCCGCTACGCGCAGGACTCAGGCGAAGGCGTGGATCGGCGCGAGCAGCGCCGCCGCGATGCCGCGGCCGGCCTGGTGCCCTTCGCCTGCAAGCTGCCCGGCGATCTGCTGAAGCGGCTGAACGAACGTGCCGCGGCGCATGAAGGCGGCGTCAACGCGCTCGTCGCCGAGCTGCTGGCGAAAGGTCTGGAAGGCGCTCGCTGACGCACCGGCCAGCGCCCGGCCGTTCCGAAGCGGCCGGCAACCTTGCAGGCCGCGGCTCGCGGAGACGCGAGCCTCTTCATGCCGTCCAAGCCGGCGCAGGCCGGCTCGGAGCCGCGGCACTCAGCCCGCTCGGCGGGTGGCGTCGGTACCCCGGCGCCGGGTGCCCCATCCTTTAGGCGTAGACCGCGGCCACCTGGTAGCCGAGCGCAGCCAGCGAGCCATCGGGCGCCCACAGAGTGGTGCGCTGATTCACGTAGCCGTCGGCCGCGCTGATCGCATCGGTATCGGCTCGCCACCAGCCCAGCGGGTCGACCGTCGCTGCGATCGGCAGCAGCTCCAGCTCCCATGAGACCGAACTCGCCGGCGCCGGCTTCTTGAAGTGGCCGACCGCCGGGCTGGGCGGCATGTCGGCCAGCAGCACGGTCAGCAATTCCGCATCGATGCCCTCGGGCTGGCGCAGCCGCACATGGATGCGCGAGGACCATCCGCTGCCGCCGGAATAGGGCAGGTCGCCTTCCGCCCAGCGCGGCTGCAGATGCTGGATGAAGTTCGGTGCGATGCCCGGGATGAAGGGTAGCTCGCGTGCCGTCTCGGGCTCGTGCGCCACCGGCGGGCGAACCGGCATCAGCCGCGGGACGCCGGTCTCGCGCGCATTGCCGAAGACGCCGAGGAACACTGCCGCGACTTCGCCGTTGCAATGCACCGTGGCCTGCACCTGGCGCACATGGCGGCCCTGGCGCAGCAGCTGCACGTCGACCTGCATCGCGCCGCTCACCGGGCCGATGAAGCTGGCCTGCAGCGCGCGCAGCGGCCAGTCGGCACCGGTGACGTCGCGCAGCGCCTGCGTCGCGAGCGCGGCCACCAGGCCGCCATAGGTGGTGCGGCCTTGCTGCCAGTCTTCGGCGAGCGTAAAGACGATGCGATTGGCTTCGCGCGTGCGCCGCGCGAGCAGGGTGTCGAAATCGGTAAGCGTGGTCATGTCGGCCCCCCGATCGTCGGATACGCCGATCGACCCCCCGAGGGGGTCCGGGCCGGCTTGGGGGCGGCCCGGCGCTCGGCCCGGCGCGACACTGGTGCAAGGTATCTCATGCGCGGATTGTGCAGGCCCTGATCGGCCGCCCCTGTCGCGCAGGTGAATCACTCGGTGCCCGGCCGCTCGGCCACGCGCTTCAAGGTCGCGAGGCCGGCATCGAAATCCACGCCGACCATCTTTTCCGACATCAGCGCCAGCCAGTGGAAGGCGATGTTGCCACCCATGTCGCCATGCATCACCCAGGTGACCTGCGTTCCCGCGCCGCTGGGCTGCAGGCTCAGCTCACCGCGCGAGGTGGTGCCAAAATCGGGGAAGAAGAGCTCGAAGGCGACACGCCGGTTCGGCTCTGCCGCGGTGAAGCTCATCTCGCCGTTGCCCTGGCTCTTGCTCTTCCAGGACCACTTCGCGCCGGCGCCGCTTTCCGAGCCGCTGTAGGTGATCGCCATGCCCGGATCGCGCTGGTTCCAGACCGACCACTGTTTCCACGCCCGCGGGTTCGCGATCAGCGGATAGACCTTCTCCGGCGGCGCCTGGATCACGACGCTGCGCGTCACGGTGAAGGTCGGCGAGATGAGTGCGCCGCCGATGAAGAACACGGCGAGCAGGAAGATCACGATGTACAGCAGCCACTTCAGAAATTTCATGCAAGTCCCCTGGCATCGCGGCAAAGCCAGAGGGGCGAGGCCTGGCCTCGTCGGCTTTCAGCTGCGATGCTGGGCCGCAGCGTAACGGCTCGCGGTGCGCGAAGGCAACTCGTCGAACAATTGCCGGTAATCGCCGGCGAAGCGGCTCAGGTGCCAGAAGCCCCAGCCGCAGGCCGCTTCGGTGACCGAGCGGCCGCGCTTGATGTCGCGCCGCGCGGCGTTCAGGCGCACCGCACGCAGGTACTGCATCGGGCTGATGCCGAGCACGTCCTGGAAGCAGTATTGCAAGGTGCGGCGGCTGACCGAGAGCGCGCGACACAGGTCGGCGACATGCACCGCTTCATCCGGCCGCTCGCGCACATGGGCCTCCGCCTGGTCGATCAGCTGCATGCGCCGCGACGGGTCGAGCCGCTGCGGCTCGGCGGCCCGGCCCCGCGCCAGCGCGGCGACGAAGCGCGAGGTGATCGATTGTGTCAACGCATGCCGCGTGCCGCTGTGATCGGCGATGCCGGGCTCCTGCTGCAGCTGGCCCAGCGCCTCGCGCATGAAGCTGCGCAGCGACTCGGCCGCGGCCGGTTCGAGGCGCACGAGTTGCGGCGTACTCAATTCGGCGTGCAGGTCGAGCTGCTCGTTCTGCAGCCCGATCGCGCGCAGCAGCGAGGCATGCAGCGAGACGCCGGCCATCACGAGGCGGCGCGACGAGTGGAAGTCGAAGCCCGCGGCACCGGAAAAGAGATAGAGCGCATTCGCGTCGCAGGCCTGGCCGACGAAGCTGCCCGGCGCCTCCATCTCGAGCGGGATGCCGATGCCGCACAGCCCCTCGGGCAAGGCGCCGCGCTGATGCAGCGCCTGGTTGGTGCTTTCGCAGAAGACGCGGATGCCGTCCAGTGCGGCCTCGCACAGCTGGCCGTCGAAAGCGCCGGCGGAAAGCTGATCGTAGCGCTGGTTCCACTGGTCGAGCAGCAGCGCCTGGTCGTCCACGTCGTGCGTGGCGACCCGGCGCACCAGGGCGGAAGGGGTGGCGAGCGACTCCATGCCCGGGTCCCGGAGCAAGAGCCGTTCCAAGGGCATGTCCTGAGCTTCGTCGGAGGCGTTGCCGAATTCGGATAGCCGGGCCGCCGCCCCTTGCCTACAGTCGGCCTGCCCGATGCGGGCACCCGTCGCCGCGGGTCGGGGAGAAGGCGCCAGCTCATCGCAGCGTGGGCGCCCGCTGTCTTGCCGAACCGCGAGTTCATCGCGCTGCTGCCGCCAGGAGTCCATCTTTGAATACCCCCCAATCCCTCAAGCCGACACTCGGCGCGGTGCACCTCTGGGGCATCGCGGTCGGGCTGGTCATCTCCGGCGAGTATTTTGGCTGGTCCTACGGCTGGGCGAGCGCCGGCACGCTGGGCTTCCTGATCACGTCGATCCTGATCGCCGCGATGTACACCACCTTCATCTTCAGCTTCACCGAGCTGACGACGGCGATCCCGCACGCCGGCGGCCCCTTCGCCTATGCGCGCCGTGCCTTCGGGCCGACCGGCGGCTCGATCGCCGGCATCGCGACGATGATCGAGTTCGTGTTTGCGCCGCCGGCCATCGCGATGGCGATCGGCGCCTACCTGAACGTGCAGTTCCCGGCGCTCGATCCGAAGGTCGCGGCGGTCGCCGCCTATCTCGTCTTCATGACCCTGAACATCGTCGGCGTGCAGATCGCGGCGACCTTCGAGCTGGTGATGACGATCCTCGCGATCGTCGAGCTGCTGGTGTTCATGGGCGTGGTCTCGCCGGGCTTCTCGATGGTCAACTTCGTCAAGGGCGGCTGGGCCGGGCAGGATCATTTCAGCGCCGCGGTGATCCCGGCGATGTTCACGTCGATCCCGTTCGCGATCTGGTTCTTCCTCGCGATCGAGGGCGTCGCGATGGCCGCCGAAGAAGCCAAGGAACCCAAGCGCACGATCCCGATCGCCTACATCACCGGCATCATCACCCTGGTGATCCTGGCCATCGGCGTGATGATGTTCGCCGGCGGCGTCGGCGACTGGACCAAGCTGTCGAATATCAACGATCCGCTGCCGCAGGCGATGAAGGCGATCGTCGGCGACAACAGCGCCTGGCTGCACATGCTGGTGTGGATCGGGCTCTTCGGGCTGATCGCCTCGTTCCACGGCATCATCCTCGGCTATTCGCGGCAGATCTTCGCGCTGGCGCGCGAGGGCTACATGCCGCGATTCCTGGCCGCGGTGCATCCCAGGTTCCGCACCCCGCACCGCGCGATCCTGGCAGGCGGCGTGGTCGGCATCCTGGCGATCTTCAGCGACAACCTGATCACCTTCGGCGGCCAGACCTTGACCGCCAACGTCGTGACCCTGTCGGTCTTCGGCGCGATCGTGATGTACATCATGTCGATGGCGAGCCTGTTCAAGCTGCGCAAGACCGAGCCCAGACTGGAGCGCCCGTTCGCAGCGGTGTTCTATCCGTGGTTCCCGGCGTTCGCGCTGCTGATGGCGGTGGTCTGTCTGGCGGCGATGATCTGGGCGAATCCGGCGCTGTCGGTGCTCTTCTTCGTGCTGATGGTCGGCGGCGTGCTGCTGCAGCGGCTGGGATCCCGCGATCCGCACGTGGCGACGGAGGCGGTCTAGAGTAGGTGCGATGAAACCCTCAGCTTGTTTGGGATGGAACTGACGGTGGCTGCTT
>Ga0105240_10004859_pt1 | contig 20234 bp, 26 predicted proteins | sample KBSC54metaG_FD_80426 | JGI IMG/M metagenome (GOLD analysis project Ga0105240, IMG submission 80426) | Corn rhizosphere microbial communities from Kellogg Biological Station, Michigan, USA - KBS C5-4 metaG | ecosystem: Host-associated > Plants > Roots > Rhizosphere > Soil | place: Michigan, USA... | reverse complement strand
TAGTCACTAACTGGGTGTTCGCCCAATCGTTCAAGGTGCCGACCAACAGCGAATCGGTCTACATTTCAGCGCTAATTTTGGTGCTGATCGTTCCCCCCATTCAGTCACTCCATAGTCTGCCGTTCGCCTTCTGGGCCACGGTCTGGACGATGGCCGGCAAGTTCATGGTAGCCTGGCACCGCAAGCACCTCTTTAACCCTGTGGCCTTCGGCGTGGCGGTCGCTGGGCTGGCACTGGGCGCCTCGGCCACCTGGTGGGTTGGCAGCGCTCCAATGCTCCCCTGGGTGCTGATCGGCGGCGTGCTGATTGTGCGCAAAATTCGCCGCGCCAATTTGGTTTGGAGCTTTCTGATTCTCGCCAGCCTTAGCCTGGCAGTGAGTGACCTGATGACCGGTAGTTCGCTCACCACTTCGTTCAAACACCTGCTGATCGATTCGCCGCTCATCTTCTTTGCCACGATCATGCTCACCGAGCCGTTGACGACGCCACCTACCAACCTGTGGCAGATGATTTACGGCGGAGTAGTTGGGATCTTATTTAACCCAAATGTTCACATTGGATCATTCTTCTTTACTCCGGAACTCGCGCTGGTGGCTGGCAACGTGCTCAGTTGGGGCGCCAGTCCCAAGACAAATTCCATGCTAACCCTGCGTGAACGGAATCAATTGGCGCCGGACATCTTCGAATTCATCTTTGATACCGATCGACCACTAGCTTTCAGCGCCGGGCAGTACCTGGAATGGACCCTGCCGCACGAAGGCCCAGACAATCGCGGCAACCGGCGTTACTTCACCATTGCGTCAGCACCCAATACCAAGAACGTTCGCATGGGCGTTAAATTCTACGAAAAACCAAGTTCGTACAAACACGCCCTGACCCAGCTCAAGCCCGGCAGTCAAATTGTGGCGGGTCACCTGGCTGGCGACTTCATCTTGCCGCATGATTTGAAAGAAAAGATCGTGCTGATTGCAGGCGGCATCGGCGTGACGCCATTTCGGAGCATGATCGAATATATGCTTAATAAGAACGAACGGCGCGATATTGTATTGCTTTACTCTGGAAAAACTCCTGATCAGCTGGTCTACCGCGACCTATTCGACGCAGCCGTTCAGCGGATTGGTTTAAAAGTGGCCTACCATGTAACCGACGCGGCCGTGGTCAGTGCCGGCTGGACCGGCAAATTAGGTATGATCACCGCCGACACGATTAAGCACGATGTTCCTGATTATAAGGAACGCCGTTTTTACCTGTCTGGGCCGCGCGCAATGGTGGTGAGTTTTGAAAAAACGCTCGCCGAACTCGGCGTGCCGCGCACTCATATTATTACTGATTACTTTCCAGGGTTTGCATAAGCCCGATCACTTTCCTTTCGCGCAGATCACTGTTAGAGTCATTCGGCTACGAATGCAGGATCTGACAACTGCGGGAGTTGTGCAGTGAATGTATTGGTAAGTGTTCCTAGGAGCACAGTGGAATGTCCGAAACAGAAGAAAACGCGGAAAACACGCCTGCAGTAGTCGTCTCTGACGACGCAGCAAGCACAAACGCCACGGTAGTCGAAGAGGCCAAATCGGCCGACGAAGCTGCTACGGCGACCCCCGAGGAATCCGGCAACGAACCCGCAGCAGCCACATCGACAGATACAGCTGCGACCGGAAGCGAAGCCGAACCTGATCTCGCAACCGAATGTGGCAGTGAAGCGGCCGTCGCAGCACCAGCCACTGAGGCATCTGCAACCAGCGAGTCGAGTGAGCCAGAGTCAGCCTCGGCAGTCAGTGATGGCAGTCAGGCAAGCACTGAATCAACCGAAACCGCCCCGGACAATACCGATGACAGCACGGCGATTGAAGCGGCAACGCCAGCCGCACCCACGCCCGAGGTCACCAATGCCCCGAACGAAGAGTCCAGCTCATCTGAGCCCGTTAGCCCTCCCGACGACAGCTCGAACGACTCGGCAGCAGTCAGCACCAAACCAACACCCGACGCCGAATAAGCGTCAATCCAACCCCGACGCCTAGCGCGTTTAACTGACCCTCGATATGAGTGCATCCCGCACGCTCGTATCGAGGGTTGTTTTTATAAAAAAGGCCCGCCATACGGCGGGCAACATATAAGTCGATTTGACTAACGTGGATTAACAGTCGTCAGCCACTGCATAATTGCGGGGTCTTCGGCGTCGCGCAGCACTTTAAGCCACGCGGCGTAGAGCGGAAATTCCTGGCTGAGAATCATGCGATCGATCGACGCGCGAGTATGAGGTTGGCCATGGTTTGCCCAGGCCACATAGTCGTCGTGCGAATGAATCGCTGGTGGTAGCAAAATTGGTGATCGAAGTTCGGCGAACAGTTGGCCGAGCTTGGCAGTTGGTGCTTGCGTCAGCTTGCGCAAGACTTTGGGAAAGTAGAACTCTTCATAGTCAGTACAGGCGTTTGGCAACAGAATCTCGATGCCATTTGCCAAAGTATGTTTATGAATAACCAAGAAACCTTGGTTTCCAGCCAAAATTTCATGAAGCGAAAGGCAGTAACCGTCAATCATGTCAGCCCACTTCATGAGCTGAGCAATAAACGTTTCTTTATAGTGAGCTTCCCAGAGCAGCGAACCGTAGTTCCAGCGGTCGTACAGTTCGGGCATTAAGCCGATCATCCAGTTGATGGCCTCAACCTCAAGCCGTTCAACCTCTGCAAGCTCAGCTTCATTCATGAACCGTTTGTAAACGGCCTGAATGTCACCAAGTGGTGGGTAGTACTCGTGATGGTCGTGAACCAAACAGAGTGGCGCCAAACGCTGAATGTTTGAAGTTATGCCAAGTTCATCCCTAGCACGTTGCGCCAAGTAGCCTGCCAGGTAACTCACGTTCACTCCATGATCATGGTTGTTCTGCACATACCAACGGTTTGGTGAAAATCGGTGGTAGCGGTCGACAGTTGCGGCGGCAGTATTCGCCGGATGCATGCGAAAAGCCGAAAGCTGTTCCAAAATATTCTTCCTCCTTTGTTTGGGTGCGCCCGCAGGATGAAAGTATCCTAGCCTAGACTGATCTCGCAGTTTTCCCCAGTTCTTGGTACTATTCGCGCACAATGAGTTTGCAAATTGGCATTGTCGGCTTGCCGAATGCCGGAAAATCCACCCTGTTCAACGCTCTGCTTGGCCAACAAGCGGCAGCGGCTCAGAACTTTCCGTTCACCACGATTGATCCGAATATCGGGGTGGTTGATGTACCTGACGAACGACTCCAACAATTAGCCGATTTGGTCCACCCAGAGAAAATCGTTCCTGCCGCCGTTCAGTTCGTTGATATCGCCGGCATTGTGAAGGGTGCCAGCCAAGGCGAGGGGCTTGGCAATAAATTCTTAGCCAACATTCGCGAGGTCGACGCTATTGCGGTAGTTGTTCGTGCCTTCGAAGATCCAAATATCATCCACGTGAATGGAATCGTTGATCCGATCGATGATCTTCGGGTGGTTTTAGCCGAACTGATGCTCGCTGATTTGGAATCGATTGAACGACAGTTAACCACCTATGCCGGCCGAGCTCGAAGTGGCGACAAAGAAGCCGGTGAGCAGCTGCGCCTGCTCGAACTACTCAAGAATGATCTGGCGGCAGAGAGGATTCCAAATCTGACTTCACTCTCGACCGAAGAACAAGCACTAGTTCGCCGCTTTAATCTTTTAACAACCAAGCCCTTCATTGTTGTGCCAAACGTAGCTGAAACTGAATTGGCGACTGCCCAAACAGTCATCGACAAAATTCAACCGTCCGTAGATCAACTGTTTTCTCAAACAACCGTTGTGCCAATTTCAGCCAAGATCGAAGCAGAGTTAGGCGAGCTTGATCACGCCGAACAACAAGCCTACCTCCAGGAACTCGGGGTAAACGATTCCGGGCTGACTCGATTAATCCAAACTGCCTTCAAAACCCTAGGACTTCAGACCTACTTTACGGCAGGACCACAAGAAGTCCGCGCCTGGACTATTCACCAAGGCGATACGGCCCCGAAAGCGGCTGGCGTTATTCACGGCGACTTTGAACGAGGGTTTATTGCCGCCGAAACGGTGACCTTTGCTGATTTTGTGTCCGCTGGTGGCTGGACCGAAGCGAAAGCCAAGGGTATTGCCCGAACCGAAGGCAAATCCTACGTGGTTCACGATGGTGACGTAATGCTGTTTCGTTTCAACGTTTGATCTTGCTTCGAACAGGGAAGATTGGTATACTTTCGTCGCGTTGGTTCGTCTGAATCCATATTCAGACGATTGCGTCAGCGGTTGTCGACCGTCACGCGCAACCCACACCACTAAATAAAGGATTGCATGACTCGATACGAGATTACCACGATCGTGGCCGATGAAACGGCCCCGAATCCAGCCCTCGCGCCTATTCAGGCTCAAGGCGGAACGATTACGCACGAAGAATCACTCGGCAAGCGCCGATTCTCCTACCCAATCAAGGGCGAAACCAGCGGCGTTTACCACCGTGTTCGTTTCGATGCTGAACCAAGCATGATTGGTGCAATCGACACCACGCTTCACAACGATCCATCAATCTTGCGCTACCTACTGGTAACTCAACCACGCGAAGTAAAAGCGATCGCTCCTGAAGTTGATGAAGCTGCTATTGAAGCGCTCGGCGACGTTACGACGATGAATCGAGATGCCGAAGCAACCAAGAAGAGCGCGCCAAGCGAACCGGCCGTCACCGAAGAAGAACCAACCGAAGTCGTAGCTGAACCAGCCGTTGATACCGAAGGCGCGACCGTTACTTCTGAAACTGGCAAGAATGAATCAGTTGCCGATGAAGCGACTCGCCAAGCGACATTAGACGAAAAGCTCAAAAACATTCTCGGAAAGTAAGGAGGGGTATGGCAGATTTTAACCAAGCAATCATTCTCGGGAACGTCACCCGCGATCCAGAGGTGCGCTACACCCCGAATGGCCAAGCCGTTGCGAGTTTCAGCGTTGCAACCAATCGCCGCTGGACCGACAAGGCTGGCGAAAAACAAGAAGCAACCGAATTTCACAACGTTGTTGCCTGGGGCAAGCTGGCTGAAATTGTTGGCCAGATTGTTTACAAGGGTCGAAAAGTGCTCGTGGTCGGCCGACTTCAAAGCCGATCTTGGGACGGCCAAGACGGCGTCAAGCGCAACACGACTGAAATCGTGGCAAGCGAACTTTCAGCCCTCGGCCAAGGCAAGGGCGGCGAAGGCGCCACAACCGCCAGCGCTGGTGGCCAAGATAGCGCGGGCGAAGAATCGCAAGCACAAAAATCCCCTACCAAAAAGCCAGCGGGCAAACCTGCTGATGCTCCAACCGAAGAACTAAATCTCGACGATATTCCATTCTAAGGATCATATGCCAAAACACCGAAGCTGCTACTTTTGCCGAAAACATATTGAAGCCGTCGATTATCTCGACGCAAAAATGCTCCAACGCCACATGGGCACCTGGAGCAAAATGAAATCCGGTCGCGACACCGGCACCTGCGCCCGTCACCAACGACGAGTTGGCGAAGCGGTGAAGCGCGCTCGCTTCTTGGCTGTACTGCCATACGTAACTCGCTAACCATGCTCGGAATCACTGACTTAAAACCAGGTACCTTCTTTGAGTTTGATGGTTCACCGCATTTAGTGGTTGCTGCCGAACATTCAAAGCTCGGGCGAGGTGGGTCAATTCTTCGAAGTCGAATTCGCAACTTGAAAACAGGCGCAATTTTCGATCATACGTTCAAAGGAAACGAACAGTTTGACGAAGCTGACGTGGTCCGCGAAACAATGCAGTTTCTGTACGCAGACGACACCGGCGCGACGTTCATGAATATGACCAGTTACGACCAAGTGGTGATTCCGGCCAAGGTAGTTGAAGATCAACGCAAGTGGCTGAAAGAAGGCATGGAAGTTCAGGTAATGCGTTGGAATTCAGAGCCATTGGCAGTTGAACTCCCAATCAAAGTTGAGTACCTAATTACCTACACCGAACCTGGATTTAAAGGCAATACGCAATCGAGCGTAGGCAAACCGGCGACCATTGAAACTGGCGCAGAAATCCAAGTACCATTGTTTATTAATCAGGGCGAAAAGATTGTCATCGACACGCGAAGCGGTTCATACCTCGAACGCGCCAAGTAGACAATCGTCTTACAAAAAACAGCGACTCCGGTCGCTGTTTTTTGTATAGAGAAACGGCTACTTTTTCCCGAGAACATGGTAGTATTACCATATGCTCTTAGCCTACGCAGATATGCTCCATGCACCAGTTGCCGCTGCCGATGTTGGCGAAAAGATTGGCACCGTCACCGACGTTATTGTTGATCCGGAAACTCACACGGTACTGGCATTTGTTATTCGACCAGGTGGACTGTTCGCTGGATTGCAATTTGTGAGTCCCCAAGATGTGATTGAGTACGATCCGCATGCGCTGATTGTGGCAAGTGGCGATGCATTGGTACCAACGAGCGATATTCTGCGTGCCCAAACCATGCTTCGACAACACGTTCACGTGCTACGCCGTTCGGTGATGAGCGAAAGCGGTGACAATCTAGGAAAAGTAAACAATTTTGCGATCGACACCGAAACCGCCGGCGTTGTCCGCTATTACGTGCACGCCTTATTCGGTCAAGAACGAATTATTCCAACCAAAAGTATTGTACAGGTAACTGATAAAGCGTTCATTATTAGCGACACACAGCTAAAGGTGCATGCTAAACATTCCCGATCCGCACCAATACACAACTAACGCCAATTTCTGAGTTCTCAGCCTTCCACTTGAGAAACTCGCTGAATCGGCGGAAACTACTACCACATGACTGACTATTCATCTTTCACCAACGCGCTCGCTGCGGCAATGGCCGAGCGGGTTCAGCACACCAGCACGCCAACCGAACAGACCATTCGCATTGAAGGTGCGCTGCGGGCACTGACCGCATTGTACGAACGAATGCGCACGTTGATCGATTATCAAGAAGAACGATTCATTCGCCGGCTAGCCATTCGCCGGATTCTGATTCGACGAATTATCATTCTGCGAGAACGAACCAATATTGGCGAGCCGCTCCTTTTGGAATTGGTTCGAGCCGCTTACCTAGAAAATGGCAAAGTGCCGGTATCGGCTGCGGTTGGCGTCGATCACGTGCTCGCGAAATATTTAGCGACGCTGCCGGTACTCGAAGAGCGCTACCGCCCACCAGAGCTACTTCGAATGCAGCGGACTATTCTGGGAGTGGCTGCAGCCGAAATTGAAGACTTACTGAACCCAGCCGGTGTTGAATACGCGCTTACTGCCCGATTGACCCAAGACATCGCCGAAGCGCTGTCGCTCGATGTCGCCGAGCCAGCCCATATTGTTGCACTCCGGGCGTTTGTAAACGCCGACACAGAACTCGTGGCCTGGCGCTTGCTGCGAGAACCTGGCAATCAAGTGTGGTACAACTTTGCCACCAATCCTACTGAACAGGTTGGCGAATTGGTGCGAGAGCTGCGCCGAATTGAACACACGCTCAACCACCGTTTGGTTGAACCAAGAGTTCGCCAAGTGCAGCGATTAATCCCACCATATCTGGTGTTGGCCGACTTGGCCTACCATCATCCAACCGAAACGGTTGAGGTAATTCACGATCCGGTTCGACTCCGTAACTTGATTGACGGGGAAATCCGTAAGCGCCTTGCGCAAACAGAACAGCGCATTCAACGATCAATGGTGCGCGCCACCTTCTACATTCTGCTCTCAAAGCTGGTCTTGGGGTTGCCAATTGAAGTAGCATTCGATCTTGCCACCCATGGCCACGTGTCGGTGTTTCCGTTAGTTGTTAACACGCTGATTCCGCCAAGCCTCATGTTAACCGCTGCTCTGTCACTACGACCGCCAAGCCCTGAAAATAGCCGAGTGCTGGCCGATCGGTCACTCATGTTAGCTGAGGGCAAGGCATTGCCGCCGCTCGAAGGCATGGAACGTCGCCGCACATCGACCGATCTCAACACCCTTTTCACCGCGTTCTTCTTAGCCACCTACCTGGTTGTGTTCGGTGCCATTCTTTGGCTGTTGTACACCTTGCAGTTCAACATTGTCAGCGCGATTGTCTTCTTCTTCTTTGTCTCGGTGGTTGGCTTCTTTGCCTTCCGTTTGCGAGCCGCCAGCAAAGAACTGTTAGTACTCGAAGAAAAAGATAGTGCATTTTTGGCCGCTTTCGACTTTTTTGCTCTGCCGTTTCTCCGCTTGGGCCGAGCGCTGTCAATTACCGCTCGGAACTTTAACGTGTTTCTGTTCTTCCTCGACTTTATCGTTGAAGCCCCGCTCAAAATTGTCTTTGTGGTCATTGAAGATTGGTTTGCATTCCTGCGCGAAAAGCGTGAAGAACTGCGATGAACTCATTCCACAACTCTTTTCGGAGCGAAACCGGTCAGATTTTGAGCGAAAACAATAAGAACTGAGAAGGCGTAACTGGTGTTACGCTGCCGAAGTTCTTGCCGTTTGCAGCCAAAAGCTGGCTAGTTGCAGCTACCAATTGAGTTGTGGAATGAGTTCAAAGTAATTCAGAGGAGCAATATGGCCAATGATGATGAACTAACCACCGCAATCCACCGCTTAACCGCGGCCATGCAAAGTAACGTGCGTGCCCAGGGTTACTGGCGTAGCTTTTTACACGGCATTGTGGCCGGTATTGGTGGCACAGTCGGTGTAGCGCTCGTACTAACCGGACTGGCCTGGTTTCTACGTCATGCAGCCGTCATTCCGGTGATTGGCCACTGGCTGTCTGATTTAACCCCATACGTTCAATCAGCGCTCCATCGCTAGTCGCACCTTGAGAAACCTGACATACTAGCGCCATCATGGACATTGCGAGCATCCTACGGAGGAGTTGGACGCTCACCAAAGAACATCGTTTCTTGTGGTGGCTTGGTGTATTAGCGGCGTTTACATCGGGTGGCGCCGGATTTTCTGGTGGTGGTACAAACTGGCATCAACAGACAACAACCAGCACGCACAACGCTATAAACACCGCGACCAATTGGGTCACTCATCACCTGCCCCTTATCGGCATTCTTGCACTGATCTTCTTCGTCCTTTGGCTGGGCGTACTGTACCTTTCGTTCGCCGCGAATGCCGGCCTGATTGAATCGATCGACTCGCTCGAAACGAGCAATAAGGCACTCGGTTTTGGTCCAGCATTTCACAGTGGTCGCAGCTACGTTTGGCGGCTAGTGGGGGTGGCCCTTTTCAGCATTGGAATTATCCTCGGAACCATGCTTGGCATTGGGGTTCCCATTGTTGCGCTCGTTGCCATTAGCTTTGTCTTGTTGCCGCTCCTGATTCTTTCAATTCCACTCGCCATTCTAGCGTTCATCGGTTTTATACTATTAGCGGTATACGTTGGCGTGGTAGCCAATTTGGCCCAGCGGTTTGTAGTGCTCGAGAACCAACGGGTGTTCGAGGCGTTCGGCAATGCCCATCGATTAGCCTGGCGATTTCGCCCACAAGTACTCCTACTCTTTTTGGCCAACGTTGGCGTATCAATCCTGGTTGGTATTAGCATCGCCATCGCATTCGGAGTAGCTGCGGTAGCCTTGTTTGGCATCGGAATTGCGGTGTATGCAATCGCCCACATTCTTGGCGTGCTCATCTACTGCATTGTTGTCGGACTCTTCGCATTCGTTACCTTCCTCGCCATAAGTGGCATCACCACAGCCTTCTTCTCGAGCTATTGGACGATTGGCTTTCGTGCTTTACGATACGTTCAAAATCAAACCAAGTAATTATTGGAGGAACCATGACAAACTCGAAAGATGCAAATATGGAATCAGTGCCAACTGGCGTTGCGACCGCAGCAACGGCCACCATTGGCGTAAACGGACCATTTCCGGCAGAGCTGAATACCTGGAACTGGGGCGCGTTTTTTCTTAACTGGATTTGGGGTGTTGGCCACAGTGTGTGGATTGCACTCTTGGTGTTTTTGCCAATTCCATTTCTGGGATTGGGCGTGATGATCTACCTGGGCATGAAAGGGAACGAACTGGCCTGGCAGCACCGGAAGTTCGAAAGTGTAACGCAATTTAAAGCAGTTCAGGCAGTCTGGCAAAAGTGGGGCATCGTCTTGTTTGTGCTCAGCATTGTGGTTGGCATTATTGGCGCCGTGGCGTCGGTTATGTTCATTGCTACCCACGGCACAGCTACCACGAGCACCTCAACCTTCAGCTACTAGGTAGCAACTGAAAGAATTAAAAACCGAGCGGTTCCCCGCTCGGTTTTTGTATTACTACTTCGTCGCTCGGAAAGTAGTCAGTATTTGGTCAACCATAGTCTGCTGGCTCGGATCAAACCGAATATCGTACACATGCTTATTCAGCTCTAGCATGTAATCAGTGCTTCCAAATCCGGGCAACTCTTCGGTGTAGAATCCAATATATACACCAACTGATGCATTCCGTGTGGTTCCGGTATTGGTTACGTTCGCTTCATGCACTTTTGTAAGGTAATCACCCAGCGATCCGAAGCCCTGCACCTGGTTTCCTTTTGCATCGATTGCCGTCAAATCTTTTGCACTGTCGTAGTAGGTAATTAACAAATCGGGTGATACTTCTGTCGCTCCAGCACTAGCTATAGCAGCGATTGTAGCTGGACTTGCTACGGCGGTCTGAGTAGCAACCGTTTCAAATTTCGCTAGTCGCTGCCAATCCTTTGGATATGAAAATGAGTAGTGGCCACCAGCATTAACAACGGTTTGCCAACCGTCTGGGACAACCACGGCGGGTTCGCTTCCGGTAGTGGTATATCCTGAAACATCAGCTGGAGACGCTGAATTATCGCGAATGACACAGGCAGAGGAACAAGTTGGTCCGTTATCGACATGTCCACCGTTGGCAATGTACGCGCCGATTGACGTGCGGTGTGACCACAGATAGTAGCCACCAATACCTACGAGAAGACCAACTAACAATCCAACTCCAAACAGCCACATTTTTGCGCCATGGTGCGTAGGCATATTCGTTACTGGCTCCGAATAGGTCGGGGTCGGTTGATCCATTGCTCCTCCTGATTTGGATTCAGTATACAACACAAAAGCCGCTCCCCTTGGAGCGGCTTTTCAAATCGATCGTATGCCAGGCTAGAAGCCCATGCCTCCGCCCATACCACCCATGCCGTCCATGTCTGGCATGCCGGCGGCTGGTTTCTTTTCTTCTGGCTTTTCAGAAATTGCTGCTTCGGTTGTTAGCAAGAGCCCGGCAATCGACACTGCGTTTTCGAGCGCCGAACGCGTGACTTTCAACGGGTCAATAATGCCCGCTTTAATCATGTCGACGTAGGTATCTTTCGCTGCGTCGTAGCCCACACCCTTGGCAAGCTTTTTGACTTCTTCAATAACAACCGAGCCATCTTTGCCAGCATTCATGGCAATCTGACGCATTGGTTCTTCAAGTGCGCGCTTGAGAATCTTTACTGCCACCATTTCTTCGTCGTCGAGCTTCATGCTATCGAGCGTTTTAATCGAATCGGCGAGCGCTACCCCACCACCAGCCACAATACCTTCTTCGAGCGCAGCTTTGGTGGCGCTGACCGCGTCTTCAATCCGGTGCTTCTTTTCAGTCAGTTCCACTTCGGTTGCCGCACCAACTTTAATCACGCCCACGCCGCCGCCCAACTTGGCCAACCGTTCCTGCAGTTTTTCTTTATCGAAAGGTGAGGTAGCCTTTTCGTGCTGAACCTTAATTTCTTTCACTCGTTCTTCAATTGCTGGCTTGGCGCCTTTGCCTTCGATAATCGTCGTCTTATCTTTGGTGGCAATCACCCGGCGAGCTCGACCCAGCGCTTCGATCTGCGTGTCTTCAAGCTTGAGGCCCAGTTCTTCGGAAATTACGGTGCCACCAGTCAAAATGGCAATGTCGCGAAGCATGTCTTTGCGCCGGTCGCCAAAACCAGGGGCTTTGATCGCGAGCGTGTTAAAGGTGCCGCGGATTTTGTTCAAAATGAGCGTGGCCAAGGCTTCGGCTTCAACGCTTTCCGCAATAATGACTAGTTCTTTCTTGCCACTCTGCGCCAACTTTTCTAACAACGGAAGAATTTCGTTGATGGCGCTAATTTTTTTGTCGGTAATCAGCAGGTACGGATTTTCGTAGTTGGCCTCTTGGCGCGTGGCGTCGGTCATCATGTACTGGCTAACAAACCCGTTGTCGAACTGCATGCCTTCGACGTGATCGGTTTCCAGGCCAAAGGTCTGCGATTCTTCCACGGTGACTACACCGTCTTTGCCAACCTTGGCAATAATATTGGCGATCAGTTTGCCAATTTCTTCGTCAGCGGCTGAAATTGATGCAATCTGGGAAATTTTTTCTTGATCTTTGTCTTTAATCTCGACGCTCTGTTTGCGGAGCGTTTCGACTACCACTTTTGCACCAGCTTCAAGCCCGCGACGCAAGGCCATCGGGTTGGCACCGGCCGTAATGTTGCGCATACCTTCGTTCACAATAATCTGCGCCAATACGGTGGCGGTGGTGGTGCCGTCGCCCGCGACATCGTTGGTTTTGGTGGCAACTTCTTTCACCAGCTGGGCACCCATGTTTTCAAATTTGTCTTCAAGTTCAACTTCTTTGGCAATCGTCACACCGTCATTGGTAATAGTTGGTGCACCGTAGCCACGATCGAAGGCCACGTTACGACCCTTGGGCCCCAGCGTGACTTTGACGGTATTGGCAAGTTTGTTCACGCCAATTTTCAATTTGGCGCGAGCGTCTTCGGTAAAGAGAATCTGCTTTGGCATAGAATCCTTTCGGGCTTACTTCTTCACGATTGCGAGAATATCTGACTCGCTGAAAATTTTGAGTTCTTCACCGTCGAGTTCATAGTCGTTGCCACCCCAATCAGGAAACAAGACTACGTCGCCTACCTTTAGTTCCATGACCACACGCTGACCAGCCTCGTCAATTTTGCCTGGACCAACAGCGAGTACTTCGCCTTCTTTGGATTTCTTTTTGGCGCTGTCGGGAATCACAATGCCAGACGCGCGGACTTCTTCGGCGGCGAGCGGTCGAACCAACACGCGATCAGCCAAGGGCTGGAGTTTGTGTGCCATACGGCCTCCGTTTTATTACTTGGGTAAGGAGGCATCGTACCGCGCTGTCGGCACCCTGTCAACAGGTTCAATCGACAAAAAAATGCCTGGGTTCTTCAACAGAAAACCCAGGCACAAACCACTGCACATTCCATGTTATTTGTTACGCCCAAAACCGCTCACGGTCGTAATAATATGCCAGAGAACACCACCAAAAAGACCCACGAGTACCACGAGTACCCCAACAACCGCTAACCGATCAGCCCACGAAAGCGAACGACGTTGTCCTGCCGCGAGTTTAATTTCTTCTTTACAGACAATGCAGTACGTACCGCGTTCAATGGGTGCGTCGCACCCATTGCAGTGACGATCGCTTTGCGTAGCGATAGCCGGTTGATCAGTATCCATTATGAAAGAGCTCCTTTCAGAACCACGCAAAGTCTAGCTGAACCTGGAGGAAGCTGCTACCATGCGCGCAGCTGCACTTGAAGGGAGTTCTTTTCCATGATGAGAGTAACGACCTGGCTCTTCGTGAGTCTGCTAATGGCATTTCCGATTGCGCATTACTGGGGATTGGGCGTAATGGCACTTCACTTTGGAAACATGATGTTCGTATGGATGATCTTTGCGAAGCCAATCATCCAGCTACCAATCTTAGTGGTAGAGAACGTCTGTAAAAGCTGTGGCCTTTATCGAGACGAGCAGTGTTACAGCGACCCAGATATGTACAGCACGGTCGATCCTGACTGCGGATAGGAGAAGCACAATGCAGAATCACATTCGGAAGGCAGTAACGGTGCTACTATCCCTCGTTGTACTACTCACAGTCCTTTTCTTCGCCTGGTGGCAACGCCACCCTTGGTGCTACGCCATTACCATTGCTGGCCTGGTGCTTGGTTGGCTATTCATTATTGGTCGCAGACCAATCAACCGAACGCGCGACTTCTTCCGACAACACCCATTTCCTATTGCCCACTCTCGGGAGGAACCGACCAAACAAGGAGGTGCCCAGAATGCTAGAACTCTTTGAAAATCCTTACGTTTGGGCATGGACAATCGTTGGAATTCTCGTCGGAATGTCAATGGAGTGGATGCGGATTATTGAACACGACGAAGATCCTGGTCCGTTCTACGGGATGGCCGCATTCGCCTGGTGGCAGCTACACATTATGTGCTGGCCGGTTCCACTCTTGCTCGCCCTACCTGCATTCCTTATCTCTACCCTAGAGTATCCAGACCCTGATTGGACTGGCTGCTTCGACTTCGACCGCCCGTGTGGCGGTCGTTTTTTATGTGTTCCATCGACGAATCGCACTATTTCTGCTAGACTTCGCGCGATTCAGCGTGAATCAGCACATTAATACATTAGATTGGATCGCAACAACTATGGAATTTGTCGGCTGGGGTGTGGCGTACCTACTCTTTATTGCCGTCCTACTATTTGTTGTTGGCCGTTGTGCCAATCGATCAAATAAAAACTTTCCCGTTGATGAACAGAAATAGAATGTTGAACATTCCTCGTTTGTGGCGCCGCTACCCGCGGCGCTTTTTCTTTTGCGTCAGCTGGTACCACCGATCGCGCAGTTCCGTTCGTTTATCAAAGTGGTGCAACTTACACATAGTTGGACTTGCCGCCACGCTGGCACCAACACGGTGCGCAATGTCGTCGCGCCAAATTTTCTTTGACTGAATTCGATACAGAAATTTCTCGAGCAAATTGCCAAACCATCCGCCCAAGCATCGTTCAATCAACCGCACACCGTTGATTGGAATCGTGGTTGGCGCAGGGCGTGATTGCCAGTTTGGAAATTGCCGAAGGAACGATTGGTTGGCACTCACAAACTGTTCGTACGTTTGATCTCGATTTGCCAAAGGCTCTAAGTGAGCAATCCAAAATGCCAAATAGATATCGTCAGCAATGGCAATCGACGTCAAATCTAAAACGTTCGTATCAATCCAAAAGCCAAAGCAACCATGGTCGGCGGTGGTGCCATGACGCTTGGCAATGCCAGCCAGTTTGAGTCTAGCCATGGCCAAAAAACGGGCAGTCCACAACCTGTTCGGTTCGGCAATCACAAAGGTGTCGAGATCGCTCGATGCTTTGGCCGTTTCCATGGCAACCGATTGACTCAGTGCGGCCATTCGCACAAACGGCGAACTCGCCAAAATGCGCGTAATGGGTTCAACAAGTTTCCGCTTGCTGCGTGCCCAGTTTTGGGCGATCGGTGTTTGAGCTGCACTTGGCCGACTGAACGCGTACGCACCACGTGTTTGCACCAGTGTTTTCGATGCAACCTGTTGAGTAAGCGCGGCGGTCAGCGCTTTGCGATTCATCCGCGCATTCAGTACATATGGCGCAAGTTGATCAATGGTGCGGCCTACGCCGAACAGCTCATAGAACGCGAGTGTGGAACGAATAGCAGCTTGTTCTGATTGGTGCACGACCTGATCCTACCAAACCCGCACCATTTGACGCGATCTTGGTTCGGCATTACGGTAATCGTGAATGGTGCCCCCTATCACTATTTGTTGGTTAACAAGGCGAAAGCCAGATATCTAGAGAGGGAATGGTGCTATGAACGGCCGACCACTGGAAGAACGGTTAGCAATTGCACCCCACTACCGCAAGTTTCAGCTTTCAGACGGCACTCGGTATACCGCTCCATTGGTATTCGACGAAGCCCAAACGCACGATATCTTTGATCGGTGTTGGCAAGCGCTGGTTGCCTACCAAGAAGCGAACCTCGAAGACCCAATTCTGGTAATTCCCGTTGCCGAAGAAGACGAGATAAGTTTTGGCTTTATACTGCACCGCTTGTTCATGTTCTGTCCCTGGATGAGCGAACGAATTTTGCGAAACTTTCTGGTGCGACAACCCATTGGAAAGATTCAACTCGCCGTCTGCCAAACCAGCCTGGCGCAGCGCCGGGTGGTGTTCTACAAAACCCTGACCAATTCAGGGCGAACGGTCCGCGACATATACGATCGATTTTACCGCTACGCGCCACCCAACGAACGGCCACGCGAGGTGCGATTTCTGCTTCCGCTCGAACGCGCCTACCGCTTTCAGCACGAATCGACTGCTGTTCCACACTTGCCCGGGGTTACCCGACTTTTGTTCAGCAACGACTGGCTCTTTGGCTGTGGGTTGCCCTGGGTAACCCACAAAGACACAGACGTGCTACAGAACGGACATTTGTTCTATAGTGCGCCACCGACTGCACGTTACCTGCCCCCAACTACCAATAATCGTCCGGATCAGCAACCACTCATTATTCCGGCCTGACCTATGCCCCCGCGAGTTTCGCGGGGGTTTCTTTTTGACGTCTATAAACGGTTGACAAACACCGTTCCTTCGAGTAAACTCTCCTAGGTGTCAAATTGACAGGCAACTTTCCAACGAAATCTCACCGACTGCGCAGTGCTGGCGATAAATCGCCACTATTGCGCGCTCGGTGAGCAAACGAGCGTTCGCCCTCGGGCGAAACGTGCTCAAAATCGACAAGGGAGACTTTTGGTGACAATCGCCACCACTATCGCTCTGGAAATGCTACGGCCCGCCACGGAATCATCGGTTCTCAAATCGTTTGATGCGCGGCAAACTCTGCTCCCCGAAGAGCCATCCGAGCAGCTTCGTACCGCTGCTGACTGGCACATTTGGGACATTATCGGAAAAGACAAACGGTTCGACATCGAGCTGTTTGCCGCCAGAACTCCGAGGCTAGCAACCGAACTCCACAAGCTCGAGCGCGAGCTCAAGCACCTCGGCCACGATGTACAATCATTCGTCCCGGAAACACGGACGCTGGACGATGCGCACAAGTTCTTTACGGGATTTGTGCATATGGTACTCCGTGGCAAGCATGGTGCAGCAGAAGATATTCGAGAGCATGCCGGAGTAAAAATCCGACAACACCTTGAGCATCTCCGGGGTCGGTTCGACCCAGCGCGCATCTGCGTCTTCATCAACAACTAAGTTTCTTGGAAGAAACTTCTATGGCCAACCGGCCCTCTGCCCCAGCACTGTACCCCCCTTCAGTGCTGGGGCTTTTTTATACCCTCCTCTTGACATTTTGCGGAAAAATCCGTATAGTTCTCGAGTAAATCAAGACCGTTATGGTCTTTTTTGTTCTTGAACAACACATATCGTTCGTGATGTGCAGCATCGGTTTCATTCATGAAGTCGAGCCTGCGCATCACGAGCTTACGTTGTTTCGGCAACGTGGTGTGCAACCTACACGGCGGCATCATTCAAAATAGATACGGCCGCGGCTGGTGGGTGGTAAGCTCACGACCAAACCTAGGGGGTATCGGCAAGTATGTCATTGCCGAGCAATTCACACAAACGAAACGTCCATGACACGGGAGTTATCAATTTGACCGCTCCTGGTCTGACTCTTGAAAAGAGTGATCAGCATCTGCTTCAAGCACTGCTGCACTTTTGCCAAGGAAAGGACGAGAAAGGAATGACACTTGCCATAGGCAAGTGTCATGAAGTGGGAAAGTCACTGAGTGACGCGAGTCACATGGTGCGTTCCCTCTTTAGCCCACAACCACAGGTTGTCGCAGTAGCAATTGGAACGCAGACCCTGGTTCTGTTTGGCTCTGCCAATCTGAACAAGCCTGCAATCAACAACATTGCCACCTGCGTCACCTGTGTCGAGGACATCAAAAAGACCGGCCGGCTGATATATGCAGAACGCTTTACACGCATTGCGAGTGACGCGTTCCGTGAGTATTTCCGCGCGGCACGACTTCCGATGAACCTCTCCGTAATCAAAGATTACGGTGTTATTGGCTTCGCCGTGTTCAGCAACCGGATCGGTGGAAACTTGCAAGACACCGCTTCAAGCGCTCAACACGAACTCGTGGCCAGCCACTAGACCTCTGGGTGTGGCGGCCGAAAGCGCCACACCCACTACCATTCTCAAAAACGGTAGAGGAGAAACAGTATCAATGTCGGTTACAAAGACCCGGAGCCGAGGCTCCAAGCAGGCCCGTCCGGTTTCGGTCACTACCGAGACCAATGACGCAAAGGTAGTCATGAACCTTCGCGTCATCACCTTGACTGATCGTCGGCGCAAGCCCCGCTACGTCCAGGTGCAGGGCGGCCGTCGGTAGGCAGTAAACCGGGGCGAAAGCCCTATATTCTCTCTCAATTTGTAAGGGATCCCCGCCGGGATCCCTTTTTCTATTTACGAATCTGTTGTCGATAAACACAATCCCGCGTATGGTACGCGTAGCAATGATCAACGATAGTTGTTGTCGAATCGTTCATTAACAAGGGGCCGTTGCGGCCTTTTTCTGTGCTCGATCGCCGAGGGGGCTGACTATCAACCTCGTCGGCGGTCGAGCTCGTGGCTGGCCGCAAATTCTCCGCAAGGAGTGGTTCCGATGGCGAAAAAGTCAAAACGAAACAGACAACCCAAAACCAGTTCTCTCAGCGACGAAGACTGTCTCGAAGAGCCCGAAGTGAGCGAGGATCAGAAAAATGCCTTGGTCACGTTGGCTCGAACCGACAGCATTGGCATTGAGGGTCCCGGTAATGATTACACTGTGTTCGTTGCGGCGCCACGGCAATCAATCAGTCGACTTTCTCGTGGAGTCGCCCGATTGATTGATGAGGTACTTGTGTCGTTTCGAGTCACACCGACTGACAATTGGTGTGGCAATGAATGCCTGCTACCTGCTGCAAGCATCCAAATTCCGCTGTTTTGTGGCGATCTGACGGTGGTTTCCGGCAGTAACTTCGCCACTATTTCTCCAAAACACCACCATATTGAGGTTCGCCATCGAACGGGCTTTCGAACTGCGGCTGCAAACCTAGGCTTCACCGTAGAACGACTGTGCCGAACGATTCAAGGCAACCTCGATGTTGCGTTGCCAAACGTGTTCATTCAACGCGTAAAGTCAGCGCTCACCAACTCAAATGGGCCGATGACCGAGATTCTTGCCAATCTGGCCGGAATCATCAATATCACCAAACGAGCCAAGGAAGATCAGCGGCTCGATGACCGGCTAAGCAATCCCTCAATCAAGCGGTTCGGCCACCTGGTGGTGGCTGTCCCCTGCGCGAGCGGCTTGTCACCCATGGCACGAACCATGGGGCGCAACAATCGCCGCTCGTCCTAAATCTACAAGCCCTACACCACTGCGGTGTAGGGCTTTTTATAGAAAAAACCACCCAAGAAAGTTTGGGTGGTAAAACAGTGACTGAATGATCTAACGCAAGGTGCCTTCGAACATTCCCCTGGCGATCAGCTCGCCAGAAGGCGTCACCATGGTGGCGGTAAAAAGATGAAGGTTTCGCGCCATCTGCTGAAACATGACGTCGACGACGAACGGTTCATTTGGTTCGAGTGTCTTTGCAAAGACAAAGTTTCGGATTTTGTTGAGGAGCACTTTTCTGGGAGCTCGCTGAATTCGATGTCGCCCCAAAATGATTGCTGCCTGCAACATGGCATCGCCAAGCAAACAACCTTGAACAATCGGGTGGTCGGGCATGTGGTCATGAATCAGCGGAGACGTCCGAAACACGCCGGTCGCCGTAATCTTTTCGAGACCAATTTGGGTAACAGCGGTCAAAAACCGAGCATTCGGACCGTGCGTCTTGTCGAGATAATGGAGCAATTCCTCCGAGTTCTGGAGCGGAGAAAAGGGTTCCAATACTGCCGGTGCTTCGAGCATGGTGCTCGCTCCTTTCCTAATAGTGCCAAGGAACAAATCGCTCGGCGAGTATACGACCTAGAGCCAATCGAGACAAGCTGCACTTGCCCCGATCGGTTGAGTTTCCTATGATCAACCAATGAACACTGGCATTGTCCCCCAAGCACGACGTGACTTACTCGAACAACTCGAAGCATCGTACAACTTACCTCGCACAACGATTATCGAACTCGCTGGCGATGCAGTTGCCCGAGCGATTGCCCCATTTGCAACAGAACCATCGACCACGTCGGTGGTGGTACTGGCTGGTCCTGGTCTAACTGGTGCAATTGCCTTGGCCGCGGCTAATCGTTGTTATTCATGGAACCTGCCCACCACCGCCTTGCTCTACGCCCAACGGAATCAAGCCAATCCACTCACTCAAGCGCTGGCCGACCGGCTCGAGCTGATGAACGGCCGCATTTACGAACGAGGTGCGCCGTTGCCCGCTGCCACTGTTTGGATTGACGGTTTGTGGGGAATCGACGAGCACGAAC
>Ga0105240_10004853_pt1 | contig 20253 bp, 16 predicted proteins | sample KBSC54metaG_FD_80426 | JGI IMG/M metagenome (GOLD analysis project Ga0105240, IMG submission 80426) | Corn rhizosphere microbial communities from Kellogg Biological Station, Michigan, USA - KBS C5-4 metaG | ecosystem: Host-associated > Plants > Roots > Rhizosphere > Soil | place: Michigan, USA... | reverse complement strand
GCCGTCGGCTGTTTACCGCCGCCCGTCGCAATCTCGCCCAGAGCGGCCTTCGAAGCATGGTGATCTGGGCGCTGTCCGACAACGATCCAGCCACCGAATTCTATCGTGCGCTCGGCGGCCGAATGGTCGCCCGCTCTTCGGAAAAATTCGGGTCCAAATCCCTCGACAAGATCGCTTTCGCCTGGGCGCATTAGTCCTCGCGCTCGCAGCTTCGGGACCGCCGCGTTCGGCGACGCGTTACCGAGCGCGTTGCACTTTTTAAGGTCTGGCGTTTCCGGAGGCTTGCCTTTACCCAAGTGGGTGACGGGCGGTTTTCTCATTGAACACGCTCCTTTCTTGCAGCTTTCCGGAGACCTTCATGCGTATCGACGCCATTTCCATCGGCGCCAATCCTCCCCATGACGTCAACGTCGTCATCGAAGTTCCGGTCGGCGGCGAGCCTATCAAGTACGAGCTCGACAAGGAGGCAGGAACGCTGGTGGTTGACCGGTTTCTTTATACCGCCATGCGCTACCCCGGGAATTACGGCTTCATTCCGCACACCCTCTCGGACGACGGCGATCCCTGCGACGTGCTGGTTGCCAACACGCGCGCCATCGTGCCGGGCGCGGTCATGAGCGTGCGGCCGGTCGGCGTGTTGCTGATGGAAGACGAGGCCGGTGGCGACGAAAAGATACTGGCGGTGCCGTCCTCCAAACTGACCCAGCGCTATGACCGGATCAAGAACTACAGCGATCTGCCTGATATCACGCTGCATCAGATCCAGCATTTCTTTGAGCACTACAAGGATCTCGAGCCCAACAAATGGGTCAAAATCCTCCGCTGGGCAGACGCTGATTATGCGCGCAAGCTCATTACCGAAAGCATCGAGCGAGCCAACGCCAAACTGAAAAGGGCGTAAATCGCCGAGCGGCCTACCGAGGCGCTCGCATCAAACGCCGGGTGGCGGCAATTTTCGGATCGCACAGGCCGCCCGTAGCGTGTTGACGAGAAGGCAGGCCACCGTCATCTGCCCGACCCCGCCGGGCACTGGCGTGATGGCGCCCGCTACTTGCAGCGCCTCATCGAAGGCGACGTCGCCCACCAGGCGCGTCTTGCCCTCGGCACCCGGCAGCCGGTTGATGCCGACATCGATCACGGTCGCGCCGGGCTTGATCCAGCTGCCGCGCACCATCTCCGGCCGCCCGACCGCGGCATAGACCAGATCGGCTCGCGAGGTCAGCTCAGCGAGGTTGCGCGAGCGCGAATGGGCGATGGTGACGGTGGCGTTTTCGTTGAGCAGGAGTTGCACCAGCGGCCGGCCGACCAGATTGGAGCGGCCGATAACGATGGCGTTCAGGCCTTCCAGCGAGGCGTGAATGCTCTTGGTCAGGATGATGCAGCCGAGCGGCGTGCAGGGCGACAGCGCCGCAAATCCGCCCGCGAGCCGCCCGGCATTATTCGGGTGTAGGCCGTCGACATCCTTGGCGGGATCAATGGCATTGATGACCTGTTCGGTATCGAGCCCTTTCGGCAGCGGCAACTGAACCAGGATGCCATGCACGGCGGGATCGCGGTTGAGGGTTGCAATCAGCCCAAGCAATTCGGCCTGACTGACATCGGCCGCCAGCTTGTGCTCGAAGGAAGCCATGCCGGCATCCTGCGTCTGCTTGTGCTTGCTGCGGACATAGACTTCACTCGCCGGATCATTGCCGACCAGCACCACGGCGAGCCCCGGCAACAGGCCCTGATCGCGCGTGACCCGGGCCACCTCGTCGGCGACACGTCCGCGAAGCGCGGCGGCAATGGCTTTTCCGTCGATGATGGCTGCGGTCATCTCATTCCCTCAAGTTTCGCCCGGGCCTTTCGCAGGCTTGCTCGACGTCAACATCTCCAACGCCTTGCCGAGCTGGACCGGATCGCCATCGATCGCAACCTGCTTCATCCGCGACGTTATCCCGGACAACAGCCGAATTCTGGCCTTGGGTACGCCCAATGCATTTGACAATAACGCAATCACCGCGCGATTGGCTTCTCCGCCATCGGCAACGGCGCGCACCCGCACCTTCACGACGCTTCGGCCATCGGCCAGCGCTTCGATCCCGTCGATATCGTCCCGGCCGCCGCGTGGCGTCACCCGCAGGGCGACGCTGATGCCCTGCGGGGAATAGCGCCAGGGAGTCATCGTCCATCCAGGATCAGAAGACCACTGGATAGATGTAGTACTGGATCACACGTTCGATGAACATGATGATCAGAATGACGATAATGGGAGAGATATCGAGGCCGCCGAGATTGGGAAGGATCGAGCGGATCGGCGCCAATACGGGCTCGGTAATGCGATAAAGAAATTCGGCCACCGCCGACACGAACTGGTTGCGCGTATTGACCACGTTGAAGGCTATCAGCCAGGACAGAATGGCCGAAGCGATCAACAGCCAGACATAGAGGTCTAGCACAATGAGGACGATGTCTAGGATGGCGCGCATGGCCAGGATCACTCGTGGGTAGAGGGTCGCGGATTCGACCTCACGCTAAATATCGGGTCCGCTCCTCGCAAACAAGGGAAGTTCCCGGCGAGGACAGCTTTTCGGCCGGCAGCCATCCTTGACTTGGCCTCGGGGCGGAAGGTAAATGGCGCCGATTGCTGGCCGCCCAGCTTTGTTCGGCGGTTCGCAGGGGCCATAGCTCAGCTGGGAGAGCGCGTCGTTCGCAATGACGAGGTCGGCGGTTCGATCCCGCCTGGCTCCACCATCTTTCCCCGACTGTCGAACGCGAAGCGATTTAGCCCTGAGGGGATCAGCGGCGGCGAAGCTGCAGCCGGCCGACCGCTGCGAGAATAAAGCCGCGCGGAAACATCCGCAGCAGCACCGGAACGGCCCGAACACCGAGCCCGGGAATCACGATGCGCTTGTTGGCCATCAAGCCGCGATAGCCCTGGCGGGCGACCTCCCGGGCCGAGACGTTGAGCACCAGCGAGTCAAAACCCGGTTCGAACCCGGCGCGAAGCTGAAATTCCGAGGGCACCGGCCCGGGGCATAAAGCGGTCACGCGAACCCTGCGTGAGGCCAATTCCTGGCGCAACGCCTCGGTAAATGACAGCACATAGGCCTTGGAGGCGTAATAGACGGCCATCCCCGGTCCTGGCAAGAAGCCCGCGATCGAGGCGACATTGAGAATTCCGCCGCGATGGCGGATCAGCTGATCTGCAAAACGCAACGACAGATCGGTCATCGCACGGATATTGACGTCGATGATCCCAAGCTGTTCGCCACGATCGAGCTCGGTCGCCTGGCCGAACAGACCAAAGCCCGCATTGTTGACGACGTGATCGACCTCGACATTTTCCCGCTTGAGGGTCTCGACAATAACATCAACCGCTTCGGGCTTTTCGAGATCGCAGGGAATGATGATCGGAGGTTTGACGGGAGTCGTACGCGAAGCGTTGACGGAAGCTGTCTCAATATCATTGGCGAGCTTCGTCAACCGCTCGGCGCGGCGCGCCACCAGAGCGACACGGTGACCGTTGGCCGCAAAAATACGCGCGAGCTCGCTGCCAATTCCAGAGGAAGCGCCGGTGATCAGCGTCACACATTCAGTCACGATACAAATTCTCTTAAATCAATCGAACCATGGTATTTCGCCGCGCACGAGAGCACACGCTTAAGGCAGGAAGCAAGCCCTGCGCCGCCTCGCGCCCATGCGCTGGGGTGGCAGCCGGGGGATCGGTCGCGGAATTTCGACACGGAAAACAATCCCCACCCAAGCAAGATTAAATTTTTGTTAGATCGGGGCCATCAAGAGGCGGGGGCGGGGTTTTCCATCTCGCCCGGAGCTCCGACCCGGGCGGCCACCTGATGCTTAAGTTCGATCCGATCCCGCGCGGACACGCCGAGCAGATCGGCCGCGCGCCATACGACGTTGTCCTCGAATTCAGTGATCTGGCAGTCGGCGAAGGCGACTTCCCACATCATTTCAACGATCCGAAGCCGGCCCTGCTCGTCGACCGAGCGCATGATCACGCTGGTGAAATGATAGAGGTCCACCGCCTCTCCCTCCACCAGCGTGGCGGACGCGATCAGCTGATCGGCGCGGCCGGGATCCAGCTTGAAATGTGTTTCGAGCAGACTGTGAAGCTTACGTTTCTCAACATCGGAAGGTTTGCCATCCAGCGAAATCACATGGATCAGCAAGGCGGTCGCCGCGAGCCGGTAGCCATTGTCGTCGAAGCTGCGAGGAGCCGTCGCCCCCGGGGACATCACATCGGCCAGAAATTGTCTAAGTCCGTCCAGCATCAGAAGCCGACCCAAGGGGTGAGAAGAGGAACAGCGCCCAAAAGAAGTCCGCTTTTATATGGGTTGAAAGGCCAGCCAACGCAATCCGCGAAGCCCCGAGTGATGGTTCCGCAAGGATGCGATGACGAGAGAGCAATCAAGGAATTTCGTACACCACGACCTTGTCGGCGATGCCGCGCAAGGCCGCCTGCTTCTGAAGGGGGTTGATGGCCGCTTTCTCGAGAAGCGCGGCGACTTCAGGAGCTTCGATGACCGGTCCGGTGACATGAATGGCCTGCGACGTTGACAGGCCCTGGACGCGCGAGGCGACATTGACGGTCTGGCCGAAATAATCCTGCCGCTCGTTGAGCATAACAGCCAGACACGGTCCCTCATGGATACCGATCTTGACCACAAGGTCCTCGGTGCCCCGCGAGGCGTTGAGTTCGTCCATTGCGGCGCGCATTCTCAAGGCCGCCGCCAGCGCGTGCTCGGGCCGGATGAACGTCGCCATCACGGCGTCTCCGATCGTCTTCACCACCGCGCCCCGTTCGGAAGCAATGATGGCGAGCAGCGCGTTGAAATGCGCCCGCACCAGATCGAACGCCGCAAGATCGCCGACCCGCTCATATAACGCGGTCGATCCCTTCAGGTCGGTGAACAGGAAAGTCAGCGAGGTGATCTTCAGCCGCTGATCGATATTGAGATTGTCGGCCCGATAGACATCGCGGAACGTCTGGTTGGATAACATCCGCTTGGCGGTGAGGAACGGTTTGCGCTTGCCGAGCAGATGGTGGAGTGCATCACCGGCAACGATGACCGACGGCAACACCCGCACGCCGGCCTGGTTATCCACCGAAAGCCGCAAAGGCCCCGGACGCAAGGTCATGGTGCCGACCGGCGCCTGGACGCGATTATACATCAGCGATAGTTGCTGGCGCTCGCGGGTCGGCTCTCCCTGCACATCGATGAATTGGGCAGCGTGCGTCACCGGTTCGAAAATGATGACAAATTGCGAGGGCAGTTGCAGCGACAGCACGGCCTTTTCGCCAGGGGGCAATTCCAGCGCATCGAGCACGACCTCATCCGACAACGAGGCAAAGGCCTCCTCGTTGAGGTCGACGCCCGAACTCCAGAAGATCTGCCGGTAATATTCCCATATCGGCAGCGTGTGCGGATCGTGCGCCGCGATACGGCGCACCGCCGGGCTGACGGTGAAGGCGACCTCGACCTGCTCATCGACTGACGCCTCATAACCGCAGGCGCAAAGAGCACAATGATAGTCGTCGTGCCGCAGCGATTTGAGCGTGGCATGCGCATCGAGCACGCCGCTGCATCCTGGACAGAGCACATTCCAGGTCAGCTCGAAAAGACCAAGCCTTGAGGCGTGGAGAAATCCTGAAATGATTTTTTCTTCGTCAAGGCCGGTTCGCTTGGCGAAATCCAGCGCGTTGATCCGATTGAGCTCGCGATCCTCGCCCTGCGCCACCAGGTCCCGGATGGCTTTCGCCACCTCGGGATCGGCGGTCTGTTGCAACACCGAGAATTGCGCGTTGGTATCGGTCATGGCCCAAGCTTAAAGAAGAACGCGCACCATGTCCAAACCGGACTTGGAAGCCCGGGCTCGAAAAAGCTGCTCTTGAACTGGCCTGGCAACGTGGACCGTCGAACTTGTGGTCAGGCCAACAACCACTAACCTAGGCCACGCCAGCCATTCTACCGAGGGGTGATCCGGAACATCGGCGAATGATCCGGCTGCGTCGTCACCACGCCGACCGGCACAACGGGCCGCGAATCGGCCAGTTCCAGCCTGAAGGCGCCCACGATCCGGGCCAGCGCCAGGGTGGCTTCCACCAGTGCGAAATGCGCCCCGATACAGATGCGCGGGCCGACCCCGAACGGCAAATAGGCATAGCGGTCCGGTGGCGGGCTGCCGGGGAGGAAGCGTTGCGGAATGAACGCGTTGGGGTCGTGCCAGAGCTTTTCATGGCGATGCAACAGCCAGGGCGAGACCAGAACCACATCGCCTTTTTTCACCGGCCGACCGGCGATGACATCGGGGGCCGCCGCTGCGCGGGCGATCAGGAAGGCCGGCGGGTAGAGCCGCAGGCTCTCTTCAATCACCGCCCGGGTGAACTTCAACCCCTCTGGATCTGTAGCGCCGCCCGCACTTTTCGCTTCCGCCGCCACCGCTTCCTGCGTGGTGGGATCGAGCGCCAGCAGATAGAGCGACCAGAATAAAGCAGTCGCGGTGGTTTCATGACCGGCAAGGATCATGGTCGCCACCTGGTCGCCAAGCTGTTCGGAAGCGAACGCCTGCCCGGTCTCGGGATCGCGCGCCGAGTTCATAAGATCAAACAGGTCGCGCGGTGGCGCGCCCTCCTCCTTGCCGATGGCTCGGCGTTCAGCCATCAAGATGTCGATAAAGGCGGTCCAGCGCTTGCGAAAACGCGCGCGCGACAAATCCTTGGGGCTTGGCCATCCCAACGGTAGAATCAGATCAAAGAAATTCGGCCGCGCCAGCGTCGCCCCATATTCCATGACGAAATCTCGCAAGGTGGCGCCGTGCCGCGACATCCCGAAGGAAAACATCGTGCGGCCCGCAATCTCCAGTGTCATCCGCTGCATGGTCTCGCGCAAATCGACCAACTGCCCTGTGCCCTGCCGCAGCCGGGCGACGGTCTCGTCCATCTCCGCGGTCATGTGAGGAACGAGCGTCGTCACGGCGCGCGGGGTAAAGGCCGGCGCCAGCGTACGACGCTGATGTTTCCAGGCGCGACCCTCTGCAATCAGAAGACCTTCCCCTAGCATCGGCCGCAACACCCGGAAGGCCGCCGCGGTGCGGGTATAGTTCTCGTAATTATCGACCAGCACGTGCCGGATCGCGTCCGGCGCATTCAGGATGAAGCTGGCTTTTCCCAGAAAGAACCGACCCTGGATAATGTCGTCCTCGTAAGCGCGCTGTCCCCAGGTCTCGATGGCGTTGACCCGCATTTTCGCCATTCGCTGCAACATCCCCATGGACTGGGGCGCACGGGGCGGGCTCGGAGGAACCACGGGCGGATTGCGCACCGGGACGGGATAGGCTTCGGCGGCTGTCATGGTTGTCTCGCCAGACACGGGGAACAAGGAGGCGCGCTCGCCTGATAATCTAGCAGACCCACCGTTGCGACGCCATGAAGCGGGCCCGCCGGAAACGCTGGGAAGCCAAGGTACTGGACATTCCCGGAGTTTCGCGGGCATCACTTCCCTCTGGAAGAATCAATCCGCGGCATCGCGGCTAGGAAACGAATATGACCTCACCGGCGGAAAAACCCGTCTTAGGCGGCACCGCGGCTGCCCTGCGCTTTCCGGTGTTCCGCCGGATCTGGCTGGCAAGCCTGTTGTCCAATCTGGGCCTGCTGGTCCAGGGCGTTGGCTCCGCCTGGGCCATGGTCCAGATGACCGCAACGGCCGACAAGGTTGCGCTGGTGCAAACCGCGCTGATGGTGCCGATCATGGTGATTGCGATGCCCGCGGGGGCCATCGCAGATATGTATGATCGCCGGGTCGTAACCCTGATTGCCCTCTCGATCGCGCTGTCGGGTGCCACGGTGCTCGCGGTGATGTCGTGGTTCGGCCTGATCACCCCGGAAATCCTGCTGGCGCTCTGCTTTGTCGTCGGTTGCGGCAACGCGCTGTTCGGGCCGGCGTGGCAATCCTCCGTCAGTGAACAGGTGCCTTCGGAGGCACTGCCTTCGGCGATTGCCCTTAACGGCATCAGCTACAACATCGCCCGGAGTTTCGGCCCGGCCATCGGCGGCGTCATCGTCGCGCTCGCCGGCGCCGGTGCAGCGTTTGGCGCAAACGCGCTACTCTATCTTCCCTTGATCATCGTCTTTCTGCTGTGGCGCCGCGCCACTGAACCGTCGCGCCTGCCGCCCGAGCGCCTCAGCCGCGCGATAGTTTCCGGCGTTCGTTACATCACCAACTCGCCGTCGATCCGGGTGGTGTTGACGCGAGCACTGGTGACCGGCGTGATCAATGGCTCGGTTTCCGCGCTGATGCCGCTGGTGACCCGTGACCTGCTGCACGGCGGCGCCCAGATGTATGGCATCATGCTCGGCTCCTATGGCGTGGGCGCCATCCTCGGTGCGCTGTGCATTACGGAGGTCCGGCATCGTCTCAGCAGCGAGGCCGCCGTGCGGGTCTGCGTATTGTTGGCCGGCGCAGCGATTGCGGCGGTGGGCATCAGCAGGGAGCCGATTTTGACGGCGGCAGCGCTGGTAGTTGCCGGCGCCGCATGGATGCTTGCGGTGGGCCTGTTCAACATCGGGATTCAACTGGCGGTACCGCGCTGGGTTGCCGGCCGGTCGCTTGCCGCATTCCAGGCGGCGGTCGCCGGCGGCATCGGATTGGGTAGCTGGGCCTGGGGACATGTGACCGACGGCTATGGTGTGCAGACGGCGATGCTGGTGTCGGGCGGGTTGATGTTCATCTCACCGCTGCTTGGCCTGTGGATCCGGTTGCCGACGTTCGATTCCTCCAACGAGGCCGCGGAGGCGTTGGCCGAACCGGAAGTTCGGCTGTCGCTCACCGGCCGCAGCGGGCCTGTGGTGGTTGAAATCCAGTACCAGGTTACTCAGGAAAGCGCGCGCGCCTTCTACGATGCCATGCTCCACGTGCAACTCATGCGCCAGCGCAATGGCGCCTATGGATGGTCGATCGCGCGTGACATCGCCGACCCCGAACATTGGACCGAACGATGTCATTGCCCCACTTGGCTCGATTATCTTCGCCAGCGCAGCCGGTCGACCCAGGCGGAATGGGCCCTGTATCAGCGGGCGCTCGCCTTCCACATCGGCCCGGAGCCGGTGCAGATTCGCCGGATGCTGGAGCGGCCGTTCGGCTCGGTGCGCTGGAAGGACAATACGCCCGATCCCGCCACCGCCGTGTTGCCCGTTTCGGCGGGGGCCGGCTCCACGACCTAGCAGGACGCCCGCTTCTTCCCCCCGCAGGGTACGGTCAGGCTTTCATGGTCAGCGAATAATTTCGTTGCCCACCCTCGGCGTTGGTGCCGCGTTAAGACATCGTTCGCATTAATGCACGAACGAGAATGAGCCGCGTCACGAATCCGTTTTTCAAGGTGGGTAGCAATGCGTAATGCGCTGGGCCTGATGGTTGCGTGTGTCGTTTCGGCCGCGCTGATTGCCGGAGTGTGGTTTTGGGTGGCGTCTCCACGCCCCGACCACGGACCGGTCCACCTCGCAAGCGCGCCGCCACAACAGATGCCGGCGGCCGCACCCGCCAGGGCCACGCCCGCTGCAGCCGAGCAGACCGATGACTCCGACGTCACGGCGGCGATTTCAACCAAGCCCGCACCGGCCAAGATCGCGGCCAATCCGCCCGCGCCGCAACCCAAGGCTGGCGAACCAAAGACAGCGGCAGCGGCCCCTTGCGCCAATCCCGATGCGCTTGGCGTCGCCCGCACGGTCGAGGTCGACACTACCGGCGGCCCGGGTTTTGGTTTTCAACATTTCAAGCAGCTCGATTTCCTCGCCGACAAGGAAATCGTGCTGACCTTCGATGATGGTCCCTGGCCTGGTAACACGCCCGCCGTGCTCAAGGCGCTCGCCGATGAATGCACCAAGGCGGTATTTTTCCCGATCGGCAAGCATGCGACCTATCACCCGGAAATTTTGCGGCAGGTTGCGGCGGCGGGCCACACCGTTGGTTCTCACACCTGGTCGCACGCCAATCTGAACAGCAAGAAGATGACCGATCAGGTCGCCAAGGACGAGATCGAGAAAGGTTATAGCGCGGTGAAGATGGCGCTCGGCGCCGCGCCATCGCCATTCTTCCGCTTCCCCGAACTGCAGCACGGCCCGGCGGCGATGGCCTATCTGGGCGCGCGCAACGTGGCGGTGTTCTCCTGCGACGTAGATTCCTTCGACTTCCGGTCCAAGGACGCCACCCAGATCATCAACAATGTGATGACCAAGCTCGACAAGGCGGGCAAGGGCATCATTCTGATGCACGACTTCCAGAAGCACACGGCGGAAGCCATGCCGACGCTGCTGCGCCGGTTGAAAGCGGGCGGTTACAAGGTCGTGTTCATGAAGGCCAAGGCGCCGCTGCAGACACTTGCCGAATATGACGAGATGATGGTGAAGGACACCAAGCTGCCGGTCTCTAGCCTGCGTCCGATCAACAGCGTGGTGCAGACGGTCTCCGAATAGCGGATTGATACCGTCCCAGGGCGATCGGCGACCAAGGCATTGGCCGGCCCGCCCGCATCCCAAGTCGCAGTCGAACGCAAGGGCACGCTGGTCTGAAGGGCCTGGCTCAACCGAATTCCCTTCTCTCGATTTTGTAAGGTTAGGCCAAAACTCGCCGATTGAGAAGGAGACACAATGCTGGTCGTCAGCCACTTCGCTATTGCGAAATGACGCCCTGGGGCCGCGGCTTGCTCACCGTCGAAGTGAGCAACGCTTGTGGTATAGTTCGGGTCAAATGGCGGCAAAACCGGCCATGTCCCAAAATTAGGCTTGGGTGGCTCTCATGCTCAAGGCGGCGGAAGACCAGACTGAAGAATTCAATTCAGCTGAACTCGGCGCAATCGCCCATCTTTACCGGGGTGAGATTTATCGCAGCACTATTTGGCGAACACGGCTCGACAACACGACCAACTGGTCGATCGTGACCATGGGCATCGCGCTTTCCACGACATTCTCATCCAAGGAAGCCTCCGCTCTGCCGCTGATCCTGATTGGACTGCTGCTTGCCGTATTCTTGGTGCTCGAAGCGCGCCGCTATCGCTACTTCAATGTCTGGCGCGCAAGGGCGCGTTTCATGGAAACGCATCTTTACGCGCCGATGCTTGATCCAAAGCGCAGAGGAAATGACGAAGCGTGGCGCGCGACCCTTGCCGAGGATTATCTGCATCCGCATCACCATATCAGCTTCGTGCGCGCCGCCGGCCGGCGCGTCCGGCGTACCTACATTTGGATCATCGCGATCCAGGTCACCGCCTATTTTGGTAAGCTCGCGATCCATCCAGAAATGGCAAACCACTTCAGCGAGTTCGTCGAACGCGCCAAAATAGGACCAATTTCGGGCTGGGTCGTGCTTGGCTGCGGCCTGCTCTACAATCTTTGCTGGATCGCTCTCGCGATCGGTACCTTCTGGGCGGATCGGCGCGCCCACAAAAATCGCCCGAGCACCGCGGCGATGGGTTGAGAATCGCTTGCCAACGACGCTGTCGCGTTTCCCTGCTATTATTGGCAAGGCCTCCCGTGCGACGTTAAGGGCGCAGCACCGGTACCGTTTTCAGGGGCGCTCGGCAGTGGTGCCGCAAGAGGCGGCGGCTACACCTACTTCAATCCGGCTGGCGGGCAAGAATTTTCAGCAGTCGCGGGCTTTACCTACAATTTCAAGAATCCTGACAGGCAATATCAAAGCGGCATAGACTTTCACGTCGACTGGGGTGCCTCGCAGTTTCTCTCCAAACAGGTCTTTGTCGGACTGGTTGGATACGCGTATCAACAAATCACCAACGACTCCGGTCAACATCCGGTCCTGGGGGCGTTCCGGTCGCGCGTCCTTGGGATTGGGCCCCAGATCGGATATCTGTTTCCAGTTGGAGACATGCAGGGTTATCTGGATCTGAAGGGTTATGGCGAATTCGACGCGGCTAATCGGCCGGCGGGCTTCAACATCTGGCTCACGTTCTCAATTTCGCCGATGGCCCCGACTAGCACCGTGACGCCGACACGACGGCTCGTCACGAAGTGAAAGAATATTTGAGGTGATCTGGCGTACCGGAATGGCGCCTCATTGAGGACATCTAATGCGGGTGCTTCGCGAGCCACTGATCCATTTTCTGCTACTCGGCGCGGCGATTTTCGCCGCATATACGTGGATGGACCGCACCGAGGATGGGCCCGGGAAGGTCGCACCCATTGTCCTGCGTGCAAGCGATGTGGCCTGGCTGACGGATACCTGGTCCCGCCAGTGGCACCGTCAACCGACCGCCGATGAACTGCGTGGCCTTGTCAGCGATTACCTGAATGAGGAGCTGCTGTCGCGCGAGGCGCGGGCGATGAAACTCGATGAGAACGACATCGTCATTCGACGACGGTTGGCGCAAAAGCTCAGCTTCATCGTTCAGGATACCGCCGAAATGGCGGATCCATCGGACGTCGACTTGCGTCGGCTGTACGATGAAAACCCGGGGCGTTTTCAGTCCGGCTCCCGGGTTTCTTTCAGCCAGATCTATTTCAGCCCGAACAGTCGTGCGGACCCCCAGGGCGATGCCGAGCGCGCGCTTGCGCTGTTGTCAGCAAAAGCTGAAGCAACCGAACTTGGTGATCGGTTGCTGGTCGAGGCGAATTTCCGCAACGCAACGCTGGAGAGTGTCGCCGCAGCGTTCGGCCCGGAATTTGCGCAAGCAATCTTCACGCTAAAAGTGGGTCAGTGGAAAGGGCCGATCCGCTCCGGATTCGGCTTTCATCTGGTGAACGTTACCGAACTGCAAGCCTCCGAGTTACGGCCGTTTGAAGACGTACGCTCCCAGTTGCTCGTCCAGTGGCGGGATGAGAGGCAGGGACAAGCCAACACGTCGTTCCTCGCAGGTCTGCGGAAGAAGTACGGCATTGTCCCAGAAGACAATGTCAAGCCGCTGCTTGACGCCGTCCGGGCGCAGCAGGCTGACAAATGAGACTACGAATGTGTCTAGGCCTGATCCCGTTGATTGCAGCGCTTAGCTTGGTTTTTGGCTCAGTGCTGGGGTTCGCCCGAGCTGACGAAATGCGTCCGGCCTACCTCGAATTGCGCGAGATCGCGCCGAGTGAATTTGCCGTCTTGTTCAAGACACCGATGCGCGGTGACGCGCGGCTCGCTCTGCACGCGACCTTTTCAGGCAAGATCGAAAACCTGACGCCGCTGAGCATGCGGATGACGGGCGATGCAGCCGTGCAGACCTGGCGGGTGCGCGCAATCGAGCCGCTTACCGGTCAGCAGATCACTATTACAGGTCTCGACGCAACCGTTTCCGATGCTCTCGTGCGCGTGCAATTTGCCGACGGCCGAGGCTGGGTACAGCGCCTGACACCTCAAGCCCCAAGTGCGCTCGTGCCTGAGCAACAGAACGGTTGGTCCGTCGCCGGTGTCTATCTGAAACTCGGCATTGAACACATCCTGACTGGATTCGACCACCTGCTGTTCGTGCTCGCGCTAATGCTGATCGTACGCAGTTCGTGGCAACTCTTAAAAACAGTGACGGCGTTCACGGTCGCCCACAGCATCACGCTTGCGCTCGCAGCGCTGGGCATCGTGCAGGTGCCGTCAAAGCCGGTCGAGGCGGTGATTGCGCTCAGCATCGTTTTCGTCGCCGCCGAGATCGTGCATGGGCGGCAAGGCCGTGAGGGTCTGACAGCGCGTGCCCCCTGGATCGTGGCCTTTACCTTCGGCCTGCTGCATGGCTTCGGGTTTGCCGGCGCGCTAAATGAGGTCGGGCTGCCGCAGGGTCATATCCCCACGGCGTTGCTGTTTTTCAATATCGGCGTCGAAATCGGGCAGTTGCTGTTCGTCGCCGTCATCACGGGCCTGATCGCCAGTTTGAGCAAAATTCGACCGGTGATTCCGCGATGGACCGGGCTAGTTCCAGCCTATAGCATCGGGAGCGTTGCGATGTTCTGGGTCTTTCAACGCCTTTCCGCTTTCTGATGGTGTCACCGCTACGGGAGACCGACCATGAGCGCTTCCAAAAACCCGACCAACAACATTGTCCTCGTCAGATTTGCGCTGAGCGCGCTGCTCTCCACCGCGCTCTCCAATTTCGCATGGGCGCAGGAAGCCGCGCACACCGATATCGGCGTTCTCGATAAAGCCACGGCTGATCAAGTTACGCCGAAGCCCGGCTATTCCCCTTACGCCGGACGCAATTTTCCGACACGGCCCTTCTTTGGCGACACGCACCTGCATACCGCGCTCTCGCTCGACGCCGGTGCCTTCGGCGCCCGGCTAGGCCCTCGAGAAGCCTATCGTTTCGCCAAAGGCAACGAGGTCGTAGCCTCAAGCGGTCAGCCTGTGAAACTGTCGCGCCCGCTGGATTTTCTGGTGGTCGCGGACCATTCGGACGCGATGGGCGTCTTTTCTGATTTGTTTGCCGGTAAGCCCGAAATGCTGGCCGATCCATTGGGCCGCAAGTGGTACGATATGATCCAGTCTGGACAAGGCGGCCAGGCGGCGCTTGAACTTATTGGAGCCTTTGCTCAGGGCAAGTTGCCGAAAGCACTGAACTATGAACCCGGCACGCGCGGCTATCGCTCGACCTGGCAGTCGATCATCAAGGCCGCCGAGGAGGCCAACGATCCCGGAAGATTCACCGCGTTCATCGGCTACGAATGGACCTCGCTCGACAAGGGCAACAACCTGCATCGCAATGTGATCTTCCGCGACAACGGCGACAAGGCAAGCCAGGTCGAGCCTTACAACACCACTCCGCCACTCGGCAGCAACAATCCCCGCGAGCTCTGGAAGTGGATGGCTGCTTACGAAAATAAGACTGGAGGCAATGTGCTGGCGATCGCACACAATGGCAACTTGTCGAATGGGACTATGTTTCCGATCATCGAGTCGTTTGGCGGACGCCCGATAGACAAGGAATACGCCGAGCAGCGTGCGAAGTGGGAGGTCCTCTACGAGGCCACGCAAATGAAAGGCGACGGAGAGACGCATCCGATGCTCTCGCCGAACGATGAATTCGCCCGGTTCGAGCGTTGGGACAAGGGCAATCTGGATATGAGCGAGGCCAAGCGACCGGAGATGCTTGAGTTCGAGTACGCGCGCTCCGCATTCAAGAATGGCCTGAAGCTTGAGAGGGAGCTGGGCGTCAATCCATACAAGTTCGGGCTTGTCGGCAGCACCGACTCCCACACCGGCCTATCGACAGCGGATGATGACAATTTCTTCGGCAAGGCAACACCGTATGAGCCGAGCGCATCGCGGTGGAGCCATGCATTCTCAAACGGAAAAGCCGGGACGATGATGGCGTGGGAGATGACCGCTTCGGGCTACGCCGGTGTCTGGGCCACGGAGAACACGCGCGAGGCGCTATTCGACGCCATGCAGCGCAAGGAAACCTACGGCACCACCGGACCCCGGATGGCCGTCCGCTTTTTTGGGGGCTGGGATTTCGAGGCCAAGGACGCGCAGACGCGCAGCCCGGCGGTGACAGGCTATATGCGGGGCGTGCCCATGGGCGGCGATCTGCGCGACGCGCCGGCCGGCAAGGTGCCGACCTTCCTCGTTGCCGCACTCAAGGATCCGATTGGGGCCAATCTCGACCGGTACCAGATCGTCAAGGGCTGGATGGCCGCTGACGGCAAGCTGAACGAAAAAGTCTACGACGTCGCCTGGTCGGGTGACCGCAAGGCGGGCGCTGACGGCAAGCTGCCCTCGGTCGGCAACACTGTGGATGTGGCCAATGCGACCTGGACCAACACGATCGGCTCGCCGGAGTTGATCGCTGTGTGGAAAGACCCGGATTTCAACCCCGCCCAGCGCGCGTTCTACTACGGCCGGGTGATCGAAATTCCGACGCCGCGCTGGACCGCGTATGATGTGAAATATTACGGGGTTAAGATGAGCGCTGACGTCCCGATGGTGACGACTGAGCGCGCGTATACGTCCCCGATCTGGTACACGCCGCCAAATTGAAGTTCGATCGCCCTTTTGAGCTGACGACGCATGGCTCTGTAGCCGCATCAAGGGGACCGCATGAACATCTCAGGTTGGCTGCAGAGCCACGGATTAGAACAGTACGAAGACCTGTTCCGCGCCAACCAAATCGAAATGGACGTCCTGCCGGATTTGACCGAGAGCGATCTCGAAAAGATTGGTCTTTCTCTGGGCGCGCGGAAACGACTCCTCAAAGCCATTTCTACCCTAGGGGACGGAACCATGGCCGCAGAGCGGCCAAGTCCGGTAAAACGACCGCAGAATGCTGAGCATAATGCGGAGCGTCGTCAACTGACAGTCATGTTTTGTGACCTTGTAGGCTCCACTGCTCTCTCAGAGCGGCTTGATCCTGAGGACATGAGAGGAATAATCCGCGGATATCAAGACGCGTGCTCAGGGGTCATCGCCCGCTATGACGGGTTTGTTGCGAAATTTATGGGTGATGGCATCCTCGCCTATTTCGGCTTTCCGCATGCTCATGAAGATGATGCAGAACGGGCTGTCAGAGCGGCATTAACAATCGTGGACGTCGTCGGATCATTGAAGACATGGTCGGCGGATAAGGCCCAAGTCCGCATCGGAATTGCTACTGGCCTAGTGGTGGTTGGCGACCTAGTCGGAGAAGGCGCCGCTCAAGAACAAGCGGTGGTCGGCGATACCCCGAATCTTGCCGCGCGTTTGCAGGCAATTGCGTCTCCGGGCCAGATCTTGGTTGCTGAGGCAACACGCCGCCTTTTAGGCGATGTATTTGCAGTCGCCAATCTTGGTGGCCAAACGTTGAAGGGAATCTCAGGGCAACCCGCAGTGTTCAAAGTAATCGGCGAACGCGTCGCGGAAAGTCGGTTCGAGGCGCGAGCATCTGGTGCCGTTTTTAGCATGGTTGGCCGGGACCAAGAGCTGGCACTATTGTTCGAGAGATGGAAACAGGCAAGAGCCGGAGAAGGACAGCTGGTCTTACTTTCCGGCGAAGCTGGTATAGGCAAGTCTCGCCTTGCTCGCGGAATAATAGACACCGTGGCTCGTGAAGAGCACATTAGGGTAAGCCATCAATGCTCGCCTTATCATTCGAACTCACCGCTCTATCCTATTATTCAGCAACTATCTTTCGCCGCGGGTTTCACGCAAGAAGACGACAACGACGACAAAGTTGATCGCCTCGAAACGCTGCTGGTTGGCGCTGAGAGTGATCGGCCGTTGTTTGCGGCACTCCTGGGGCTGCAGTTCGAGGATCGCTACGGAGCACTTCGCTTAACGCCGCAACAGCAGCGCGCGCGCACAATGGAAGCGCTAGTCAATCAGCTGATCGAACTGTCGCGAGATAAGCCGGTCCTCTTCGTGCTTGAAGACGCGCATTGGATCGATGCAACCACCTTAGAGCTCCTTGACCTTTGTCTCGATAAGGTTGCCGCCGCGCGCATCATGATGCTCGTGACGGGGCGACCTACTTTCCAGCACGGCTTTGGTGGCCATCCGGTAGTGACGAAGCTTGCCCTCAACCGTCTCGGCCGGGACCAAATTACGTCAATTATAAATAGACTAACCGACGGCAAGGCGCTTCCCGCAGCGCTGCTAGACATAATCGCCGCCAAGACGGATGGCGTGCCGCTATTTGTCGAAGAAATCACCAAAACGGTATTAGAATCAGGCGAATTGAAAGAGACAGCCTCCAGCTACGAGTTGACCGGCCCCCTCAGCCGACTCAAAATTCCTCTGACGCTTTACGATTCCCTAATGGCGCGGCTCGACCGATTGCAGCCAATCAAGGAAGTCGCCCAGACCGCGGCCTGTATCGGGCGGGACTTCGATTATAGCTTGTTGAAGGCTATCTCTCCTCTCAGCGATCCGGCTTTGCAAGATGCCCTTGAACGACTGACCGATGCGGAATTGATTTTTCGCCGAGGTGTGCCACCAGACTCAACCTACATCTTTAAGCATGCGCTCGTGCGTGATGCAGCCTATGAAAATCTTCTAAAAACTCGCCGTCAGATCATTCACACGCGACTGGTTGAAGCACTGGAGGCCATCAAAGCAGCACCAGACCTCCTCGCTCATCACGCGACCGCCGCTGGTATGGTTGAGACAGCAGTGCGCTATTGGCTGAAGGCAGGTGAACAAGCCGCAGCCCGCTCCGCGAATAAGGAAGGAATTAGGTATCTCAAGACCGGGATAGGGCTGCTTGAGGGTGCACACGATACGCCCGCAAAGCCGCGCTTGGATTTGGACTTGCACAGCGCTCTCGCATCAGTGCTGATGGCGACGCAAGGATATGCGTCCGACGAAGTAGGAAGAATATCCACACGCACCGTCGAACTTTCCCGCCAAATCGATGATGAAGGCGCCTTGGCGACTGTGCTTTGGCAGGCTTGGTTATTCAATTACACTCGGGCCAATCACACAACCGCGATAACTATTGCGCGCGAATTCGAGCGGCGCATGACTGAAGCCGCTGATCCGGATGCTCGAATTGCTGCTCATTTGCCTCTGGGTCTTTGTTTGTTGTCCATTGGAGAGCCTAATTCGGCGCGAATAAAGCTGGACGAAACGGTCCGCATCCACGCGGGACTACCAGGCCGCCCGGTTGCCTACCGCTACGGAATGGAGGTTGGCGCCGTGGCACACGGCTACCGAGCGTGGTGTCTTGGGACGCTTGGTTATGCAGAACAAGCAATGGCAGCGCGAGATGAACTGCTGAGAATGCTTGAAAGGACGAACCATCCATACACCCTGGCTCGAGGACTAAACTGGTGCTCGATGTCCTCGGCGACGGTAAAGGACTGGGACGAAACACTCCGATGCGCCGAGCGAGCCATCAAAGTTGCTCGCGAGCATGACCTCCAGATGGTAGCCGCCATCGGCCGCGCGATGTATGGAATCGCTCAAGCGGCCATCGATCCTGCTGCTTTTTCAACAACGGAAATGAACGAGGCTCTGGACGTTTATCGTAGCACGGGAGCACGCTTTCAGATTCCATTCCTGCTCAGTCTCTATGCTGAAGCGTCCCTTGCAAAAGGTGACCGGAAGATCGGAATGGATGCGGTGTCCGAGGCCTTCTCCCTAATCAAGGAAACGGGCGAAGATCAAGTGGTTGCAGAAGTCTACCGTGTCCGTGGCAACATTTCGGTGGTTTCTCAGAACGGCAACCCTGAAGGGGACTATTTGAGAGCGATTGAAATTTCCCGCGCACAAGGGACGCGATTATTTGAGCTTCGAGCAGCCTTGAGCCTCGCTAGGCTATGGAGTAACCAGGGCCGACGATCGGAAGGACTTAGTCTTCTTGCACCGATTTATGAATGGTTCACCGAGGGACTGAGCACAACCGACCTCAATAGCGCTAGAGACCATCTACAGACACCCGTGCCTCGGTAGCCGGCCAGATAACGGACGATGAAAGCCAGGTTTTGTTCCCGTCTGGAGAGGCCAAGAGTCCGCCTCAAAATGTCCCTAAAGGGCCGGTGACGCTGTTCAAATCCTGAGACGATGGTGCCGCAAGAGGGACTCGAACCCCCGACCCCGTCATTACGAAGCGCGAATTCGTCAAGTCTTTCAGAGGCATCGGATTTCGCCGAAATGCGCTTCCGTACGCGTCACGACGGGTTTGAAGCTACTTTAGGCCGACCATACAAAGCGAACTTCGGAGCACTAGTAGGAACGCCTGCAGACTGGGCAAGGCTCCCGAAACTGCAACCAAGAGGTAACCGACAGGAGAAGACCGGGCATAAGGTGCAAATCTTAGTAGGCGTATGCCTGCAGCGAGGCATGGATTATGCGGTAGGAAATTTCAGAGCCTCATTGATCGTTTGCCTATGGCATCGCTGAAATCACCGGTGGCGGGATCGCCGGTTCGGCTAAACGCAACCGCACCGAACAACACTCCGAGGACCCTATGTAGCTTCAAGAGAGAACGTTCGCATCTTTTTGGGTCGAGAGGTTCATCCGTATCAGAGAGTGTATCCGCAAACGTACGACATTCTCGAACGTTCGCATCTGGCAGCCTGGTTCACCGGACGCTCAGCGTAGCGCCTAGTTGCCAAAGAAATTATTCGTGCGCGGCTGTTCATCTCCACCGAAGGCCATGATCGGAGCCCGCTCCTGCTGCTCTTGCTGGTCCTGCCGCTGCTTCGCTAACCGTACCGCATCACGTCGAGCTTTGCGTTCGGCCACACGCTTGCGCCGCTCACGCTCCGCGGCTTCAGCTTTTTTCTTCTCAGCCCGTTCCACCTCTTTGTCACTCTCAGCACGGGCGGATCTCTCTGTTTCGGGCACCGTGTTGGCCTGGAGT
>Ga0105240_10004851_pt1 | contig 20256 bp, 12 predicted proteins | sample KBSC54metaG_FD_80426 | JGI IMG/M metagenome (GOLD analysis project Ga0105240, IMG submission 80426) | Corn rhizosphere microbial communities from Kellogg Biological Station, Michigan, USA - KBS C5-4 metaG | ecosystem: Host-associated > Plants > Roots > Rhizosphere > Soil | place: Michigan, USA... | reverse complement strand
CGGCCTTCCTGCTTCTGCAAAGCCGCGAGCAGAACATCAGGATTAGGACGTTCCAACTCTTTCATGAACGCATCATAATGGCTGGGGTCGGGAGCGCCACGTGAAAACCGATTCCGCGGGGGGACACCAGGCAACTTTCCAGACCGGTGACCCGGACCTCTTCCACGGCCTTCCGCTCACGCGTAAACGAGCAAATGGATGTCTTCGGGAAGTTGCTCGGAAACCCGCTGCACGATATCACCTCGAAGCAGATGAAGCAGCCGGTTGCGGATCGGAGCACCGAGAATCAGCAACGAGGCTCCCATGGTCGCGGTAATGTCAACGATGGTGTAGGCCACCGAATCGCTCACGGCATAGCAGGGAAACACAGGATGCCCATCGGCCAGGCCTTTCGCTTCCGAAAAGACGAGGAGCGCTTCCTCGTCCTCCTGCCAACGACGGGTTTGATCCGCTTCGCTGAGCACTGGCAGGGCGCGCACAAAAAGCAAATACAGCGGCCGCCGGCTCACCTTGGCTTCCTCGACGGCAAACTCGAGCGTCTTGCCCAGGCCGCGGACGGCACACACAATGGGCGGACCCGACACTGGCGGAAGGTCGCGATGGTTTACTGCCTCGGCTGGAACCCCAGGGGGCACCAGCACCGGGATCTTCGCGGCAGCCACAAGCTCCCTCTTTTTGCTCACTTCGGCCACCAACCCACGCAGGATCAAACCAACCGCCAGGATCGTCACGGCGAAGATTCGAGCTCCTGGTTTATCCACGAACAATGAAACCTCAATCGCGAGCATAATCAGGAAGGTGATAAACATGAGGGTCCGTTCCCAAGTGGCCAGCTTCACCTTCTTATCCGTGGACGTGGCCCCCAAGTTAGTAGCAATCGCGCCCACGACGCCCACGGCATATAAATCAGCCAGTCCAGCCATGTCGCTCACCGCCAGGACCAGCAGGACGGGAATAATTGTGGCAATGATGACCGCCAAATTAGGGACCCCGAACTGATTGAGTTTTTGGAACACCCCAGGCAGTTCGCGATCGCGAGACATGAGGAACTGAATCGCGACCAGGTCCACGATGGCCGTGTTGACTGCGGAAAGGAGCAACAACGCAAACACGATACTGACCCCCCAACCCGCCACATGCCCCACAGTGACACCGAACGAGCCGGTCACGAAGACCTGGGCCATATAGCGGAGCATATAATCGCGCACCCCAGGGTTGCCGGGCGCATCCACGTCGTCTTTGTTCACCTGCAAACCGACGAGCGCATGGGCGGCGAGGCTCAGCAGCACGGTGAAGACACAAACCTCCAGCATCACCCAAAGGATTGCCCGGTTGGACGTTTTGGAAACATTGGGTTTACCATCGGAGCTGCCGGGGTTGAGCTTCATGACACCCGTCGCATTGGCGATCGCCTCCACGCCGGAGAGCGCCAGGACAACCCCCACAAAGCCTCTCCAGTTTTTCAAGAACCCACCCTCGAGCGGCTGAAGATGATGGACGGCGGCGCCCAGATGTGGCAGGCAGAACAGGCCCAGCAGGACCACTACCACCAGCGTCGGAACCGACACCAGGAACGCCAGCCCACCGGTGTGCCTTGGCCCGAACAAATTCAACGCGCCAATCAAGAGAATCGCACAGGCGGCAAACATCTCCGGGTGCGGCAGTCCAAGATATTGAAAGGCCGAGAGCGCACTGATGGCGGCTGTGACGAGGTAGTCGGCTACCAGGAGAAAAGCCCCTACAATCGAGAGAATCTCCGAGCGATGGCGAACGCTGGCATATACCCCACCGCCGTCCGGGTAGTGGCGGCAGATCACCAGGTAATTGACCCCGACCAACGCCGTCAGCACCGCCATCGCGGCGATTAACCAAAAGGAGCTGTAACCGGCCACGGCAAAGGCCAACCCCACGACGTAGGCTTTGCTCGTCCCCCAGTCTCCATAAAGAATCGCCGCGGCGCGTGGCCAATCCACGTTCCGAGGACGTTTGGTGGTGCTCGAAATGACCATATGCTCGTTTCAATAACCCGATGGGCCAATGCTCAGTAAGAGCAGTTTCTTACTGGGGAGCCGGTCACCCGTGTGCGTCACGGGGCTGAAGCGTCACCCTTCCAAATGCCGACGAGGTTAGCTGACGGGCTCGGCCTTGAAAGTAGCCTTGGCGCTGTTTACACCGCGCCGTTCGCCCCACCTCGGATTCACCCGAGGCATTCGGTTCCCCCGCGTCCGACTCCAGGAAGGGGGCCGGACTTAGGCTGTCGCTCTGAGCGTACTCCGGACCAAGCGCACCAGTTCTGGTCGCCGCTCGGTTCGCAGTGAAGTCGCCTCAACTATGCCGTGAACCCTTCAAGGGAGGTAATCAAAAACCATTCAGAACTCATTAAAGAAATATTAAAATCGGGTGCGCTCGGCACGAACCTCGCCCAAGTGCCTTCGACCTTTGTGAAACCACCATCGGGGGACAGGGGAGTCGGTTGAGATTTTGAACCGGAGGATTACACTGATAAGGACCGAGAATGTCCCAGATAAAACCAACTGAGAAGAAAGGAAACATGAATATGCAAACGAAGTTACACCGCCTGCACTCGCCGGAACGTGCCAAAGCCTATTTCGAAGACAAACTGGCCTTCACCACCGGCCCGGTGGAATTGGACCGTTGGATAAAAAGCGCCGAGGACAACCTGGTGGTCGTGGACGTGCGGGCCGCGGAGGACTTTGCCAAGGGTCATATTCCCGGAGCGATCAATATTCCTGCCGCTGAATGGGGTAATCCGCGGGGGTTAAGTAAAGAAAAGACCAACGTTGTCTATTGCTATACCCAACAGTGCCACTTGGCCGCGAATGCCTGCGCGCAGTTCGCCGACAAAGGATTCCCCGTCATGGAACTGGACGGCGGGTTCGAGACTTGGAAAGAAAACGACCTGGATATCGAGGAACAAACGCCCAACCGGCTCAAACAAACCGGCAGCGAGCGCTTGGGTAAACGCTAACTTCAAACCAAGCTTGTTCTCGCCTGTAAGCGCCCCCCCGGTTGGTCGGCCTTTAAACGAGGGGGCGATACATTGGTATTAACCGGCAGGGGTCCCCGAGATCCCGGTTTCCGTTAGGCTGCCTTTCTCGGGGGGTCAGTCCGCGTGGGGGGTTGAGCGGGGGCGTGTGCCGGGGCTCCGCCCACATCTTCGAGGAAATAGTATGGGGCCATATGCTGGCGCTCGCGCGGTGGCTGGGTGGGAGCTTTACGCCACGTGTAATGGCACCAATAATAATCTCTCTGGACCAAGCCGAATCAAACCTTCGGAACTACAGTCGACGCGTATGAAAAGGAACCGGGCAAACTCAAAGACGCGAGGTTTATTGTTAGCGATCATCACGATCGGCGGTATCGTGGGCATTCATCCCTCCGGAACTGCCGCGGATGAGGTCCTGTTTAGCGGCGATTTTGACGCTCGCCAGGTTGTGGCCAGTGGTGCGCAGACGAGCCCCGTCAAGCTGGCGACGGGCACCGGGCTGCGAGTCGAGACGGGCCACAACGTCCCCTGGCCGGGGGTGACGATCAAAGCCCCCGCTGGCCATTGGGACCTGTCCCCTTTTGCCGGGGTAGCGGTCACCTTGCGCAATTGCGGCACCAACGCGGTCACGGTGAATTGTCGGGTGGACAATTCCGGAGCCGATGGAACGGACCATTGTGTGACCGGCTCCCTGGCGCTGGAAGCCGGGAAAAGCGGCACGCTGAATGTTCCGCTCCGGCGCACGGGCGACGAGAAGCTGGACGGCAAGCTCTTCGGCATGCGTGGCTATCCCGTGGGCGAAGGCGGAGCGGGGACAATCGATCCTCGAAACATCACTCAATTTCTTGTTTTTGTGAGCCGGCCCGAGGTTGGCCACAGCTTCGAGATTTCCACGGTTCAAGCCACGGGCACCTACGTCCCACCCACCGCCTGGATCAGCGATGCGGTCCCGTTCTTCCCATTTATTGACACGCTCGGCCAGTACCGCCACAAGGACTGGCCCGGCAAGACCAGGTCCGTGGCTGAACTCCAGACGCGACGCGAGGAAGAGAGGCGGGAGCTGGCCCAGAATCCAGGTCCGAAGAGCTGGGACAAATATGGCGGCTGGGCGACGGGTCCCAACCTTCAGACCACCGGTTTCTTCCGCACAGAAAAGGTGAACGGCAAATGGTGGTTGATCGATCCGGACGGGCACTTGTTCTTCTCGCACGGGATCGACTGCGTCCGGTCCATGGATTACACGCCGATCGAGGAGCGGGAGAATTGGTTTGAAGCATTCCCGGGAAGAGAGGCGGAGTTCGCGGGGCTGACCGCGGAACAATCCGTTCTCAAGGGACATTACGCGGGCAAGAGCGTTTCCTGTTTTTCGTTTCTCGGGGCGAATCTACGACGCAAGTATGGAGCGGATTGGGCCGAGGCATACCCGAAGCTGGTTCACCAGCGCTTGCGGAACTGGGGCCTGAATACCATCGCCAACTGGTCGGACGAACACACCTACCTCCTGCGTCTGACCCCGTACACCGATAGCCTGGGTTCCGGCCGAGCCAAAATGATTGAAGGCAGCGAAGGTTACTGGGGAAAATTTCCGGATGTGTTCGACCCTTCGTTTGCCGAGTCGTTGCGTAAGAGCATGGAATCCAAGCGAGGCAAAAGCGCGGGGGATCCCTGGTGCCTGGGGTTCTTTTCGGACAACGAAATGTCCTGGGGCGACGACGTTTCGCTGGCGCTGGGGGCGCTAAAATCCAAGGCGTCGCAGGCGGCCAAACAAGCGCTGGTGGGTGATCTGAAGGCAAAATATAAAGGGATCGGGGCTTTGAACGCGGCCTGGGGTGCGAGCTTCGATTCGTGGGACGCTTTACTTGAATCGCGCGCGGATCCCGACACAGTGAAGGCGCACGATGACCTGGCCGCCTTTTACACCCGTTGCGCCGAGCAGTACTTCCGCATCGTGCGGGATACGATCAAAGGAGTGGCCCCGAAGCAACTTTACCTCGGCTGCCGTTTTGCCTGGGTCAACGGGCGAGCGGCGGCGGCCGCGGCGAAATACTGCGATGTGGTCAGCTACAACCTGTACCAGCGTAGCGTGGCAGATTTCCAATTCAATGGCGGGGCGGACGTGCCGTTGATTATCGGCGAGTTCCATTTCGGCGCGCTGGATCGGGGGATGTTCCACACGGGCCTCGTGCCGGTCGCAAGCCAGAAGGCGCGCGCCCAGGCCTACAAAGACTACGTCCTGGGAGCGTTACACCACCCGCAGTTCGTGGGCTGCCACTGGTTTCAGTATGCCGATGAACCCGTCACGGGCCGGGCGTATGATGAGGAGAATTATCAAATTGGATTCATCGACGTAGCCGATACACCCTACGCTGAGACGATCCAGGCGAGCCGTGAGATTGGGGACAGTTTGTATAGATCCGCCGGCGCGAGGCGGTAAACGCCTGCCGGCCACGAACCGGATGACCGGGGCCGCGGCGGGCTACTGGCCGCCGCTGCGCCCTAAACCGTCGGTCAACTACTTGGAGATGGGGAACTGCGAGATAGCCTTCATGTATTGGGCGCGTTCAAAGGCGCTGGGGTCGGCGCAGTTCTTCTGGCTGAGGCTGCCCTTGAGCTGGGTGACGGATTGGTACTCATGTTCCTCCATCCAGGCCACCAGGTCGCGCTCAATCACGCCGAACTGGCGTACGCCATGGCGGAGAAGAGCGGAGCACAACATCGTTACATCGGCGCCGGCCATAAGCATTTTGAGCACATCCGAGGCGCGATGAATGCCGCTGGTCGCCGCGAGGTTGGCCCGGACTTTCCCGTACAGCATGGCAATCCAACGTAAGGGGACGCGCATGGCCATGGGAGTGCTCAGGAGAATATTGGGCCGGATTTCAAGGCTCTCGAGGTCAATATCGGGCTGGTAAAAGCGGTTGAACAGGACCAACCCGTTGGCGCCGTGCTGATCGAATCGCTTGGCCATGTTCGCGAAATTGGTGAAGAACGGGCTCAATTTGACCGCTACGGGAATGCGGACGCTGGACTTTACCGCTTCCAGGATGTCGAGGTAGGTCTGCTCGACCTGGGCAGAGCTCAGGTTCATGTCCGTCGGGATGTGATAGATGTTCAGTTCGAGCGCATCCGCGCCGGCTTCCTGAATGCCTTTGGCGTATTCCGTCCAGCCACCCACGGAGGAGCCGTTGAGGCTGGCTACAATGGGGATGCCGACCGCTTGTTTGGCTTTGGCAATGTGCTTGAGGTATTCCTCCGGCCCGAGGCGGAATTGCTCGGGCTCAGGGAAGTAGGTCAGAGCCTCGGGCGTGCTGAAGGTCCCGTGATCGAGATGTTGAGCCAACTCGACGTTGTCCTGGCGAATTTGTTCCTCGAACAACGAATAGAGCACGACCGCAGCGGCACCGGCTTCTTCGAGTTGTTTGATCGTGTCGATTTCCTCAGAGAGCGGCGAGGCCGCGGCCACCAGAGGCGTGCGGAGTTTTAAGCCGAGATAGCTGGTTGAGAGATCCATATGATAAATGATTTTACGTTCGCCCGTGATTTGATGGCAGCGGTTCAGGGTTGTTGATCTACCGAACTTTGAGGTTTCACAGCCGGTGTCGGGGCCGCGGCGGATTTGCCATCCCGGCCGGCGAGGTACTGGTAGTACTTCCACCGCCGTTCGGCATCGGTTTGCGCTTGAGCGAAGAACTTTTTGGCGTCCTCAGGCTTGCTCTTCGTCAGCATCTTGAACCGGTTCTCTGACATCAGGTAATCCTGCACCTTAGCCTTGGCGGCGGCGGAGTCGAGCTGCAGGGGGTTTTCTCCACGATCGGCGCGACGGGGATCGAAGCGGTAGAGCAGCCATTGGCCGGACTCGACGGCGAGTTTTTGCTGGCGGGCACCGATACCGGTATCGAGGGCGATGCCGTGGGCAATACAATGGCTGTAGGCGATGATCAGCGAAGGGCCAGGATAGGATTCCGCTTCGAGGAACGCCTTGAGCGTGTGCTCGTCTTTGTAGCCCATGGCGACGCTGGCGACGTAGATGTGGCCGTAGGTCATCGCAATGAGACCCAGGTCCTTTTTGCCGAGGGATTTGCCCCCAGCCGCGAATTTTGCCACGGCGCCTCGCGGCGTCGATTTGGAACATTGGCCGCCCGTGTTCGAGTATACCTCGGTATCGAGGACCAGGACGTTGACATCGCGTCCGCTGGCCAGGACATGGTCCAGGCCGCCGTAGCCGATATCATATGCCCAGCCGTCGCCGCCGACGATCCAGACGCTCTTGCGCACCAGTTGGTCGGCCAACGTGATCAGGAGCTTGGCTTCCTTGGATTCGAGTTTCTGCAGTTTTTGCTTCAGTGAGACAACCCGTTCGCGCTGATCGTAAATGCCGGCCTCATCCGTTTGATTGGCGCCGAGAATCGCGCTGACGAGGTCGTCTCCGACCGAGGGCGCAAGCTTCTGGAGCAGTTCGCCGGCGAATTCCTTTTGCTTGTCGACCGACACCCTGAAGCCCAGGCCGAATTCGGCGTTGTCCTCGAACAGCGAGTTGCACCAGGTAGGTCCCCTGCCCTGCGCGTTCACCGCGTACGGCGTGGTAGGAAGATTTCCGCCATAGATCGAGGAACACCCTGTCGCGTTGGCCACCACGGCGCGATCGCCGAACAATTGCGTGAGCAATTTTAGATAAGGGGTTTCGCCGCAGCCGGCGCAGGCGCCCGAGAACTCGAACAAAGGCTGCATGACCTGTTGCTGCCGGAGAGTGGTCAATTTAATCTTGCGCCGGTCCAACTCAGGCAGGCGCAGGAAGAAGTCCCAATTTTCTCGTTCCTGGAGGCGCAAGGGCGCCTGGGTCCGCATATTGATGGCTTTAAGTTTGCTCTCGGTTTTGTTCCGAGCCGGGCAGACATCCACACATAGAGCGCAGCCGGTGCAATCCTCGGCGGCGATCTGAAGGGTCCATTTCATGCCCTTCCACTCGGGCGCGCGAGCGTCAGTGATTTTAAAGTTCGCGGGCGCACTCGCGACATCCTTGGCTTCATAGACCTTGGCGCGGATGGTTGCGTGCGGACAAATGGCCACGCATTTCATGCACTGGATGCAGACGACGGGATCCCACACCGGGATTTCAAGCGCGAGATTGCGCTTTTCATATTGGGCGGTCGCGGTCGGGAACGTTCCGTCGCAAGTGAAAGCGCTGACGGGCAACTCGTCACCCTCACCCGCGGCTAGTTTTCCAAGCACTTCCCGCACGTATTTCGGCGCATTGGATGTGATAGCCGGCAGGAATTCGCCGGTACCATTGACTTTGTTGTTTGGCGAAACTTCAAACAGGTGGGCCAACGTATTATCGACGGCTTTGAGGTTCATCTGGACGATCTCCTCACCTTTCTTGCCGTAGGTTTTGCGGATGGACTCTTTAATCGCCTCGATGGCTTCGTCCTTGGGCAGGACGCCGGAGAGGGCGAAGAAGCAGACTTGCATGATCGTATTGATGCGGCCGCCCATCCCGCTCTCCCGCGCCACTTTTGTGGCATCGATCACAAAGAAGCGCACTTTCTTCGCCAGGACCGTGTGTTGGACCGGGGTCGGCAGCTGCGCCCAGATCTGGTCTTTTGAAAACGGCGTGTTCAAGAGGAACGTGCCGCCGGAGACCAGGTTCTTGACCATGTCGTAGCGTTCGAGGAAGTTCGGCTGATGACAGGCCACGAAGTTGGCCTTGGTGATGAGATAGGTGGAACGGATGGGTTGTGGACCGAAGCGCAGGTGGGAAACGGTCATTGACCCCGACTTTTTCGAGTCGTAGACGAAATAGCCCTGGGCAAAATTCGGTGTCTCCTCACCGATGATCTTGATGGAATTTTTGTTGGCACCGACCGTTCCATCAGCGCCCAACCCGTAGAACATCGCGCGAATGACGTTATTCGGTTCGGTAGAAAAGTCACCGTCCCAGGGGAGGCTGGTCTGGGAAACGTCATCGTTAATTCCCACGGTGAAATGGTTTTTCGGCGTGGTCTGTTTGAGGTTATCAAAGACGCCTTTGACCATGGCCGGGGTGAACTCCTTAGAGGAGAGCCCGTAGCGGCCACCGAGGACCTTGGGTAAAGTTTTGAGTTTACCCCAGCCGCTCGAAATGCCTTCGAACAAAGCTGAAACAACGTCCTGATAAAGCGGTTCTCCGCAAGCTCCAGGCTCTTTGGTGCGGTCCAGGACCGCGAGTGACTTAGTCGTCGCCGGCAGGGCTTCCAGGAAGCGCTTGCCGTCGAAGGGACGATAGAGGCGGACTTTCAGCAGGCCGATTTTTTCGCCATGCTGGTTCAAGTAATCGACCGCTTCATGAGCCGCTTCGCAACCCGAGCCCATGAGCACCATGACGTGCTCGGCGTCCGGAGCGCCGACATATTCGAAAAGGCTGTACTTGCGGCCCACTTGGGCGGTAAATTCATCCATCACCTGCTGGGTAATATCCGCGCAGGCCGCGTAGAACGGATTCACCGTCTCGCGGGCCTGGAAGAAAGCGTCGGGGTTCTGAGCCGTGCCGCGGAGGACCGGGCGGTCGGGCGTCATGGAGCGAGCGCGATGCGCCGCAATCAGGTTATCATCGACCAGCGCGGCGATGTCTTCCTTGGCGAGCATCTGGATCTTGGAGACTTCGTGCGAGGTGCGGAAGCCATCGAAGAAATGAACGAACGGGATTCGGGAACGCAGGGAGGCAACCTGGGAGATGAGGGCGAAATCCATTGTTTCCTGGACCGAAGCGGCGCCGAGCATGCCCCAACCCGTGGAGCGGCAGGCCATGATGTCGCTGTGGTCGCCAAAGATGGAGAGCGCGTGGGCGGCCACGGTTCGCGCGGTCACATGAAAGACTGTCGGCAGGAGCTCGCCGGCAATTTTGAACATGTTCGGGATCATCAGCAGGAGCCCCTGAGACGCGGTGAAGGTCGTGCTGAGCGTGCCGGTTTGGAGGGCGCCGTGAACGGCGCCGACCGCGCCGCCTTCACTCTGCATCTCGATGATCGAGGGGATGGTGCCCCACAGGTTCCGCTTGCCTTCGGAAGCCCACTGGTCGCACCACTCGGCAATCGGCGAGGAGGGAGTGATCGGGTAGATCGCCATGACTTCATTCAAGCGGTACGCCACATACGCGGCGGCTTCGTTGCCATCGAGGGTTTTAAAATCAGCCGCTTTGGCGACGGCCGGAGAGGGGGTGGACGCGGCACTTGCTGGTGAAAGGGGCCGGCCGTTTGTGGGCGAAGATTTAGTTGGCGTCATAGTTCAAATAAATTGCTGGTCACTGTGCTTGCCTGATCTCTCCCGGTTTACGGCAGGATCCGCATTTAAGTCTTAAGCTCCGATGCTGCATCCACCCGTGGCCGAGCGCCGGCCGCTGGGTTTTTCCGAACACGATCAATCTGCAAGGCAAAGCATTACCGGGCTTCACCGGTCTTGCTAAAGGTTTACCCTTTTTTGCAGTTGGAATGGCGGGAGAAGGTGACCGGACGCGAGTATTCAAGAGACCCCAGCGACGGCCCGGGAGCGATTTGGCCTTGAGCTGGCACTCAAAACGGGCAGGGCCCGGTCGCGGAAACGCGACCAGGCCCTGGGCTGAAAAGAGGCTAAAAAGGCCGGCTACAGTTCCATCTCAATCACGCATTCGGAGTCCTCCGTGATGCGTTTCACCTTGAAGCCGAGCTTCTTACACATAGTCTGCATGTCATGATTTTCCAGGAGGGTGTAAGCGATCAGGCGCTGCAGCTTTTCGTTTTTTGCGATATGGATCAACCGCTTCGTCAATTCGGCTCCCAACCCTTTGTTCTGCCATTTGTCAGTCACAACGACCGCAAACTCGGCCGTGCCGGAACCGTGAAGTTTGCTCATGCGTCCCACGCCGAGAATTTCGTATTTACCTTTGCCGAGGCTGCGTTCGGCCACCAGGGCAATTTCACGATCGTAATCATTGAAGCAAATCCTCAGCAAGCGGCTATGGGAAACGCGCTGTTGAAGCTGGAGCGGGGTGAAGTAGCGGAGGTAGACACTGCGTTCCGAGAGACCTTCGTGGAAGCCGACCATCACCGGTTCGTCCTCGGGACGGATAGGGCGAATCGTCACACTCGGGCCGCCCTTGATTTTCCACGCCTCCGCGTATTGGGTGGGATAGGGGCGAATCGCGAGCTTGGGCAGACGATCTTCGGTCGTGGCGGGTTCGTGGAGGATGACCCGAGCATCGAGGGCAACGAGGTCATCGCCGGAAGCGAAGAGCGGGTTGATGTCGATTTCCTTGATCCAACGCTGCTCGGCGACGAGCTGGCTGAAGCCCACCATCAAGCGTTCGAGAGCGGCCAGGTCGACGGGCTTGCGGCCGCGCACACCTTGAAGAGCTTTGTAGATCTTGGTCGTTTCCATCATTCGCCGGGCCAGGGTTGTGTTCAGGGGGGGCAGCCCGAGCGCTTTGTCTTTGAACACCTCGACCAACTGACCACCCATACCGAACAGCAGGACCGGGCCAAACTGCGGGTCGATGCTGCTGCCCAGGATCAGCTCATACCCATCGCTCAGCTTGATCATCTTTTGAACGGTAACGCCTTGAAAATGCTGCGCACCTTTCTTCTCGGTGACCGCAGTTTTTATGTCGTTGAAGGCTTTCCGAACGTCCTCCTCGTCCTTGAGGTTGAGTTGCACGCCACCCACATCGGTCTTGTGGGTGATGGTTTCGGAGAAGAGTTTGAGGACAATTGGGTAGCCAATTTGAGCCGCCACTTTTACGGCCGCCGCTTCCGTTTTGGCGATCTTGGTGATCACCGTGGGAATTCCGTAGCAGCCGAGTAAATCTTTCGACTCTGCCTCCGTGAGAATGGTGCGGCCCATCTTGCGAATCGATGCGATGAGCGCATCGGCTTTGGCGCGGCCCGACTCGATGTCGGCCGGGTCGGCGGACGGCACGGGTGTCTCGTAAAGCGCGCGAAGGTTCTCATTGTACTGGTACATCGCGGTGAACACCACGGCTGCGGTGTCCGGATAGGCGAAGGTGGGAATACCGGCGCGGTTCAGGATGGCCTCTCCGGCGGCCACTTCGTTGCCTCCCATCCAACTTGCCAGCACGGGTTTGCCCCCGATGTGGCCAAACGCCTTGAGCCTCTCCGCGGTCGCTGTGGCATCGGTCATCGCTTGGGGGGTCAGGATCACCAGCAAACCGTCGCTGTTAGGATCACGGCCCGCGGTTTCAAGCGTTTTGGCATAGAGCTCTGGGCCGGCATCACCAATGACATCAATCGGATTGTTGTGGCTCCAGACCGGCGGCAGAAATTTGTTCAAATCCGCCATGGTTTCCGCCGACACATCGGCCAGCGCGCCGCCGCTGGTGAGCAGCGCATCGGTCGCCAGCACGCCCGGGCCGCCGGCATTGGTGATAATGGTGAGACGATTTCCTTGCGGCCTGGGCTGTTTGCCGAGGACTTCCGACATGTAGAAGAGGTCGGATATATTATTGACCCGCAGCACGCCGCAACGCTTGAAGGCAGCCTCCAGAACGTCATCGGAACCGGTGAGTGATCCGGTGTGAGAAGCGGCGGCCTTAGCGGCGCCCTCGGTGCGCCCGGGTTTGATTACGATGATGGGCTTGGTCAAGGCGACTTCGCGAGCAGAGGAAAGGAAGGAGCGAGCATCGCCAATGGTCTCCATGTAAATCACGATGCTCTTGGTATTGGGGTCATCGCCGAAGTAGCTGATGAGGTCCCCCCAGCCCACATCCAGCATCGAGCCGATCGAAACGAACGCGCTGAAACCAACTTCTTCACGCAACGACCAGTCCAGCACCGCAGTGCAAAGGGCGCCGGACTGGCTGATAAACGCCACGTTCCCGCGCCGCGCGATGCCGGCGGCAAAGGTGGCGTTGACGCCGGTGATGGGATTCATTACGCCCAAGCAGTTGGGCCCAATCAGGCGCATGTTCCCTCGGCGCGCATGGGCGAGCAACTGGCGTTCAAGCTCCACGCCCGAAGCGCCGGTCTCTTTGAAACCGGCTGAGATCACAACGGCGCCGGGAATGCCCAGGTCAGCCGCCTCGCCAATGATCGCGGGAATGCTCGCTGCGGGAGTCGTAACGACCACCAACTCCGGCTTCTCCGGGAGCGCGGAGAGGTTCGGATGCGCTTTGATGCCCAGCACGCTGCCCCGCGTCGGGTTCACCGGGTAAATGGGGCCCCCGAAGGGCGTGTTCATCAGGTTCCAAAGCACCGTCCGGCCGACACTGCCGGGCTTTTCTGTGGCCCCCACGACGGCAACGGATCTTGGCGCGAAGATGGAATCGAGCGGGTGGCGAACCAGTGATCGACTGAGAGAGCTAAAGGGCTTTTGGATAGTGGAAAGGTTCATGGTAAAAGTCGTTATTAAACAGAACTGGGATGAGTAAGAGATTTTTCGAAATCGGCGACAAAAAACTTCTTCCCGCGCTTGAGGATTTGATGACCTTCGGACCGCAGGTGTGTGCGTAACGCGGGAATCCCTCCAGGATACTTTTCATTCAATTGGCCGCCGGACTTCAGTGTGCGCCAATAGGGAGTGATTCGTTTTTTACCTTCGGCTGCGGCCTCTTCGGCCGCATGAGCGGCAATCCAGGCGAAAATTCCTGTCGTAATAGGGCAGCCGATGGTTGCCTGATGCTTTTTGGCCAGGGCCTTGCGAAGCTCATTGATGGTGGTGAGTTTCCCCTTCGGCACCCTTCGCATCAGGGCATCCACTTCGGCCGGCGCGGGAATCACGACCGTCCCCGTGCCCCAGCGCGGGCTCAGGCGAGCGGTAATTTTCTCGACCCGTGGCAAACCTTTATCGTCGGCCAACTTCTCCCGCCATGATTTGCGTGTCCTCATTCGGTAGAGGAATATAACGTCCTGCCCCGTGAAGAACACCTGAATCTTCTTCCTCGCGTGATCGGCTCGGAAACGGGGTTATCCGGACAAATTCAATCTGCCGGGCCGGGTTTTGAGCGACTTCACCCGCTTTGGCAAAAGTTCACCCTTTCTTGCAAAAGGGTTCGCAAGGGCTGACGTCTCGGAAGAGGATTGCAGCCCCGGGCACGAGGGTGTACCCAGCGCTCATGCGCGAAATCATCGCTTATTTCCTTCCCTGGCAGAGAGTTTCGAAGACCGGCAGAGCAATCCCCTTGAGTCGAGCTCCCGGGCACCAACGGCCGTGCAGCTCCTCATCGCTGGCTCAATCCTGACGGCCGGCGCACACGTCGCTCTCGCACAGAAACACCCTGACCAGATCCTGCTGAAGGATTACCGACCCCGCTCCATTTTTAAGATTCCCGAGACGCGAGTGGAAAAAGCGCGGTATGTCGGGGAAGATCGTTGGATGTATGAACCGATGGATGAGCGAAACGACGGCCTGATGAACGGCTGGAAATGGAAAGTCTCCAAGGAACCGGGTGTGCTCCAGCACGATGAAGTCGTAGCCACCCTGGAACGGGCGGTCAAAAAGCATCCCCGGACCGTCTTTATTGGCTGTCACTTTGCCAATTGCTGCTCCGACTTGAACATGCTTGGCCGAATGCTGGACGAGAACGCCAATCTCTACGCCGATATCGGCGCGAGGTATGCCGAAATCTCGCCGATCCCTCGCTTCGTGGGACAATTCTTCAAGCGCTACGCGGACCGGTTGTTTTACGGGACCGACATGGATCCGGAGGCGGAGATGTACCGGGTCACGTTCCGAATCCTGGAAACGCAGGATGAGCATTTCTATCCCGCCTACTTTTCCAAATACCATTGGCCCATGCATGCACTGGGGTTGCCGGATGAGGTGCTGCGCAAGGTCTATCGAGAAAACGCCTTGAAGCTTTTGGGAAACGGTGCTTAAGAGCCAGGCGTGCCTGGAACACCTTGGGACTCACAGGCCTGGGAGTGGGAAGGGCAACTAAGGAGCGTGCGTCAGAGATGCACCTGGAGCCGGCAGCCGTGCAAGACCAGGCTTGGTTTCCACGAATGCATGGGTGAAAGTCATCTTATGAACAGCCTGACCTTATCTCGATTTCTACGGCTACGCCTGTGTTTGCTGCCCTGTTTGGCCCTCCTCGCGCCGGTCTGGCTCACGGCTGCGGCCGAACTCTCGACCCTTCCCGCCCTGGGCGTGCCTAAGCCGGGCGAGACGAACGATGCGCCTTATGCGCCGCAACCGATCGTTCAAGGCGGCGTAGTGCTGCCGCTCTATCCCGGGGACTCGCCGTTTTTGAATCAGGGCCGGGTTCGTGAAGCTGAGCAGTACAACATGAGCAAGGCGGTTCCGGGGCGGATCAACAGCATTGTCAACATTCACAATCCGTCGATCGAGGTACATACGGTGGACGGAGGCCTGAATACGGGCGCGGCGGTGATCCTGGCGGCCGGTGGGGGGCATAACACGTTGAACGTTGGTTCGGAGAGCGCTGACTTTGTGCCCTACTTCTATAATTATGGCGTCAGCACAGTCATTCTTCGTTACCGGCTGCGCCGGGATGGGTATAACGTGCAGAAGGATGCGGTGCGCGATGCCTTTCAGGCGATCCGGTTGGTGCGTGCGCACGCCAAAGATTGGAACCTGGATCCAAACAAGATCGGGATCATGGGTTTCTCGGCCGGGGCGGAACTGGCCTCACCGGCGGCGATCTTCTTTAAGGATTTCGAGAAAGAAAATCAGGATCCGAGCGACCCATTGGCCGGCATATCGGCGCGACCGGACTTTGTGGGGATCATCTATCCAGGCCCCACCCCGTTTGCGCGGGGTGCCAATCCGGCCGTGCCCACCAACGCTCCCCCGGCATTCATCATGTGTGGAGGTTCGGGAGATCGGGTTCACGCGGTATGGGCGGACGAACTTTTCCGGGCCCTTCTCGATGCGGGGATTCCGAATGTCGAAATGCACATCTACGGCAACGGGCGTCACCCCGGCCAACCTCTGAGCGATGGCAACCGTATGAACGCCGGCCTGGCAAATCGAAACCTTCCGTTCGGGTCCTGGCAGGACCGGTTTACAGATTGGTTTCGCGATTTGGGTTTTCTGCAGAAGGCGGGAGTGGAGACCAAAGCGGAGCGAGATAGCGCCGCTTTCCAGGCCGGCGGGGAGCCTAAGTAGGCGGAGCGCGGACGCCCCCGTCCGCGCGTCGGCGTCGCTTGAACACGCGGACGGGGGCGTCCGACGGGGGCGTCCGCGCTCCTATTTAGGGCGGGCTGGTCCTGGCCGGAACGGTTTCTTCGAGCAGCCCATATTGCTTGAGCTTGTATTGGAGCGCGCGCCGGCTAATTCCGAGGGCTCGGGCGGCCTCTTCGCGGTTGCTGGTCACGTGAGTCAGCGTTTGGCGGATCAACATCTTCTCCACCTCGGCCAGGGGGGTGCCGGGTTTAACGGTGAAGGTGGTCGTCGTTTGGTCGAATTCCCTTAAAAAATCCGGCAAGTGTTCCACCTCAATGACCGGTTCACGGCAGGTAATGACCAATCTTTCGATGGTATTGCGCAATTGCCGCACGTTGCCGGGCCAGGGAAAGCGTTGGGAGACTTGCAGAGCCTCCAGGGACATGCGCTTGCGACGCCGCTTGTGCTTGGCGGTAAACTGCGCGAAAAAAGCTTCGATGAGCAAGGGGATATCTTCAGCGCGCTCGCGCAGCGGCGGCATCACGATGGGAACCACCTGGAGCCGATAAAACAGATCCTCGCGGAACTTGCCGTCCCGGACCGCGTCCTGGAGCTTCTTATTGGTGGCCGCGATCACCCGGACGTTGACGCGGATCAACTCGGAGCCACCCACCATCCGGAAGGCGTTGTCTTCCAGCACCCGCAACAGATCCCCCTGCCCTTTGGGGGATAAATCACCGATCTCGTCCAGGAACAGCGTGCCGCCGTCGGCCATCTGGAACCGGCCCGGCTTGCTGGCAACCGCGCCGGTGAAAGCGCCTTTGACGTGGCCGAACAGTTCAGCTTCCAGCAACTGTTCCGCCAGGGCGGCACAGTTTACGGAAATGAATGCGTGGTCGCGTCTCGGGCTCTGCAAGTGAATCGAGCGCGCGACGATCTCCTTGCCCGTGCCGCTCTCGCCTTCGATCAGGACGGTCACCTCGCTGTTGGCGATCTCGGAAAGGAGACGCGCCACGGCGCGCATGGGTTCGCTCTCGCCGATGAGAAGGCTGGCGTCAGACCGTGTATGCAGGCGTAAACGCAATTCGTGGTTTTCGGCCACGACGGCCTGGAATTCGAGGGCCTTCTGTACGACCACTCGCAGGCGCTTTAGATCGAGCGGCTTGGGCAGGTAGTCGTAGGCGCCCTGCTTCATCGCCTCAACCGCGCTCTCCACGGTGCCGTAAGCCGTCATCAGGATGAATAGCGTATCGCGGTGCAGTGCCCGGATTTGAGTCAGCAATTCCATACTCGTCAGGCCCGGCATTTTGATGTCCGAGATAATCAGGTTGTACAGGCGCTCCCGGGCGAATTTCAGCCCTGTCAAGGCATCGGTGGCAGCATCGACGAAGTAGCCGTCACGCCGGAGGGCTTCCTGCAGGCCAGCGCAGAGGCCCTGCTCGTCGTCCACAATGAGGATTTTGACTTTTGATTTATCCATTCAGATGAACGCCAGCTCGATCCCAAGTCAGTGAGGCCGGCTGTCTTCAGGAGGGTTGAGCGGGCGGGTTCAGCGGCAACACCAGGGTGAAGATCGCCCCCCCGGGGTCATTATTCTGTGCCACGAGCCGGCCGCCGTGACCGGTAACGATCTGTTGAGCGATCCACAACCCAAGCCCATGACCCTCCTTCTTGGTGGTAAAAAATGGATCGAAGAGGGCCGCGGCTTTATCCGCTGGGACGCCGGGGCCATTATCACGCACGGCCACAGAAAGCATTTCACCGACGATGCTAACACCAACCTCGACGCGGCCGTTGCGCTCTACCGCCTGGATGGCATTGATCACGAGATTGACGAGAGCTTGAGTCAATCGAACCGGATCGGCCGAGATCTTTGGCAAGGCCTCCGGCAACAAAGCCACCACCTCAATGCCTCGAGCTTGAGCCTCCGGGCGGAGCAAATCGCAGACGTGACCCACCACTCGTGAGATATCAACCTCCTCCACCTCGAGCGCGGACGGTCCGGTCAGCCGGAGAAATTGGGAGACGATACTTTCGAGCCGGTGCAATTCGCCGTGAATGATTTGCAGCCGGGGGGTCAACTGGTCCCTCATGGCCGGCGCCAGGACCGTGAGGTCCTCGTCAAGCAACTGCACGTGAACATCGAGGGAGCTTAAGGGATTACGGATCTCATGCGCCAGGCGCGCCAGGAGACGCTCGAGTAGATCTCTCTTTTCCTCAGCGGCCGATGGCGTGGTGTCCTGGCCAAGAGCCTTTGCCAAAATGCTTTCCACTGGAGGAAAGCATACCGGGGGGACCGGAGGTTGCCAAATTCGATTTGCTGCCTGAGAATTCCAGACCGGCGGCGGGACGCCGCCGCCACTCCCTGAAGGCGCTTAGACGAAAATCGTCTGTTCACGACCCGGGCCAACCGAGGCGATCGCCAGCTTAGCCCCGGTCAGCTCCGCCAGCGCTTTCAGGTAGGAACGGGCTTTCGGGGGCAGGTCTTTCCAGGTGCGAGCCTGGTGCGTGGGCGTCCGCCACCCGGGGAACTCGGCGTAAACGGGCTGACAGCGGTAGAGCAATTCGACGTCGTTGGGCACATAGTCGAACCGCTTGCCATTCGCCCGGTAACCGATGCAGACCTGGATTGTTTCCACCGAATCGAGTCCATCCATGTTGGTGACCGCCAGTTCATCGATGCCGTTGACCATGCAGGCATGGCGAGTGGCCACCGAATCGAACCAACCGCAACGCCGTGGACGGCCCGTTGTGGCGCCGAACTCACGTCCCATGCCATGAAGCATATCGGCCACCTCGGCGTTTTCGGTGGGGAGCGGTCCTTCGCCCACGCGGGTGGTATAGGCTTTCATCACGCCCACGACCCGGTCCATCCGGTGCGGAGGGATTCCCGAGCCGGTGCAGGCGCCTCCCGCGGTGGTGTTGGAGGAGGTGACGAAGGGATAGGTGCCATGGTCGATGTCGAGAAAGGTTCCCTGGGCGCCCTCGAACAGGATATCCTCACCCCGGCGGACGGCTGCATGGAGCAGAACGACGGTGTTGGTAACGAACGGCTTGAGGTAATCACCGGCGGCGCGGTATTCGGCGTGGACCTGTTTGAACGAGAGGGGTTTGGCACCGAAAGCCTTCAGGACTTCATTGTTTTCCCTGATCCTGGTTTCGAGCTGGGAGCGAAAGCGCTCGGGGTTGACCAGGTCAATCACGCGTACGCCAGTCCGGGCCGCTTTGTCACCGTAAGCGGGACCAATACCACGCTTCGTGGTGCCGATCTTGTTCTTGCCCTTCAGGTGTTCACGTTGGGAATCAAGCTCACGGTGATAGGGAAATACGAGGTGCGCGGTTTCACTGAGGTACAGGTTGCCATCGATCTTTATGCCGAGCTTGCGCAGGCCTTCGATTTCGGAGACGAGGCTGACCGGATCGACCACGACCCCGTTGCCGATCACGCAGGTCTTCTTCTTGCGCAGGATGCCGGAGGGGATCAAGTGAAGGATGTACTTCTTTCCCAGCATGTGGACGGTGTGGCCGGCGTTATTGCCGCCTTGGGTACGGACCACGATGTCGGCGCTCTCGGTCAAAACGTCGATGATCTTGCCCTTGCCTTCATCGCCCCACTGGGCGCCCACGAGGATGGTATTAGCCATAGGTTCAATAAAAATCCCCGAACGTGAGTTCGGGGGCAAAGCATTCAGCCGTTGCGAAAGGAAACTAAGGAAGGGGCTGGAATGATGTCAATCCCGGATTCAGGGTTTCGCGAGCAAATCAAAGCAGGCCGCCTCTTTCGTGCTGCGCACATACAAATGCCCATCGCTCAAAGCCGGGGAACTCCAGCACTTCCCGGTGACGGCCTTGGTCCGCGCCAGTTCCTGGTAGCCCTGGGGCGAAGCTTCGATCACCACCACTTCCCCGTCGTCGGCGAGCGCAATGAGTTGTTCGCCCGCGAGGATGACGTTGCCGGCGCCAAAGCCCGGCTGTTCCCATTTCACTTCGCCGGTCTTCAAATCCACGCATTTGAGGGGGCCGCGGCCGAATTTTTTGAAACTGATCATGCCGTACAGGTAACCATCCTTGCAAACCGGCGTGCTCCACAAGCTGGCCACTTGATTATCGCCCTTGATTCGCCACAGTTCGGCGGCTTCGAACCCGGAGGCGGTGCGACT
>Ga0105240_10004850_pt1 | contig 20259 bp, 22 predicted proteins | sample KBSC54metaG_FD_80426 | JGI IMG/M metagenome (GOLD analysis project Ga0105240, IMG submission 80426) | Corn rhizosphere microbial communities from Kellogg Biological Station, Michigan, USA - KBS C5-4 metaG | ecosystem: Host-associated > Plants > Roots > Rhizosphere > Soil | place: Michigan, USA... | reverse complement strand
TTGCACGGCGCAGGTGCTACGGCTATTCAGCGCCGAGCTGTTGGGAGATCGTCTAACGGTAGGACCGCGGATTCTGACTCCGCTAGTCTAGGTTCGAATCCTAGTCTCCCAGCCAATCCTTCCTAAGTAATTGAATATAAAGAAGCCCCTTGTAAATCAGGGGCTTTTCACCATTTTACTGTTACGACGGGGTGTTACGATGCACCCCCTTCATCGGAGCAGTCATGGGTCGAACCACCAATGTCGTGAAGCGCGCTGGAAGCAGCATCTGGTATGCCCGCATCAGCATCCCTAAGCGTCACCAAGAGGCCTTTGGCAAGCGCGAACACTGGCAATCCCTCGGCACACCGAACCACCAAGAGGCCAAGCGCCGCGTCCTATCGGTCCAATCCGAGTGGCTGAACAAGATCGCAGCGGCCGATACGGCGCTTGAAGCCGCGAAAGCAAAGCGACCCCTAAGCGAGGCCGAACTTCAACACGCCGTCTGGGATCATTTCCAAGACGTGCTGCGTAGCGACGAGCACCGGCGAAACGAAGCGCCGACGAAAGAAATGCTTGATGTGATATGGCGGGCCGATGTTGAAGAGAACGGCGGCATTCCCGACGTCGAAACCTTCCGGATATTGGACGGCATCGAGGGTGAAGCCCAGGTCGATGCGGAACAGCGCCGCAAGCAGCTTGCCACCCTAAAGGCAGAACAGAAGTCGGGCAGCACGTCCCAAATCCGGCCTGTGCTGAATGAGTTTGTTCAGCGGCGACAACTTGCTATCGAGCCTCACTCAAAGGATGAGCGCACTCTTGCCCGCTATTTGCAACGCGCTCGGATCGACGGTCTACAGCACACACTCAAGCGCGATGATGGCGATTTCAGCATTGCGCCTGCCGACCCCGTGGTGAAACCGCCGTCAATTCCGTTGTCCGCCGCCGCCAAACCCGGCGAAACCGTGATGGAACTGTTCGAAGTTTACGCCAAGGAAAACCCGAACCGCGCGCGGCCTGACACTCTGAATCAGGCGCGGGTGAAGGTGAAAGTGTTCGCAGATTTTGTCGGGAAGCACTTCTCAGCCCGGAAGATCACAAAAGAAGAAGTTCGCCAATGGAAGGCGTTGCTCAAGGATTACCCTGTGAAGGCTGCTGAGATCGGCGCTTTCAAGGGCCTGTTACTTCGCCAGATCGTTGAGACTAACAAGAAGCTCGGGAAGCCCACGATTTCAGATAAGACCGTCAATCAGTATATCACCGCACTGAGCGCCTATTGCGGATGGCTTATGAGCCAAGGCTATCTCGAAAGCGTTCCCACTTACGGCATGTTGCTCAATGTGGACAAAGAGACGCGCGTAGTCGGCCCTTACCAGACTGAACACCTGAACAAGATTTTCAGTTCGCCCCTCTTCACGGGCTGCGTGTCACTGAACCGGATCACCAATGCAGTGAAGCCGGGTCCAACACTGGTCCGGGATCATCATTTTTGGGTGCCTCTTGTTGCGCTGTTCACAGGCGCGCGCGTGAACGAAATTTGCCAGTTGCTTACCGCCGACATTATGCAAGTGAAAGGCCATTGGGTTTTCAACATCACCGACGAGGGCGATGGCGACAAGCAGATCAAAAACCAGAACAGCAAGCGCGTGGTGCCCATCCATACCACGCTGATCGAACTTGGCCTGCTGAACTATCACAAGGCACAGCAGAATGCGGAACAGCAATGGCTATTTCCGGAGATCGAACCTGACTCACGAGGGCGTCGTGGCGGACACTTCTCAGACTTCTATGGGAAATACATCGAACAGATCGGTGTTAAGGTGGACCGCCGCCTCAACTTCCATAGTTTCCGTCACACGATGATGGACGCACTCAGGGATGCAGGGTTCATGGACCACGAGATTGCAGTCATCGTCGGCCATGAGAAGCGCACCACCACGAGTGGGTATGGCACCGTCAAGCAGGGAAACATCGAAACGCGCGTAAAGATCATCAATGCTCTTCAATATGAAGGGTTAGACCTCACGCACCTCACTGCGAAATAAAATTTCGCAGTCATGTCGCTTTTTGCTTGCAACCTGACTCGCAGACTCTATCATATTGTTCATGCTTAGTTCCGTTACGGTGTGTAGCTAGTGGCTTCGGCCACTGCTTCACACACAAGTTTCTTCCATAGGCTGTTTAATAAAAAAGCAGCCACCCTCGCAGCCCCAGACGCTGCACTTCTCGACCTCTTCGGCGTTCGATCCTCACTCGCAGGCGTATCGGTAACACCCGACAGCGCCATGCGTGTTCCTGCCGTTGCAGCCGCCGTTCGCTTGATTTCAGAAGCCGTGGGCACACTTCCGGCGAAGGTCTACAGCGAGAACGCCGAAGGTGATAAAGAAGAGAATTCCGATCACCCAGCCTATTTCCTCGTTCACGATGAAGCGAACGAATGGACAAGCGCCTCTCAACTCCGAACCCAACTCACAGCTGACGCCCTACGCTTCGGCAACGGCTATGCCTTTGCCAATCGCGTCAATGGCCGCGTTCAAGAATTCGTTCGGCTAGACCCGACGCAGACTACGCCTAAGCTTGATCCTGTATCAGGTGAGCCGTTTTATGAGAGCGGAAAAGGCACCGCGAAGCGCATCTATGCGTTCGCGGACGTGTTGCATATTCCCGCCTTCATTGATGGCGATGGCATCACGGGCGTTTCCCCTGTCCAAATGGCACGTGAGGCCATCGGCGTTGCGCTTGCTCTTGAGGCCCATGCCGCCCGACTCTTCGGCAACGGCGCACGCCCGAGCGGCATCCTGAAATTCAGCAAAAAACTTGATCCTGAAACGATCAAGCGCATTCGTGAAAGCTGGCAATCTGCCCATAGCGGCGACGGCGCGGGTCGCACTGCCGTATTGGAAGACGACGGTGATTTCCAAGCCCTCACCTTCAATAGCGTTGACGCCCAGTTCGCGGAAATGCGCCACTTCCAAATCTTGGAAATCGCCCGCGCGTTTGGCGTCCCCTCCGTTCTTCTCATGGAACTGGATAAGGCCAGCTTCAAGAACGCGGAAGAACTGAACCTCCAATTCCGGACTTTCGGGATTCTCCCTTGGCTTGAGAAATGGAAGTCAGCCTATCGGCGGGTGCTGCTCACCCGCGAAGAGCGCGCCACAACCTCAATCGAATTCATCGAAGACGATTTGCTTCGTGCCGACACCGCCACCCGTTCCGCTGCTTATGGGCAGTTCCGCTCAATGGGAGTGATGACGGCCAACGAAGTTCGCCGCCTTGAGAATCTTCCACCACGCCCGGACGGCGATGAACTGCTCAATCCGTATGTGCAGTCAGCCCACGCGAATGACAATCCTAAACCCAGCAAGGACGCCGCATGAGCCTTGTTACACGAAAGCCAATTTTCTTCGGCGACGCCACCTACCAATTTCAACTCACCACCCCAATGATCCTTGAGCTTGAGCGCAAGACAGGTGTGGGCGTCGGCCTGCTGATTAAGCGAATTGCAGCGTCACGTAACAGCTTGGATTTCAGGCTTACTGAAGTTTCCGAAATCATCCGCCTGGGCTTGATCGGCGGCGGTTTGAAGCCGGAACGCGCCCTCGAACTTGTCGAGACCTACGTCCACGGCAAACCGCTCGGCAACTCTCAGATCATCGCAATGCAAATTTTGGAAGCGCTCTACTTCGGCCATGACCCGAACGAAGACAAAGTGAAGGACGAAAATGGACAGGCTTGAACTCAAAGCCCGGATCACGACGGATGAGGCTGGCACAATCACTGGCCTTGCATGGCCTTTTGGGTCGCCCGATCAAGTCGGCGACCTAATCGAGAAGGGCGCGTTCAAGTTCCCTTCCAAGCTGCCCATGCTGTTCGCCCATGACCAAGCTCAGGCGATTGGTGTTTGGGATAGCATTGAAGAGACACCGGAAGGCCTGACCGTCAAAGGCCGACTATTTGTCAATGACGTTTCACGCGCCCGAGAAGTGCGCGCCCTTGTCAAAGAAGAAGCCGTTACCGGCCTCTCGATTGGTTTCGTCACTCGCAAGTCTACGCCAAGGCGCGACGGCGGGCGGACGATTACGGCCCTCGACCTACACGAAATCAGTGTCGTCCCGGTGCCAATGCACCCCGGCGCGCGTGTGACTTCGGCCAAGGCCGCCGACGTGACGGAAATCACTGAAACCCCAAACCTAAAAGGTAAAACTGTGGAAAACGAAGACGATAAGAAGCCCGACTTCACCGAAGTCGAAGCGAAGATGAACGCGCGCATGGACAAGATTGAAGCCAAGCTCAATCGCCCGGTTGCCGCGAACGACAACGAGCCGAAACCCGCACCGGAAATGAAGAGTTTCATTTCTTTTGTGCGCAAGGGCGTCGAACGCCTGACGCCGGACGAAATGAAGTCCATGACCGTCGCCAACGACAACGCAGCCGGTTATCTGGCGCCGCCGGAGTTCTCTTCCGAGATCATCAAGCTGCTTCGCCAGTATTCGCCTATTCGCCAGTATGCAAAAGTGACTTCGATTTCCACACCGGAAATCAAACTCCCGCGCCGCACCGGCAGCACCACGGCCTACTGGGTTGCTGAAACCGACGACCGCACCTCCACCCAGATGAGCTACGAGCAGATCGGCTTCACGCCTTTTGAGCTTGCGGCCTATTCCGACATTTCCAATGCACTGCTGGAAGACAACGCTTACAACCTCGAAGGCGAACTGGCCGACGACTTAGCAGAGTCTTTCGGTATCAAGGAAGGCACCGCCTTCGTGACCGGCGACGGCTCGGGCAAGCCGAACGGTCTGCTTGCTACCGGCGCGATCGCGAACGAGATCAAAACCGGCGCGGCTTCGACTATGCCGACTACTAATCCTGCCGACAAACTGATCGACCTCTACCACTTCTTGCCAAACGCCCACGCTCAGAACGCCGTATGGCTGATGAACCGCAATACGCTGGCGACTGTCCGCAAGTGGAAGGACGGCAACAACAACTATCTGGTTGTGAACCCGATCACGGCAAGCGCCCCGCTCACCCTGCTGGGCCGCCCCATCGTCGAAGTGGTGGATATGCCGGACATTGCCGCGAACACCTCGCCGATCATCTTTGGTGATCTTCAGGGCTATCGCATTGTGGACCGCATCTCGCTCGGTATCCTGCGTGATCCGTTCACGCTGGCAACTAAGGGCCAGGTTCGTTTCCATGCCCGCAAGCGCGTGACGGCTGACATTACTCACCCGGACCGCTTCGTGCGTCTGAAAGTGGCCGCTTAAAGGGCTTAGGTGACATGCGGCTCGCAAACAGCATCCTTACTGTGAAGATTGGGAAAGAGCGCTTCACTCTTTCCCCGTCCTTGCGCGCCGTGTGTCGCCTTCACTCTCGCTTCACTATCGAGAAGCTTCACAAAGACATTATGCAGGGTAGCATCACCGCGCTTGCTGCCCTCGTTGCTGAAACTTCTATTCAACCGGTGGACGAAGTCCAAGTCGCCTATGCGCTTGCCGACAACTTGCAGACACTGGAAAGCCTAGTCGCGCCGCTCACTGAACTGATCGAACATCTTTGCGGAATTGATGACACGCCGAATGGAGACAAGCCTCCCAAGACTTCAAAGAAGGCGAAGCGGATCACCTTTGAGCAGTCCCTGACTAACTTCTACCGGATTGCAACCGGCTGGCTTGGCTGGACGCCCAAGGAAGCATGGACCGCAACCCCACTTGAAATCATGGAAGCCTTCGAAGGACGCAAAGAACTCTATGGCGAGGCCCTTGAGGTCATCGCCACAATGCTCTTCGGCAAGAAAGAAGAAGAGCCGGAACTCGACCTAGAAGCGCCACTTGATCGTGAGGGCTTGGCCTCCCTCAAAGCCATGGCAGGCGCTCATGCCGTATAGCGCACCTCGCATCTGTGGTTGCGGCAAGAAGGTTGCCCATGGCGTCCTATGCGCTTGTCAGCTTGAACGTCGTCGCCAAAACAAAGCCCGATACGATCAAACGCGCCCCAGCGCATCTAGCCGTGGCTATGATCGCCGATGGCGTGAAGCCCGAACGGTTTATCTGAAAGACAACCCGACATGCCGTCGCTGCCCAGCACCGGCAACCGTTGTCGATCACATCATGCCTCACAAAGGCAATCCGAAGCTCTTCTGGAACCGTGCGAACTGGCAAGGCCTTTGCGCCCATCACCACAATTCATGGAAGCAATCTCAGGAGCGCAATCTCAATGGATAAGCGCAACGGAGATCAGCGCCTGTGGATAGCCGTCATTGCCCAAGCATTGATGGATGCGGTCAATCAAAGTTCAGAACCTCACGTTACTGATCAGGCAAGGCTGTGGTTCGAACGTGGCGGCTCTAACTTCCGCTTCGTCTGTGCTTCCGCACTGAAAGACCCAGCTGAAATCCGCACCAAAGCACTGAAGGCCATCCAGCAGTCGCTTGGCAGCAAGCAACGACGCCGTGCGCACCGTGGCAGGAGCTACCGACGCACGCTCAGCCAAAGGCCGGGGGGTAGTCGCGAACCTGTGAAAGAGCGTGGGGACCGGCCGGGGAGCACTGCGCACGATTTGCCCGAAATAGAGTTTTTTCAAACGGACCTGAAATGATCGTCTCCCTCGACAACCTCAAAGCTCATTTGAACATCACCTTCCCAGATGATGACGCGCTTCTGTCACAGAAGCTTGCCGTCGCCGAAACTTGTGTTGCCAACTACACCGGCACGGCCTTCACCGAATACAGCGCCTATGTGCCGCCTGTTCTCGATCAGTCCGGCACCGTCACGACGCCTGAAACACTCTCCAATGCCCCGGCGCCGATCAAGGAAGCGGTGTTGAAATATGCCGCGCACCTCTATGAATACCGCGACAACGGCCCGGAAAGCGCACCAAACATGCCGCCGCTCGACGTTTTCGACCTTGTCGGACCCTACCGGGCATGGACCTTCTGAAATGAGCGCCCAACTTGAGCGCTTGAAGAAGCGCATGGCCGCTATCCCGCAGCGGGTAAAACACGGCGTTCAGCCCGCCTTGAAACAGTCCGGCGATGAACTTGCGGGCATGATGAAGCATCTTGCGCCCAAACTCACAGGCGACTTGGCAGACTCCATTGCCGTTACCACGGCGGGCAACAGCACGCCGCCCTATTCGCAACCGGGCGGTAGCATGATCGTTCCTGAGAACGCCGTAGCGATCACGGCTGGCAATTCGAAGGTGCGCTATCCGCACCTTGTCGAATACGGAACCGCCCATGCCCATGCGCAGCCGTATTTCTGGCCGTCCTACCGCCTGTTGAAGAAGCGCCTCTCCAATCGCATCAAGCGATCCATCCGCAAATCGGTGAAGGAAGGATGGGGCCAAGGTGATTGATCCATCCTTGGCGCTTCAGGAGACCCTCTTTCAGCGCCTTAAGCACCCCCAGACGATCTCTGAACTGATCAACATTCCGGTTCTGAACGTCCTCGACACATCCAGGCGTCCGGAGGCCTTCCCGCGCGTGGTGATTGGCGACGGGCATACTCAATTTCCGGACTATGAGAACTCGTTCCATATCAAAACATGGGCCGATATTCACGTCTGGACGCGCAACGAAGACTTGGCTTCGGCAAAGAAGATCGCCGGGGCCGTGCGCGAAGCTATTTGGAAAGGCCCTTGGACTGTTGAGGGCCATCGCTGCGTCAATCTTTTGATCGAACAGTCGCGCTTCCTACGCGAGGGCAAGGACTATCAGCACGCGGTCATCACGGTTGCAGCCATCCTTCAGGAAGAGGCACAACCACGATGAACGCCGGGAAGCTTGACCGGACCATTCGCCTTGTGCGGCAAGGCCATGCCATTCCGGACGAATTCGGAGTCTCGCGACCCTACGAGCAAGGGAACGTGCTGCCCATGCGCGCGCAACTGCTTGAGGCAACCCAGACGGATACGGCACAGGGTGCCGGTGCCATCACGAACACTTCGCTGAAATTCAGGCTTCGGTTCATTCCCGGCGTTCAGATTGGCGACTACCTGATCTTCCAAGATGCCCGCTATGAAATCACCGGACTTGCCGAAATTGGACGCCGAAAGTGGCTTGAAATTTCGATTGAGCAAGTCGGCGCGGTCGCATTCCTATGAGAGGGACCAAGCCCGCACTCAAGATGGACTCGAAAGCACTGCAATGCGCGCCTCGACCGCCCGCTTGGTTTAGCCAGTTCGCCAAGGCGGAATGGAAGCGGATCATGCCTTTACTTGTGGCGCGCAAGATCTTGACCGAAGCCGATATGGGCAGCGTTGAGAACTACTGCGTTGCCATCGCCCAAGTGCGGACCATGCAGGCCGTTATCGACCTTGAAGGTCACTTGATGGACACCGAACGCGGTAAGCGCGCACACCCGGCTGTGAAAATCCAGTCCGATGCTATGACCCGCGCGCGACTGCTTGCAGCTGAACTTGGCCTCACACCTGTTTCGCGCTCCCGGCCAACCGTGCGGGATGATGCACAGGAAGAAAACGAATTCGACCTGTAGTCATGAAAGTTCCCGCCACATATCCAGCGTGGCTTTTTGACGAAAGCCCTATTGATGATCCATTCGGCTATGGCGAGCGCGCGGTGCGGTTTCTGCACGCGCTCAAGCACCCTAAGAGCCGCTCCAAACACCAAGCGTTTGAACTGCACCCGTGGCAAGAGCGCATCGTGCGGCGCATCTATGGGCCTTGCCATGCCGACGGTCGGCGCAAGGTTCGCACCGTCGCGATGCTTTTGCCCCGTGGCAACCGCAAAACTTCCCTTGGCGCTGGCCTTGCCTTGCTGCATGCCATCGGGCCGGAACGTGTTCCGGGCGGTGAAAGCCTCTTTGCCGCTGCTGATCGAAAGCAAGCCCGCATCGGCTATGAAGAGGCACTTGGCATTCTGAGGGCCGACCGGCGCTTGAACGGCAAGTTCCGCGCGCTCGATTACAAGAACCGCCTTGTCCATGACAAATCCAGCAACCGTCTTGAGGCGATCTCTTGTGACGCCGCCACACAGCACGGTCGCACTCCCGGCTTCGCCCTTGTGGATGAACTTCACGCTTGGAAGAAGCGCGAACTCTGGGACGTGATCCGCACCGGCCTTGTGAAGACGCCGAACAGCCTGCTTTGCGTAATCTCGACCGCTGGACGGGGCCAAGAGAATATCGGCTGGGACATTTATGATTACGCCCGCAAGGTTGCGCGCGGCGAAATCGAAGACGAAGCCACGCTTCCAATTCTGTTCGAGACACCCCAGGACGCCGATTGGCGCGATGAAGAGGTGTGGAAGCTGGTCAATCCCGGCCTTGCCCACGGCTTCCCTGACATTGAAGGCCTTCGCCAACTCGCGCGCGAAGCTGAAAACAGGCCCTCAGACCGTGAAGCCTTTCGACAGCTTCACCTCAACGTCTGGCTTGATCATTCCAGCGATCCCTTTGTGGACATGGCGATCTATGACGCCTGCAAAGGTGAAGTCGATCTCGCCACCCTATCAAATCTGCCCTGCTGGCTGGCCGTTGATCTTTCCACCGTTCACGATCTTACCGTCATTGTTGCTTGCTGGCGTGTGAATGATGACCACTACCTTGTCTACCCGTGGTTCTTCTGCCCACGGGACGGCCTACGCAGCAAAGCGGACAGAGACGGCGTGCCCTATGTCACATGGGCGGACGAAGGCTTTATTGAGCCCACGCCCGGCAACGTGGTGGACTATCGCCGCATTGAAGAAAAAGTCCGGGAGCTTTGCGACACCTTCAACGTAAGCGAAATCGCCTTCGATCCTTGGATGGCCAAAGTGATGATGGCCGACTTGGCAGAAGACGGCTTGCCGGTTGTCGAGATGCGCCAAGGCATGATCACCATGGCCCCGGCAATCAAAGAACTTGAGCGCGCCATTGTCGGCAAAACGTTCGTTCATAACGGCAACCCGGTCCTGCGCTGGAATTTCAGCAACATCGCCGTTGAAACCGACAAGGCCGGGAACAAGCAATTCCACAAAGGCAAGAGCCGTGACCGCATTGATGGCGCTCAAGCGTGCGCAATGGCCGTTGCGCGTGCCGCCCAAGGCGACAGTTCTCAATCAATCTATTCCGACACAACCGCGAGGCCGGAAGGCCTTCTCGCATTTTGAGGTAAGAACATGGCAGAAGAAACAGAACAGCTTGTCGTGCAGCTTGAAGCGCGCATTCGCGACTTCGAACGAAATATGGAGAAGGCTTCGGGCACTGCCGACAAGTCGTTCAGTGCGATTGAGCGCCGTGCGAAGTCGTCCGCCGCGAAGCTTGAGGCCACGTTCGGCAATGTCGGGCAAGCCCTAAAGGAACGCTTCGGCGACATTGGCAAAGAGCTTTTGATCGCTGGCGGCGGCGCGCTGATCTCTGAGAAGTCCCTTGAAGCTATCCGCGAAGTGGTCAAGAGCGTTGCCGACATGGCCGATCAGGCCGAAAGCATCGGACTTGCTGTTGAAGATTTTCAAGCCATCGCCTTCGCCGGACACCAAAGCGGCGTTGAGACTGACAAGCTCACAAGCCTCTTTCAGAAGTTCAACGTGCAAGTATCGGAGGCCAGGACGAAGGGCAACGATCTTTCGGCCATCCTTCAAGCCAATGGCGTCTCCCTCTTCAACGCAAATGGTGAGCTGCGCACCCAGAAGGAACTCTTCTATGAAATCGTTCACCTGATCACTAGCGCCAAGTCGGCACAAGATCAGGCCGCCATCGCCCAAGCGGCCTTCAGCAAAGGCGGTGCCGACGCGCTGCCCTTCCTGAAACAGGGCGTTGAGGCCATCCAGCAAAGCGAACAAGCCGCGCGCGACTCTGGCGCCGTGATCAGCAAAGAACTTGTCGAGAAGGCTCACGCCTTTGACGACGCATGGACCGCCGTATGGGACTCATTCAGCGCCCGTTCGAAGAGCGCAGTCCTAGGCATTATGACCGATCTGGACGACTTGATTTCCAAAGCGGACGGCTTCCTTGGAAAGTTGATCGACACCGGCAAGGCGGGCGCGGCGTTCCAGATGGCGCTTCGCACCAATCCCATGACTGCCTCTTCGATGCTGCTCTATGACCGATACATGAGCGGCACACCATACAAACCGCTCTTTGACGAAGGCACCGATCAAGAGAAGGCCGAGAAAGAAGTTGCCGCACTTGCCCAAAGGCGACTGGAGATCGAGAAGCAGATCGCCGACTTCAAAGCCAAGGGTGCTGACGACGGCAAGCTTGAAGATTTGAATGACCTTCTGGACATGATCAACGGGAAGCTTGAAGAGGCGCGGCGCAAGCAGCGCGCCCTGTTTGCCGAAGGTGGGCCTGCCTTCGAACGAGGCAGCGGCATCAACCAATCCGCCCCGACCGTCGTTCCCGACAGCGAGGGCGTTGAACATGCCGTGAAGAAAGGCATCCTTGACCTGATCGGCTATAGTGAAGGCACCGACAAAGGGCGCGGTTACAACGAGACGCTGATGAACGGGAAGTTCACAGGCGGCGACGTGAACTTGGTCAACATGAACTTGAAGCAGATCATGGACCTTCAAACCCAGATGCTGCGCAACCCCGAGAACACCTTCAACAGTTCAGCAGTAGGCCGCTATCAGATCACCAAGCGGACCCTGCAAGGACTTATGGATCAGCTGGGCCTGAGTGGTGATGAACAGTTCACTCCGGAACTGCAAGACAAGCTGGCTTCCGCCCTTGTCGCACGGCGTGGCAATAATCCCGCCGCCCTGCGTAACGAATGGGAAGGACTGCGCACTGTCTCCGATCAGAACATCAATAGCGCCATGGGCAACAGCAGCAGCGTTGTTGAAAGCGGCACCAAGGCCCTGAACGCCCAGCGTGACGCCTACGCCAAGCTCACCACTGCGCAACGGCTGGAGAACGGGACTCTTGCGCTGGAAGCCCGCGCCATGGGCATGAGCACCTTTGAAGCCGAGAAGCTGCGCAAAGAGAACGAACTTCTGAACGAGACAAAGAAGGCCGGCGTCCCGATAACCGAAGACGTGAAAGCCGGCATCAGCCGGCTGGCGACGGAATACGCCAAGGGCAAGGTTGCCATTGCAGACATGCAGAAGGCCCAAGACGCCGCCGCGAAGGCCTCACGGCAGGCCCAAGAGCAAGTTGCCCGCGCTAATCAGGAATTCAATGGCGCGTTCAGCGGTGCTTTCAAGGGCTTCCTGAGTGACCTCATTCACGGCACGGATGCAGTGAAGGCGCTGCAAAGCGCGCTGCTCAACCTTGCGGACAGCCTGATGAACCAAGTCGTTGACCGCATGTTTGAGGGCAAGCAGATGTTGGGCGGCATGGGCGGCGGCAAAGGCAAGATGGGCGGCCTCGGCGGTGCAAGCATGTTCAGCATGATGGGCTTTGCCGAGGGCGGTCACGTCAAGGGCCCAGGAACGTCAAAGTCTGACAGCATCCCCGCAATGCTTTCCGATGGCGAATTCGTTGTGAACGCCGCTTCAACTCAGAAGCATCGCGCACTTCTCGAAACGATCAACAGCGGCAAGATCGCGCGCTTCGCAGACGGAGGCATAGTCGGCAATGGCAAGCCTGTGCCCGTCGGCTTTGCGGCCAACGACAACTCAGCAGTGACGATCAACGCACCTGTTACTGTCAATGCGACCGGTGGCGATCCGAAACAGAATGCCGACCTCGCGAGGCGTGTCGCAAAGGAAGTTGAGAACAACATGCGGGGGGTGGTGGTGAAGGAGCTGATGGCGCAGATGCGGCCGGGTAATATGCTCAATCGGCAGCGCTAAATTGCTTTATTGTATCAGCGGGATATAGTCTTCGTTGGGCGGTATTGGGAAGTCGTATGATCCGGATTAAGCACCTTCGTCTGAAACTCTATGTATTGGTCTTTGCTCTCGGCGTTGCGTTTGGTGCCAGTCTACTTTTCACAGTAGCGCATCGAGTGGAGCCACTTTCCGAAATCGCTACTGACACTAGAGAACCAATGTGGATGGCAATATGGGACTGGGCCTTCAAGGACTCAATCTCGGCTTATACTTTAATGCTAATGGTGTTTACCGGGGGCCTGTGGACATCAACGCATAGGCTTTGGCGGGCAGGCCTCGACCAAGCCAAGCTAACACAGGAACTATTTACCGCAGAGACCCGACCCCTTGTAGGTTTCGAGGGAACAATAAGAGGGAAAGCAGTTGCCGGTGCAGCACCTAACAACACTATTGTCATTCTAGGAAATACGTTGGTCTCCAACAGCGGCAAGTATCCGGCCTCCAATGTTCGTTTGCAATTCCATCACCACACACAAGTAGGGCCAACATCAATTTCCGAAGTCGTCAGCAACGAGAGCAAACGACAAAACAAAACGCTTTCGGGACAAGTCGTCTTCCCGGGGAAGAATGCGCGCATTCACACAGGCTTTCCCTTCCCCTATCCAATCGGAGAGGATGGCGAGGCAAGCGCTCTCTGCTCTGTTACGATCTTCTATGGTTACGGGAACACTTCTCGGGCGTTGTATCACACTTCGCAATACGTGAGGATCACGTTGAGCGGACCCGACGCTATTACGGGTCGTTACGATGTGGAATTTATACCAATCGCGATTGGTGAATCAGCCACATAAAAAAGGCCCGCGCTCGTAATCGCGGGCCCCATGTCCAAAGACAAGTTAACCGTGGATCATCATAAAGAAATCGGCTCCAAAGTCAAGCTGCCACGTTGATTCTAATCGAGAAAATTGGGCTTGAAATCTCAATGCTACAGCATTAAACTAATGCTGTAGCATTAGATTCGAGGATACCATGACCACCGACCGCGCTGTTAACAGCATCCAGCTCCCCACACCGCGCTATCAGCAGCTCAAGACGCTGGCTGAGAAGCGCCAGAAGTCCATCGCCGACACTGTTGGTGATTTCATCAATGAAGCAATCGCCAAGGGTGAGCTGCCGGACGAAACGCCGGGCCTCTCGGTTGAAGTTAAGTCGCGCGTGGTCAACATCAACGCCGCCGATTTTCAAGTAACAGTTCCTCACGCTACCGCGAAGAAGCTCGCCGAAACCCTGAAAGCGCTATCCAGTGGTCCTTCCGGCATGACCGCGCTGACGAAGGCAGCCACAGAAATGGCCGAAAGCCACAGGAAGGCTTTCGAACCCCTGCGGCTCGTCGCTGAACAATTTCAAAAGCGAAACGAACAGTCTTTGGCAGGCTTCCGGTCGATCTCTGAGCAGATCAGGAAGCGCCATGAGGAAGTGATGGAACCGCTGCGGGTCGCTTTGGAGAAAAGCGGCATTGCCGCGTATCGAAAGGGCAATGGTGTGGTGCTTGAGACTGACAAGCAAAAGCTCACTCTGCCGGAAGGCATAGCCGCCGATGTCGCGCGCCAAATCGACAAGAAAGTTGACTGACCCACCTGCAAATTGTTCAAATGCAAGTTAGCCAAGTCCCACCCCTTCCCGAAGCTAAAGCCCTGTCTTTTCAGGCACGGCACGTTCACAGCACCGCCCATGGCGAGGGGTCGCGTATAGTTTCTGTGCCTTCTTCCTCTACTCCCTCTCACCAAGACGTTCTCAAGCACTGGATCGAGTTGTTCAAGGCTAAGCACGGGGAGAAGGCTCTGAGGCGCCGGTGCGCCACTGGCAACACTGACAGCGAGAAAGCCGCGCGCGCTGTGCCGCGCGTCCTGTGGCGTAGCCTCAAGCTCGTTGATCAGGCGAAGCTCTACCTCGATCAATTCCCAGAAGCCTACGCGGTCACACTGAATGTCAGCGACGACTTGCTGGTGAAGGCTCAGGCTGACTCTCGTGGGCCGCTGTTCTACTTCCGGCGCGCCATCGAGCGCCACTTGAAGAGCCAGTTCGGGCACCCCGTGGACTTCTTCCTCGCCGCTGAGAACGCTCCGGACGGACGGTTCCACATGCACGGCGTCTTTGGGCTGGACGGCTTCCAGCTCGACAAGGCCAAGGCCGCGTTCAAGGCCGCGTGTGGTTCGTGGACGGGCAAGCACAATGACTCGCAGTTCCACTTCCGCGCATCGCCGGACGCGGGTTGGGTGCGTTACATCTTCAAGAACCCGAACCCTGACCGGGATTTCACCGTGACCCGCGCTCTCGCGGCACGGGCCAGAACTACTCACGAGCTGACCCGGAAAGCCGTTAGGCCTTCAAACACGATAGGGAGCGCTCCGGTGAGTCAGGCTTCGTTTGAAGTGCCTGACACCGTTCCAGCACGGGAAGCGCTTCCAGCGACTCCCAACAAGAGCGGGAAGGCCATCGCGCTCGGCGACCAAGAGCTTGAAGGCCTTTCGGACTTCATCAGCGCTGCGAACATGCAGATTGTTCAAAGTGACACTGCAAATCGTTCAGGACGCGAAGCCTGCGACGAAGAAGAGCTGCTTCGCCAGCTTGACAGTTTACAGGTCAGCCCGGAATGAACCGAGCGATGTGATATGACGGGAAGGCTCACTTACCTTTGGATAGCGGCAAAAATCCCCTGGATTGCACGCCTTTACTGCGCTACGATTGTGCAAACCGAATCTCTACGAGAGCCTTATGCACAAAGTTCTGGCCAAAGCGCAGGCTGACCACAAAGCCTTTCCCGAAGATCGCGTCGAACCGGTCAACACTCGTCGCCTCTACAGCATGGTAGACCTGTTCGCGGGCTGCGGTGGATTGTCGTCCGGGTTCGAGAATGCTGGCTTCACCCCGGTTTTCGTGAACGAATTGGATTCTGATGCGCGCGGCACTTACCTTATCAACCGGCATCATAAGCTTGGTGGCGTTGCCTTCTCTGATAACCCAGACCTTCACAGCAGCGACGCGCATGAGCTTCAAGGCAAGCGCCTTGAAAAGCTATTCTCCGATCTTTCGTCCGTCCCGGAGATTGGCCTCTCGGAAGAAAGGACCGCACGTCCTTCCTCAGGGGGTGGAAGCAGCCTCGATGTAATCGCCGGTGGCCCTCCCTGCCAAGGGTATTCGGGCATCGGAATTCGCCGCTCGTATGCCGTCGATAAGAAGGAGCTTCCCTCCAACAGGCTTTATGTGCGGATGGCGAACATCATCCGGCGTCTTAGGCCGCGCATCTTCTTGTTCGAAAACGTCCGTGGACTGCTCAACTCCCGTTGGACGCGCGGCGCCCACGGCGACTTCATTTTTCCGGACGTGAAAGCTGAGTTCCGTAGCATCGCAGGCTATGAAGTCCGGTGGTCGCTGGTCTATGCGAAAGACTACGGGGTGCCCCAGAACCGCCCGCGAGTGCTGCTAGTAGGCATCCGTAAAGACATATTAGCGGCATGCGATTTCCTGAACCCCTCGGCTGATCCTGAAGATGCCGTGGCGTGTGGGTTCCTTCCTGAAGGCAAACCCGGGACTTATCCTGACTTGGTAGACCTGCTGGGCGATCTAGTGGACGACGAAGCCGGAAAGGTCCTGCGCAGTGGTCGCTTCCCGGCCGGTGCCTTTGAGACGACTTCTTACCCTCGGGCTGCCGCCACGCCGATCCAACGGCTTTTGAGGGCATCGGCTCACGGTGGGAGATCGAGCAACAAGCTAACTGAACACGAATACAGCAAACACAAGCCAGAAGTGGTAGCCAAGTTTGCCTACATGCTTGCGCATAACGGCGTGATACCGAAGCGCTTCCAGACAAAGAAGTTCTCGCAGCGCGCCCTCAAGCCGCACTGGGGCGATGGCGGTCCCAACATCACGGCCACCTCCTTGCCCGATGACTACGTGCATTTCTCGCAACCACGCATATTGACGGTCCGAGAATGGGCAAGACTGCAACTGTTTCCTGATTGGTATCAGTTCGTTGGCAAGCGCACCACCGGTGGTATCCGGCGCGCAGGGAATCCCCTCGAAGGTAATTTCGAGCGCGAAGTGCCCAAGTATACCCAGATCGGGAACGCAGTGCCTGTAGGGCTTGCTCAGAAGGTCGGCGAACACTTCAAGAAAATCATCGACCAAGCGGTTGGCGGCGATGCTTGAGAAGAGCGACACCGGTATCGGTGACACTCTCAAGGTATTTAACGCATTCGACCTGGACGTTGGACTGATAGTGCCTACCGCCACCGGTATGGAAAAATCCATAATGGACGCTACGGCATCTGTGAGGGACTACCTCCAAAACCACGGCTTTCACAACTATGACACTCAGGGACTTGGCAACGATGAGCATGGTGTCAGCAGGCCTGCTTACTTCGTTCGGCCAGATACACTGGAAGAGACAAAAATCTCCCTCTATCGACCGAAAACCAAAAATGGCGACCCCCGCATATGGCTGGGTCGCCTCGGCCGTTACGCTTCACCATTCAACTTGTTGGCGATACTCGTCTACGAAGACACGCTCTATGCAGTAAACTGTAGTGACGCGGCCACCCTGCAATCAATCCACAATCCCAGTTCGCCGCTCGGAAAGATCGCGGCCAGTCGTCGACCAGCGCTCAACCCAGCGGTTGCTGAGCTTCTTGATAGCCTTCGAGCTATCGCGGCGAAGGGCTTCATTCCTACCATGCGGGTCGGCGACACAGGGATCGGAATGACTCTTGAAACGCTGCTTGGCATCCCCGCCAACGCCAAGAAGACCCCCGACTATAAGGGGATCGAGATTAAAGCGAAGCGACTGTCCAAAGGCTCCGGAAATCGCGTCACACTCTTCTCGCAGGTGCCAAATTGGAAGCTGAGCCCAATCGGGTCGGCCTTGAAACTCCTTTCTACTTATGGGTATCGCGGCGAGGACGGGAAGTTGCGGCTCTATCACGAGATTAACGCAAAAGGACCGAACTCGCTTGGCTTTATGCTGAAGGTTGATTCGGGGAATTCCTGGCTGAGACAGAACCACGTCCATCCGGATACCAACGCGATCAAGCACGTAACCACCTGGGAAATGGACACGCTTCGGGGTCGGCTTGCGGAAAAACATCCAGAGACATTCTGGGTAAGCGCGCTGGTGAAAGGCGGCAAGGCGAACGAGGAATTCCATTACATCAAGGTGCAGCATACCAGAGCACCAAAGATTCAGAATTTGGACGCGTTGCTGGAAGGTGGCCTGATTTCAGTGGACTACTTGATGTCACAGAAAGGCCCAACATCAGTCCGAGACCACGGGTATCTGTTTAAGATCAACCCCAAGGATTTCGATGCGCTGTTTCCACCTTCTAGCGTTCATGAGTTGCTAGAAGTGTAACCCCGCGAACCGATTGCCGGAATTTATGGCAGACACCCTAACACCCGCGCAACGCTCCGAGAGAATGTCTCGGATCAGGTCGTCCAACACCAAGCCCGAGCTTGCCCTTCGAAAGGCTGCCCACAAGCTCGGCCTTCGCTACACGCTTCGCAACAATGACCTACCTGGTAAACCAGATATGGTCTTTCGGAGGAGCCGAGTTGTCGTTTTTGTGCATGGCTGTTTCTGGCACCGTCACGAGAACTGTAAGGTCGCCAATCTCCCGAAATCCAATACAGCTTTTTGGGAAGAGAAGTTCGAACGCAACGTTATGCGCGATGCCAGAAACGATGAGCAACTTCGGGCGCTCGGCTGGCAGGTGGAAGTTCTTTGGGAGTGTGAGCTGACCTCTACGAAGCTTGCCAACGCAGCGCAAAAGCTCAGGTCAATAGTAAAGTCCGGCCAGAAGATCAGAGTGCGCCCGTAGTGCCGTCAAGCTGGCGCTCGGCGACCTTCTGAACATCTGGCCGATTACAGTAAAGGACGATCTCTATTGGTGCGATGAGCGAGAGGCGAGCTAAAGCTTCGTGCGATTAATCGTGCGAAGACGATTGCCTGCAACCGATACAGTCGCCGTAGTCGCCAACCGCACTCTTGATGGCTTCCATGAACGTTACGTGGTCGGCGCCGACCTCACCGGCTTTCACCATCTTAGCGCCGATCTTGTAAGCCGTCGTGAGACGGCCTTCGTCAATCAAAACTTCGTAGCCGTGAATTTCACAGTCGCCAATCACGTTGGCTCTCCGCAAGACATCAGACGCTTCTTCAAAATATGCCATTAAATCCTCCGCTGATCATCGATGAGATAGGGTCGTGACGGAGCTAATTCAACGGGTGCTGTAACACACTCACGAGTGTTACGACGCTGCCACAACATACAGGCGCAAAGAATCTGTAACATATTGAAATATAACGAATTAGGAAAACAAACTCAGAATCCTAGTCTCCCAGCCAATCCTTCCGAAACTTGAGCCTATTGCGCCAATACTCGCGTTGCGGTGAGCGTGTCGTCGCCGGCTTGCGTTGCCGTGACGAACACTTTGGTCTCGGGCTTTAGTTCACTGGCCTGCGCGATGACGATCTCGGTCACCGGCACTTCCGGGCCGACCACCAGCTCTGATTCCGTACCGTGGAACTTGACCTTGAGCACGCCACCGCTCGCCGCCGCCGTCACTTCCGACACCGAGGCGTTGGTCATCGTCTTATTATTGTCTTTCGTCGGGCGCTGGCCTTCGCCGAGCCCCGCCATGGCCGGCGGGAAGATGCGCACTTCGGTCGAATGCATTTTGCCATCATCACCAGTGGTCGCCGCCGAGGCCACAAAATCACCCGGCTTGATGGCCGACAATGACGACGGCTGATTGCGGGTGAACATGGTCTTTTCCGAAACAAGTATTTCCATGTCATTGCCGTCAGCGCCCTTGATCGTCATGTGCTGGCCATCGAGCTTCTCGAACACACCCATGATGCGGATGTTGTTGTCATCTCCCTGCTGCGCCAGCGCCGGGGTGATCATAAGGAAAAGTGAAGTGAGTAGGAAAAACCGTCGGCCGATCATGATGCCTCCTGCAGAGAATGCGCCCCGATAGAATACGACGTTCCGGGGCCTTTCATTCCGTTGCCGGCCAGTGGCCCGTCACCGCTGCTGAAACGCAATCCTTCAGGCTGCCCAGCCGCACGGTGATGCCCGAAATGCCGGGGCCATAATGAACATACTTGCCGGAATTGGTGCCGATAAACTTTGTGTGATCGGGGATCACCGGCTTCTCGATCATGCACCAGCAGGTATCGTTCAGGATCGTCACCCCGAAATCAGTCACCCGCGCCAAAGTACCATCGGTCTTGATCAGCTCATGCACATCGCGCCCGCAAGTGACGATGACCTTAACAGACTTGTGTATCTTCCGGCCTTCGCACAACGCTGCGAGATGATGAAATTCACTCTGAGAAAAATGCGGATTGCCCAAGGCAATCAAATCGACTTGCCCATTCGCATTATGAAGCCGCGACCATGTCACAGCGAGATCTGCCTTGTTCACCTCGATCGAGGGAATTGATGCATCGACATGCTTCGGCGTGGGCGTAATCCCGGCCATGTAAAACATCGGCGCAGCTG
>Ga0105240_10004848_pt1 | contig 20269 bp, 17 predicted proteins | sample KBSC54metaG_FD_80426 | JGI IMG/M metagenome (GOLD analysis project Ga0105240, IMG submission 80426) | Corn rhizosphere microbial communities from Kellogg Biological Station, Michigan, USA - KBS C5-4 metaG | ecosystem: Host-associated > Plants > Roots > Rhizosphere > Soil | place: Michigan, USA... | reverse complement strand
CCCTTGCGGAGCCCGGGGCCCCTGCAGGCTGCCCGGCCCTTGCAGGCCGCCAGCCCCCTGAACAGACGCGGTCACTTCCGAGCTGTCATCTACCGCTGCCATCGGCATCACTCCCCCACGGGGCAAGGAACGCCGGCGTCGCCCTACTTGAAACTAACGCCGGCATGGACTAACTCCGTGCACAGCTATAGGGTAATGACCTATGGTGGACCGCGGCCCAACCTGAAGCAGAGTTCAGAATTTCTTCAGCGGCAGGAAGCATCTTGGCTCTCCGGATACTGATTATCGAAGACGACGAGAAGATCGGCGCCACACTCATGGAGGTTCTGACGCGTGAGGGTTACTCCGCCACGCTGTCGCGGACTGGCGAAGACGGCTTTTTCCGTTGGAGCACCGACAGTTTCGACCTGGTCGTGCTGGACCTGGGACTGCCGGGTCGTGATGGCCTGGAGATCCTGTCCGCGCGCCGCAAGACGACCCAGGATTGCCTGGTGCTGATTCTGTCGGCACTCGACGGTGTCGATGATCGGGTTCGCGCCTGGCCGCGGGTGCCGACGACTACCTGGTGAAGCCGTTCGCGGTGGCCGAGCTGCTCGCCCGCGTTCAGGCCCTGTTACGTCGCGGTCGGGGAAACGCCACCTTGCGCATGAGTGTGAGCGATCTGCATGTCGACCTGGTGACCCGCAAGGTGGAGCGTGGCGGCCGGCGTGTGGATCTCACCGCCCGGGAGTTCGATCTGTTGGAATTCCTGGTCCGGCACGCCCACTCCACAGTGTCGCGCGACATGCTAGCGCACGAGATTTGGAAAGACGTGGGACGTGCCACTCCCCTGGACAACGTCATTGACGTGCACATCGCCCGGCTGCGGCGCAAGATCGACGGGCCCAACCTCCCCCGGTTGATTCACACCGTACGGGGTGTCGGATTCTGTCTCGGCGACAGCGAGTTGGACTGAGCCACGCCGCTGCTCCTCCATCAACCTGACCCAACGAAACACCGCCGCCACCGCATCGATCAGCTCGTCCTGGATGTAATGGCCGACGGCCACGTCGCGATAGAGCTTGCGCGCTAAAGGCCGATCCTCCAGCACCGGCACTCCGCCCCGTTCCGCCAGTGTGCGGATCTTCAACGCCAGCGCATCCACCCCCTTGGCGACCACCCGGGGCAACGGCGTCGTACCCGGCTCGTAATACAAAGCCACTGCAACGTGAGTCGGATTGGCCACCACCACACTTGCCGGGGGCAGACGTGTCAGGAAGTCGGAGAACAGACTCTCACGGGCCAGCGCACGCCGGCGATTCTTGACGTGCGGATCGCCCTCCGTATCCCGATGCTCCTGCCGCAAGTCCTCGATGCTCATTTTCTGCTTCTTCATGAACTCGTAGTACTGGTGGGCGTAGTCGAGTACCGCGGCCAGGGCATACACCACGGCCGCCCAACCCATCAAACGCCAGCACAGCGCGGCCCCCAGATGCAATACATCGGCCGCGGGGGAGTACACCTGCCGCGTCAGAGTATCGAGCGCCAGGGCAATGAAGTACACCAGCACCGCCAGCAGCAGGATCATTTTGACCAACATTTTCGCGAGCTCGAAAAGCTGGCGCATGGAAAACAGGTTGCGCAGCCCTTCGGCCGGGTTGACCCGCTCGAAGCGCGGCGTGAGCGGTACGAATGAAATCAGGCCGCGGGTCTGCAACACTCCCACCAATGCCGTGAGCAGCACGCTGACGCCTGACAGCGGCAGCAGCACCCAGGCCGCATCCAGCAGCATGCTCTGCGCCTGCATCGGCCAGGGCTGGGACCCGGCCACCGGATCCGCCGCCAGGGCGGCAAAACCAATCAGGTGAGCCAGGTGGCTCCAGGAATATCCTGCGCTCACCCACAAACAGATCCAGAAGGCGATGAAGGCAGCAAACGAGCCCACATCGCGAGAACGAACCACCTCGCCCCGCTTGCGCGCCTCACGCAAGCGTCGGGGTGTCGGCTTGTGCGTTTTCTCTGACATGTGCCTTCAACTCAGCAGATGCTGCAACCAAGTCCCTGTATCCGACAACCGGGACACCACGACGTCAGACACATAGGACAGGTACAAGGCCACCATCACCGCCGCCAATGTGCCCTTGATGGGCATCGTGAAAAAGAAGACGTTGAGTTGCGGCACCACGCGGCTCACCAGCCCAAAACCAAAATCAATCAGCGCCAGAAGCAGTACGCACGGCGCCGCCAGCCGCACCAGCAGCTCCATGAAAGTACGGATCTCGCCGGATGCCAAATCCTCCAGGTGCCCCAGCGAAGGGTAGAAAGCCATCACCGGCCAGAGGTGAAAGGATTCAAACAGCAGCGCGATCAACACCTGCAGGCCGCCGGCAGCAATGAACAAAATGGTCCCGAGCCGCATCCAGAACTGGCTCATCGGACCCGCCTCGTGGCCGCCGAACGGGTCGAAGACCTGCGCGTTGGAAAATCCCACCTGGAAGTCCAATAACGCACCGGCCGCCTCGAAGGCCCAGATCAAGGTGCCAACCGAAAATCCCAACAGGGCTCCAATGAATGTTTCCTTGGCAATCAATCCGACCCATTCCATCAGCGACAGCATGGGCGGCATGTTCGCGACCAGGTGCGGGTATAAATACAATGACAGCGAGACCACGATGGCACCACGCAGGAGTATCGGAAACAAAGTGGTTGGAAACAGCGGTGCCACCATGATGGCCGCTCCCACCCGCGGCAGCCCCACCAGGACCGGGGCGAAGAACGTCCACAACAGTTGCGAGTTTGGCAATGCGGTTCCTGCTAGGAGCCTGTCCGGCTCGTGAGTGCGGCGATCAGGGGCGCCAGGTGCCGGGCGTAGGGCCGCCAGCGTCCCACACTGGTCCGATAAATCGGCCGGCGAACTTCCGTGGCACTGGCCGTGTGTACCGGGCGCTCGTTCTGGTGGAATGTCAGGCAGGCGGCATCCCACGACAGGCCGCAGAACTCCACCATCCGACGCGCCTCGCGCTCCAGATCCTCCACAATGTCCTCGTAGCGAACCTCCAGGTAACACTTTGGAGGCAACAGCGCGCGCCAGTGTTCCATCAAGGCGCTGTAATGGCGATAGTAGTGTCCCAGCTCGTGCAGGTCATAGGAAAAGGACACATCCCCGGTGAAGGTCCGCATATAACACGACAGGCAGGTATCCACCGGATCCCGCCGGCAGTGGATGATGCGCGCATTCGGCAGAATCAGGTGAATCAAGCCGGCGTACAGAAAATTCACCGGCATTTTGTCGATCACACGCCGTTTGTCGGGATGAGAGTCGCAGACCCGCGCCACGTACTCCTGGCCCATCCGGGCGAGGTCCGCCGGGGAGAGGCGGGCCAACAGTGCCGGATACAGCGGCGGGCAGGGATCCGGCTCCAGGGTGGACAGACCGGGCACCAGGTGCCGCAAGACCTGCAATTCACCGGCGCCGTGAACCTGCGGGTGGGACGCGAGAATCTGCTCCACCAGGCTGGTCCCCGAGCGCGGCATGCCCACCACAAAAACAGGAGCGTCGGAGGGATGACCCGCACCGCGGCCGGCGAACCGTTGCAACAGCTCCGCCGTGAACGTGTTTGCCACGGCAGTGATACGCTCACCCGCGAGCCGCGCATCGTAATGAACGGTGGAGCGTTTGAGCCGGTTCCCCTCCTCCAGACAGGCAAACGCGCGCTCATCGTGGCCTGCATCCAGCCACGCTTTGCCAAGGGCGATATTCAATCGGATCCGGCTCTCGACCGGCATGCGAAGCGCATCGGCTCGCTCGAGCAGGCGCTCCAGAATCTGGAGATCCGGGTCGTTGGGCCCGAACGTCTTCAGCAGTGCCCGGATATGCCAGGCCGGCACACAGTCGGGATTGTCAGCCAGTGCCGCGCGGACCGCCTCCCCAGCACCGGACATCTCTCCCATTTCCATCAGCAGCAAGGCCTTGTTCGCCAATGCCCGGTCGCGTCCCGGACGACGCAGGCCGATCGCCCGGTCATAGAGCGCCAGCGCCGCATCGAGACGTCCCGCATCTTTCAACGCGTTCGCCAGGTTGTTGCAGGCATCGGCTTCATCGGGCTCGAGTTTCAAAACTGCGCGATACGCGCGGATCGCCTCCTCCAGCCGGCCGAGCCGATACAACGCGTTGCCGAGGTTGTTCAACGCCCGCGGGAAATCGGGGCGGAGCTCTAACGCACGCTCGTAAGCCTCCAGCGCCTCATCCACGCGTCCCGAGCTCAACAAGGCGTTACCCAGGTTGTAGTGGGTGGCCGCCCGGTCGGGTTGGAATTCCAAAGCCCGCTGGTAGGCATCCACCGCTTCCTGCACCCGGCCGGCGTTGAACAGCTCATTTCCGAGCTGGTAACAGGCAAGCTCCTGCGCGGATACCTCTCGAGGCTGGGTCGACATAGGGCCATCTTAGGCGAGCGCCTGTGCCGACCTGGCACTGGGGTCCTGAAGAAATTCTGAAGAGATGCACAGAATCGACGCCGCGGCCGTAACAGTTCCTAGACTGCAGTGGGACATTATGCTGGCTCGAGTGACCCCAAGGATGCGTACAGCCACGGTTTCATCCCTTTCCGAACGGCTCGTCTCCGAGCGGTTGCTCGAGCTGGCTCGAGAGTGCTTCAGCGGCGCGCTGCAATTCGACTATCTGTCGAACGGTCGAGGTCACCGTCAAAGCACCCCGCTGCGGGCTCTTCGAGCCGCTGTTCCTGTACGAGCACATACCGGTGCGCGCGGTAACGACATCGTGCGTCGCTACCTGTGTGAGATTGCAACACGCAAGCGTCTCTCCAGCGCCGAGGAATATCGACTCGCCAGCCAGGCCCGTAAGGGCGATGAGAGCGCCCGGCGCGCGCTCATCGAGCACCAGTTGGGTCTGGTCGTGGTGATCGCCCGCCCCTACCGCAACCGCGGCCTGCCGCTGTTGGATCTCATCGAGGAAGGCAATCTCGGCTTGTTACGTGCCATCGAGAAATTCGATCCCGAGCGCGGCTGCCGCTTCTCGACTTACGCCAAGTGGTGGATCCGACAATCCATCGAGCTCGCGCTCATGACCCAAACGGGTACTGTCCGGGTTCCCGTGCACATCAGAAGAGCGTTGCGACAACGCGCCAAGGCGCGCACCAACGCCAAAGTGCACCCCGATGCCATTGCGCGACCCGATGCCGAAGCGTTGCCGAATATCGCGAACGTCCTGCTCCACGACATGCGCGACCAGGTCGATGCCCACCCCATGGGTCGCAACGGTGAATCGCGTCCGATTCTGGACAACGTCGCCGCTCCTGAAGATGAGCAACCTGACTGGCGGCTGCACATCGACGGCCGGCGCCAACAACTCGAGGCGGCACTGCTGTTGCTGAAGGATACCGAGCAGGTGGTGTTGCGCTCCCGTTTCGGCCTCACCGACGACACGGACCATACCCTCGAGAAGGTGGGCCGCAAGCTCAACCTGTCTTCCGAGCGCGTGCGTCAGATCCAGAGTGAGGCGCTGGCCAAGCTGCGCCACATTCTGCAATCAACCCCCGGCCTCGGACACGAGGGGCTGCTTTGAGTCCTCCTGTTCGATGTCTACCGCGCACGTTCGCGGAGTGCGCGTGAAGCGAGTGCCCTGAGCGGCGAGCGTTCCAGGACTTCAGAATTTTGCGGTGAACGCAACAAACAGTTGCCGCCCCAACAGGTCGTAGGTCGCGAATGAATTGGGCGTGCCAGCGCTACCGCTGATGTCAGCTTCGGGTAGGAACGGCGGATCCTTGTCGAGGACGTTGTTGACACCCGCCCGTACATCAATTCTCTCATAAGCGTGCCAGACAGCCGACAGATCGAAGTAGTTGTATCCCGGAATACGCGCGCTGATTGCATCGTATGCACCCTCTTCCGCGTTCTGAAGCAACGGGTTGGTGGAATTGTTGTCGAAGTCCGACGCGCCGATGTAGCGCCACTGCAGCGACAGCAATACCTCCCACGGCGTTTCCCAACTCACCCGCAGGAGATGGCGCCACCTGGGATTGACCGAGCCTTGATTACACGTGGCTCCAAACAGTCCGGCGCAATCATACGTCGCCGATCCCGGATACGGAGTGGTGGTATTGTGTTGCACCCAGGTGCCGTTGAAACTGGCTGACAAAGTGCCCCAATCGCCGGGAATCGGCCAGCGGTAGTTCGACCCTATATCGATGCCCGAGACCAGCGATACGCCGAGGTTCATGTCCTGCTGCAGGAAATAGCCGCCCCCGGCGACGGAGGCACCTGTCACGGAACCTGCCGGTGAACGGACGATTTGAGTGCAATAGACGGGGTTCCCCGTTTGCAGGCAGCCGTTGAGAATAGCGGCGATCGGAATTGCACCGACTTCGCCGGTCAAGCGGATGTGGTAGTAATCAGCGCTGGCGCTGAACCCCGGCAGGGCCGTCGGAGTGGCGGTAAAGCCGAGTGACCAGGTGTTGGCGACTTCTGGCTTCAGATGTGCATTGCCCTCGATGACCTCGCTGCACTGACCGGATACGCATTGGGTAATGGTATTCGTGGTTCCGCCGTTGCCATATTGTGCGGCGGTAACTCCCGTCCGTGCGCAATCGGCGAACGAGGCGGTGGCGGCAACGACTACGCCATTGACGAGGGTCGGTGCGCAAGGATCGAGCCCCACCTGGGATTGCTGTCCGATGGAGGGTGCGTTGTACAGCTCGATGAGGTTCGGTGCGCGCACCGCGCGGTCCCACGAGAAACGCACCCTGCCGTCCCGAGTCGGCGCATATTGAACCTCGAACTTGTACGTATTCGTGACGCCCGCGGTGTTGTAGTTGGAGTAGCGATAGCCCACATCCAAGGTCAAATCCTCTATTCCCGGCATGTGCTGCGCGATCGGTGCCCGCGCTTCGACGAAACCCTCGCCGACGTGATAGCTGGCGTCGGTGGGTACCGAGGCGCCCGAGAACCCCGCGAGGTTGCCGGCAATCTCCGCTTCATCCGGATTGAATGTCACGGTCTCCTTGCGATATTCCGCGCCGAAATTGATGCCCACCGCGTCCGTCGCCCATGGCGAGGCCGCGCCGTATTGACCCAGGTCCCCGGTGATATCGAAATGCGCAATCTGCTCCGTATTGTTACCTTGGGCGGTCCCCGGTGAATACAGGTAGCCGAGTTGATCCTGGTTGACCGCCCCCGTGCTGAAGATGTTGTACGGCACGCAGGTCCCACCGCTGATGCAAACCGGCCCGGTGGGGCCCGTCGTCACTTGCAGGGCGTTGGCGATCTTGGAGTAATCGAGATAGTTCAGGTTGGTTGAGAACGCGCTGACGTAGTAGTAGGACAGATAACCGTCATACTTGAAGCCGTTGATGACATCACCTGTCGTGCCGATGACAACCCGGTAGTTGGTATGGCTGTATTTCGATATTCGCCCTCCGCCTTCGGTATTGCGCCGCCCGATCTCGACATCGGCGCTGTTACCCACCGACCCGGGACTGGCCGCGTCGCCGGCAATCTGTGCCGGTGTGCACAGGATGGCTTGCTGCTGTGTGCTCAGTAGCGGATTGCTGCAGTTGATGAGGTAATTGCCATCGCCTGGCGGGTTGAGGGGATTGCTGGCGACGAACAGGCCGGAGGGCGCCACTACGGCATTGGTCCGGTCGTCCATGAAACTGAATTCGATGTAGGGCTTGACGTTGTCGTTCAGGTCATAGTGTCCGTAAAACCCGGCGTTGGATCTCTGATCCTCACGCTGCAGATATTGGTAGGCGTTGAAGTTGAAGTTAGCGGGCGGGTTCGATCCCGTCTGCGGCCAAGGCAGGAATTGGTTTCCGACTACCGTGTAGCGCGTATTCGCGCCGGGGGCGATTCCCGACGGGGTGAAGCGGTTCGAGTTCGAGCTGCCGAGACACTCGAAGCCGTTGGCCACCGGTGAGCCCTCCAGAATGTTCGATACCCCTTCGCAAGCGGAAAAGTCGCGCTCCTGCCCGGATACGGGATCTTGCCTGTGATACACATAGTAGCCCGTTATGTTGCCCGCGCCGTCCGCGAAGTTTGTTCCCATGATGATCGCCAGGTCATGTTGAGCGCCGTCGGTCGTACTACCCGTAGGTGGTGTGATACCCGACCAGCCTGTGTTGGGATCCGGCGATGCCAGGATGCTCTGAAAGCCGTTTTCATGCTGGCTGTGCTGATAGATACCGTATTGGCCGTCGACCTCGATGCCCTGAAAATCCTTGCGCAGAATGAAATTCACGACACCGGCGATGGCATCCGAGCCGTAGGTCGCGGATGCGCCGCCCGTCACCACGTCGACGCGCTCGATCAGCGGTGCAGGGATCTGATCGACATCGGGGGCCGGATTCGGATTGGTCGTACTGGGGTCGCCTACGCCCAGGCGGCGTCCATTGACGAGTACCAACGTGCGTTGGGGGCCCAGGGCGCGCAGGTCCACCGTTGCTACGCCACCCGTCGCCGTCAGCGGACTGGACTGGTTACCGAAGTCGACTCCGGCGCTGATGATGTTCTGGGGTAGCTGGTTCAGGACGTCGGTAATGTCCGTATGTCCCTGCAGTTGAATGTCCTGATTGGTGACCACCGTCGTGGGACTCGTCGCCGAGATGTTGGGCGGTACCGGAATTCGCGATCCGGTGATGACGACTTCCTGAAGAACCGCGGGTTGATTTTGATCGCCAGCGTCGGACGCCGCGGGTGCTTGACCGAGCGCCGCGCCTGCGGTCACGAGCGCCGAGGCCATGAACAACTCGAGCCACAGCCGGAGAGCGCGCGCAGGCTGGCGGCGAGCCGCCACGGGTCGGAGTGGATACACCATCGAGGCCCGGCTTGCCCGCTCAGGCGGGCGTCGGCCCTGAGCTGAGTTGTCTGGGGTAGTACGGTGAAACATCACGTGCCTCCCTCGACCGGTCTGAAGGTGTGACCCGGGAGCCTCCCTCGAGGAGCTTCAGGCGAGGCCCGACCGTCGCCTTGCATGGGTGAGTGGCGGGAGCCCGAGTGGAATCGGCACTACCCGAGTGAGTCGGATGCTACCCACTCATCATCGGACGCAACACTAAGTTTGTTAAAAAAACAACTGACTCACGTCAGGCAAAGCCAACGGTTTCGCAGCACTTTTCCAAACTTTTTGTTGCGTTTTCGCAAAGAAATGTTCCCGCCCCGGCAGGCCGGGCGTCACGAAGTCAACGCGCGTCGGGCAACAACCCCTTATCGACCAGCGTCGGCGGATGGCGGTGATGCGTCCCCTGCTCCCAGGAATAAGCGAATCCCAACAGGTCGCCGTCCTTGAACGGACGTGCCGAGATTTCCAGCCCGAAAGGCAGCCCGCTGTCATAGAAGCCGCCGACCACCACGATGGCGGGCACCCCTAACATGTTGACCCAACTCGTGGCCGAGTGCGGGCCTTCACTCACCCGCCCATCCTGCGGCAGGGTCTCGTCCACCGGCGGCATCTGAATGGCCGGGTACACGTAGCCGTCCAGATGCAGCTTATCCAGGGTGTCGAGATAGGCCTGGAGAGTGCGACGCCGCGGCTCCCAATAGTTTTGTTGCGCCTTCGGATCGGTCTCGACCAGGTGTTGAGTGATTTTCACATCCCCGATCTGCGCATAGTCCGGCTCGGTGCCGATAATGGCAGCGCCCAGCGGCGCGCCCATGACTTTTGCATAGTCGGTGGAGGATCGATAGTCCGCGGGGCCGAAGTTTTTCAGAAATGAGTCGGTCCCCTCGCGAACATACGCGTAGGTACTGATGCGGGCTGCCATCCGCGCGAAGCTCCTCGGCAGCACCGAATCATCCATCACGACCGTCGCCCCGAGCCCACGCAACTCCTCCACGGCCTCGAGGAACGCGGCCCGGGTGCGCGGATCCAACGGGATCGCGGCGTCAGCCGACCGCTTCTCCGCCGCCAGCTCCGCTACCGTGGCCGGCGTGCCGTGAAAAGGAATGCCAATGCCCTGGAGAATGAACGCAGGCACCCCGAAGCGCTTACCTTTCAACGCATCGGCCTGCAGATACTGCAGATAAGGGCCCGGCTGCGCCCTGGCGGCCGACCCTCGAGTAACAGGGTCCAACGGGTCCTCACCTGCCATGACGCCCAATGCAATGGCGGCATCCGTCACCGTACGAGCAATCGGACCCGTGTTATCCAGGCGCCAATCCAGAGGCGCGATACCGGCAATACTGACCAGCCCGCGTGTTGGAAACACACCAATCAACGCGCTGGTGGCCGACGGCATGCGAATGGAGTTTCCCGTATCGGTTCCGTTCCCCAACAGCGCCAGGTTCGCCGTCACTGCCGTGACCGTTCCTCCGGAAGACCCGCCGGGTGAGAAGCGCACATCATAGGCATTTCCGGTGCGCCCGAACGACGAGCTGCGGTTGGTGTCGGAGTTGGCGAAATCGGGCATGTTGGTATGGCCGAGAATGATGGCGCCGGCGGCTCTCAAATGGGCGACCACCGTGGCGTCCCGAGGGGCCACGAGCTCATGCCCCGGGATGACGTAACCCTCCCAACCGTCGGTGGTTACTTTCCCGGCAATGCTGGTATTGGCCTTGACGACGATGGGCACGCCCCAGAGCACACCGTGTGGGCTATCCGCAGCCTCAGCATCCTCTCTTGCAGCAGCCGTGCGCGCATCCTTCGCAAAAACCTCCTCGATCGGCCGGTAGATGCCGTTGTAGCGCTGGATTCGATTCAAATACCAGTCGACCACTTGGGAGACGGTGTAGCGATGCTGGGCGTAGTAGCCCTGGAGCTGGGGAATGGTCACCTCCAGGAGATCCCGATCCATTTCCGAAGTCGCGTCAGTGGGCGGCTTCGCCTCCAATGCCCCTCCCCAGGACAGTGCACAAAGGCCACTCGCCGCCACCAGAACTCGCCACTTCCGCACCGGAAATGCCCCCTTCCTGTTGTTTGCTCACCGCACCAGCATAGGCGCAAATTTGAATCAAATCCGCACTTTGCGCGGCTATCGCATCGCAGCCTGCGACACTCGTTGCGGCTTCTACTTAATTTTATGTGGGTCCCGTGACTCACGCCCAGCGAAACTCGCATTGCCACGGCTAAAGTCTCGACACTCGTGTGTGGAGAGTGATGGGTCGGTGCTGAAGAAAGTCGCTGTGAATCAGCTCACTGTCGGAATGTTCGTGCAGGGTTTCGACGCGAGCTGGCTCAAACATCCCTTTTGGCGCAGCAAGTTTCTGATCAAAGACCCGGACACGCTGCGCGAAGTGCAGGCCAGTGGCATTCCGCACTGCTGGATCGATGTTTCCAAGGGCCACGACGTCCAGCCCGAAAAGCCGCGCGAAGTTGCCGTCGTGGCGGCCGTCGAGAAACCAACTCCGACCAGGCGCGTACCCCTGTCAGAAGAGCTCCAGGAAGCCGCACGCCTGCGCCATCGCTCGGCGCAGACCATGAAACGCCTGTTTGCCGAAGTCCGTCTCGGTAACGCCATCGAGCCGGCCGAGTGCGCCGCCCTGGTGGACGATGTGGTTGGATCGATCGATCGCCATCCGGACGCCCTGCTGAGCCTGGCACGCCTCAAAAGCGCCGATGAATACACGTACATGCACTCGGTGGCGGTGTGTGCCCTGATGGTTTCCCTCGGCCGGCGGTTAGGTTTGGACGACGACCGGTGTCGTGAGGCCGGCATGGCGGGCATGTTGCACGATCTCGGCAAGGCCGCCACGCCCCAGGACGTACTCAACAAACCGGGAAAGCTGACACCCGAAGAGTTCGAGATCATCAAAACGCACCCCCGGCGGGGTTACGAAATGCTGATCGAGGGCGCGAAAGTCAGCGACGGCGTGCAGGATGTCTGCCTTCACCACCATGAGCGCTACGACGGCACCGGCTATCCCGACAAACTCGCCGGTGAAAAGATCTCCCTGTTATCCCGCATGGGCGCGGTGTGCGACGTGTATGACGCCGTAACCTCCGATCGGCCCTACAAGGCCGGTTGGGACCCTGCCTACGCCCTCGCCCAGATGGCCACCTGGAAAGGACATTTCGACAGCGCGGTCTTCCAGACCTTCGTCAAGAGCATCGGCATCTATCCCACCGGATCCCTGGTGCGCATGCGCTCGGGCCGACTCGCCGTGGTGCTCGAGCAGAGCCCCTCCAGCCTGACCAAGCCGCGCGTGAAGATTTTCTTCTCCACCAAGGCCGGCCTGCCACTGGAGCCCCAGGTGCTCGACCTGGCCTCCACGCATGTGACCGACAATATCGAAGCGCGCGAGAATCCCGAAAACTGGAACTTTCCTTATCTCACCGAGCTGTGGGACGGCGACTCCGCCTTGAAGCAAGCCCGCGGCTAGCTCGGCGTCACCTCGCCGCACACGCCACTCCCCCTCGCAAACGCCTCGCGCCGTCGCAAACAAGCCTCTCTCAGGCCTGCCCCGGGGCTATCCTAGCGTCCTCACGGCCCCCGGAGCCCCTCGATGTCGAGCACCGAACCAGCACCTCACGACCCCGACGGTCATGACGACGCTCACGGCCATGGCCACCCGCACGCCCCTCACCACGGCCACGCACACCAGAAAGTCCCTTCCGACCTGGCCCTCCGCGTCGCCGCACTCGAATCCCTGCTGACCGAAAAGGGCTTAGTCGACCCCGCCGCCCTGGATGCCCTGGTGGATACCTACGAGCACCAGGTGGGCCCCCGCAACGGAGCCAAAGTCGTCGCGCGTGCCTGGAAGGATCCCGCCTACAAGGCCCGCCTGCTGTCCGATGCCACCCGCGCGATTGCCGAGCTCGGATTTGGAGGTATGCAGGGCGAGCACATGGTGGCCGTCGAAAACACACCCAACGTGCATAACCTGGTCGTCTGCACGCTGTGCTCCTGTTACCCCTACACGGTCCTCGGCCTGCCCCCCGTGTGGTACAAGTCGGCTCCTTATCGCTCCCGCGCCGTGATCGATCCACGCGGCGTTTTGCGAGAGTTCGGGCTCGAGCTGGCTCCCGAGACTGAAATCCGCGTCTGGGACAGCACCGCCGAAATTCGCTACCTGGTACTCCCACAGCAACCTGTTGGAACGGATCACCTCGACGAGGAACAGTTGGCGGCATTGGTGACTCGGGATGCCATGATCGGAGTGGCCCGCTTATGAACGGTGTGCACGACATGGGCGGGATGCACGGCCTCGGCGCGATCGAGCCGGAACAACACGAGCCCGTGTTTCACGAGCCCTGGGAAGCGCGCGTTTTCGCCATGGTTCGCGCCATGGGAGCGTGGGGAAAATGGAATATTGACGCCTCCCGCTTCCAACGCGAGCAGATTCCCGCCGCCGAATACCTGCGGATGAGCTACTACGAGAAGTGGCTCACCGGACTGTGTGAGCTGATGGTCGCCCAGGGCCTGGTCACGAGCTCCGAGCTGGAAACGGGCAAGGCGGCAGCCGGGGTACCGAAGAGCGCTCCCGCACTCCCGGCTGACAAGGTACCGGTCCTGGTCTCCAAGGGATCCCCCTCCAACCGGACCACGAGCGCCACACCACGATTCACCATCGGGCAACCGGTTCGAGCTCGAAACATGAACCCGTTGGGTCACACCCGCCTGCCCCGTTATGCCCGGGGGCGCCCTGGCGTCATCGATCGGGTGCACGGAGTGTTTGTTTTCCCCGATACCAACGCCCTCTTCCAGGGCGAAAATCCACAACATCTGTATTCCGTGAAGTTCGCCGCCCGTGAGCTCTGGGGCGGATCCGCCGACACACGGGATCACGTGTATTCCGCGATATCCGCGGATTATGTATATATTGACTTGTGGGAAAGCTATCTTGAGCCTTGAAGAGGCTACGCCGCCGCAATCGGCCGCCACACCACCGCAACCCGCCAGTCCGTCTCCCACCCCGGTGTTTGCCGAGGCGTGGCAGGCGCGCGCCTTCGCATTGATGTTGAAACTGCGCGAACGTGGCCACTTTACGGCCTCCGAATGGAGCGCCGCTCTCGGCAGAGAGCTCCAGCACGCGGGCGACTCGATCGAGTACTACCAACATTGGCTGACTGCCCTGGAATCCCTGGTCCTCAGCAAAGGACTGACCGATCAACAGGCGCTGACCGATCGCAAGACAGCCTGGGCGGATGCGTACCGACGCACACCGCATGGCCAGCCAGTGGAGCTGTCCGACCAAATCGTGTGATGTATCGAACGAAAGCCGCGCCCCTAAGGCCGCTGGGCTCTCCAGGCGGCTGCGGCAATATCGCAGGTATGGCTGCCGACTTTCTCACCGTCCGTGGCGTGAATGGACCAGCCCTGGGTCCCAGGGTAGCCGCAGTCATACCACCTCTTATCCTGACAAAGGAACCTGGCGTCGCCGTTGGTCAGTCCCGTGACGTTACTGACTCCGTTATAAGTGTTGTGGCAGTCTCTGCCATCCTGAACCGAAATCCGGATGTTGTTGAACGAGACCCCGATAGCTGCATGACCGCCAAAGTAGGCCACCTCCGGATTGAAGTTAAAGTGGAGTACCTTGTAATCCGCCGGATTGTTTGAGAGCTGACCGTACTGTTGAGGAAAATCCGCCACGACTCGGGCAATTGCGTTCCGCAAGTTTCCCGCACTGACGGCGAACTGAAAGGGCTGGTATCCGGCCCAGGATTGCGACTGAAAGCTCCTGGACGTAGTGAGGGCCGTCGTAAACATCGCTCCTTCGGCAGCGCTCAGGCTGACCACACCTCCAATAATGGCTTGTTGTGTAGAGCCATCGTACATGACAGTCTCACCGACGTAGCCTATCCCGTTTGGAGTGCCGCGCGTGTCATACAAAGTGGCTCCATACCAAAACATGAGCCCCGTCGTGACATCCTCAATATCGAAATACATCGTAGCGTAAGCGCAGGCCGAACCTGCGTTACCACAGTTTCCTTCTCCATTGGCATACGGCACTTGTGCCTGCATGGCGTAAACGAGGATATTGCCGGGTCGAGCAAACGGCCTGAACTGGCGCACGGCAGGAAAGTCGTATTGGGCCACGATCGGAAACAGTGTTCCTGAGCCCGTTCCGGGTGTCGTGAGACTCGTGCTATCGATCAGAATTCCGACGGTATTACCGGCGGCTTGAACAACCGTGGATCCCACGCTCGTGTTGGAAACACCTCTTTGGTAGTGAGTCAGCGGCAATGGCGGAGTAAATCCAGTATAAAGACCCGCATCCCAGCCGACGACAAAATCGCCGGAATTTGAGTTTGGATTGGACGGCCATTGAACGAGCTCGAACAGTCCGCGAGGAACAGACGGCGGTACCACAAAAAAGTTATGGTCGATGTTCTGAATCGAAGGTTCCTGAAAATAAAGCGTCCCCCCGCGCGCAGCAACACAAGTCAATACACTCAGGAAAGCTGCAGTAAGGTGGCGGATGGACCGCTGCGTGAAAGAACGCTTCGCGCCGCTGTTCAACACGAACCGTGCGTCGTCCGAACGGCGATCGTTTCTCGAGAATGGCATAACTTTCCCTGTAGGGTGCTGCGCGACTAGCCTGGTCCAGGCTCAACCGCCAGGCTCCCTAGAAGCCGGCTCTTGTCGACTTTACCGGCCGTATTCCTGGGCAACTCCGCGATGAAATGGATCTCTCGCGGTACCTTGTGAGGTGAAAGATGAGTGCGGCAATGCGCCAGGAGCTCACCGCTACCCATGACACCGCGCGCTACGACGAAGGCTATCACCACTTCGTCACGTCCCAGCACCGCTGCTTCCACCACATCGCGATGTTGCAACAACACGCCCTCGACCTCGGTTGGGTAGATCTTTGCACCGCTGCGCATGATGACGTCGCTGGTGCGGCCCTGCAGGAATACATAACCCCTGGCATCGATTCTCGCGATTTCGCCGGGGTAGAACCAACCATCATGAAAATTAGCTTCAGCTACGCTCCCTGCTAACGGCGTTCCCATGCCGGGTGCTCGCATCCGCAGCCGGCCTACAGTACCGCAAGGGACCGGTTGATGGTCCAGGTCGACAATCTGGATTTCTGCGAGCGAATGCGGCTGGCCGACGCTGTCGGCTCTCTCCACCATGTCATGCGGTCGCAAGACTGAAATAGCCAGCGTCTCAGCAGTGCCATAACGCTCGTGAAATTTTGGTGTCAGACCGCGTATTGCCTGCAGCTTTTCCCGTGCGTGCAACGGCGCACCGATACAGAACAAGGCATCCAGGCCACGCAGTAAAGGCTGTTTGCAGTCGACCGTGAGCGGCAGAAGCTGCCGTACCATGGATGGAACTACCGCGGCGGTCGTAACCGCACTCCGAGTCAGCAACTCCACATATTCGGTTGCCTTGAAAAGGCTCGAGCTCATCACGACGGTATCACCACGCAACAAGTGCGCGATGCAACTATTACGGCCACCGCTGTAGTAGAGGGGTAGATTACACAGAAAGCGTTGGGTGCCGGCCAGCCCAGCCAGCTCCCACATGGCGGTGGTCGCGAAGTAGTACTGCGCATGCGTCATCACAGTCAACTTGGGCGCGCCCGTGCTGCCCGAAGTCGCCGAGATGATGAACGGGTCATTCCAATCAGCCGGTGAGTCGCCCATCGGGACTGCGCGCTCGACAGCTCTGTGCCAATCCACATCAACCGGTATATTCCGTATGCCCCCCACTTCCCGCGCGCCAGGCTCCCCCAGTACCGCGGCCAGATCGAGTCCCGCGACCAGCCGGGTCAGCTCAGGGGACGGAGATCGCCAGTCCAGCGGCACAGCGACCGCACCACTGTAGGCCACCGCAAACAGCACCGTAATGTGCTGCGCGGTGTCTCCCAAACAAACACCCACACGTTGTCCGCGATGTATCCCCAGGCTGGCCAGATGCGTTGCTGTACGCAGAACCTGTTCACTTAGCTGAGCGTAGGTCAGGGAACGCCCCCCTTCGACCAAAGCGGCCGCCTCAGGGCGAGTCCTGCCAAAATGTAACAGGGCATTGAGGACGTTCACGGTTGTCCTCGGTTCGCGCCCCTCGTCTGCACCAGAGCATCGATCTTCGCTGCAAGCTGCGCAATCGTCGCGGCCTCGGCGAGCAGCGTCAGCGGAACATCGAAATTGAAAGCGGCCTCGATCTCGGCAAATATGACCTGCGCGAGGAACGAGTCCCCTCCAAGGTCATGGTACTGGTCCTCGATGCCGACGCGATCCATACTCAGCGCATCCGCCCAGATTTGCGCGAGCCTCACTTCCGTCGGCGTCCGGGGTGCGGCGTAGCGGCCAGGCAACGGCAACTGTTCGCGCCGGACAACACTGCCATCCGAGGCACTCATGTGGACAAACCGAGCCAACCGACCATCGTACCTTGAAAATCAGGCGACAACAGCGCCAACCGATGCAGGACCGAGTAATGCTGCCTACCGGCTACAGCCTGGAGTGTCACGTTGGGCGCACCTCCAATGTGCAAGGCATGGTGTCGCTGACGCTCATCCTCCTCGAGATAAAGCACCAGGATGCGCGTGCGATAGTCCCGGGACATCAGGAAAGGCTGCAAATCAGTCATTTCCGTGGGTACGCTCGCGCGGATCCGCACCCGTTTGAAGTTACGAGCTTGTTCGAGTCGCGGCACGCTGTGGGTAAAGTGGGTCGAAGGACCGGCCGCAATGATTCGATCGGCGCCCAACTCGATTCCGTAGCGGATGCTCGCCAGCCCGCCGTCGCAATTTCCCAATGTCACCACTCGCTGGATGCCGAGATTGGACAGCAGGTCGCGCATCGCGGCGATCGTCGCGTCGAAATCATCACCGAGCGAGCGTATTCCGCTCAAATAGACGAGCCGGCGGAAGTCTTTCAAATAGATCACCGTCACATCCAATCCGGCAAGATAACGGTCAAAGATACCCAGAGGCATGGATACTCCGTCCGCCGCTCCCGTAAACACCAGTAGAGCCGTCGTAGCGCCGGTCACCGCCGCCACCTGCACTTCGAGTTCCGCCGATGCATTCACGAGAGCGCGCTTCCAGTTGGCCGGTCCGGGAGCTGCCTCCTCCAATGCTTTGAACACGTCGGCAGCGCCCTGGTCACCCGAGTTCGACTCGCGCGCCAGGGCGGAACCGGGTCCGAAATTCCTCAAGAAGGCTCTCACTTTGGGATCATTCGGCCAACGTGCGGTCAGCCGCTCCAGCTCCGCGACCGCCTCGTCAATCCGACCCAGCCAATTGAGCAGTTGGACCCGCTTCAACAGCCAACGGGGCGTATCCGGATTCGCATCCGCAAGCCGCTTGTAAAACTCGAGCGCCTTTGCGCCGTTCCCTTGCTCTGTTGCCGCCCACGCACCAATTACAAGCGCCTCCGTCAGCGTCGGATCGATCGCGAGTACCTGCTCGGCCGCCTGCGCTGCTGGCTCAATCTCCCCCGTATGCCAACAGGCTTGTGCCCGTGCGAGGAGCGCACGCCGCGAGGCTACGGGCTCGCGTGCGATGATCGATTCGACACTACGCCGCACGCTCGGCCAATCCTCGCGCATCTTCGCGAGAGTCAGCTCGAGCCAAAAAGATGACAGAGTCTCAGAGCCGCTAGCACGGGTCGCATCGAGAACAGCTTGCGCCGCCGGAAGGAGCGCATCGGCTTCTTCCATGCGCCCCGCACCTGACAGAGCTGTGAGACTGCCCACGTAAGTAGATGGGTTATGCGGAAATTTCTGGCGAATCGACTCCCAGCGGCGCAGCGCACTCGGCCAGTCGCGCCGCACGTTTGCTAACGTTGCAAGACTGATGGCGATCTGCTCGTCGTCCGGGAAGCGCTCGATCGCGCCGAGCAAAAGCTCCTCCGCCTCCGCCAGGCGACCGCATTCTCTCATTGCGCCGGCGGCACCTGTGTACACACCGGGACGATCGGGTCCCAGCGTGCGCGCCTCATCCCAGGAGATCAGCGCCGCGGACCAGTTGCGCTGACTCATTTCGAGGCGTGCGCGCTGAATGATCGCATTGAGCGCGCCAGGCGCGCGTGTTTGTTCAGTGCCACTGGTTTGATTATTCATCGGGCGAGCTGGTGCAACTCTCAACAGCCGTAAAAATATCAATCAACGCGTGCCTGCTCAAGCGCCGGTACCGGACGTTGCAGTCACAGGGAACATCACATTGCAGACATTGCATAGTCACAAGAAATCGTCAAAATGACGCCAGAGAGAACGAGGTTGCTCATCAGTGCAGACCGACAGAGATCGCAGGCGCTGTGTTGTTGTTGGAGGTGGCGTCATCGGATGTGCCACCGCCTATTTTCTCGCGCGTGCCGGCCTGCAGGTGATCGTGATCGAGCGTGATGCTGTCGCCGCCCACGCCTCGGGACGCAATGCAGGCAATCTGAACCCTCTGTATGAGACCCCTGCGCAACTCGTTCCGCTGACCTTGGAAGCCTTCCGTTTGCATCGCGCCCTGCTGGCTGAGCTGAGCCGCATTGGATGTGCGTCCTATCAGTTACACCCTGCGGACCGCATCCATCTGGGATGCACCGAGGCTGAGCTACGAGAGCTCCAGAATTCCACCTGCTGTTTTGCTCACGCGGCAGGCTTTTCGAGTCACCTGCTCAACGCCCATCAATTGCGCGAGATCGAGCCAGGACTCGCGGATCGGTTCATCGGTGGCCTGAAGATTTCCGGGAACCTGAGCATCGACAGTGCCGGATTCGCCTGCTCGCTGGCGCGGGGCGCCGAGCTATGGGGTGCCACTATTCTGCATGAGACGGTAGAGGGGGTGCTGACGCTGGCTAACCGCGTCACCCACGTCCGCACTGGAGTGGCAGTGGTACCTTGTGACGATGTGGTTTTCGCTACGGGTCCCTGGGTTGCCTGCCTGGGCACCTGGCTGGGAACGGCTCCCCCCATCGAGGCCGTCAAAGGAGAGTTGCTGCTGATGCGTGTAGCGGAGGGAGCAGCCCCGAGACACGACCTTCATTGGGGATCGACCGCACTCTATGTCCGCGGCCATAACCAGGTGTTGGTCGGAGGCACCCAGCAACGATCCGGGCTCGATAGCTCGCCGACTGAAGAGGCGAAGGGAGTGTTGCTCCAGGGCGCGGCACAAGTACTACCCGGAATGCGCCATGCAGCCATTGAGAGTCATTTCGCGGCGTTACGGCCGGTGAGCGCATCCTCACTGCCGATCGCCGAGCGTGTCGCTCAGTGGGACAACGTTTTCATCGCCAACGGCGGTGGCATTAAAGGTGTATTGTTGAGCGTTGCGATCGCCAGAATGATTCACGATCTGCTGCTCGCGCCAGGCGCTCACTCGAAATATGATCCATTTCCGTGGGACAGCGAATCCGAGGTGTCGAGTGCGGCATCACTGCATTGATTGCGGAGCCGAGTAT
>Ga0105240_10004847_pt1 | contig 20272 bp, 17 predicted proteins | sample KBSC54metaG_FD_80426 | JGI IMG/M metagenome (GOLD analysis project Ga0105240, IMG submission 80426) | Corn rhizosphere microbial communities from Kellogg Biological Station, Michigan, USA - KBS C5-4 metaG | ecosystem: Host-associated > Plants > Roots > Rhizosphere > Soil | place: Michigan, USA... | reverse complement strand
GGCGTTCGTACGGCCGCCCGCCGAGAATCAGAATCTCATTGGTTTCGCTGTGGCTCTTGGCGAGTGCGCCGTTGCGCGCATACTGACGGAACTCGGACCGCTCCTGATAGGTATAGTTTCTGCGGCTTGCAAAATCGGTCCAATCGCGCTCGACTGAACGGCGCACGATCTCGACCGGATCGGGTGCACGCTCCTGCGCCGCAGCGCTGAGCGTCAGCAAAACGGCAACGGCGAGAAAGCTACGCGTTGACACTCCGTGAAAGTGCCGGTTCGGCCGGGAGCGTAATGGTGAACTCGGCGCCCCGTCCGTTGCGATTGGCGGCCCGTACCTCGCCGGCCTCCTGCGTAACGATGCTATGCACAATATGCAATCCCAAGCCCCCCAGCGCCTTGGTCGAAACATGCGGGTCAAAGATTACCGCCAGCAGTTCGGGCGCGATACCGGAGCCTTCATCGGCCACCACAATCTGAATTCTCCCGTTGTTGCGGCTGGCGTCAACGGAAATAGTGCCCCCTTGCGGCATTGCTTCTACGGCGTTGCAGAACAGGTTGATGAGCACTCTTTCCCACGCCCACGCATTCCGTAACACCAACGCCGGTTCGACGTGCGCGACGAAGTGAATTTCAGGACCGCGGCGCGCGATCATCGAATCTTCGACCAGCGTCCGCGCGTTATATAACACGGCTTCGAACGGCGCCGAGGGTTGCTCGATGGCCTGCATGCTCATGGTGATTTCTTTGCCGCGCTCGATGCTGCGGAAGATAGCGGCCGACACCGCCGCCCAACGGGGATCGCTCGAAAGCGAATCGGCCGCATCCATCAGCGTCTGAAATACATTGTTCAGATCGTGGATCAAACCCGGCAGCGCAAAGTCGGCGAAAGGGTCCATGGACTAGTGGGCGATCTCCCGCAGTGTACTAAAAAACTCAGGAAAGGACACTCCAGCCGATTCAGCGCCCAGGATGGTGCAGGGACCATCGGCAGCCAGGGCAGCCACGGCAAAGGCCATGGCGATGCGGTGATCGCCCAGGGAATCGATTGCCGTGGCGTGGAAGGATTGGCCGCCGGGAATACGGAAACCATCGGGTGCGGTTTCAATCTCGACGCCCATGCGCCGCAGATTGGACTCGATAGCGGCAATACGGTCGGTTTCCTTGACGCGTAATTCGGAAGCATCCCGGACCACCAGTCCTCCCGAACTAGCCGCGCCCAGTATCGCCAGCACGGGTATTTCATCAATGAGCGCGGCGGTGAGTGCGCCTTCGATCACGCCGCCTTTGATTTTGGAAGCCCGGATGCGCAGGCTTCCGATCAGTTCACCGCCGCTCTGTTTGACGTCGATGACTTTGATCGCGGCGCCTGCGCCGGTCAGAAAGTCGAGCAGCGAGGAACGCGTGGGATTCAGCCCGACATTGTGGATCACCAGATTGGCTTCAGGCAGTAGCAGCGCGGCCACCAAAAAGAACGCCGCTGAGGAGAGATCGCCCGGGACCACCAGTTCGCGTCCAGTGAGGTGCGCGCCGGCAGCCAGCTTGATCACCCGTTGGTGAACTTCCATCTCGGCGCCAAATTCCTGGAGCGCGATTTCGGTGTGATCGCGCGTGCGCACCGGCTCGCGGACAATCGTGTCGCCAGCCGCGAACAGCCCGGCCAGCAGCACGCAGCTTTTCACTTGCGCACTGGCCATGGGCAAGGCGTAGTCTATGCCGTGCAGAGGCCGCCCATGGATCGTCAGCGGAGGAAAACTGCCGCTGCGCCCGCTGAGTTGCCGGCCTTCGATGTGCGCGCCCATTTCCGTCAATGGCCGGATCACGCGATCCATGGGGCGCCGCGAGAGCGACTCATCGCCGCCGATGCGGGTGGTGAAGCCTTGCGCCGCCAGGATGCCCGAGAGCATGCGGATAGTGGACCCAGAATTGCCGGCATCGAGCTGTTCGGCGGGCTCGCGCAAGCGGCCGCCATGGAGAATGATCTTGCCGTCGACGCGTTCGATGCGGGCGCCTAGCGCGGCCATGCAGGCGAGCGTCGACTGGCAGTCGGCACCAGTCGAATAATTGTGGATGGTGGTGGTGCCTTCCGCGATGCCTCCCAACATTCCGTAGCGGTGCGAAATGGACTTGTCGCCAGGCAGCGTAATAGCACCAGCAATGGCTTTGGCGGGCGCAACAGTTTCGTTCATGAATCTTTCAGTGTAACGGGTGCGGCGGGCTTCCCGGCTTCCTAGCGGAACATGTCGGTTACAAAACTCGCGCGGTTGCTGCTCTGCCGCTCTTCGGCGGCGGCCGGGTGGGAGTCGTTTTCCTCCCCACGCCCTCCGCGCTGGCGAAACGCGGTGATTGCCATGCGGACGCCTTCGTAACTACGCCAGTACAGGTTGTCGCGCATTATATCGCTGCGAAAACTCAAAATTTCGCGGCGCGCGAAGCGCTGCCATTTACTTCCATGACGCCGCAGCGTGGCAACGGTTGGCAAGCCTTCGATCGGCGCTGGACAAGCGTTCAGCTGCAGAATGGCGATCCGGGTGTCCGTCCGCATGGGATCTCCGGTCGCGTTCCGCGTGACCATCGGAACATCCAGCCGCTCCATATCGTCCACCATATCGATGCAAGAAGTGAAAACCAGATCGTTCACCACTTTGTCGCGCTCCTGATCCACGTCCTCGGCGATCTTGTGGGTCATTGCCTTTCCGGGCCGCAAAAACGCGAAGTCCACGTCATGGGTGGCGGCGCCGACCCAGACCTCTCGCCCATGCCAGGTGGTGGGTTGTTTCCATATCCGGATATGATGACGTTTCGAAACGTCGTTGAAGCTCTTTTCCCACGACATTTCCGCCTTGGAGTCCTGAACCAGCAGGTCGGACATGGGAGCCGTACGGTCCCCGTGCCCGTCGGCGACGGCTCGGATTCTCTGGATATTCGTCCGCAGCGTTGCTTGCTTCGGCTCGATCCATCCGGCGGCCTCAAACGCGGTTGATACGTCATCGCGCGAACCGATGAACATGAGATTGATGAGATCCGATGGGCGGTTGGAGAAAGTAGCGTGGGTCCTGGCGGGCATTTCCGCCAGTACTGCGGTCATTTGTATGCGTTCGTCCGTCGTCAAATGCCGCGGATTAGCCCCGGTCGTGGCGGTAGGGAGCGCGGTCACGGGTTCTGTCAGCGCCAGTGTGAGTTCGACACCAGCCGGGTAGTAAAGTTCCGGTTCCGGTACTTGGAGGAGCAGAGCTTTGATAGCCCAGACCGCGAGACGAGCATGCAACTCCCATGTGATGGCAGTTCGAATGTAGCCGCCGAACCGGTACGATAAGCTGCTGGTGGGACGCGTACCGCGAATGCTGCCTTCCGCCGTCAGGCGCTCGCGCGCGTTGTCGACTTCCTGAATCCGCGCGTAGAGCGGCAGATTTTCTCCATTGGGCGCGGTGATGCTGGTGAATTCCAAGTCGAGCGCGGCCAGTTCGTGGATGAATCCCAATCCCACACGCTGCACCGATTTGAGCCGTCCCGATATCAAGCTTCCCGCCGGCAGGATGGTTTCTCCGCCGGAAACCACCGGCGCGATTAGAACCGCGTTGACCGGGTCCCCGGCATGACTGGCATAGGACCCCACTGGTGTGGTGAGCCGAATATGTAATTGGGCGCCCGGCGGTACCTGCCGGCTGGTCAGCAAATTGAGGGCTAACAGCGCATAGGCGAAACTCATTGCGGTCTGTATCATCATAGGCGATTTCCGGCCGCAACGGGTTACCATTCTGGACGGTCGTCCACTTTAGTACTCTCGTGCGGCCCTAATGCTGTTCTACAGTTTTACCGATACATTATTGAGGCTGTTTTGAGCATGGCGTTGACCAAACGCTCGGTCACAGAAGTGGTGGCAATGTTTCCGGAGACGCGTCTTCCCAACTGGGGGAATGCGCTGGAGGAAGCAGCGCAAGTGCCGACGATCCTGATCGTCGATGATCTGGATTTAAACCGGCACTTGTTGAAAGCCATCCTGAAGACCGAATCCTATCGCATTCTAGAAGCCAAGCGGCCCTCGGTCGCCCTGAAATTGCTGGAGATCGAGAAGGTCGACCTGATTGTGATGGACATGGTGATGCCGGGCATGAGCGGCCCCGATTTCTGCCGCGCCCTCAAGGCCGACCGGCTGACGCAGCTCATCCCCATCCTGGTCCTTACCGGATTGCAGGGTGCCGACAGTGAGATCGCCGGCATCGAATCCGGCGCCGACGAATTTCTGGTCAAGCCGCTGCAGCCCGCCGTGGTCCGCACACGCGTTCGCGGAATGCTGCGCAGCAAGGCTTTGATCGATTCGCTCGATGAAGCCGAAACCATCTTGTTCGCGCTGGCGAAATCCGTCGAATCGCGCGATAACTATACCGGAATGCATTGCGAGCGGCTGGCCGCCTATAGCGTGCGCCTGGGCCAAGCCGTAGGACTCCCGAAAGCCGATCAACTGGCGCTCTACCGCGGCGGCTATCTGCACGATATCGGCAAGGTGGGGATCCCGGACTCGATCCTGTTCAAGAACGGCCTGCTCAGCGCCGAGGAGTGGCAGATCATGCGCCTGCACACCCTCCGCGGTGAGGAAATCTGCCGCCCCATGAAGACGCTGGCCCCGGTGCTGCCTATCATCCGCAGCCATCACGAGCGATGGGACGGCTCAGGCTATCCCGACGGACTTAGCGGCGAGGCGATTCCTCTGCTGGCGCGCATTCTGCAGGTGGCCGATATTTATGACGCCCTCACTACGGCGCGCTCCTATAAGCCGGCCTTCTCGCACGCTCACGCGCTCGAGATCATGCTCGAGGAAGCCGAACGCGGCTGGCGCGACCCGGAACTGATCCCGCTGTTCGCCGAAGTGGAAAAGCACAGTAAAATTGCAGATCAGACCCCCTGGCCCGCCGACGCCGTGATGCAGGAATCCCTGCAGAACATGCGTCGCGAACTCAGCAAGTAAGTACGGTGCGGCCGGCCCATCCGGGAAACGTTAAGCTACCTTAATTCTCGGCGGCGCGGTATAATTCCTGTGTTACATGTTGGATTTGATTAAGAAGCTCCAGGAAGAGATCGCGGTGCTCGAAAACGAGTTCCGCATCGAGCTTCCGCGGGAGATTCTCAAAGCGCGGGCCCACGGAGATCTCAGTGAAAACGCTGAGTATCACGCTGCTAAGGAGCGGCAGGCGTTCGTCAACGCGCGCCTGGGCCAGTTACACGCCCGCCTGCGCGACATTTCCATGATCGACATGTCCAAGATCCCGCACGACCGCGTGGGCCTGGGCTCAACAGTAGTCGTCCTGGATGTCGATAAAGACGAAAAGGTACGCTATAAGCTGGTAACCAGCGAGGACGTTGATGTCGCCAAGGGTCTGATCTCTACCGTTTCGCCGATCGGACGCGGGTTGCTCGGCAAGCAGGTGGGCGATTCCGTAAAAATCACCATTCCGGGTGGCGTGCGCGAGATGGAAATTATCGAGCTCACGACCATTCATCAGATAGCTGAGGGTCAACCAGCAGCCGAGGGATAAATGACGATTACCCACGCCATCGGTTACGGCAGTAACAAAGTCATCCGGCTGATTGTGCGCGGGCTGGCTCTTTCCCGAATTCATCCCAACGTGCTTACCTTTCTGGGGCTGGTGATCAATATGATCGCGGCCTACATGCTGGCCGTGGGGCAGTTTCGCTGGGGCGCGGTGGTGGTCATCTGCGCGGGATTGTTCGACATGGTGGACGGGCGGGTGGCGCGCGAAACCAATCGCGTGACGCGGTTTGGCGGTTTTTTCGATTCGGTGCTCGATCGCTACTCCGATTGTGCGCTGCTGGTAGGGTTGCTGGTATGGTACGGATCGATCAATCGGCCGTTTTACGTGGTGCTCACGGCGGTAGCGATGGCTGCATCCGTCATGATCAGCTACACTCGCGCGCGTGCGGAGAATTCCATTCCCACCTGCAAGGTGGGCTTCATGGAGCGTCCCGAACGCGTGGTGCTGGTCATTATTGGCGCGCTGTTCGACAGCATGGCTCCGGTGTTGTGGGTAATCGCAGTGCTGGGGAACCTCACGGTAGTGCACCGCATGATTTTCACCTGGCAGGAAGCCAAGCGTTTAGAAGAAGCCCAGCTCAAAGTTCCGGCGGCGCGCGCGGCCAGCAAGGCCTGAAGTTTAAGGCAGCGCCAGCTCTTCTCCATTGATCGCGCGAAATCCCGCCAGGCGCACCCGATCGCTATCGCGGAACGATACCAGCGGCATCAGTCCAAGATCGATCAGCGCCAGCACCTGCGTTTCGGTCATCCATACTTCGGCACACGGCGTCATGTGCCACTCGCCTTCTTGCTGATAGGTGTGGAGCGGCAGGCCCTCGATGTTCAGCGCGCCCCCCGCGGTGAGCAGCCTAAGAAACGCCAGCGCCGGATTGCCCCATAAGTACTGCGAGTGAACCGGCGTGCCGGGCATTTCTTCAAAGGGGAACGATTCAATGGCGCTGGTACGCGCCCCATAGGGCAAGCGCAGCAGGAATCGCGGAAGAACCAGTCCCAGGTAAGACGCCTCCGGGAGGGAACGTAATTCCTCCCAGTGATCGCCCATGCCGGCGGAGCCTTCGGCGATGAAAGGTGCTCCGATGTGCGCCGCCAGGAGCGCCATGCGCCCCAGGAATTCGATATCGGCGCCGTCGGGGCCGAATGCGTAGAGCCCGATTACGGCGCGCCACTTGCGTGCATTGAGCAGCGCATACATGCGCGTTTCACCCAGGCTTTTGGCTTCGAGCAGATCGCGCGCGGCTTGGTCTTTCGTGAAGTGTGCGATGCGGATGCGCGCTTCCTCGCCGGCATCGCCGCGAATGACGAAATCGAGGCCCCGCCAAGCGGCTTCGACGGCTTGGAAGCGCGGATGATGCAGCAGTCCGCGCATGCGTTCGCCGAGCGCGGCTTCGCGCTGCGGATCCGAAGCTTCCGCGGGAGCGGCGTGGGCGCGCGCGAGTTCGCGGACGTAGTGCTCAAAGGGATCGCCGCCCTCGGCGATTTGCTCTAGCAGGCTGGAGGATCGCAGCAGTTCGCCGAGATTCGCTTGGGGGCTAGACGGTTCCGGCGTTTTGTTGTTCCCGGCCGGCGCCGGATCGAACTCGCGAAATAAACTCAGGTTGCGATACAGGCGGTCGGGATGAAAATCTTCCAGTTCGCCGAAGGAAGCGCCGGCCAGGTTGACTTGCAGTTTTTGCATGACGCCGTCGAAGTTATCGCGGTCGATGGCCAAGGGTTCCATCGCCCTGCCTCCGAAATCGCCCAGGATCAGATAGTGGGCGGGCTCGTCTTCGGCAATCACGACGGATTTCCGCTTAGGCTCGACGCCGATTTCAATCATGCGCTGATTATAAGATTTCCAGAGCGGTCATTTCGATACCCCCAGCCCGGCGGCACTAACGTAGTAGATCCGTAATCGAGAATCAATGCGGGGCCGGCGGAGCGTCGCGAGGCCACCTGCACACGGGGAAGTGCCGGCAGGATTCGCCAGTCGCCGTTCACCCATACGCGGCGGTTCTCCGCGCGCCCTTTGTGGAAGCGCTCCCGCGTGAGTTTGGGCTTCGCCCGGCCCTGGCGGGCCCGCACGCGGATGGTCACCACTTCGATTTCGCGATCCGCTGTGGCGTAGCCGTAAATGCGCGCATGTTCGCGATGGAACCCGCGGGATGCCTCCGCGAGGCGTCCGGCTGGATCCCAGGGGACATTCAACTCATAGCTCTGGCCCCGATAGCGCAGGTCGGCGCTACGCTCGATCTCAGCTGTGGGTGATTCCCGGCACGCTCGGCGCTCGAGCGCCATGAATTGTGGTTCGAGGTCGCTGCGGCCCAGCACCCCCGCCGCGTAGTCGCGCACGGCGTCCGCCATCAGCATCCCCAGCGCGGAGAGCGCCCCTGCATATTCCGGCACGATCACCGTCCCCATGCCCAGCTCCCGAGCAATTTCGCAGGCATGCAAGCCGCCCGAACCCCCAAACGCCACTAGCGCAAAGTCGCGAGGATCGTAGCCGCGTTCCACCGAAACCACGCGAATGGCCCGCTCCATATTGGCGTTGGCCACCCGCAGAATTCCAGCCGCCGCGGCGATGCGATCCAGTTTCATTGCGCGGGCGATTCGATCCACAGCCGCACCCGCGCGTTCGACATCGATCGACATCGCGCCGCCCAGCAACTGCGCCGCGCTGATGCGTCCCAACACCACGTGCGCGTCGGTGACCGTGGCGTCGGTTCCCACTCCGTAGCAGGCCGGTCCCGGATCGGCGCCGGCGCTCTCCGGACCCACGCGCAGCAAGCCGCCCGCATCCACGCGCGCGAGCGACCCCCCGCCTGCTCCGACAGTATGGATATCCAGCATCGGCACGCGGATCGGATACCCGGCGATCATCGATTCCGTGGTCTCGCGCGGCGCACCGTCCGCCAGACTGACGTCGGTCGAAGTGCCGCCCATATCGAAGCCCAAGACCCGCTTATATCCGCTAAGGCGCGCCGTTTCAAGCGCCCCCACCACGCCGCCCGCCGGACCCGAGAGCACCGTCCGCACTGCGTGCTTCGCCGCCTGTCGCGCCGAGAGAAAGCCGCCGTTCGATTGCATGATGGCGATGCGGTAGCGGCGGGCTCGCGATAGCTCGGTCAGGTACGCTTGCATCAATGGCCCCACGCAGGCGTTGATGAACGTAGTCGAGCTGCGCTCATACTCGCGGAATTCCGGGCTGATTTCGTGCGATGTGGACAGATACCAGTCAGCGCGAGTCAGCGCCGCCGCCACCGCTTGTTCGTTCGCCGGATTCCGATACGAGTGCAGAAAACAAATCGCCACCGCCTTCACCCGTGCCCGCCCTAGCTTCGCGGCCAGCCGCTTCAACTCGGACGCGGACGGGCGCAGTGCGATGGCGCCGTCATGGTGCACTCTCTCCCGCACGCCGAAACAGAGATCCCTATCCGCCAGCAAATGCCGCGGAGCCGGTGTCAGGTTATACAGCTCGGCGCGGTTTTGACGGCCGATCTCGAGCAGATCTTCGAATCCTGCGGTGGTCACGAATGCCGTGCGCGCGCCTTTTCGTTCGAGTAAGGCGTTAGTCGCGACGGTGGAACCGTGAACCACATCGGCGGCATCCAGGCCCGCCGCCCGCTTCAGCCCCGCGAGGATTACACGGGCCGGGTCGCGCGGGTGCGAGCGCAGCTTGAAGGTTTCCATGCGGCCGTCGTCGCGAAGCACCACGAAATCCGTGAAAGTCCCTCCGGCGTCCACCCCGATGCGCATTGAGTTCTTATTCTAACCGTCCCCCAGTTGGACCCGCTGGAGTGCGGCATCATAGAAGGAGAGTGATCCACCTGCGAGGCGTTTCCAAACAATTTGAGGGTAAGCGCAAGGTAACTGCGCTCGAGCGCCTCGATCTCGATATCGCACGCGGCGAAATGGTATCGATTGTCGGCCCGTCGGGTTCCGGAAAATCGACGCTGTTAAATCTGATCGGCGGTCTCGACCGGCCTAGCGGGGGCGAGATCGAAATTGATGGCGAAACTCTATCGGCGCTCAGCGATGACGGCCTGACCCGCGTGCGTCGCGACAAAATCGGTTTCATTTTCCAGTTCTTCAATCTGCTGCCCACACTTTCGTGTCTCGAAAACGTGTCGCTGCCGCTGCATCTGCGCGGCTGGCCGCGTAAAAAGATCGACGAGCGCGCCCGCGAACTGCTGCAACTCGTGCAACTGACCGCCCGCCTGGATCACTTGCCCGACGAACTCTCCGGCGGCGAACGCCAGCGCGTAGCCATCGCCCGTGCGCTGAGTATTTTTCCGCCGATCCTGCTGGCCGATGAGCCTACCGGCAACCTCGATACCCACACCGGCGCGGAAATCCTGAAACTGATACACGACCTGCACGATCGCCTGGGCGCCACGGTTCTGATCGTGACCCACGACCACGCGGTGGCGGAAAGCTGCCCCCGCACCATCAGTTTGCGCGACGGCCATATTGTTGCCGACGTCCGCCGTCAGCCGGCCGACCAGGAAGTGTCGCGCGCATGAGGCTATTGCGACTCATAAGCTGGCCGTACGCGCGCAAACACCTGTTGCGCTGGTTGTTGACCACTGCGGGAATCATTCTAGGCGTCGGCGTCTTTGTCGGCATGCACACCGCCAATCAGAGCGTCTCGGCCGCTTTCCGCGAAACCATCGACAAAGTCGCCGGCGCTACCCAGCTGCAAGTCACCGCGAGCGACGCCGGTTTCGAGGAAGCAGTCTTGGAGAAAGTCCAAAGTCTTCCGGAGGTGCGCGCCGCCGCGCCGGTCATTGAATCGACCGTCTCCACCGGCACCGGCAATCTCCTGATTCTCGGTGTCGACATGCTGGGTGACCGCAGCCTGCGCACTTACGATCTCGAAGGCACCGACGATGCCATAGACGATCCGCTGGTGTTCCTGGCGCAAGCCGATTCGTTGATCGTCACCCAGACCTTTGCGGAAAAAAATGGCCTAAAGGTCAACAGCCGCATACCCATGCGCACTATGCAAGGCGACCTGGTCTTCACCGTTCGCGGCATCATGAAGCCCGGCGGCCTTGCGAGCGCCTTCGGTGGCGACTTGGCAATCATGGACATCTACGCCGCGCAGAAGTTCTTCGGACGCGGCCGCAAGTTTGACCGCATCGATCTCGCGCTCCGGGACAACGTGACCCTGGCCGAAGGCGCCGCAAAGTTGCGCGCGCTCTTGGGGCCGGGCTACGAAGTGAATCCGCCCAGTTCGCGCGGCGAGCAGTTCGAACAGACCTCGCGCATTTATTCGCTCGCTTCGGACATCACCAGCGTATTCGCGCTGTTCATCGGGATGTTCATCATCTACAATACCTTCGCGATTGCGGTCACGCAGCGCCGCTCGGAGATCGGAATTCTGCGCGCATTAGGCGCCACGCGTTCGCAAATCCGCACGCTGTTCCTGGTCGAAAGCTTGGTCGCCGGAACGGTTGGCTCGGCGCTAGGCCTGTTATTCGGCCTCGGCATGGCGCAAGCGATGGCGGGCTATATCGGCGGGATTCTGACGGACGTTTATGGAGTTGCGCAGCGCGCCGACGGCCTCGACATTAATCCCGTTCTTCTGGGCGGCGCATTGGCGATGGGTATCGTGACCAGCTTGTTTGCCGCCGTGATCCCCGCGCGCGCGGCAGCTGCCGTCGATCCCGTAAAGGCGTTGCAGAAGGGACGCACTCAGGCGCTCGGTGAAGGGGAGAGCCGGGTGCGTCGCTGGGCAGCTTTGGCCTGCGCAGGCGCTTCGGCGATTGCGCTGATCTTCAGCCGCAACACCATGATCTTTTACGCGGGCTTCGTGCTCAGCGGAATCACTGCGGTGCTGCTGGCTCCCAGCCTCACGCTGTGGCTGTCGCGGGTACTGCGGCCGGTGCTCGCGTGGATGCGCCCGGTGGAGGGAACGCTGGCCGCCGACAGTCTGATTCAAGGACCGCGGCGGACGTCCGGTACTGTAGCCGCGCTCATGTTGTCGCTCGCGCTGGTGATTGCGCTCGGGGGCCTGGCGCGTTCCAGCTACGATTCCCTGTCCGACTGGATGCGCATTGCCCTAAACCCCGATTTGTTCGTGACCACCGCACAAAATCTCACGTCCCGAAGCTTCGTTTTCCCGGCATCGCTCGGTGATGGTTTGCGCTCGATTCCGGGCGTGGCGGAGGTGCAGTTGGTGCGCAGCATACGCGTCACGGTCAAGGGCGGGCCCGTGATGCTGGTGGCGCTGGACATCGCCTCCGTCGAGCGCCGCGCGAAACTGCCGCCGGTCGAAGGCGATCAGGTCGATATGTACCGGCGGACGGAACGCGGCGAGGCGCTGCTGGCGTCAGAGAACTTCGTGCGCCTGCATGGCGCCCGGCTGGGTGAAAGTCTGGAGATCCCGGCGCCGGGTGGCACGATGCGGCTCCCCATCGCTGGCATCGTACGCGATTTTTCAGATCAGCAAGGCAGCCTCCTGATCTCGCGCGACGCTTATATTCACGCCTGGCATGACGATGCAGTCAACGTTTTCCGCTTGTATCTCGCGCGCGGCGCGAATTCCGCCGACGTCCGCCAGCGCATCCTGGACGCATTCGGGAAACAGCAGCGGCTCTTCGTGCTTACCAACCAAGACGTGCGGGATTACGTCACGCGCCTAACCGATCAATGGTTCGGCCTCACCTATGTGCAAATCGCGGTAGCGGTGCTGGTGGCCGTGCTGGGCATCGTCAACGCGCTCACCGTTTCGATCACGGACCGCAGGCGCGAACTCGGCGTGCTCCAGGCCGTGGGAGGATTGCGCCAGCAGATCCGCCACACGGTGTGGATGGAAGCGGCCGCCATCGGGTTCATCGGACTCGCGCTGGGATTGCTGCTCGGCGCCGTGGAACTGTACTACGCAATTGAGATTTCACGGCGCGACTTGGTGGGTATCGATATCGGCTACTCCTACCCCTTCGCCACCGCGCTGGCATTGGCTGCGGTGATCCTGGGAGCCGCGTTTCTCGCCGCGCTCGGGCCGGCGGAAAGTGCGGTCCGCGGCTCACTGGTGGAGGCGTTGGAATATGAGTAGAATCCTCGCGGCTTGGACGATCGCGGTGTGTTTCGCGCCATTTTTCGCGGCGGCGCAAAACCCGCGCCAAATCATGGAAGAAGCGCAGCGCCGTCAGCAGTCGCAATCGCAACACTACGAAGGCACGCTGGAGGTGATCGGCCACGGCGACCGCATCGCCACCAAGCGCTGGATTTTCGACCGTCTCGGCGCGTTCGGCAATAGCAAGGGCATGTTGCGCTTCACCGTGCCCGCGGAGGTCAAGGGCGTCGGTCTGCTGATCGTCAATCATCCCGATCGCGCCAGCGATCAGTGGCTGTGGCGTCCCAACATCGGACGCGAACAGCGCATTGCCCTCCAGGACCGCTCCACGCGCTTCTTCGGCACCGATTTCAGCTTCGAGGACCTCGAAGAACGGGACGTCGCGCAGTTCGACTATAAGCTCATTGGGGACGAAAAAGACACCTGGAAGCTCGAATCCAAACCGCGCAAGTCGTCGCAATACACTTACGGCTACCTGTGGGTGAAGAAAGACAATTACACCATCGTCAAGGTGGAATCCTACAACAAAAAGGGGTTGGTTCGCGTCATCGATTATCGCGATTTCGAGCTGACCAAGAACATCTGGACCGCTCGCACCATTGAGGTCGAGGACGTAACCCGCAACAGCCGGACTACGCTCAAGTACGACAAGTTGGAATACAATTTGCCCATGAAGGACGGCGACTTCACTCTGGACGCATTACGGCGGGGACCATGACCGGCCTGCTTCTGCTCACGCTGTTCTCGCAAACCATCGCCCAGAATTTTGAACAACGCGGCTACATAGAAAACCAGGCTTTATTCTACCCTCAGGTCGCTCCGAATGACGGCGCCCATGCCGTCGATCAGGCCGCGATCCGCTGGGAGGCGTCCTATAAACTCGCTCCCTGGTTGAAGCTGAGCGGCTCGCTTGACGCCCGCGCCGATACTCACCAACAAGTGGATCGTGAAACCCGCGTTGATCTCGACGGCCGTCGCATCCAGCGCCCTGCTCTTTCACTCCGGGAGTTCAGCGCGACCCTTCACAAAGGCAAAGTGACCGCCCAAATCGGCCGCCAGGTCATCCGCTGGGGCAAGACCGATATTCTCACCCCCACTGACCGTTTCGCGCCTAAGGACTATTTAAGCAGCGTTGTCGATAGCGATTTTCTGGCCGTGCCCGCGGCACGCGTCACGATAGCTGGAGCCAGCGATTCGCTCGATCTCGTCTGGCAACCTTGGTTCACGCCTAGCCGCACCCCGCTGCTCAATCAGCGCTGGACCGCGCTTCCGCAGGAGTTGAATGGCGTAACCATAGTGGATGCCGGCGCGCGTTATCCCGGACGCAGTGAGTTTGGTGCGCGCTGGAATCACGTGGCTACGGGATACGAATACTCACTCTCGTATTTCGATGGATTCAATAATCTCCCGTTGTTCGACGCGAGCTTCGATCCCGCAACTGCAACGGCGCACGCGCAGCGCTTCTATCCCAGCATGCGAATGTATGGCGCCGATACCGCAATTCCGTTGCCCTGGGTGACTCTGAAGGGCGAGGCCGGATATTTCACCAGCAGCACGCCCGGCGCCCAGGATTACGTCCTCTACGTGATTCAGCTGGAGCGGCAGGTGAAAGAATGGTCCCTGGTCGGCGGCTACGCGGGTGAGGCGGTCAGGGGAGGTGCGGCCAGTCCGCTAAGTTTCACGCCCGACCGCGGCTTCGCGAAATCCTTCGTCGGACAGGCCACTCTCACCATCGATGTGAACCGCAGCCTGAACCTGGAAGCGGCTGTGCGCGCGGCCGGATCTTTCGTGCGCCTGGAGTATTCGCAGGCCTTGGGCGAACACTGGCGCGTCACGCCCGGCATCGCCTGGATCCGCGGCGACATGACGGATTTCCTCGGCCAGTACCACCGCAATTCCTATGCCTCGCTCGCCGTCCGCTATAGTTTTTAGATAGGTGAGAGTTCTCTTCGCTCTACTCTTCGCAGCCGCCGCATACGCTCAGGACTTCAGTCATCTGGAAGTTCAACGGGTGGTGAAGGGTCTGCATTTTGCCGAAGGCCCGGTGTGGTCATATGAAGGCTTCCTGTTGTTTAGTGACACCGTCGTCGACAAACTCATTAAACTCACTCCCGGCTCGGGCGAGGCCGTTTTCGCCGAACGCGCCGGAGGCGCCATCGGGAATGCGTATGACACCGAAGGCCGCCTCTACACTTGCGAATTTCGCCAGCGCCGTGTGACCCGCACTTTGAAGAATGGAAAGGTCGAGATTCTGGCCGAGCGTTTTGAAGGCAAGCGCTTCAACGCGCCCAACGATATCGTGGTGCGCCGCGATGGCCACGTCTATTTCACCGATCCCGCGTTCGGCGCGCAGCAGGACACCCGCGAATTGGATTTCTACGGCGTCTACCACGTCACGCCGAAAGGCGAAGTCGAGCTAGCTGCCAAATGGCAGACGCGCCCCAACGGTATCGCGCTTTCTCCGAATGGCCGTACGCTGTACGTCTCCGACTCCGATGCCCGCAACGTCCGCGCTTACGACCTAGACGGCAAAGGCATCGCGTCGAAGGAGCGCATCGTCGTGGATAAAATTTCCGGTGTGCCGGATGGTCTGCGCACCGACGAAAAGGGAAACCTGTACGTAGCGGCGGACAAAGTCTACGTGTATGCGCTTCCTAAAGACGGCCCCGCGACGCTGCTGGGCGAAGTGCCCGTTGGCGAGACGCCATCGAATCTAGCGTTCGGCGATCCCGATATGGAAACGCTCTACATCACTGCGCGCACGGCCGTATATCGCGTGCGGCTGGGAGTGAAGGGCGCACTCCCTTACTGAGCGACACTATATGAGCCGTCAATATCCGGAACATCCGCTGCTGGGCGTCGGCGCGATTGTCTTCAATGGCGATTCCGCGCTGCTGGTGGAGCGCGCGGGAGAACCCCTGAAAGGCTGGTGGTCCATTCCCGGAGGTCTCCTCGAAACCGGCGAAAAACTCGAAGACGCCTTGCGGCGCGAGGTGCTCGAAGAAACCGGCTTGGTGGTAGAAATCGTCTACCGCTTCGATATCTTCGAGCGCATCATGCGCGACGCCGCGGGCCGCGCCGAATACCACTACGTGCTGGTCGATTACGTTTGCAAAGTCGTGAGTGGCGCACCTGTTCCCGGCGATGATGTGAGCCGTGTGGAGTGGGTGCCCTGCGCGCGCCTGCATGACTACAAAGTGACGTCCGGAACCATAGAAGCGGTAGAGCGAGCCTACTCCCATGAACTCAGAACCCGTTCTTGAGTTTGAAATTCTTCTCGCTTTGGTCGGCCGCTATGTGCGCAGCTCGCTCGGGCGAGGCGAACTCGAATGCGTCGCGCCCTCGAGCGATCGTGCGGTCATTGAAACCGCACTCACCGAAGCCGCCGAGGGCATAGAGTACCTGCGCGCTGCGTCGCAGCCGCAAGTGGCCTCGCGGGGCGCGGCGATCCGCATCAATTTTGCCGATATCGCGGATCCTGCGAGCGCCGTGGCCCGGCTCCGCATCGAGGGTGCGACGCTCGAAGCGCAGGAAATCTACGAGCTTACCCGGCTGCTGGACTTGGCCGCCGAAGCCCGCGGAGTTTTGCTATCGGCCGGCCAGCGGTTCCCCCGGCTGGCCGCGTTCGGCGCTGCAATTGCCGACCTGCGCGAGCTTGCGCATGAACTCAGCGGTAAAATTCTTCCCGGCGGCATGTTGGCCGACCATGCTAGCGTCGCCTTGGGCCGTCTGCGCCGTGATATCGAGAAACAGCGCCAGTCCATCCAGCATTCACTCGAACGCTTTCTGCGCGCGCACCAAGCCGACGGTACCCTGCAGGAAGATTTCGTCACCATCCGTAACGACCGCTTCGTGGTTCCCGTCGTCACCGGCCGCGAGCGCCGCGTCGACGGCGTGATTCACGGAGCCAGCGGCAGCGGCCACACCCTGTTTGTGGAACCGCTAGAGACCATCGGGCTCAACAACGAATTGGTGCGCCTTACCGAAGAAGAAGCGCGCGAAGTCCACCGCATCCTGCGCGAGTTCACCGCCCGTCTGCGCCTCCATGCCGCTGAGATTGCCGCCACCACCAAGGCTCTCGCACGCCTGGAACTGATCTTCGCGAAGGCTGAATTCGCCCACGAGTTCCACTGCGTAATTCCGCGCCTCAGCCCGGACGATCGCCGCCGCCTTATCCTGCGCGAGGCCCGTCATCCGCTGCTTGAAGATATCCTGCGCAAGCAGCGAAAGTCTGTGGTGCCGATCGCTTTCGATCTGGATCACGAACAACGCACGCTGCTAATCAGCGGTCCCAACACCGGCGGCAAGACGGTAACGCTCAAGACCGCCGGATTGCTGGCGCTAATGGCCCATGCCGGCTTGCCCGTCCCCGCGAGCGAAGCCGAGTTTCCTTTGTTCGACGACGTGCTCGCCGATATTGGCGATCACCAGTCCATCCAGGAAAGTCTCAGCACCTTCTCGGCCCACATCGTCGCGATCCGTACGATGCTCGATCGCGCCACGCCCAATTCGCTGGTGCTGATCGACGAACTCGGCCGCGCGACCGATCCCGAAGAAGGTGGTGCGCTCGGCGTGGCTGTGCTCGACGCCTTCCGCTCACGGGGAGCCTTTACCCTAGCCTCTACCCACTTGCTGGCGCTGAAGCTTTACGGCGCCTCGACGCCCGGCGTCCGCAACGGCTCGATGGGCTTCGACGATCGAACCCTCGAACCCACGTATGTGTTGCGCCTGGGCGCGCCCGGAAAATCCGCGGGACTCGACATCGCCAGCCGCCTCGGCCTGGACCCGGCTCTGATCCAGGATGCCCGCGCCCGCATGACCACCACCGAACGTGACATCGCGCACTTCCTCAATGAAATGCACCAACGTTTGGATGCACTTGAGACCGGGCAACGCGCCGTCGCCGAGAAGGAACGCGCGCTCGCGGCCCGTGAATTGTCCCTGGAACAAAACTGGGAAAAGAAATACGCCGCGAAGATTCGCGAGCTCGAACAGCGCGCCTCGGATCTCTCCGCACAATTCGAAAAGCAGGCCCAGCAAACCATCGGCGATCTGAGCCAGAAGGCCCGCGTGAAGATCGCCAGGACGCGCCGCGAATTTCAGGAAGCGATGGAATCCGCCATCGATGCCACCGCTGCGAAACCCACGGCCTCGGTTGCGGCGCCCCCGCGTTTGAAACTTGCCGAAGGCGCGCGCGTTCGCCTCCAAAACATTCGTCAGCCCGCCACCGTGCGGCGCATTCTCGCCAACGGTTTGCTTGAGGTCGACGCCGGGTTCCTAAGAATGCAAGTGGCCGCCTCGGATGTGGAGGAGGTGCTTCCGCCCACCGGCGCTCCCGCCGCTCGCCCCCCGGTTTCTTTCCGGCAAGGAGGGAGCTTCGAAGGTTCCTTTCGCGAAATCAACCTCATCGGCCAGCGCGCCGAAGAAGCCTGCCAGCTGGTGGATAAACTCTTGGACAGCGCCGCGCTCGCCGAGGTCGATCGGATTCGCATCATCCACGGCCATGGCATGGGCATCCTAAAGCGCGCCGTCGCGGATCTGCTGGCCCGCCATCCGCATGTGGAGAAATTTTACGTCGCCCCGCCTGAGGAAGGCGGCTCCGGAGCAACGATCGTGGAGTTAAAGACTTGAAGACGATGAACCGCGAATGGGTTCGAAACTACTGCCTGTCATTGCCGCACACCACCGAACACGCACTCTGGAAAATCGATCTGGTGTTCAAAATCGGCGGCAAAATGTATGCCACCCTGGTGCTAGAGCCCCACCCAGTTTGCCTGGCGTTCAAGTGTACGCCCGAAGATTTCGATGAGTTAATCGAGCGCCCTGGCATCATCCCGGCGCCGTATGCCGCGCGCCAGAAATGGGTGGCCCTCGAATCCTTCGAAGCCCTGCAGCACAAAGAGCTCGAACCGCGCCTTCAGCGAGCCTATGCGCTGATTTTTGCGAAGCTGCCGATAAAGACCCAGCGGGAGCTGAGTTAAGCCGCTTTCGCCGGCGCGGCCGCTGCGGCAATTTCCTGCTGGCGCTGCCAGGCGAGCTTGCCCTGATACTCTTCCCACAGCGTGCTGAAGCCGGCCCAGTAGTAGCCGCCTACAAACAGCAATTGGAAAGGCACTGCCAGATAATTGTAAGATTCGATCGCGAAGGCCGTCATCCCCAGAAAGTAGGTGCCGAAAGCAAGCTCCGCGTAGGGCAGCCAGCCGCTGCGGCGGCGATATTGGATGTTCTCCAGCTTCACCTTCTGCGCGCCGCCAATCGCATACTTGGGAGTGCGTGCAAAACTGGTTTGGTACCCGAAAAGCGCCTCCAGCACGGAGCGCGTATTAATGATGGTCAGCGCCACGCCCGCCGCCATCAGCGCCGGCAGAAACAGGAAAGCACGCTTCCAGGTTTTGGGGAAAATCTCCCGATGCGCCACCACATAGAATGCCGAAATCGACCAGAACGATGCGATGATCAGCGGCAGGTCGATGGTCAGCATCTGGAACCATCCCATGTAAAAGCGCACGATCATGACTGGCAGCATCAGCGCGCTCACTACGATCATCAGCGGATAGGAAATGTTTGGCGTCAGGTGGAAGAACGCCTCGATCTTCACCTTGCGCGGTGCGCCGGACCTAAGAATAGTGGGCAACAGCTTGATCGCCACCTGCGTCAAGCCCTTAGCCCAGCGCGATTGCTGCACCTGAAAGCCGTAGGTCTCAACCGGCAGCTCCGATAGACATTCGATCGAAGGCACGTATACGAACTTCCAGCCCTTCAGCTGCGCGCGATAGCTCAGATCGGAATCTTCCGTCAGCGTGTCATGTTGCCAGCCGCCGGCGTCGTCGATCATGGAGCGCCGCAGGATCCCCGCCGTCCCGTTGAAGTTGAAGAATCGGCCGCCGCCGGAGCGCGCCACATGTTCCAGCACGAAATGTCCGTCGAGCAGCATCGCCTGCACTTCCGTCAACAGATTATAGTGCCGATTCAAATATCCCCACCGCGTCTGCACCATGCCGACTTTGGGATCGGCAAAGAAATCCACGGTGCGCCGCAGGAAGTCGACGGGAGGAATGAAATCGGCGTCGAAGATGGCTACGATCTCGCCGGTAGCCGTCTGCAAACCGTTTTGCAGCGCCCCGGCTTTGTAGCCGTGCCGATGGGTCCGATGAATATATTCGATAGGCAGCCCCGCCGCATGGTACTCGGCCACCAGGCTTTTCGTGAATGGATCGGTTTCGTCGGTTGAGTCGTCGAGCACCTGGATCTGCAGCAGCTCGCGCGGATAATCGATCTTGCTGGTTTCCTCGAGCAGCCGTTCCACCACGTACTGCTCGTTATAGAGCGGAAGCTGAATAGTCACCCGCGGCAGCTGCGCGAACTTTTGCGGAGCTTCGCGCGGCATCTGTTTGCGATACTTCACGTATCCGCGAATCATGTGGTAGCGATGGAGACCGTAGCACGAAAGTACGATCAGCACCGCGAAATACGGAACCAGGATGGCGTAGTCGAATGGCTGTAACCGGTAAATATCGGTAAAGGTGTCGTCAAACAGCGCGTTCACTAACTTGCCGGCGCCTGAGAATAGACTGCTGGCCAGCAGGAGTGCAGGGGGGCTCAAAAAGGTCAGCATTTAGGTCCGACTCATCTATTATAGTGATTTTTGATCCAGCAAATCTCTCATCGCTTTC
>Ga0105240_10004845_pt1 | contig 20277 bp, 17 predicted proteins | sample KBSC54metaG_FD_80426 | JGI IMG/M metagenome (GOLD analysis project Ga0105240, IMG submission 80426) | Corn rhizosphere microbial communities from Kellogg Biological Station, Michigan, USA - KBS C5-4 metaG | ecosystem: Host-associated > Plants > Roots > Rhizosphere > Soil | place: Michigan, USA... | reverse complement strand
TGATACCGGTGGACTTCGACTCGATACCAAAACCCGAACGGCTTACAGAAGGTGATTTCACGGTCACGGGCTTCTATTGGAGCCCTGATGGGAAGCATATCGCGTATGACAGGCAGCCCGACCCGCTGATAAACTCTTCCATCCATTCGGATATTGCCTTATTGGACCTGGCTTCCAAAACCTCGACCCCTCTTATTACCAATCCATCCTCGGACGACTTTCTTGCATGGAGTCCCGAAGGAGATAAGTTCATATATGCCAGTAACGTCAACGATACGACATCGAACTACTATACCAACAATCGCCTTTTTATTTATGACATGACGAGCCATTCTTCCCGGGAGATTGCCACGGATTTCGACGAGGACAAATATGTGAGCAGTTGGAATAAGAAGGGTATCTTCTTTACGGCATCGCAAAAAACAAAGGCGGGCCTGTTTCAGCTGGACCCCGTCAACGGCGGCATTCAACAGTTGTCCCTGCCTGTCGACATCGTAAACAACACCAGCTATACAAAGGATGGAAGCGTGATGGCCTATACGGGCCGGACTTTCGACGGGCTTTCAGAGGTCTACATCGACAATGAAAAGCTCACCGGCATGTCGGACCAGCTGAAAGGCTGGAATACACCTGTGAATGAGGTCATTCAATGGAAAAGCAAGGATGGCGCCCTCATCGAAGGCATCCTGTTAAAGCCTCGCAATTTCGATCCGCAGAAAAAGTATCCATTACTGGTGGTCATCCATGGCGGCCCAACGGGCGTCGACAGACCCGATCCGACACCTACCTATGTGTACCCGATCATACAGTGGTGTGAGAAAGGGGCCATCGTCCTCCGCGTGAACTACCGGGGCTCCGCCGGCTATGGTTCGAAGTTCCGCAGTCTCAATGTACGCAACCTGGGTGTGGGGGATATGTGGGATGTGGTCAGCGGAGTGGACTATTTGGCGAAGAAGGGGATTGTAGACACGTCCCGGATGGGATGTATGGGCTGGAGCCAGGGAGGTTATATATCCGCATTTCTGACGACACATACACATATCTTCAAAGCTATATCTGTAGGTGCGGGCATCTCGGACTGGGAGACCTATTATGTCAGCACGGATATCACACCCTTCACCCGCCAATACCTGAAAGCCACTCCGTGGGAAGACAGGGCCATCTATGAAAAGACATCTCCCATGGCGGCGATCAACCAGGCGTCGACCCCAACACAGATACAACATGGAGAGCTGGATACCCGTGTGCCTGTATCCGATGCGCATGAGCTGTACCGCGGTCTCCAGGACAGAAAGATCCCCTCACGGCTGATCATCTACAAGGGTTTTGGTCATGGCATCACCAAGCCAAAAGAAAGGCTGGCGGCTATATGGCATAACTGGCAATGGTTTGGGAAATATATCTGGGGGGAGGAGATCACAATCCCCGTGGAGAAATGACCAGCCCCTGAGCAGGTATCCACTTGTCGTACTCCATGTAGGCAGCCACTTCTTTGGCCACCTCTTCGCCTTTGAGCTTGGATACAAGATGCAGCGCGCCATCGATACCGGCAGAAATACCCGCTGTAGTGATCACCTTGCCATTGTCGACAAATCGTACATCTGACAGCACTTTTGTGTTGGGCAGCGCCTTACGCAGGGATTCGATGCTGGCATGGAAGGTAGTGGCAGTGAGACTATCCAGCAGTCCTGCCCTGCCGATGATAAAAGCGCCTGTACACACGGAAAAGAAATAAGAGGTGGATGACTTACGTCCTTTGATCCAGGTCATGACGCTTGTGTCCATCGAGGGTGGTCCTGCGTTGCCGCCAAAGAAAGCCATGATGTCCGCTGGGGGTGCGTCGTCAATGCTGTAATCCGGCATGAGTTTCAATATCCCCTGTGTGATGATGGGGGCTTTTGTCTTCGAGACGGTGAAAACACGGAATCCGGCATAGGCAAATACTTCCATCGGTCCGGCGAAATCGAGTACTTCCACGCCATCCTGCAGGTAAAAGCAAATAGTCATTTGTTTTTGGTAGTTATTTAGTACAGCTTGTCTTTCTGTGAAGGTCATGTGAAGGAGGGACATGCCGCAGTGAGGGCAGACACCGGGTGCGTTAAAGACCAGCGTATCGCAGCTGCCCCCACAGATACCACAGAACCAGGCAGCGTCTCCCTTGGCGGTGCGTTGGCTTTGTGCATGGACCAGGGTTGAGGTTGCGAGTAGTAAGGTGATGATGAGTATTTTCATGCTTCAAAAATACTCTCACGCTGTCACGACGACTAGGACATTTCTGCGCAGTTTTGGGACAATCGCCTGGCGGGGCTCTCCCGGCGTTGGCCAGTCCTTCCAGGGGTTGGCCGGCCCCTACCCTCTTTTTAGGGCCGAAGGCAGGCTGCCCGTATGTTTCCGGATAATATGCCGCAGCTGGTTGGCGCTCTGCAAACCGCATTGTTCGGTGACGGCGCCTACTTTATGATTGCTGTTCAACAGGTGCACTGCCTTTTCCACCCGCAGCTTTTCCATGTACTCGCCGACAGTGATACCGGTGGATTTTTTGAATTGACGGGTAAGGTTGCGGGGGCTGGTATAGATCAGCGCTGCCAGCTCTTCTACCTTTATTTTTTTTGGAAGATGACGTACGATCCAATCCTGTACGGTATGGATATCGTCGTTGACATGGCTGCGGTATTGCATATAGATGCTGTCCTGTGGCTCGGTGCCGTCACGGCGGATATAGACCACCATCTCCCGTGCTATTTTGTAGGCAAACTCTGGTCCGAACCTTTCCTCCAACAGGGCGAGCGCCATATCCAGTCCTGTCGTTACTCCTGCGCTGGTATAGATATTGCCGCTCTTTACAAACAGCCGGTTGCTCAACACCTTTACACCCGGATAATCTTTCTGCAGCCGCTCTGCATATTTCCAGTGGGTGGTACATTCTTTCCCTTCCAGCAGACCCGCAGCCGCCAGGGTAAAGGCCCCGGTACAAATGGAGCAGATGGTAGCACCGACCTTACCGGCCTGTCGCAGCCAATTGAAGAAGGTGCGGCTCTCCTGAGGAGGCACCCTGCGCAGGTCGTAGCCGGGAATAACGAGGATGTCGGAGGGGAGTACTTTTATACCTGTGTATCGCTTGAGTCCTGTGAATTGCAGCTGTGCAGAGCTGGGCTGCCGGGCGTTGTCGGAGAGGTAGAGGATCTCGAATGGCTTACCATAGTCGCCGCTTTCGTAGAAGGTTTGAACTGCCCCTGCCAGGTCGAGGATATGGGTTTCTTTGTTGATGAAGAAAATGACTCTATCTCGCTGGCTCGACAACATTGCAAAGATTTTTATAATAAGAAGGTATTGTTAGCAAAGGCGAGAAGCTTACGACGCCCCCGGGCCTTCCAATACAGACAACGCTACTGTGACGATCTCTTCCAGCGTCTTACGATCCGGACTTGTCTTTCCCGAAACCTTTAGCCCGCTGTACGTATTGAACAGATGCCTTGCCAGCATTCGGGGCGCAAATACCTTACTGATCTCACCTGCAGCCTGCCCCTCTCTGATCCAATCCGTAAATATCCCTTCCATCCTCTCCATATTGTCAGCCGCAACAGCCGCGATCTCCTTATCCTGGTTGACCATCTCAGTGGTAGTGTTCACCATCATACAGCCCTTCCGCATCCTGTCGGCCAGGATCTCTTCCACCGCATATTGAAAGGCCGCCCTGATCCGCTGAACAACAGGCTTTACCCTGCCGGCCAGCTCATACAGCTGCCGCTGCTGATCATCCAGGTAGTACCGCAAACATCGCATGAACAACGCATGCTTCCCGCCAAAGCTGTTATAGATGCTGGACCTGCTCAGCCCGGTGACCCTGGTAAGCTCATCCATGGAAGTACCATTGTATCCTTTTGTCCAGAATAGTTCCGTCGCCTGGCGCATTACGGCATCCTCATCGAATAAAACTTCCTTTGGCATATTGAACTCCACTTTAATGTACGAAAAAAACTCAAAGGGTCGCCATACCACCATCGGCGATCAGCTCGGCGCCCAGCACAAAACTGGAATCTTCCGATGCAAAGAACACGGCAATCTTTGCTATCTCCTGCGGCGTTCCAAATCGTCCAAGAGGCACCGCTGCGGCCGTCTGCTCCATATGCTCTTTTTCAGGCACGCCTAATTTGCTGTGAAGAGGCGTTGCCACGGGACCGGGACTGATGGCATTTACCCGGATCTTCCTGGGCAGCAGCTCAGCGGAAAGATTTTTGGCAAAGGTCAGCACGGCAGCCTTGCTGGCGGCGTAGATAGAGGCATTCGGCATACCCATGTGCGCATTTATCGAAGTATTCAACACGATGGAACCGCCCTCGCCCATCAACGGCAACAATTGCTGAATGGTGAAGAAAGCGCCTTTTACATTGATGTTGAACTGCTCGTCAAAGAATGCTTCGCTGACCCCTTCGATGGGAGAGAACTTCGCAATACCCGCGTTGATGAACAACACATCAACCTTGGGGAAAATAGCTGATACCTGCTGCCCCAGCTGTAACACATCCTTCAGGTTTGAAGTGTCGGAGACGATGCCCCGCGCCTGTGCACCTAATTCCGCTACTGCCTGATCCAACGATGTCTTGTTCCTGCCGGTGATGATCACGCGGGCGCCTTCTGCGATGAATTCCCTGGCGGTAGCCAGTCCAATGCCGCTGTTCCCACCTGTAATAACTGCTGTTCTATTTAACAACCTGCTCATAAAAAGTATTTTTTAATTTTATTTGGAATATTCATTCCAGAACAAAGATAAGACATATGGAACGATCATTCCAAATATTTTTTCGATCCTCCTAACACGTTCAGAAGCAGTACGGAGAAGCAGGACAGTGCAGGATGGTTGCAGGAAGCCCTAAGCCCATTTCCGCTATTTCGCCCTTAGACGCCAGTTAAATATAGGTGAAAACCCCTATCAAGGGTAGAAAGCATCTTAAAGGCAAAATACCTCCTATTCCACGCCGTTAACCCTTGTGCGCACCCATAGACAACTATTCGTTAGGCCCTGAAACCCAATGCATGCTATTCGAACCTGTCAAAGCTAAAGCCCTTGCCATGTCGTTTGCGATACTCCTGTGTCGCACTGCTGCCGCACAACAGCAGGGACCCGGTCTTCAGTTCGAACATCTGGATATCAATGCAGGACTCTCTCAAAACAATGTCCTTGCCGTCCTCCAGGACAGCCGGGGTTTTATGTGGTTTGGCACCCGGGACGGGCTCAACAAATACGACGGCTATCAGATCACAGTCTATCGCAACGATCCCCGCAATAAAAGCAGTCTCAGCAATAATTTTATTTCCGACATCATCGAAGACCATAAAGGCTATATCTGGGTAGCTACCCGGGGCGGAGGCCTCAACAGATATGACAGGACAAAGGATCAGTTCCAGGTATTCCGGAAGGATGGCGGCAGCAACTCCATACCCAGCGATCTCATCACCCGGCTGGCAGAGGATGCGGCGGGCAATATCTGGATAGGCACGGAAGACCAGGGAGTCATCTACCTCCTGCCTGACAGCAACCGCTGTTATCATTACCATCATTCAGACAATGACCCTGCCAGTCTCAGTGGCGACTATATCCGTGCGGTGTATGTCGACAGCCGTCAAAATCTTTGGGTGGGCACTTATGGCAATGGGCTGGACCTCTTCGATAAAAAGGGGAAGAAATTTACCCGATTCATCCACCGTGAGAAGGACCCATCTTCTATCTGTGACAACAAGCTGATCTGTCTTTTCGAGGACAGCCGTCACTGTCTCTGGATCGGTACGGATGGAGGAGGGCTGGACAGGATGGACAACCCCGGCGCCAGCGGTATTTTTTATCATTTCAAACATATGCCAGGCGATACAAAAGGTCTTTCCGGCAATGTCATCTATGGCATCGGCGAAGGTCCTAAACATTATATTTGGATAGGGCTGGAAAATGCGGGGCTCAATATTTACAACCCATATACCAACACTTTCCAACATCATTTGCATGACGACATCGACCCCACGAGCCTTAGCAACAACTCCATCCATACGGCCTATGAGGACAACGTAGGCAATATGTGGCTGGGCTCCTTTGCCGGCGGCATGAATATCTACAAACGTTATTCCAGCCAGTTCATGCACTATCGTCATACGCTGGATCCCGCCAGCCTGAGCCATAACAACGTGCTCAGCATCACAGAAGCGGCGGATAAAAAATTATGGATCGGCACAGATGGCGGAGGACTCAACAGATTTGACCCCGTCACAGGCCAGTTCCAGCACTTTCTTCACCAGGAAGGGAACCCCAATACAATATGCGGCAATTATGTTCTATGCGCCCTGCAGGATAGAACAGGTCATGTCTGGCTGGGCACCTGGGGGGATGGGGTTACGGTATTCGACCCCAAAAAGGGTATCTATAAACACTTCCGACACAATGCAGCGGATCCCACGAGCCTCATCAACAACAATGCCTATGCGCTCCATGAGGACCATGACGGCAATATATGGATCGGCACCTATGGCGGGGGACTGGAGTTGTATCATCCGGGAACGGGCGGCTTTAGCCATTATTCGTATGATGACAAGGACCCGGTGAATGTCAACAGCAGGAAGATCCATTCCATATTCGAGGACAGGGAAGGAGGCATCTGGCTGGGCACAGATGGAGGGGGATTGAACTATTTTGATAAAAAGACCCATCGATTCACCCGCTACATTCACGTCGCCGGGCAGAATAGTATCAGCGATAACAGAGTGGGTGAGATCTATGAGGATGAAAAAGGCAATCTTTGGATCGGCACGCTGAACGGCCTCAATTATTTCGATCGCGCCACACACCAGGTGCATATCTATACCAAGGAAGACGGTCTTCCCAACAACGTCATCTTCGGTATCCTGCCGGGCAAAAAAGATCAGCTCTGGATCAGCACCAATAAAGGGTTATGTCTCTTCAATACGGTCACCCACAAGGTGAAGAACTATGGAACCTCGGACGGGCTGCAAAGCTACGAGTTCAAGGAACATGCCTATTGCAGGAGCAGCAGCGGGGCGCTGTACTTCGGGGGCGTGAATGGCTTTAATGAATTCTTCCCCGACAGCATCAAAGAACAGACGGCCGATCCGCAGCTGCTGATCACAGGCTTCCAGATCTTCAATAAGGATGTACCCATTGCCAGGGACAGCGCAGACCCTTCTCCTTTGAAGAAATCCATTACCGAGACGAGGGAGATCGTACTCCCCTATGCCAGCTCAGTCATCTCCTTTGAGTTTGCTTCGCTGAACTACAGCACCATGGAGAGAAGACAATATGCCTATATGTTGGAAGGCTTTGACAAGACATGGAACTATGTAGGCAGCAAAAGAACAGCCACCTATACCAACCTGGACCCGGCCAAATATATTTTTAGAGTGAAAGGGCGGGATTATGAAGGCAGATGGTCTCCCCGTATGGCAGTCGTACAGCTGACTATTACTCCGCCCTGGTGGATGACCTGGTGGTTCAGACTGAGCGCAGCCCTGCTGATCATAGGAATAACCGTCACGCTGTACAGGCTGCGGATCAATGGCATCAAAGCGCAGCAGCGAAGGCTGGAAAAACTCGTCGACCAGCGTACTGAACAGCTGGCGCAGGCAATGGAGGACGAACGAAAGGCCAACAGCGCCAAGAGCATTTTCCTGGCTAATATGAGCCATGAGATACGCACTCCCATGAATGGCATGATAGGAATGGCAAGCCTTCTCTCCCAAACAGGGCTCGACGAGGAACAGCGGAGCTATGCAGAGACGATACAGAACTGCGGTGAAACACTACTCACCGTCATCAATGATATCCTGGACTTCTCTAAAATAGAATCCGGGAAAATGGAGCTGGATGAAAAAGAGATAGACCTGCACGACTGTATAAAAGAAGTGCTGGCCATCTTCAGCGTCAAGGCAGCCCAGTCCGGACTAGGGCTGGACTGTGACATCGACGCATCTATTCCTTCTCCCATCCTGGCGGATGGTGGCCGTCTCCGCCAGGTATTGATAAATATTGTAGGCAATGCCATCAAATTCACACACCACGGAGGGGTTCGCGTCCGCGCCTTCCTCACCGGGCCCGCAAGTCCCGACAACGGCAACAAGCTGGAGATAGGCTTCGAAGTGGAGGACACAGGCATCGGCATACCTCATGATAAATTAGACCAACTTTTTAAAGCTTTCTCGCAAGTGGACTCGTCCATAACCCGCAAATACGGCGGCACAGGACTGGGCCTGACCATTTGTGACAAGCTGATCCAGCTGATGGGCGGCAATATAAAAGTAGCAAGCCAGCCCGGTAAAGGCTCTGTATTCAGCTGGACAATACTCTGCCGACCCGGCACACAAAAAAGAAAGATCCCTATGGCAACCACACCCCTACCCATGCAGCTGGCGGAAAAGTACCCGCTGCAAATTTTAGTAGCAGAAGACAACCCGATCAATCAACAGCTGGCCATGGTCATCCTGACAAAGATGGGCTATGAGCCGGAATTTGTGGAAAATGGAAAAGAAGTCCTCACGAAGCTGCAAGAGAAAAAGATAGACCTCATCCTGATGGATATCCAGATGCCGGAAATGGACGGCCTGGAAGCCACGCGTATCATACGCAATGGCGATGGTCCGCAACCGGTGATCATTGCCATGACGGCCAATGCTATGTCGGGGGACAGGGATGAATGCCTGGCCGAGGGTATGAACGACTACCTCTCCAAGCCTGTCAACCTGGACCAGCTTGTCATCATGCTGAAGAAATGGGGAAGCACGATCAACGCTCAGACACAACCTCATAGTGCCTGACGCGCTCTTCCCAGCTCAGCATCATGCCCTTTACGACCTTGGGCACCACGGCCCTTCCGGGATCGTCACCCGCAAATTTCCGGATGGCATCCATGGACTCCCATATGGTGATGATCAGGAACTCTACCCCGTCGGCTGTGCTGCGGCGGAGAATAGAGGCTTTTACAAAGCCTGAAATGGCGGAGATCAATGGAAATGTCTCCGTCTCCAGGTGATGGATATAGTTATTGGCCTCGCCCCTCTTAGCCACTCCCCTCCAATGTCGGTGTATCATATTAGCTCGAATTTTACTTCATACAATGATTTTCCGAACGCCTGGGAGGCTTTCTCCTCTGTGCGCACAAACCCATGGCGCTGGTACAAAGACGCGGCCGTAGCCAGCTCATGTGTCGTCCAAAGATAGCTGCCGCGATAGCCTGCACTTCTGAAATACTCCATATACAATTCCATAAGCTTCTTGCCCAACCCGATGCCCCTGTATCCGGGCTCAAGGATAAAATAACGCAGCTGCGCGACATTTTCGTCCCGGTGCATCAACAGCAGAAAACCTACGATCTTATCCCGGTGTTCACAGATCCATACCCTGTCCTTCTCAGGATCGTACTGCTGATAAAATTCATACATCCCCTGCGCGACATATGCTTCAAAGGCAATGCCGTAATTATACTCCTCCTTGTACAATCTGCCATGCAAATGGATGACATACCCAATGTCACCCGGCTTCAGCTCCGTACGTATAACGATATCATCGAGGCAAATGGTTGTTCCCATATTCAGTCATTATTTTCTTTATCTCATTCATATGATGCACCAGCCTGTCACCTTCCTCCTCGGGCACCTGTCGAAGTATCTCCTTTACCTGTCTGTCGGAAGCCTTGTTCAATCCTTCAAACGCCTCCTTTCCCTTTACCGTCAGAAAAATATGCTGCGCTCTGCCATCTTCAGCAGAACGCCGCCGCGTGATAAACCCCTTACGGGCAAACTGGTCCAGCATCCTGCTGAGGTATCCTTTATCCAATCCCAGCAGGGTGGTGATCTCCCCCGCCTGCACACCATCCCGGTGATACAGCTCATACATTATCCTCGCCTCGGGCAGGCTAAAGGCGCTGTTAAGAATATACCGGTCCAGCAGCCCGATCACCTCGGTGTAAAACCTGCTGAACGCACGGACTTCATCCACTACTCTTTGTTTCATGAAGCTAAGATACGCAAACTAGTTGACTATGTCAACTAATATTTTCTTTAGCGTCCGCACGGCCTGGCGGATCTTGCCCTCGGGGAAAGAAGAATATCCCAGCAGGATGCCGGGACGGTGATAGGCGCCGATGGTATATTCACGCAGGCTCAGCAATATCAATCCCTTATCGGCTGCGGTCTGTAACAGCCTGTCCTCATCCACAGGTATTTTAAAATAAACAGCCAGGTGCATACCGGCGGCAGGATCGGTAAAGGACAGGTATTCGGAGAGATGTGCCTCCAATTCCTCCAGCAGACATTGGAGCCGGCTATTATAGATGGATCGCATCTTACGCAGATGCCGGTGGAAATATCCTTCTTTTATAAAGTCGGTGAGTATCAGCTGATCGACAAGAGCTGACTGCCGGTCGTTCAGCGCCTTTAATGATCTAAAGGACTGAAACGATACAGCATCGGGGAGCACCATATAGGCGACCCGCAACGCGGGAAAGAGGACCTTGCTGAACGTACCGATATAAATGACATTCCCATGGGTGTCCAGCCCCTGTAGGGAAGGAATGGGCTTACCGCGATAGCGCAGCTCACTGTCATAATCATCCTCGATGATCCATAGCCGGTGTTCACGCGCCCATGCCAGCAACTTTAACCGCTGGGCCAGCGGCAGGGTACCGCCCGCAGGATACTGATGAGATGGTGTCAAATAGGCAAGCCGCGCGTTTGGATAATGCTGACAGGCATAGTCGATGTCGGTGCCTTCACCGGTCACGGGTATAGGACAGGCCACGCCTCCATGCAGCAAAAAGGCAGATCGCGCATTTACATACCCGGGATCGTCTATCCAAAACTTATCGCCAGGCTGCAGCAGCAGCTGCGCCGCCAGAAAAAGAGCCTGCTGTGTCCCGTTGACGATGAGAATGCGGCTTGCATCACACTGCACACCCCTGTTAACACGGAGATGATCGGCTATAGCTTCCCGTAAGGGGAGATGCCCCGCGGCGTCCTCGTATCCAAGATGCTGATAATCCAGATAACGATAAACCTTCCCCGCCAGCTTGCTCCACACGGCAAAGGGAAAGGCGTCAAAGGCGGGTTGTGAAGTTTGGAAAGGGGCGGTCTCTTCCTTTTCTATATTTCGTTGTAAAACCACCTCTTCCAATCGGCGCACAAACTCCCCCTCGACCGGCCGGCCCGATATGGGCCGGCGACCAGCCCGCGGAGCGGGCGGAGGTCCATCAATGGCTTCCACAAAACTCCCGGCCCCGGCCTTACTCCGTATATACCCCTCCATCAACAGCTGCTCAAACGCAATCACCACGACGTTCCTCGACACCCCCAGCTCCTCAGCGATCAGCCGGGTAGCAGGCAGCCTGTCATTTGGCTGCAAACGCCCATTCAATATAGCTTCCCGCATCCCCTCGTATAGCTGCTCATACACAGGACGCACACCCCTCCTGTCAATGCGTATAAAAGGTAATGATATTTGTCTGGAGCTTCTACCCATAATTGGTACCATAAGATTTATACTAATTGGACCAAAATGTAGTGCCAAGTTAAGAATACATTTGCAGTATGACAACACTAAACAGCTCCAGCACGTACTTTAACGTCCGTGGACGGGTCACCCAATACCAGCCGCAGGGTAGCGAGTCCACCCTCGCCTACTTCATGCACAAGCTATGCTACGAGACAGAAGCTTCGGACGTATTCACCGACATGCAAAACGGAGTCGATGACTTCCTCGTCATCGATGCCCGCAGCCCCGAAAGCTTTGCCAGAGAACACGTCCCAGGCGCTATTAATATCCCCCACCGGCTGATGAACCTGGAGACGACGGCCTTCCTCCCAAAAGATAAAATGATGGTGGTCTACTGTGATGGCATAGGATGCAACGCCTCCACCAAAGGCAGCATGAAACTGGCCAGTCTCGGCTTTGCCGTAAAAGAAATGCTCGGCGGTCTGGAATGGTGGAAGTACGACGGCTACGAAACGGAAAAAGGTCCTATATCATCAAATCCTCTTGTCTGTGGCTGCGAATAAACATATAGCCTTTGCTACCTGCAGCGCTTTCCCCGCGCTGTCAGGGGACGATGTGCTGCTGGCGACAGCCTTGACGGCCGCGGGCTACACGGTAGAGGCAGCTCCATGGGATGACGAAAACATCGACTGGACAAGGTACAGGGCGGTGGTCATCCGCAGCACCTGGAACTACCATCTCCATCCATCGGCATTCCGGACCTGGCTACATTGGCTCAAAAAACAGGACCTTCGGGTATTCAATCCCGTTGACATACTGGAATGGAATATGGACAAAGGCTACCTGGAACACCTGCAACAGCGGGACGTCCCCCTGCCACCGACCCAATTCCTGGACAAGGACAGCCGGCCGGACCTGGATAGCATCTTCCAAATCGCAGGCTGGCGACGCGCGGTGATCAAACCCTGTATCTCCGCCACAGCCTATAACACATGGGTCACGGGGCCGGATACGGCAATAGCCGACAACCCACGGCTCCACGAGCTGCTGAGGACGGACAGGTACATGATCCAGGAATTCATGGAAGAAGTAGAGAAGGATGGGGAATACTCCCTGCTCTTCTTTGGTCAGCAATACAGCCACGCGGTGAAAAAGACAGCTAAGGCAGGGGATTTCAGAGTACAGGAAAGATACGGTGGTACCAGCCTCCCTACCCGGCCGGAAAGGGACATTATACGACAGGCAACGGCGATCCTCGACAAGGCAGTGCCTCTCTCCGGCCAGTCGGCGGGGGTCGAGTCCAGTCTGCTCTATGCACGCGTAGACGGCGTCATACGACAAGGCATCTTTACCTTGATGGAATTGGAGCTGGTAGAGCCCACGCTGTTCTTTGACCAGCACCCGCTGGCGGTAGAGCAGTTCGTCTATTTCTTCAACAGCTCCTTAACGGCGGCCTCGATCTGCTGATCATGACCGGCAGATAACACATCGGGCTCATTCCGTACGGGAATGTCGGGTTCCAGCTGGTGACCTTCCTCGAAATATCCTTCGGGTGTACGCCATCCTCCCATGGGCATACCAAAGACCAGTCCGGCATCGATCTGATCTTCCCACCATACAAAAGTACCGGTGCCGGGAACAGGCATACCAAGGGTCTTGCCCACATTCTTTAATTTATAGGCGGCAGGGAAAAGATGTGCGTCGGAATAATTGGCCTCACCGATGATGACAATGGAAGACTTTACCCACTTGTCATAGGGTTCGGAGCCTACATACTGTCCATGCGGGATAATATCGAAGTATTTCTTACCATTGAGAAAATCCGACAGCTGCTCGTGAATATTACCTCCACCGTTGAATCGGGTGTCGATGATCAATGCCTCCTTGCCGATGTTACGACCCAACGCTTCTTCAAATACGGTGCGCATGCTTTCATCATCCATGGCCCGTACATGGATATATCCTATCTTACCCTTGGACAGGCTGTCCGTCTCCTTACGGCGGAGCCGCACCCAACGCTGATACAGGAGCTCGTTCTCCTCCCCTTTTGAAATGGGCTTCGTCGTCTCCTCCCAGCGGCTATTCGTAGCGGGATTATAAAGAGATAATAAAGTGAGCTTGCCCACCTTGCGATTCAACAGGCTATAATGATCCATGCTGTCGGTAATGGCTTCTCCATCTATTTTTTCCACGATGACACCGGGGACGATCTTAGAGGAGGATTTATCGAGCGGACCGCCGTCAACCACTTCCGATATCTTCAAACCCGAACTCTTGTATGTATAGTCGTAGAATACACCCAGCGAGGCAGTCTGATCGCCACCGGGCTTCCTGTTGCCGTAATAATAGCAGCCCGTATGAGATACGTTGAGCTCACCCAGCATTTCGCTCAACATTTCCGCGAAATCATAGTCGTTATTGATATAGGGAAGGAACTTCTTATAAGCGGTGTAATAAAAATCCCAGTCCACGCCATTCATATTCACCACATAATATTTCTCTTTCATCTGGCGCCAGGCATGATCGAAGATATAGGCCTTCTCATCCGCATCTTTCAGCATCATCTCGCCATTGATGGCTACAGGCTCTGTCTTACCGCTCTCCGCATCTATTTTGGTGATACGGCCTTCGGCCAGCACAAAGATGGACTTACCATCCTCGGATAATTCCATACCGGCATAACGGGCGCCCAGCTTATAGAACAATTTAGTCTCCTTCGTACGCACCTCCGTAATCCACAGATCATAGCCTTTCTCGAACTGGGTAAGGTAATATAATTTCTCGCCGTCCTTGGACAGAAGCCAGTCAGAAGCATCAGAAGTATGCGTGGTGAGCTTGAGCTTCCTTTCCGTGAGGTTGTCCCAGTCTATCTTTATCTCTTTGGGAGAATCCTTTTTCTTGTCGGCGCTGTCCTTTTTATCATTTTTCTTGCCTTCCTTTTTTTCTTCCGCCTCCTTCTTATCCTTGTCTTTCTTTTCCTCTTGTTCCTTCAAAAGGGCCAGCTCCTCTTTTGAGAGCTTGAACCTGTCAAACGCCTCTTTGGTAAAGAACATCCCAAATACATCCGCCGATGCGGGATAGCCTGCCTGCTGACGGGTGCCATTCCTGTCGGAACCCCAGATAAACATCTTTCCACCCATGCACCATTTAGGTCCGAAATCATCATAACCGCTAAGGGTCAGATCGATGACGGGGGATTTGCCATCGGCAGCTACAAGCCCTACTTCGGGCGCCATCACCCGCTCAGGCGCGCCAAACATTACCAGGAACCATTTTCCATCGGGCGACCATTGATAATATTGGTCCCCGTCGGCATAAGAGTAGTTCTTATCAGCAGGAAGTATCGTCCTGGACTGCTTGCTGGCGAGGTTGACCACCTTGAGCGTCACACGATCCTCCAGGTAAGCCACTTCTTTTCCGTCCGGTGACCAGGCGGGTTGGAACTCTTCCGCTGGCGTTGCGATGACGGGCTCTTCCTTCAATACGGTGGATGCATAAAAATAAGGTTCTTCCTTACGGATAATGGATACCTTATAAATATTCCAGTTGCTGTTCTTCTCCGCGGCATATACGAGGCTGCGTCCATCGGGGCTAAAGCTGACGCTGCGCTCCTGCCAGGGTGTATTGGTGATCCGCTTGGTAATACCCCCTGTAACGCTGGTAACAAATATTTCACCTCTAAATACAAAAGCTATCTCCTTTCCATTGGGTGATAATTTCATTTCCGTCAGCCCGCCATTGACAGGCAGCACTTTGTCAAGCACATACCGGCCATCCTCTGCAATCCTGACAGACACTTTCTGCGCCTGGCCGGAAGGCTTTTGCGTATATATCTCGCCGTCAAACCCAAAACAAAGCGTATTATCATTCGCCCGGGATAAAAATCGCACGGGATGCTTGCTATAATGTGTCAGGGCGGTGGAAGAAGAGGGGTTCTGCAGGGAAGATTTATAAACGTTGAAGCTGCCGTCCTGCTCGCTGAGATAATAAAAGTCATTGCCATTGGCGTCCCACACGGGATTACGATCCTCCCCTTTGAATTGTGTCAGGCGGGTGTATTTCCCCGACTTCATATCATATACCCAAATGTCCCGGGTAATGGAGGAAGTATGGTGCTTGCGCCATTCGCTCTCATATCCTTTTTGATCGTCATACAACAGCTTGTCGCCGCCGGCATTGACGGTGGCCTCCTGAGCGGATATGGGCAATAGCTGGCTCACTTTGCCTCCTGCGACAGGTACGGTATACAGCTCGTTCATGACGCTGACAGGGAATTGTGCGTCGGTAACAAGGTCCTGCCGCTGAGCGGTAAAGATGACCTGCTTATCATCCGCCGTGAAGCTGGTAGGTTCCTCTCCACCCGAGTAAAAGGTCAGTCTCCGCGCTTCGCCACCGGCAGCCGGCATTACAAAGACGTCGAAATTGCCATAACGGTCTGACGCAAATGCGATGGATTTCCCATCGTGTGACCATACAGGAGCGAACTCATACGACTCGCTGATGGTCAGCGGCACGGCTGTACCACCCGCAGTGGGTACTTTATATATATCGCCTCTATAGCTGAAGAGAATGGTCTGACCATCGGGGGAGATAGCGGGATAACGCATCCACAAGGGGTTGTCCTGGCTAAATGCGGCCAGAAAGAAAAATCCGGCGGCTAGGGAAAGCAGTAATTTCTTCATATGATGAAAATAAGCATTTTTTGGCTTGGTCGTCATATCAAAATTTTGTTAAAGCCCCTGTCCCACAAGGGTTTCGGAGGGTGTACCCCTTGGTTGACATGATGGTTTTCGGAAAAACTAGTCTTGCACGCCCCTCCATCCCGTACTACTTTTACATTGTCAAACACAGAATTGCTTGCCGACCCGATCGAATCAAATTAAGTAAAAGATAAAAAAAGATAAGTTATGAAAAGCAATTATGTAGTAAAGACCCTGGCAGCAGTTGTAGTAGCCGTAGCATTCTTCGTAAGCAATCCCCTGGTATCTCTCGCTAATGACGGAACCAAAAAGGCCGGCCCCAAGGACGACCAGGTTTCTGTTCAGTATATAGGTTCTAACGACAACCAGGTTGTCTTCCGCGTAGATTTCGAAAACCCTACAGCCGAAAAATTCTGGCTGATCATCAAGAATGACGCTGGTGATGTAATATATCGCAAGCAGTTCAGCGATGCGCACTTTAGCAAAGCTATCTACGTTGTGAAGGAAGATACCGAGATCCGCCCCACTTTCATCATCCGTAACAGCAATAACGAGATCGTACGTCAGTTCGCCGTTAACAACGTTGTTACCGAGAACACAGTTGTAACAAAATTGCAATAAGCGTAGGATTAGGATTTAGACTGGATCAAGATATCTCAGAAGCCATAGATTCAATAGAGCGGGCCCCGGATAAAATCCGGGGTTTTTTTGTGCCCGGCCGGCATCGGCCGCAGGCCGGACCATATTGTCTTTCAGGCCGAAAACCGTTGCCCATCATGAAAGTTTCCATCCCAAAACAATCATTATCAGCAATTTGGAAGCGTCGGCCCGGTCTTAGGCATAATGAAATCCCTCAAAACATGGTTTGCATACCCATTGATCTATTTCTATTTTTGTATTGTCTAATAAGATTGCTTCTCCAGCAATGAAAATCCTCTCGATTGTCTGCGTCTTCCGATTCAAGCCTACCATTTAATCACAGACAAAAAAAATCAGTTATGAAAAACATTTTAAAAGCAATCTCTGCCGCAGCCCTCGTATTTATCATCTCCAACCCCATCGTCAGCCTGGCTAATGGCGGCAAGAACGACAAAGCCAAGCTCACTGACGAGCAGGTCACCGTTCAGTACGTAGGCATCAACGAAGATCACGTGGTATTCCACGTAGATTTCGAAAATCCCACTGGAGAAAAATTCTGGCTGATCATCCGCAACGACAACGGCGATGTAGTATATCGCAAACAGTTCAGCGGAAATCATTTCAGCAAGAATGTATATTTCGAGAATGAGCAGGCCGACATTCGTCCGACCTTCATCATCCGCAACGAGAATAACGAGATCGTACGTCAGTTCGCCATTACCCGCACGATCACTGAAAATACAGTTGTTACCAAATTGTAAAATAATCCTTCCCCCAAGCAAAAACCCTGCTTATGCAGGGTTTTTGTATTTTTGGGTATGGCTAAATACTGTCTCACATACGACGCAAAAGATGCATTAGGAGCAGGCCCTATGGACCTCAAGTTAGATATCGCAGATTTCCTGCTGGCGAATAAAGCCTTCAGCCTGGAGAACCCGGTGAACAGCACCATTCTCTTCGAGGACGGCAATATAAAACCAAGCCTCACTCACTGGCAGTCCATGCTGACCCGGAAGTTCCAGGAGGAGATGTATTACTATCTCTGCGTGATAGCTTCCAGCCGCGAAGGCGAGCACCTGGAGAGGAACGAAGGGGACATGGACCTCAACGACGACTTCCAGGAGGCGCTGGAAGACCTGGAGGATTAGTCCTTAGCCCGTATCCAGCGTGCCCCGTTGATACTATTGCTGCGATTGTCACAAGGGTCGTTAACCAGGGTCATGGTCAGAGTATCCGCAACAAACGCATAGGTATATACACCCGCCTGGTCAGGGCAAACATATTTCCCGTCGATGTCCTTTAGCGTAATGGTGTCTTTGCTGACCTTACAGAGGCTGCGCACTACTATCTCCCCCGAACCATCGGTAACAAAGGAAGAATCCCCCTTGATTTGAAGGGTCAATGTATCGTGCAATTCATCAATGTATAATTTCCATTTGGTGCCCTTTATGGACTGGGCATGCAGGCTGATCGCGCCGGCTAATGATAAGGCAATGGATAAGAATAGTGTTTTTCGCATATAGAATGATATTACCCTAAAAATAAGATTTCTATTCCAATCCCCGTAAATACCCCATCATGTCCTGCTGCAATCCCGCACCAACGGCTCCGAGCTTCCGGATATAATAGGCGCGAAGATCCTCCCACCGGTAGTACGGCCACTGGGTAGTAGCCACAGGCAGCACAGCCTCCCGCTCATTAAGCAGCACTTTTACCAGATACCCCCCGCTGCCCGTCCCTGCATACAGCACCCATTGTATATTGGCGCTGAGGGGAATGACAATTCCCGCACTCCAATGGTCGTGGTATTTATAGATGGACGTTACAGGCGTGCTGGCCTCACGTATACCCAGGAGCGCCGCCAAAGGAGCGATAGCTTCCGCATGGGTGAAACGCAGGACCGCATCCTTTCCATCGGGCTTGTTGACAGCCCTATCCATGCTATTGATAAGATCCGCCAGCAGCGGTGCAGCCACCTTCACCTGTATGCCTACGCTGTCGAACCCAGGCCCTTTCTCCAAAAAGTCGGCAGCCCCGTTCCTGAACTCCATCCATTCCAGGTCGTCCTGGTCAAATGCAACACCCAGGCCTTCGCTGTCCCCGGGGAATCCGGCATTACGGACCTCTTCGCTCATGGACCATGCAATGGAATATAGGTCATACAGTTCGTCGGCGAAGGCAGCTCCTTTGGACGGTCCCGTCTTGCCCTCAGCGGTCTTCATCAGCTCTTTTACGTAGGCAGGGGTAAAGACCCGCCCGCATATGCGCCGGGCCGTTGCCAGGGTCCTGCTGTCCTTGTCCAGACTGTCCATGCACTTTTTGATAAGACCACCTTTTTTGTAATGCGTATAGGCGGGGGAGAGATCGTAAAACCGCAGTGTGGTATCTGCTGAATCTGGAGCGCGCTCATATCTCTTTTCTCCCTTGTAGTCAGCAAGTCCTTTGAGAAAAGCTTCGGCGCTCTGCTGCGTACGCACCTTCCAGGTAGTCACGACCTCGACGCCTCTTCCGGAAAACACACTCTTATAAGTGTACCACATCCTTTCTCCAATGGCCTCCTGCTCTTCCTGTCCCAGCAGCGTGATATTTTCATAGTTGCCCTTACTCGCGGTCTGCAGACGCTGCGCAATGGCCTTTATTTTCTTCCCGATGGCAGTGAGCGCATTGCTTTTTCAGCGGCTTGTAATGCCTCCAATACCTGCAGGTCTGCCCCCGCCTTGGTCAGAAATCTCGCCCCATGCCGGCCAACGTAATTGATGAATACGGGCTGATAGCCGGCCGGGGGAGATGCGTATGCCTCATGCGAGGGTCCTCCATAAGGGGTCTTAGTCCCTAAATAGGTCTGAGCAAAGACGTGCTTTTGCATCAGCAGGCAGACGAATAAAAAGCTGAATTTTCTCATGGATGGTCTAGTTCTTATTAAGACTTGTAGTAAAATGCCGGTTGCCTGTCCTGTCGGTGGGATAAGCGCCCATATCCACATTGGGATCCAGTGTCGTTGCGCCAAAATCACCTCCCTGCGGCACTGTCCTCTGCGCTTTGAAAGAGGTAGTTCCCTTTTGATAAGCCGCGCTGCTCGTCAATATACCAAAATCATAACCTGCCGCGGTGACGATGCCTAAAGGCATATTGGCCGCGCTGATGGGGAAGGTCCTGGTGGCGTAATCATATTGGTCTACATCATAAATCGAAAAGCGCGGATTATTATCCTTTGGCGAGGCGCTCATGATATCGTGGTCCTGCTTGGTGCCCACGCCATCCGCTGAATAGAACTGATTTATCAGCGACTGGGCTTCACCGTAAAAGAATTGATTATTGTACGTCGTGTTCACCACGTCGGCATCGGGTGTCACCCGCATGCCGAACCTGCAGTTGATAATGATGTTGTTGTAGATCTTGCCCTGTGCGCCTTTCTCGTAGTCGATGGAGCCTCCGCGCCCGGACTTCAGCTGACGG
>Ga0105240_10004844_pt1 | contig 20282 bp, 12 predicted proteins | sample KBSC54metaG_FD_80426 | JGI IMG/M metagenome (GOLD analysis project Ga0105240, IMG submission 80426) | Corn rhizosphere microbial communities from Kellogg Biological Station, Michigan, USA - KBS C5-4 metaG | ecosystem: Host-associated > Plants > Roots > Rhizosphere > Soil | place: Michigan, USA... | reverse complement strand
AGCGCATGATAGTTCGCGCTCAGGAAGCCCTGCCAATATAGGGTACTGGCAGTCCGAAATTGGTACTGCGCTTTATTGTAAGGCTGTCCTGCCGCTCCAGTACCGGGCAGAGACGAGTTGACGTCCAAATCGCCAAACTGGTGAACGGTCTGGGTGCCGACATATCCCACGGATCCGAGAAAGTTGCCCGGCAGCCTGCGTTCAACGATTAAGTTCCAGGATTCGATATACCCGCGCTTCAACTCGCCCGGCCCGACGCTGCGCTCCAGAGCTTGAGGAGGCAGCGGGATCGTACCGCTGCTGATATCAGGACAGCAAATGGGAGGAATACCAACTGGGAGTGCGGGCGCACCCGGCGGCAGAACGATTGGGGTGGTCAGTGGAGAGAAAGTACCCGCGGGAGAAAACGAGTCCACCCCGGAGAAATTCGAGCCCACAGTGAACGGGTAGAAGCCGCGCAGCGGTCTGGCGAGCGGAAGTGGATCTACGGTGATCCCAAAACCGCTGCGCACGACCATATTGTCGCTCACTTGGTATGCCAAGCCCACGCGAGGGGCAAACAGTTTTTTGCTGGTAGTAACTCCAAGGTTATCGGAATTTCCGCCAATCCCCCCCAGCAGCACGTTCCCGGTGACGAAATCGTACCGGTCGAATTTGGCGACGCTATCGCGCTGCATCAATGGATAGTATTCGTAGCGGAGACCCAGGTTCGCGGTCAGTTTATTCGTAACGCGATAGCGGTCGCCGACGAACCAGCCGAACTGCCACTCCTTTGCCGTGGCCTTGATAAATTGATCGCTCTTGCCCAACCCACCTACCACTGTTCCGCCGGGCAGGCCCAGCAAAAACTGCGCCCAGGCATTGAATTGGTTTGGAGCAGCCGCGTTTGGATCATTTAAAGCTGTCGCGCCGCCATCAAAATCAAATTCGCCTCGTGGCCCGGACCCCAACTCCGGCTGCCAATGATTTAGGTGATGATGAATGATGTCGATTCCGGCGCTAACCTGATGCTTGCCCTTGGACCACCGCACATTGTGCGAAGTGGTAAAGCTCCAGTCGTTGCGGAATGCCGGATTCCAGCCCTCGGGATTCCCAATGTCCGCAAAACCGGAAACGGCGAAAAAAGGAAACCCGCTGCTGCGCAGATCCGAACCATTGTTGGTACCGGGTAGGCCCAGCACATCCGATCCGATGTTAGTCCCATAATCCGGAGTCTTTCCGTACTCGCTCATGCGTGTGAAGCCGACGTTCCCGTCCACAACAAGGGTAGGAGAGAGCGTGAGCGTGTGGCCGAGTGTAACGAGCTGCACAAACGAGTGGAAATCTCCCAGGCCGCCGTCGCAAGCGCAGTCGCCAATCGCCTTGCCCAGGCTCGGCACGCCATGAAACTTGGACTTCATCGCGCTGTACTTGACGAAGACGCTGTGATTGGTGGTGCGATTCCAATCAACCTTGCCATCGAAGTCATTCCGATTCAGGCTCTGGGTCGCCGAAAAGAAGTAGTTGTCGATATCGCCGGCTCCTGGCACGTTCGGTAGAGGAAGAAGGGCAATGATCTGCGCCGAAATCGGGTTAATTGGTATCGCGGACTGATCTGGAAACGGCGTGCGTCCGGCGCCTGAAATGCCATTAGAGTCAACACTACCTGTGGTCGGATCATAAATTACGGTTGGAGTGCTAAGCCCTGTGAAATCTCCGTTGCGAAGCGCCTGCGTCGGTACCGTAACCAGACCAGTGTTCCTGTTATCTCGTTCAAACGTACCGTCCCAGCTTCCGAAAAAGAACAGTTTGTCTTTCTTGATCGGGCCGCCGAAGGTCCCGCCCATGTCGTTCAGGATACTTGTCCCTTTCTTCGGTTGCACGGCAGGTGTTTCGAAGTATTGTCTGGCCCTGAGGGCTTGGTCTTGGTGATATTCGAATAGGACCCCGTGGAACTGATTCGAGCCCGACTTGGTGATCACGGTGATAGCCGCACCTCCCGTCATGCCCTGCTCAGGATCGAAATTGTTGGTAGAGACGTTCACTTCCTGAATTGTCTCTGCCGGAGGTACATAGACGGTGTGATGCGGCAGCCACACGAATACATCGGCAGCGCCATTCACGCGAGTATTGTTGTTGTTGCGGTTCGTACCATTGATGTTGGTGGTCAGAGCCCGTTCTGGCGTATCCGCAATTGCGTTCTGAAACTGCCCCGGCGTAGCTCCAGGTACCAGGTTGATCAGTGTCTGGTAATTTCGATACTGATTGAGTGGCATCTCCTGGATCGCCTTTTGGGATATCTCTGTATGAACGTCGGTCTTTTCGGTTTGCAGCGTTACCCCCTGCGCCTCGACCGTGACCTGCTCGGATACTGAGCCCACCTGTAAATTGAAGTTGGTATTCGTGACCACGTTGGCAGCGACAGTGACACTGGTTTGGGTCAGCGGCTTGAAACCGCCTGCGGTGACACTAATGTCATAGAGGCCGGGGGGAAGATCGGTAAGTCTGTAGAAGCCGCTCGCGTCTGCATCCGTTTCCTTCCTGACGCCGGTCGCCTTATTGACGGAGGCAACGTGCGCTTTGGGCACAGCTGCGCCGCTCTGGTCAGTGATGGTTCCGCTGGCTGAGCCGAAAAGCACCTGAGCGTTGGCGCTCTGCACCATTCCGAAAAGCGCGAAAGCGAGAACCACTGCAAGCAGAACTACAGATTTGTTTCGTAGCATCGCCCTGACCTCCTTCATGATGAACAAGCCGAGCAGCTTGCTTCGTCATTGATCTGGCACCCCGCGAACTAAATCGACGATCGCATGGTGACAGGCCATATGTCGACGAAGGGCAGCAGAACATCACCTGCTGCAAACGTTGTTGAAAGGACCCCAGTGCAAGTGCTGGAACGCTATCAATGTAAGGAAATGATTGTCAAGAACTTTCGATCCCTTTCGAGAGGTTTCGACACGACAAGTCAATCTCCGGAATCGCTCGGTTGATAGCTCGCGTCAGAGTAGATTGATTCTGCCGGAGAACCGGAGAGTTCTGCGAAATGCGTGGCTTTTGAACCCTAGTCCCGAACGACGCGGCCGGTACCTTGGCGAATGTGGACGATTTGATCCGCCTTCAATTTATCCCATGCTTCTTTGTGCCCACTCGGCCAGTGGACGATCAGGCTTTGAATGTTGGCGTCTTCTCCAAATCCAAAATGAACTCTGACATCGTTCGCACTTAAATAGCTGGAGTCGGTGTGGACACGGCGTAGGAGCATTCGTGTCCGTTGGCGAATTTCCACCTTGGCGCCCATAGCAAACCGATTGCCCTGGGTTGCTTCAAGGCTAACCAGGAGCCAGTGATTACGATTGATGGACTGATTTTGGTTCAACAGGAGGCGAACCGGTCCGTTGTTATTCGCAACCACAATGTCTACGGCGCCGTCATTGTCGATGTCGCCGAACGCTGCGCCGCGGCTCACCTCGGAGATGGCGAAAACGGGCCCAGCCGCAGCCGTCACGTCGCGGAACTTCTTTCCTGCGCCCTCGTTGTGAAACAGCAGATTGGGTTGCCCAAATGGGTATGGAGCACTCCTCAACGACTCGATCCGGTTCACTGCGCCATTGGCAATAAACAGGTCCAAATGTCCATCGTTGTCATAGTCAAACCATTCGGTACCGAACCCGGTGTAAGGAAAGGTTGGCAAGAACAATCCAAGATTCGTGGCAGCGTCATGAAAATTGCCAGCACCGTCGTTAACGTACAGGTTGCTACCTTCGTTCGTCAGATTGGTCTTAAAGATATCCTCGTTGCCGTCGCCGTCGAAATCGCCAGCTGTGACGCCCATTCCCGCCTGAGGTAATCCATCTGGACTGAGAGCCGCGCCCGAAAGCGCACCGCGTTCCTTGAACGTGCCGTTTTTCTGATTAATCCAGAGATGAGCGGCAGCCCCGTCGTTAGCGACATAAATGTCAGGCCAGCCATCGCCATTGAAGTCGGCGCAAACGATACCCAGCCCGGGTCCCATCGCGGCGCCGATTCCCGCCGCGGCGGTAACATCCTCAAACGTGCCATTGCCACGATTATGGAATAGGCGTGCGGGCACAGGTTGGTACATCTTCGGCGTACAGTAATCCCGCTCCCCTGTGGAAGCGAAACACTGCCGATTGCCCTTCACGGTGAAATCCAGATAATTGGCAACAAAGAGATCCAGCCGGCCGTCACCGTCGTAATCGACCCAAGCCGCGCCCGTACTCCAGCGAGGATCGTCCACGCCCGCCTTTTCGGTTACGTCGGTGAAGGTTCCGTCTCCGTTGTTGTGGTAGAGCACGTTGTGTCCAAAATTCGTGACGTACAGATCCTGGAAGCCGTCATTGTCGTAGTCGCCAACGGCGACTCCCATTCCGTATCCGATGTGTCCTACGCCGGCCTGCTCGGTGACGTCAACAAACTGCAGCTTCCCAGTTTCACTGAGCAGGTTGCGGAAGAGGCGATTTCCAGGTTTCCATCCCGGCGGTGGGGGAAATTTCGACTGACGTGGATCCTGCGCCGGATCGAAGGTCGAACCTTGAATCAGGTACACATCGAGGTCGCCGTCGTTATCGTAATCGAATAACGCGACACCCGAGCCCATAATTTCGGGCATGAAGTACTCGCCGGTTGCGCCTGTGAAATGGTGGAATGCCAGTCCAACATCCGCGGCAATGTCACGGAAGAGTGGAATCTCAGGATGTGCGAGAGGACTGGCGAAAATACTCTTTCCCCCAAGCAATCCCATTGCCAGCAACTTCAGGAAGTCACGGCGCGCATAATTGTAGGGCTGCAACGTGCTCGCGGGGGCCCCCATCCAACGTTTCACTGCGCTGCGCTCGGCGCCTCTAAGGCGTGCAGATCGCGATCAATGCTGGCGAGCAGGTCCGATTGTCCTCGTGCCGCGGCTCCTTCACGCGCCTGGCGAATGTAGCGCAAAGCATTTTGGCGATCCCCTGAGCGAGCGAACGCGGCGCCCAGCGCATAGAGGTATCGAGGAGTTCTTTCGTCTTCCGGCTCAATCGTCTTCTCGAGTTCGCTGATTCCTTCCCGGTATCTTCGCTGATTTACCAATACCCGACCGAGATTGAAGTGCGCCTGGCGATCAGTGGGTTTATTGTCAATCGCCTTCTGATACTCAGTTGCCGCCTCGGAAGAGAGCCCGTTCCTTTCGAGGAGATATCCCAGGTTGTTGTGAGCGTCCGCATAATAAGGATTGATCTCAATCGCTTTCCGAAAGGCATCTTGCGCCGGTTGATACTTTTCGGCACCCAGAAGAAGCACTCCGTAATTGTAGTAGGCCTGCGCCGAACCGGGATCTAGTTGAATGGCGGCGCGATAGTGCTCCTCCGCTCTCTGCAAATCTCCCAATTCCGCATATAACTTGATCAAATTAATATGCGCTTGCACCAAATGATGGTCAATTTCCAGCGCCTTCTCATGCGCCGCAACAGATTCTTCTATTTTCCCCTGCCTCTCGAGATCAATTCCCATTTGCACCTGGAAGATCGCACTCCGGTTGAGGGTTTGAATATCCCTCAGTAATGGGTCATTAGCGGGAGGCACACCCGTTCTATTCTTCTCGAAAAGGCGCAGCTCTTCCTCGGCTTTTTCGGCCTCGCCGGCAGCACGGTACGCTAATGCCAAGGCATAATGAGCTGCTCCGAAATCTGGAAACAACGCCACCGCTTTCCTGTAGTCTTCGGCCGCGCCCAAGTAATCGCGGCGACTGGCGCGAATCCGGCCCAGTCCGTAGTAAGCGTCAGCGTTGTCGGTATCCTGCTTCAAAATCTGGTGGTAAAGTTCCTGGCTGGCGTCCCACTCGGCAGAGGCAAGCAGGCAGTTGGCCAGTTTAAGTCTTGCGGGAACGTAGCTTTCATCTATGCGGAGCGCGAGGTGAAGATGCGACATCGCCTGTTCACAGTGTCCCTGATCGGCTTCGACCACTCCCAGATAGTAGGTCCAACGAAATTCGCTTGGCTCTAATTCTGTTGCGTATTGATAATATTTTTTTGCGTCCTCGGCCAAGCCGTAGGTCTGCAAAGTCATACCCAGAGCCCCACTCGCCTGTGCCTCCTTCGGGTGGGCCTTGGCATTGTTGTAAGCTTTCTGAATCTGGTCTCGAATAGCACCCGAAACACCCCCGATCGATAGCCGAGGAAAGTCCGAAGCTTTCGCACTATCTTGAGTTCCCCACAAACAGGTAACGAGAGCAAGAAATGGCAGAGGTAATATGAACCGCACGCTTTTCCGCATCAAGCCGCTTCCTTCTTGAGTGCCCGTCGCCCGATGGCCCCTGGACCAGTGCCGAAATTATAATGCTGGCTGCGGAAAACTTGCCTAACCTGCATAGAGGGAGAAATCTATGGGCTCCATCTCGCGGCGACGCTTCCTGACGGTAGCTGGAGGGGTCGCGACCGCAATTCCCCTGGGAGCCGCTGGTAACGCAACTGGTGAACGGCTAGGGTCACAAGTACAGGCCACAACGCCCGCCAGTCACACTGATCGCATCGTCGATATGCACATCCACTTTGATGAGAAGAATTCCAATTTCATTCGAGATCTGGTGAGACTGGCGCAGCGGATAAATCTTACAGCCTGCGTGCTCACGCCATATTCTCATCGCGTACAGGTCGCCGAAGCAGCAAAGCAATACCCAAAACAAATTGTTCCATTCGGCTTCGTTGACCTAGACGCCAGCGACGTGCTGTCGCAAGTGAAAGACTTTCACGCGCTCGGCTATCGTGGCTTGGGCGAACTCGAATTCGTAAAAAAGCCTTATGTCGATGCGTCCTATCTGCCGGTTTATGAACTCGCGAACCAGTATGGCTGGGTACTACTCTTTCATACGGGTATTGTCTTGCGCCGAAGCGTCGACCAACCGGAGAACGTTGCCTCCTACCGGATGCGCGCGTTTCACTTGGAGGAGATTGCACGCCGGTTTCCGAAGCTGACTGTGATCGGGGCTCACTGCGGCAATCCCGAATACGAGTGGGCCGCAGAAGTTGCACGGTGGAACCCAAACGTCTTCTTCGACCTGAGTGGTTCCACGTTAACGAAGATGAGCGCGCGGCTCGATGAATTCAAGAAAATATTCTGGTGGTCCGGGCAAGGCGAATGGAAAACGGCAACGCCAGCTAACGATGAAAGCGCGTTCATCAAATTAGTATTCGGATCCGATGCTGGACTGGATGGAATTGAACACGTCGTCAGCCAATATCGATGGCTATTCAAGTCCTGCGATGTGCCTGTGAGCACGCAGCAGATGATCATGGGCGGTACGCTGGCGGGCATCCTTCGACTCTGACGAGTAGCACTCTCGTGAGCATTGTATGGCGGCAATACTACGAACAACCGGGACGCCATCGAAGGCTTCATAAACAGACTCCACGCGCAGGTGCAAAATTGGATCTGTGTGCGTTAGAACCAGACGATTGCCCCCGGGCGTTGACTCTTCGCGCTTTCCTATAAACAGGAGCCGCGCACCGGGCTGCCCCAAACCCGATTTCATGCCTTGATCAGGCGAATCCTCTCCGCTGCATTGCAGAGCCACTTCGACTCCGGAAGACGTATTCCCGTCGGGCGCTGCCTCGGCAGGCAAAAGGCGCTTTTGACGCAACTTGCCATCCTTCACTTCGAACGAGAACACCAGGTTATCGGTGCTCCAGCGAAACGGTTCTTGACTATTGGAGGCGGAGGCGAAGCGGGGGAGGCACGGCATACTGGCTCCGAATGTGACGAGCCCACTCGATCTCAAGAATGCTCTTCGATTCATGAACATGGGGGATCAATTCAACTGGTAACCCTCGGAAATCCTGCTAAACAATCTGTTTATCCTGCCACAGGCACATCGTGCGAACTGTAACCATGTGGAACGGGCCATACGCAGCGGTGCACCTCATCCCGCACGGTCGACGGCCGGGAGAATGATTGAATCAATCCAGCTTTCGGAGTCGCCACTTTCAATATCCTTGAAGAGCCACCAGCGCTCGATATGTTCTGCCGTCTCTCCCGGGTTCAGTTTTCGAAGTGGGCCGAGAGTCTCGAACTCAAGCGAGTGCATGTCCGTATACAATTCGAAATTACAGCCGAAGTCGGGGTATGGTGCATTCTTCTCAACTTCAGCTTTCTTGATGAACAAATGTCCCCGCCGGAAGTAGGCGCCCCACCCGGACGAATTAAAGATCCTGCCCATTTGCTCCTTGAATGGACCTGCACAATTGCTTGTCTGTTGAAGCTGCATATACTTCGTACCGATCTTCCATCGTGAATCGGCCAAATCTGTGTAAGACCACAGAACAAGCACTCCTTCGGGTAATAATCTGTCCGATGACATTGGCGCGCGTGGCGGAAGAGGGAGAACGGCTTTCCCGCCACCAGCCATCACTGACAGTGCCCATGGAGCCATCTCGGTGGGCTCTCGCCCAATGTTGCGGATGCGGTGGGTGGCGTCCGCTTCGATCTCACGATCACCCTTGTGCGCCTCTCCTGTCCAAAAATCGTACCAAGCAGGAGAATCGGGCAGATACAGAGTCCTGTGACTCGCGTCTCCTTGAAGCACCGGAGTAACGAGAATGGAGGGTCCAAACATGAGAACCCCTGCGAGGAGCGCATCTCCGGCACCAGCCGTGGATACCGGCTGAACCACCGGCGCTGGGCAGTATTGCGAATGCCCGCCCTCGAAGCCGTAGGCTCCTCTTCGCCCCGCACTAACGATAACGCGCAGTCGCGGCAGAGTCTGCGTGGAGTGCGGCAGAGCGCTGCACCAACAGGCTCTCCTCAAGAATATGACCCGGACCATGACCCAGGAGAGCCGACGCCTCCTCCTCATTCAACGCCAAGAGATCTGCGAGCTCGATCAATCCCATCTTTCGGGCTTCTTCGATCTCCCCTAGCACGAACCGACGTGGAGGTAGCGCATTTTGGATCCTATGCGCTTCATGTGGCGGGCATTCGAACAGGAGACCGGCTTGCTCACCAGCTCTGGCAGGACATCGAAACAGATCCCGAGTACGAAGGCAAAACGACGATGTTCATTCTCCCCGAGTTTGGGCGTGACCCGGACGGATCGATCACGAATGGCTTCTTCAACCACCGCAGCGATACTGAGTCCACCCGTTCTACCTGGATGATGACCTTGGGAAGCGCCGTGGAAAAACCCGGCCTCGAGGAGCGCCCGATACGTCACGTGGACCTCTGCTCGACGATGGCCGACCTGCTAGGTTGTCGACGCATTGAAACACAAGGCGCGCCAATTGCGGAGGTGCATCTCTGAAGTTGAGCTTCGTTTGTAGCCCCAATCAGGGCAAAAGATCGATCAAAGACAATCTTGAACGTACTAGAGGACGCAAGTGAGAAGCGAGGCGCACGATAAGCTTCCTGAACCACTTCAGGAGGCGTTGGATCACGGGCTGCTAAAGCGCCTGCCTCGCACTTTCCTGCCCTTTACCCGGGAGCAACTGCGTGATTGGGGTTACCTTTTCCCCTACGAGCGCAACCCTGTAGTGCGTCTGCTCCTCTTCGTCGCGAGCCTTAGCCCAGCCGAAACTGTCGCTACGTTCCAAGACGTTCTCCGTGACCACGATGGTTTTGTCGTGGAAGGGATAATCGATATCGGGCAGGCCGGTGTAAGGGCGCGGCGAAGGTTGATAGATTTCGGCGGGACACTTCATATCCAGAGCTTCATGCGGACGCTGCCGGTTGAAGACCTCCATGAACTTGTCGAAGCGGGCTTGTTGCTGGAGGAACTTGGCGGCCGCCGGCTTGGTGGCCTCTTTTTTCAAGGTGAGATGCATGCGTTCGTGGCGGCCATTGTGTTGAGGATGGCCAGGCTGGATGCGCTCAATGGCAATGCCGAGGTGAAGCCACCAGACGGCAAGTTTGCTGAGGTTGAACAAAGCATGGGGTGATGCAAAAGGGACCCCATTGTCGCTGCGGATGTTAGCCGGCAGGCCACGTTCTTGAAACAGCCGCTCAAAGACGGTGAAAGCGTAGTCTTCCCGGGTGGAAGAAAGCGCTTCGCAAGTGAGCAGAAAGCGACTGGCGTGATCGGTGACGGTAAGGGGATAACAGTACTGGCGATTGCCCAGCAAGAACTCGCCTTTGTAATCGGTGCACCACAGCTCGTTGGGGCGCTGTCCAAAAGACAGAGCCGTGCCCTGCGCGCGCCGCCGCGAACGACTGCTGCGCCGCTCGACCAAGCCGTGGCGATCGAGCAACGGCATGAATGGTGCTTTTGGCGGGAAGCGGGATGTCGGCGAAGCCGCGCAGCAGTCGCTCGCGGATTTTCCGAGCGCCCCAAGTGGGATGCTCCCGCTTCACGTTTAGGATGTAGTTTTCCACCTGAAAGGGCAGTTGATTGGCATAGCGATAGGGACGTCGGCTTCGGTCGTGAGCCCGTAAATGCCGCATTCCTGATAGCGATCGAAGATCTTGTAGCCGGTCTTGCGGGAGATCCCGAACTCTCGGCACAGATCCGCCATGGGCTCGCCCGCGAGCCGGCGAGCCACGAACTTAACTCTCTCATCCACGACCGAACACTCCTTCCACGGCATCCACTTTCCTCCCCGAAAGGGGAGAAAGTGTAACCTATGTGTCCGGTACGATCTGTTACCTATGTCTCGGGTCGCTCAACCATCATTCCTTCCTGCAAGTTCTCCGTTTTGTTCAAATTGCGAGTTGTGGATCAGTGTCGATCAATCTGAAGCAGGAGTCCTTCGAACTGACAGCTTACCTGGCAGCTGCAAGGTCGTAACGATCGAGATTCATCACTTTCTTCCATGCAGCTGTGAAGTCCTTCACAAAAGTCTCTTTGGAGTCGTCGCACGCGTAGACTTCTGCGATTGCTCGCAGTTGTGAGTTTGAACCAATCAGCAGATCGACGCGCGTGCCGGTCCACTTGAGTTTGCCGGTCGCCCGGTCCCGCCCCTCGTAGACGCCTTCGTTAGAGGAGGGCTCCCACTTCGTACTCATGTCAAGCAGGTTGACGAAGAAATCGTTGGTCAGCGTCTCGGGCCGATTGGTGAAGACACCGTGCTTGGTCTCTGGAACATTGGTATTCAGGGCGCGCATGCCGCCAATGAGAACTGTCAGTTCGGGGGCAGTGAGAGTCAGCAACTGCGCCCGATCGAGCAGCAGTTCCTCAGGCGACAGTTGCTGTCCGCGCTTGAGATAGTTGCGGAAGCCGTCCGCGACCGGCTCCATTACGGCGAAGGAGTGAACGTCGGTCTGCTCCTGCGAAGCGTCGGTGCGTCCCGGCGAGAAAGGAATCTTCACTTCGTGCCCCGCTCTTTTTGCGGCTTCCTCCACTGCGGCGCAGCCGCCCAGCACGATCAGGTCAGCCAAGGAAACCTTCTTCCCCCGGTTGCCGTTCGATTGCGAGCTATCGAAGTCTCTTCGGATGGCCTCCAGCGTCTCCAGCGTTTTCGCCAGTCCGGGCGACTGGTTCACTTCCCAGTCCTTCTGCGGTGCGAGACGAATACGGGCGCCGTTCGCCCCACCTCGCTTATCGGAGCCACGGAATGATGCTGCCGATGCCCACGCAGTCGTTACCAGCTGGGAGATGGACAGTCCGGATTTCAGGATCTTCGCCTTAAGAGCGGCAATGTCCTGATCGCCGATCAGTGGATGATCGACCGCAGGAAGAGGGTCTTGCCACACCAGGGTTTCCTTCGGAACAAGCGGTCCAAGATACCGAGAGATCGGCCCCATGTCGCGGTGCGTCAGTTTGAACCAGGCGCGGGAAAAGGCGTCTGCGAATTGCTCCGGATGCTCGTAGAAGCGGCGCGAAATCTTCTCGTAAGTCGGGTCGAAGCGCAAGGCAAGGTCAGTCGTCAGCATGGAGGGCGCATGACGCTTGGAGGGATCGTGCGCATCCGGCACCGTACCCTTCCCTTCTCCGTTCTTCGGTGTCCACTGATGGGCGCCGGCCGGACTCTTCGTCAGTTCCCATTCGTAGTTGAACAGGTTGTTGAAAAAGTTGTTGCCCCACTTCGTAGGTGTCTGGGTCCAAGTGACTTCCAGGCCGCTGCCGATGGTGTCAGCACCAAAACCCTTGCCGAACTTATTCTTCCACCCTAAGCCTTGATCCTCGATGTCGGCACCTTCTGGCTCGGCGCCTACATATTGGGCGGGAACCGCAGCGCCGTGGGTTTTGCCAAATGTATGTCCGCCGGCAATAAGCGCAACTGTCTCCTCGTCATTCATTGCCATGCGGCTGAACGTCTCCCGAATATCCCGTGCCGCTGCGATGGGATCGGGCTTTCCGTTGGGCCCTTCCGGATTCACGTAAATCAGGCCCATTTGCACCGCGCCGAGAGGATTCTCGAGGTCGCGATCCCCGGAGTAACGCTCGTCCGCCAGCCACGTGCCCTCAGGTCCCCAATAAATTTCCTCTTCAGGCTCCCAAACGTCCTCGCGCCCCCCGCCGAAACCGAATGTTTTGAAGCCCATCGACTCAAGGGCAACGTTGCCTGCAAGGATCATAAGATCGGCCCAGGAGATTTTCCGCCCATACTTCTGCTTGACCGGCCACAGCAGTCGCCGCGCCTTGTCGAGGTTCACGTTGTCCGGCCAGCTATTGAGAGGCGCGAAGCGCTGCTGCCCGGCTCCGGCGCCGCCCCGGCCGTCGCCAATGCGGTACGTACCCGCGCTGTGCCATGCCATACGAATGAAAAGTGGCCCGTAGTGGCCGAAGTCGGCCGGCCACCACTCCTGCGAGTCCGTCATCAACGCATGCAAGTCTTTGATCACTGCATTCAAGTCGAGCGTCTTGAACTCTTCGGCGTAGTTGAATTCCTTGCCCATCGGATCGGACAGCGGGGAATGCTGGTGCAGGACCCTCAGGTTTACCTGGTTCGGCCACCAGTCAACATTAGAGTGGGATTTGCGGGGGCCGTGCGCTACTGGACACTTCGATTCGGTTAACGTGCTCTTGTCCTTAGTTTCGGGGGAAACACTTCCCGATGAAGTCGCGAGTGTATTTTCCATATGTTTCATCCTTCGGATTTGATTGCGTACGACGTTCAAAAACTACTTTTTGGCCGTGCAGCTGCGGCAGAGGCCAAAGACCTCGATCAACGGCTGCGTCAGATCAAAGCCGCCCGGTACCTGCCGAGCCAGCAGTTGGAAGTCAACGAAATCACCCGTGATGTCCTGCACAGATTTGCAGCGCGAGCAGACCAGGTGATGATGAGGTTTGAGATTGCCGTCCACCCGCAAGGTGGATGCATGAGGAGTGACCTCTCGCAGCAACCCACAGTCGATGAAAAGCCGCAGGTTGTTATAGACGGTGGCGAGAGAAATGGATGGAATCCTACGCCGAACGGCGGCGTAAATTGCTTCCGGGGAATGGTGCCCGTCGGAAGCAATCACGGCCTCAAAGACGACTTGCCTTTGGTGCGTCACCGCCAAACCGCGCTTCGACGCCAGTTCGCGGAACTGCTCGTGGGTAACACGCATAATTATTGGAGAAGAATGATTATAAAACAGTTCCGAGAAGTGTCCACCTAAATCTTTCCTCAGGCGGGGATTGAAAGTGACGATCGTGCGCCAGGTGTGCGCAAGCTGTGCGAGTATCTACGAGCGATGCGGCAAGTGCCGCGGGTGGGAACGGACTCGAAGCTAAGGTAAGCATCGGGGCGCGGGCTCTCCTGAGGCATCTCCTCCGGCTCGCCTCACTTCGCCTGGACACTCAAAGGGCTATGCCTACCGCGAGTCTTCCCTACGGGTATCCTTCCTACCCGTATCTTGCGTCGCGACCGCGATAAGACCGGGGAGATTCTCAAACAGGATCGCATTACGCTCCGGCCGGATGATGCCTTGCGCTGGCCACTCACACAACAACCGGCTTACTGTGAACAATGTGGTTCCGGCCATCTGCGCTAATTCCTCACAAGAGAGTTCGACTGGGGCGGAGGCGAGAGAGCTTTTAGACTCCGCAATCAGACGCAGCAAGACTCTCGCCAAACGCTGCGGAACACGTTCGGTGGCGAACTCGTGCACTCGCCCCTCTAAGATTCGCATGCGCTGTGTGAGGAGCCGCACCGAGTTGCGCAGCAAGACGGGAAATCGCTGGCTCAAGGATTCAAACTCCGCTAACTCCCAACTCAAAATGCGGCAGTGCTCCACCGCGTACGCCCCTGTTGAATGCGTACTCCCCGGCCCATGCCCCAGCCCATCTAAAACATCTCCCGGTCCGAGCACGTGGAGAATCACAAGTTTCCCGACGGCGCTATGACGCACGCTCTTGGCATGTCCGGCGGTTACCAGCGATACCGAGCACATGGCATCGCCCTCGCTAATGATGCTGTCATCCTGGGAAAAAGTTCGTTCCCGGCCCGCGCCAGATATTTCGCGACATTGCGAAGCCGAGAGGTCTCGGAACAGAGACGTTCGTTGGAGTTGGGTAAGAGGGTTTTCAAAGGACGAGAGGACGCCATTGATCCGCACGCCCATCGTGGCAGGTGCTTTCCGACGGGGTCTCCAGCTGGGGTAAGCCGCCATTAATGAGGAGTGAGGTTCAAGAAGTTCTCTGGCTGGCAACGCGTACCTCCAAATGCACCAAGCTGCTGCTGCCAGCAACCATCAGGTTGCGGTCAGCACATCAACGTGGCAATCAATCTTCGACTGCTTCGAACAGGGGGCCGGGACGGGGGAGGATCTCACAACATTGTGGCTGCGAACACAGTCAACAGGAACAGCGGGGGGATTTCGGAAGTATGCAAACCAGAACCAGGGGTCTTTCCCAAGTTCATGCTTCCTGAGAGCTGCACTGTTCACCCGCATCCCTTGAAGTCCAGTACGGGCTTGAGTAAAGGTAATTGGAACACAGCGAACGATCCGTGATTGTACTCACGGCAGGTTGTGCCCAGCGTCACGTTTTGTGCGAGCGCAAAGACGCGCAATTCCCTCCACATGTATCCCAGAAAAGGATAAAGCGATTGCCAAGCAAACACGGCAACAATTGCGGCTAATGATTACCGTTGTGCTCGCACATTAGAAACTGGCGTTAGCGTTTGCGGGCAGTCGTTGTACAGGGCGTTTATATGCCCGGAGCTGTACCCCCTGACCGGCGTTCAGACCTCTCCCGATTTCCGTGCGGTTGTTCTCACAAGGAGAATATCGATGAAGAAAGCGTCAGTATTTTCGCGCTTAGTCGTTCCCGTCCTCATCGCGACCCTGTTTCTCGTAACTGCTGTCGCGCAAACAAAGACAAAAACAAAAACGCAAACACAACAGAACGCAATGCCCCAGTCCGGGCAGAAGGTCTCGATGCGGCAGATGGGCATGGGGAAGATGAAGAACAGCCAGCGTTGGGCAGCAGCGGTCAAACAGGCTGACCGACGCGCGTCCCATATCCGCAGAACGGGTAAGGGGGTAAAGTAATCATGAAACGCCTACTTTGTCTTTCGTTCCTTCTCCTGCTGCTCTGCGGAGCCCTTACAGCCCAGAGCAAGCTAGTTCCAACCTGCAACAACTTCGATTCCACAAGCGGTGCGCCGGTTTATGTCGATCCGACCTCAGGAACGACAGTGACCCCATGCACTGACTTCTTCGGGGTGGCCAATTGGGCAAATAGCCCGCTTCCAGCCGGCACGATTACAGGTTTCACGCTGATTAATGGCGGCGACGGCTACGTCAATCCCGTCGTCGTGATCACCGATCCTACCGGCACTGGCGCAACAGCGAGCGCAACGATTGACTCGACCGGCGCAATCACAGGGCTTAGCGGAAGCGGGACCAATTACACCATGCCCGTGGTCAGCATCGTGGACGTGGGCGCTGGCGGTTCCTTGTTGGCTCCGACCTGCGGCGGCGCGGCCCAGCCCGCATGCGGCGGTGGTGCGATGGCGACAGCGATCATCGGGCCGCCGTATACGGGAGGTATGCAGAAGTTTAAGGACGCGCTGCCCGACCTGAAATCTGCCATTGCAACTCCGGATATTGCCACTTTTCCGGGCTCCGACTTCTACATCATCGGGCTGGTGCAGTATTCGGCGCAGATGCATGCCGACTTGCCACTGACAACGCTGCGTGGTTATTGCCAACTGGCAAGCACCACAAGCACGACTTGCACCACCCAAGCGTATCTAGGCCCGGTGATTCTTGCGCAGAAAGATCGGCCGGTGCGCGTGCTGTTCAGAAATCTGCTTCCCACTGGCCAGGGTGGCAATTTATTTATTCCGGTCGATACAACCTACATGGGCTCTGGCCCCAATGATCCGCAGAACCGCGCCACCCTTCATTTACACGGCGGAGCAACTCCGTGGATCAGTGATGGTACGCCGCACCAGTGGACGACGCCGGAGGGCGATACTCCCATGAACGGGCCGAGCACTCAGCCTGTTCCGGACATGTTTTTCTCGGGAGGCAATATCGTTCCCTTCTGCACCGCGACAGTCACGGCCAACTGCTTCACTCCTGGCAATCCAAGCACGTTGCCTCTAGGCGCGACAACCATGCCGCCAGCCGGTGACATGACGTTCTACTGGACCAACCAGCAGGGCGGACGCTTGATGTTCTACCACGACCACGCCTACGGCATCACGCGGCTGAATGTCTACGCCGGAGAAGCGGCAGGGTACCTTATCTACGATCCCGCCGAAGAAACGGCGCTGGCAACGGCGACCGCTCCGGGCAGCATTACCGCTGGTGATCTCACACACCTGATCCCGCTCGTAATCCAGGACAAAACATTCGTTCCCAGCAAAGCGCAACTCGATGCGCAAGATCCAACCTGGGACGGGAACTTCGGAGCAACGCAGCTTTCTGCAAGCGGTAGCAACGGCGACCTCTGGTTTTCCCATGTCTACATGCCCAACCAAGATCCGGCAGACGCGCTGGGAGGAGGCAATCCATTCGGGCGCTGTGACTACGGCCCGTGGTTCTTCCCGCCGATGACGACGCTAACGGCGGCTACTCCGCCGAGCGCCGTGACGATTCCATGCACATCCGCCGCCTTCCCGGGTCAGGTGCTGGCTCCCTCGCCCGCAAATAACAACCAGGTTGGCTGCCCAATCGTTCCGAATGCCTCCGGCACGCCGGAGTCGTTCATGGACACTCCCGTCGTCAATGGCAAGGCCTATCCGGTTCTCCACGTGGCCCCGGCTGCTTACCGGTTCCAAATACTGAGCGCCGGAAATGACCGTTCCTGGAACCTGTCCTGGTTCAAGGCTGATCCAAACAATCCAACGGAAGTAGCAATGCTTCCCGCGGTTCCCCCAACGTCAGGATCGGGCCTGCCCCTTTGCAGCACGATCAACCCAGTTGCCGTGCCCGGTCTGGTGATCGGCCTGGCTACTGGCAAACTGGACGGAACCGGCAACCCGCTCAACGGAACTGGACTACCGAGCGGCTGCTGGCCGAACTACGGTCCGCAACCTGGAATCCCCGCCCCGCAGACGATGTGGGCGGCGGACGGTAGAGCCGGTGGAGCGCCTGACCCGCGCAACGCTGGCCCCGCCTGGATTCAGATCGGAAGCGAAGGAGGGTTGCTGCCCGCTCCGGTCGTGATCCCCCCGACCGCAATCAACTACGAGCAGAACGTGAGGAGCATCACCATCGGCAGCGTAGCTGTCCACGGCCTGTGGCTGGGGCCGGCGGAGCGCGCCGATGTGATCGTCGACTTCTCCAAATTCGCGGGTCAGACGCTCATTCTCTACAATGACGCGCCCACGCCCGCGCCGGCGAACGACTCCCGTCTCGATTACTTCACAGGAGACGGCGACCAGACACCAATCGGCGGCGCACCCAACACGCCTCCGGGTTACGGCCCCAACACGCGCACGGTTATGCAAGTCATCGTGGATGGAAATGCGCCCAACCCGATCGCTTTCAGTTTGCCAGCATTGAAAGCGGCGTTCGCATCGACGGCAACCACCAAAGGCCTGTTCGCTTCGACGCAGCCCACGACCATTGTGCCAGAGCCTAACTACAACTCCGCGTATGCCGCCACCTTCCCGCCGACGTACGCGTCCATCTCTGCCGACACTCTAACCTTCAACCCCCTTGCTCCGCTGACCTTCGAAGCGCTGTTGAGCCAAGAACCGTCAGCTTGCACGGGAACGACGACCGCCCCTACCCAATGTGCTTCGCTGAATCACAAGGCCATCCAGGAACTGTTTACCTTGGATTACGGCCGCATGAATGCCACGCTCGGTACAGAATTGCCCAACGTCAACTTCCAGAACCAGACAACGATTCCACTGGGATATGTAGATCCCGCGACGGAGATCATCCGCCAGGGCGATACGCAACTCTGGAAGATCACCCACAACGGAGTGGACAGTCACTTCATCCACTTCCACCTATTCAACGTGCAGGTCATCAACCGCGTGGGATGGGACGGTTCGCTCCGTCCGCCAGACGCTAACGAGATGGGCTGGAAAGACACGGTGAGGATGAATCCGCTGGAAGACATCATCGTGGGATTGCAGCCGATCACGCCGCAGCTTCCGTGGCCGATCCCGAACAGCGTTCGCCTGAACGACGTAACCGGCTCAAATATGAACTTTACGAACTTGAACCCGTTCAGCAACGGCGGTTCAGGCACTGCGGATGGCCCGACTAACTTCGGTTGGGAGTACGTGTGGCATTGTCACATCCTCGGCCACGAAGAGAACGACATGATGCGGCCGATTATGTGGCAGGTTCCCCCGAACACGCCTGGCCCGTTGGTCGTTGCCGCAAACACGAATGGTAGCGTGGATATCTCGTTCACCGACAATTCGGCGAGTGAGACCGGTTTCACGGTCCAACGCGATACCGATTCACTGTTCCCAGCTCCCGTGAGTATTCCGGTCGCGGCGAGTTCAACCCAGAACGTTATAGGTGAAGGAATCGACTACGGTAGCATCATCACGGTGAACGATCCCACACCGCTCACCTCTGGAACGACGTACTACTATCGCGCCCAGGCCATCGACGACGGATTCAACCTGCCTCACGAGCAGATTTACAACACAACCTCTGCCCTGCTCTCCGGCTGGTCGAATACGGCGACCATCTCGCCCGTTCCTATTATCGGCGTCGCGCCGGTCTCGCTCGCCTTCGGCACAGTTGCGGTGGGCAGCAGTTCGACTTCTGCTCCGGTAGTGATCTCCAACACCGGAACGGCGACCCTGACCATCAACGGCATGACCTCGAACCTGCCTGACTTTGTGCCAACAGTGTGCAGCAGTGTGCCTGCTGGCCAGACGTGCTCGTTCACGGTGACGTTCTCGCCCACGGCCGGGGGATCGCAAACCGCAACTCTCACCATAGTCTCCAACGATCCGGTTCGTCCGAATGTAACGATCAGTATGACGGGCACTGGCATTGTTGGCACGACCACCACGATCACGGCTAACGCGATCACTTACGGTGCGGACGGCGCCATCACTGTTGGCGTTGCGCAGACGACGGGGCCAGTAGTCCCGAGCGGAAGTGTGACACTCACGGTTGACGGCGGCGCGCCAATTACTCAGTCACTCACCGCGGGTTCGGCGACGTTCAACTTGACCGCGCCTGCGGGGGGAAGCCATGCTCTCGTCGCGAACTATGCGGCGCAGAACGGCTTCCAGGCCAGCACGGCGAGCGGCACGCTCGTCGTGAACCCAGCGCCGTTAACCATTGCGCCGACTCCCAATTCGGCGTCCATGACCTACGGCGGTACGGTTCCGACTCTGACTCCGTCCTACAACGGGTTCGTTCCAGGCCAAGGACCGTCTAACGTGACGGGTACGGTCTCGTGCCCAGCACCAGTGACCGCGAGCAGTCCTGTTGGTTCGTACACCAGTCAATGCTCTGGCGCAACCAGCACGAACTACGCGATCACCTATTCACCGGGAGTCGTCACTGTTGGTAAAGCGACGACCACCACGACAATCACGTCTGACAAACCAAACCCGTCAATCATCGGGCAGATTGTCACGGTAGCGTTCAGCGTGGCCCCGCAATTCAGCGGAGCCCCGACCGGCACCGTTACCATCACCGCCAGCACGGGAGAGACTTGCTCTAGTGCGCTTACGGCTGGATCGGGAAGCTGCAACCTGACGTTCGCGACTGGAGGATCGAGGACTCTCGCGGCTGCTTATCCGGGGGACCCCAACTTCCTGTCCAGTTTGCAGGCATCACCGATACAGGTGGTGAGCAGCGTCAGCCTGAGCACGACCTCGCTGCTGTTCGGCAACCAGGTTGTTGGAACACGTAGCGCTTCGCAGACGGTAACGCTGGTGAACGTCGGCACCACAACGCTGACCATCAGCAACATCCAGTGGAGCGCCAACTTCTCCGACAACAACAATTGCGGGGGT
>Ga0105240_10004843_pt1 | contig 20283 bp, 16 predicted proteins | sample KBSC54metaG_FD_80426 | JGI IMG/M metagenome (GOLD analysis project Ga0105240, IMG submission 80426) | Corn rhizosphere microbial communities from Kellogg Biological Station, Michigan, USA - KBS C5-4 metaG | ecosystem: Host-associated > Plants > Roots > Rhizosphere > Soil | place: Michigan, USA... | reverse complement strand
CTATTCGGTCGCACGGGCGGCAACGGCCGCAGGTCGGAGGAGGGTCTCTTTGCGCGTCGTCGCCGCCTTGCTGATCATGATCGTGGCCGGACCGGCCTTGGCGCTCGCCGAAGCGCCGCCCACGACGTCGCCACCCACGTCGCCGCCCAGCGCCGAGCCGGCGAGGCCGCCGACGCCCCCAGCCCCGCAAACGCCCCCGTCGCCGGCGACTCCGGAGGTCCCGCCGACCCCGGCGACTCCGCCCGCGCCGCCCACCGGGACCACGCCGCCGGACATGGCTCAGGCGCAGGCCTGGTTCGGCGACCAGTGCGCCAGCTGCCATGGCGCAGGCGATTCTCCAGGCGACGGCCTCGCGCCCAGCCTCAAGGGCGTCTACGGGCGCAAGATCGCCGGCCTGCCCGACTTCGCCTACTCCGATGCGCTGAAAGCCAAGGAGGGAGTCTGGGACGACCAGACGCTGGACGCCTTCCTCGCCGATCCCCAGACCAACGTCCCGGGCACGGCGATGTTCGGCAGCGCGCCGGACCCGGTGCAGCGCCACGCGATCATCGAACTGCTGAAGACGCTGAAGTGAGCTAAGCTCGCGGCCGGGTCCGGTCCGGAGCGCGCATGGACGCCTTTCCCGCCTTCTTTCCCCTGCGCGGCGCGCGGGTGGCGATCGCCGGCGAGGGCGACGGCGCCGAGGCCAAGGCGCGCCTGCTGGCCGGTTCGCCCGCGGAGGTGCTGCGGCTGAGGGGCGCAGAGGCTCTGGAGCCGCCCAGCTACGCCGGCGTCAAGCTGGCCTTCGTGGCCAGCCCCGACGAGGACTTCCGGGCGCGCGCCGCCGCCGCCGCCCGGGCCGCGGGCGCGGCGGTGAATGTCGTCGACGACCCGGCCCGCTCGGATTTCCACACCCCGGCGGTGATCGATCGCGGCGCGGTGGTGGTCGCCATCGGCACGGCCGGCACGGCCCCGATGCTGGCAGCGCTGCTGCGCGCCGACCTGGAGACGAGGATCGCGCCCGGCCTGGAGGGGCTGGCCCGGCTGCTGGGCGAGCGCCGCGACGCGTTGCGCGCCGCCTATCCCGACCTCGCGACCCGGCGCGCCTTCCTGCGAGGGGTGCTCGACGGGCCGGCCGCGGAAGCTGCCACCGCCGGTGACCTCGCCGCCGCCGCACGGCTGATCGATGCAGCCCTGGCGGCCGGCGCGACCGCCGTGGGCAAGGTCTGGCTGATCGAGGCGCCGCCTGCCCGTGACCTCCTCTCGCTCCGGGCCGCCCGGGCGCTGGCCATGGCCGACCTGCTGGTGGTTGGCGACGGCGTCGATGCCGGCGTCACAGTCCTCGCCCGCCGCGACGCGACCTGGCGGCGCCTGGCCGACACGGACGCCGCACTTCTCGCCGACCAAGCCACGCACGGCCGCCAGGTCGTGGTTGCGGCGCTCGCCGACGACCTGGCCGGCATCGGCGCGGCGCTAGTCAGTCTTGGCGCCGACGGCGAACGTCTGCAGCCCGCACCTGCCCATCAGTAACCCTCTCCCACAGCTGTGGGAGAGGTGAGGTGAGGGCATGTGCCAGACGCCGAGCGCCCTGCCGCCGAGAGGGCGTCCCCTCACCCCAGCCTCTCCCCGTGAACGGGGAGAGGGGTACTTCATGGGCGAATGGCGAGAAGGGTCTCGTAAGAGCGCACCGAGCTCTACAGGTCCAGCCGCCGCCCCTTCGTCTCCGGGAACAGCACCAGGCAGGCGACCACGCTGATCGCCGTGAAGATCGCCGGGTACCAGAGGCCGGCGTAGATGTTTCCCGTCACCACCACGATCGAGAACGACGCCACCGGCTGGAAGCCGCCGATCCAGCCCGCGCCCACGTGGTAGGGCAGCGACAGCGCCGTGTAGCGGATGCGGCAGGGGAATAGCTCGGCCAGGGCCGCGGCCATCGGCCCGTAGAGGGCCGTGGCGGCGATCACCAGCACCAGGAACGCCCCGATCACCAGGGCCGTGTTGCGTCCGTCGGGGTCCGACTTCGCCGGATATCCGGCCTGGGTCAGCGCGGCGCTGATCCGGCTGGCGGTGCTGGCCGTGGCGGCCTTCAGCCCGTCCGGGGCCAGGCCGTGGCCGTCGGCCGCCGCGACCCGCGCGGCGCCGATCTGCACCACCGCCGGCGCGCCGGCCGGTCCGGCCAGGTTGCGATAGCTGATCCCGCCGCCGGCCAGGATGCTCTTGGCGATGTCGCAGCTGGACACCGGCTTGGCCTTGCCGGTCAGGTCGAACTGCAGCGAGCAATCGGCCGGATCGGCGACCACCACCACCGGCGTGCGGCGGGCCGCCCCGGCCAGAGCCGGGTTGGCGCCCTGGGTGAACAGCATGAAGGCCGGGAACAGGGCGATGACGCCCAGCGTCATGCCGCCCCACATCACCGGCTTGCGGCCGACGCGGTCCGAGAGCCAGCCGAAGAACACATAGGCCGGCGCGCTCACGATCGCGCCGACCATCACCACCAGGTTGCCGTAGTCGCCCTCGACCTTCAGGAACCGCTCCATGAAGACCTCGGCGTAGAAGAACACGGTGTACCAGAACGCCCCCTGGGCGCACATCAGGCAGAGGAACGCGATCAGGACCAGCTTCAGGTTCGGCCATTTGCCGAACGCCTCGGCGTAGGGCGCGCTCGAGGCCTCGCCTGAGGCCTTCATCTGCTTGAACGCCGGGCTCTCGGTCAGCTTCATCCGCATCCAGATCGAAGCGGCGACGAGGATGGCCGAGGCGAAGAACGGGATGCGCCAGCCCCAGACGGCAAAGTCCGCCTCGCCGACGGCCCGGCGGACCACGAAGATCATCGCCAGCGCCGCGATCAGGCCGAACGCGGCCGAGGTCTGCACCCAGCCGGTGTAAAAACCGCGCCGCCCGGGCGGCGAATGCTCGGCCACGAAGATCGCCGCCCCGCCGTACTGGCCGCCCAGGGCGATGCCCTGGACGATCCGCAGGGTGATCAGCAGGATCGGGGCTATGGCGCCCGCCTGGGCCGAGGTCGGCAGGGCGCCGATCAGGAAGGTGGCGCCGCCCATCATCAGCACGCAGATCAGGAACGCCGCCTTGCGCCCCAGCCGGTCGCCGACCCCGCCGAAGATCAGCGCCCCCAGCGGACGGAACGCGAAGCCCACCCCGAACAGCGCCAGCGACGCGATCAGACCGGCCGTGGGGCCGAGCTGGGCGAAGAAGTTCTTCGAGATGATCTGAACGAGATTGCCGAAGATGAAGAAGTCGTACCACTCGAAGGCCGTGCCGGCGGCCGAGGCGCCGACGACGGTGCGCATGGAGGCCGGCGCGATTTCGGCGTGTGCGGCGTCGGCCGTGGTGTCGATCATGCTCCCCCCAGGTTCACGGCCCGAGGTCTAGCATCGCCGCCTGTCGCCGCAAAACCGCGACCGGTTGGCGCTGGGCCCGAAACAGGGTCATATCGGCCGACTGGAGACCCGCCCATGGAAGTGAACGGACTCGCCCACGTCTTCATCACCGCCGGTGACTTCGAACGGTCGCGGGAGTTCTACAAGAAGCTCCTGCCGTTCCTGGGCCTGAAGGAGGTGATGGACGCCGGCAACGCCTACTATTGCTTCGGCGCCCGCACCGGCTTCGGGATTCGTCCCGCCGCGCCGGAATTCGCCGGCCAGCGGTTCGAGCAGGGCCGGCCCGGACTGCACCACATCTGCTTCCGCGCCCGCGAGCGGGACGACGTGGACGAGGTCCATGCCTTCCTGCTGACCCTCGGGGCGACCATCGTGCACCCGCCGCGCGACGACGACTATTCCGCCGGCTACTACTCGGTGCTGTTCGAGGATCCGGATGGGGTCCGGCTGGAGGTCAACCACGTGCCGGGCGCGGGCACCATCCATCCCGGCGACACCGGCCACTTCGGGCCGCCGGGGTCGTGAGCCTGCCGCCGATCCAACCGGTGGGCTGGGTCAGGGGCGGGCGCGACCAGCCGATCGACGACGACTGGGGCGGCAGCCGGGCGCGCATCGAGCTCGATCCGGCCAGGTTCGGACCGCCGGCTCTGGCCGGCCTCGACGCCTTCTCCCACGTCGAGGTGATCTTCCTGTTCGACCGCGTGCCTGAGGGCGAGATCGAATACGGCGCCCGCCGTCCGCGCGGCCGGCCCGACTGGCCGCTGGTGGGCATCTTCGCCCAGCGCGGCAAGAACCGGCCCAACCGCATCGGGCTTTGCACCTGCGGCATCGTCGCGCTAGACGGCCTCGCCCTGGAGGTGGAAGGCCTGGACGCGATCGACGGAACGCCGGTCCTGGACCTGAAACCGGTGATGCGGGGCTTCCTGCCGCGCGGCGAGATCCGCGAGCCCGCCTGGGCCGCCGAGATCATGAAGGACTATTGGTAAGCGGATGAACGATACCCAGACGATCAGCGAAGCCGACGAACGCGCGCTGATGGATTCCATCGACCGCTGGCTCGACAAGAAGGTCGCGCCGGTCGCCGCCAGGCTCGAGCAGGCCGACGAGTATCCCGGCGAGCTGGTCCAGGACATGTGCGAGATGGGCCTCATGGGGGCGCTGATCGCCCCTGAGTACGGCGGCCTTGGCCTGCCGGCCCTCACCTACGCCCGCATTGTCGCCCGGGTCTCCGAGGAGTGGATGAGCCTCACCGGGGTGTTCAACAGCCATGTGATGATGGGGCTGGTGGTCCAGAAGTACGGCACCCAGCTGCAGAAGGACCATTGGCTGCCGAAGTTCGCCACCGGCGAGCTGCGCGGCGGCCTGGCGCTGACCGAACCCGACGCCGGCACCGACCTGCAGGGCATCCGCACCACGGCGAGGAAGGCCGGGAACGAGAACTACCTGATCAACGGCACGAAGATGTGGATCACCAACTCGATCGAGGGTGACATCCTGGCCGTGCTGACCAAGACCGATCCCGAGGCCCAGCCGCGCCATCGCGGCATCAGCATGTTCATCGTGCCCACCCGCGACAAGGAGACCGGCAAGGACATGCCGGGGGTGATCCGCGGCCGCAAGCTGCCCAAGCTCGGCTACCGCGGCGTCGACACCGGCGAGATCGTGTTCGACGATTGCCCGGTGGACGCCGCCCTCGGCCTGGTCGGGGGCGAGGAGGGCAAGGGCTTCGTGATGGCCACCGGCGGCCTCGAGGTCGGCCGCGTGAACGTGGCCGCCCGGGGCGTCGGCATCGCCCGCCGCGCCCTGAAGGAAGCGGTGGCCTACGCCCAGATCCGCCAGACCATGGGCAAGCCGATCGCCCAGCACCAGGCGATCCAGCTGATGCTGGGCGAGATGGCGGCCAAGACCCGCGCCGCCGAGCTCCTGGTGGAGGATGCCGCCCGCGCCTACGACCGGGGCGGCCGCGTCGACATGGAAGCCGGCATGGCCAAGTGGTTCGCCACCGAGACCGCCTTCGAGGTCGCCACCAACGCCATGCGGATCCACGGCGCCTACGGCTACTCCAAGGAGTACCCGATCGAGCGCCTCTACCGGGACGCCCCGCTGCTGATGATCGGCGAGGGCACCAACGAAATGCAGCGGATCATCATCGCGCGGCAACTGATTGCGCGAAATCCAGTCTAGCTGAGCAACTCTTGCCGCAATTGGGTGTTTTCCTTTTCTCGGGGCGAGGGAGGAAATCCCCATGCGGCGTCGCCAAGCCAAGATCGATCACCCGGCTGACGTGGTCCGCCCGTTCCTGTGGGTCGGCGGCGCGTTTTTCCTGGTCGGCTTCTACGGCTACTTCGTCTTCAACCCGGGGCTTTAGGCCCGCGCCACGAAGAACCCGTTCTTGAATCCCTGGTCGGCCTTTCCATAGAGGAACGGCTCGCCCTCCGGCGTGGTCACCCGGCCGCCCGCCGCCACCAGCACCGCGTGCCCGGCGGCAGTGTCCCACTCCATGGTGGGACCGTGGCGCGGATAGATGTCGGCCACTCCTTCGGCGATCCGGCAGAACTTGATCGACGAGTCCATCGGTTCCCGGATGTGGAAGCCGTACCGGGCCGTCAGCCGCTGCGCCGCCTCTTCCTTCATGGTGTGGCTGACGAGCGCGATGGCCGCGTCCTTGGGCCAGGGGCGGGGCCTCACCGGTTCGGGCGCGCCGCCCCTGAGCCGCTTCATCGAGCCGCCGGCATGGGTGTACCAGACCTCGTCGCTGGCGGGCGCGCCCACGGCGCCGGCCACCGGCCGGCCTGACTCGATCAGGCCGATGTTGACGGTGAAGTGCGGGTCGCCGCGGACGAACGCCTTGGTGCCGTCCAGCGGGTCCACCAGGAAGAAGCGCGGGCCGATGGCGTCGGGGGTGCCGAACTCGCTGGCGTCCTCTTCGGAGATCACCGGCACGCCCGGAAAGCGGCGCGCCAAATGCTCCAGGATCAGCGTCTCGCCGCGGCGGTCGGCTTCGGTCACCGGGCTGTTGTCGGCCTTCTCGCTCACCGTCATCGCGGTCCGCCAAAGGGGCAGGATCAGGGCCGCAGTTTCGGCCACGATCTCAGCCAATTCCTCCCCGATGTCGGGGCCGATGTGCGTGTCCATGGCCGGGTCTATGGCGCACGCGGCCGGTTTCCCAAAGCGCCAAATCAGACGATCGTGCGCGCGATGACCGACGCCGCGCCCCTCCTTGCCGACCTGCCGCCGGAAGAGCTGGCGGCGCGCCTGGCGGCCAAGCTCTGCCATGACTTCATCAGTCCGGCGAGCGCGATCGTCTCGGGGCTCGACCTGCTTGACGACCCCACCGCCAAGGACATGCGCGACGACGCCATGGACCTGATCGCGGCCAGCGCGCGCAAGCTCGGCGACATGCTGCAGTTCGCCCGGGTCGCGTTCGGCGCCTCGGCCTCGGCCGAGTCGTTCGACAGCGGCGAGCTGGAGCGGCTCGCGCAGGGCGCGTTCGCCCATGTCCGCGCCGAGCTCGACTGGGCGATCGAGTCCCAGACCCTTGCCAAGCCGGTGGCGCGCGCGCTGCTGAACATGGTTCAGCTCGCGGCCGGCGCCCTGCCGCTCGGGGGTCTGGCCCGCGCCGAGGTCCGCCCTGGCCCCGACGGCGTGACGGTGGAGGTCGTTTCCCGCGGCAACCGCGTACGGCTGCAGGCCGAGGTCGCCGACGGCCTTGCCGGCAAGCCACTGGGCGAAGGCCTCGCCGGCCGCTGGGTCCAGGCCTACTACCTCAATGCTCTCGTCCGCACCGCCGGCGGCCAGGTCTCCGGCGTGGTCCAGGACGACGCGGTGGTGCTCACGGCCCAGCTGCCGGGGTAGCCGCCGGGAGTCAGAGCACCAGATCCGCCGACACCGGGGCGTGGTCGCTCGGCTTCTCCCAGCCGCGGACGTCGTCGTGGATGCGGCTGGCCGCCGCGCCCAATCGGAACGCCGCGTCCCGCAGGCCCGGCGTGACCAGGATGTGGTCGAGCCGCAGGCCGCGCGCCGAGACGCGGAAATCCCGCGCCCGGTAGCTCCACCACGACGCCAGCTTCTCCGGATTCGGCCGCGCCTCGCGGATCAGGTCGATGAACCCGAGGCTGGCCTGCAGCCGGGCCAGCGCCTCCACCTCCACCGGCGTGTGGCTGACCACCTTCGACATGAAGCGGTGGTTCCAGACGTCGAACTCGCCCGGCGCCACATTGAGGTCGCCGAGGATCGCCAGCGGCGCCGATGGATCGCGGGCGGCCATCTCGGCGGTGAGCCGCTCGTAGAAGTCCAGCTTGTGGTCGAACTTGGGATTGATTGTCCGGTCGGGTTCGTCGCCGCCGGCCGGGATGTAGAAGTTGTGCACCTCGACACCAGCCACCTTGGCCGACACCGCCCGGGCATGGCCCTCGCGGCAGACGCTCAGTGGCTTCACGTCCTCGAGCGGCAGGCGCGAGGCGATGGCCACGCCGTGCCAGCCCTTCTGGCCGCTGATCCGGATGTGCGGCAGTCCCGCCTCGACGAAGGTCGCGGACGGGAATTCGCCTTCCCGGCACTTGATCTCCTGCAGGCACAGCACGTCCGGCGCCTGCTCGCGGATGAAGCGCGCGGCGTGGTCCAGGCGCTGGCGCACCGAGTTGACGTTCCAGGTCGTGAGTCGCAGCCGCATGTGCGGTGGTTGCCCGAAAAAAAGCCCGGGCGCATCAGCGTCCGGGCTTAGTGTCTCTCATGCCGCCGCCGGGAGGGGATTGGATCCGGTGCGGAACTCGGGAACGGCCAGGTCGGATGGCCGATCGCGATAGTGGTATAATTGACACTTGCGACCCGAAAAGTCAAGTGAAAATCAGTTCATGCTTGCTTGTGACTTTTCTGTCACATCAGGGCGCGCTTCCAGGGGCGCTCGGCACGAACAGGTCCGGCGAGAGATCGGCTGCCGGCGCGAAGCTGGTGAGGTCCACGCGGGTCACCCGGCGCTGCGGATCGCTGATGGCCCAGCCCGTCAGGCGCAGCGGGTTTTCGCCGAAGCCGAGGGTGATCTGGCCCTGCGCCTGATGGTGCGCGTCGGCCGCGGTGACGGAGAAGCCGCCGACCGTCCGCCCGACCCCCAACACCTTCACGCCCCGGTCCAGCTGGATCTGGCTGGTCAGGAAGAGGCCGAGGGGCGTGGCGTTCATCGGGTACTTGTTGTTGGTGTGCAGCCGGGCGTTGGTCACCGTCACGGTCTTGCCGTCGGAGGTGATCACCAGCCCGTAGGGCGGGTCGTACTCGAACCGCGCCTTGCCAGGGCGGGAGATGTAGACCGTCCCTTCGGTCACCGTGCCCTGCGGGTCGGTCTGCGAGAACCGACCCTTGGCGTTGCCGATCCCCTGCAGGTAGGCGACCGCGCGGTCGACCCGGTCCTGATCGTCGGGGGCCAACGCGGCGCGCGCGGCGGCAGGCAGCAGCAGGAAGGCGGCCGAAAGGGTCAGGGCGTCGCGGCGGCTGAGGCTCATGGGGTCTCCTTCGCGCTCACATAGGCGCCGCAAGCGGGCGCGCCAGGGTCGGTCCCCGGCGCAGTTGCGGCGCAGTTTGATTCGAAGAACAACCGGGGCGCGACCGGGTTCCAACGCACGTGATCCCGCAAGTCGTCCCCGCTCGGACATGCCACCCTCGAAGGGGCCTGCGGTAGTTAAACCTTGGTCATGGCGGCGGGCCTGCCAGGATGTCGCGCTTGCCGGCGTGGTTGGGCGCGCCGACGACGCCTTCGCGTTCCATGCGCTCCATCAGCGAGGCGGCGCGGTTGTAGCCGATCTGCAGCCGGCGCTGGATGTAGCTGGTGGACGCCTTGCGGTCGCGGGTGACCACGGCCACGGCCTGGTCGTAGAGGTCCGCGCCGCCCTCGCCGTCACCGCTGCCTGAGCCGCCGCCGTCCCCATCGTCTTCCTCGACCGAGGCGGTGACCTCCTCCAGGTACTGCGGCTCGCCCTGCTCGCGCAGGAACTTGGCCACCGTCTCCACCTCGCCGTCCGACACGAACGGGCCGTGCAGGCGGGTGATCCGGCCGCCGCCGGCCATGTAGAGCATGTCGCCCTGGCCCAGCAGCTGCTCGGCGCCCTGCTCGCCCAGGATGGTGCGTGCGTCGATCCGGGAGGTGACCTGGAAGCTGATCCGGGTCGGGAAGTTGGCCTTGATGGTGCCGGTGATCACGTCCACCGACGGCCGCTGGGTGGCCATGATCAGGTGGATGCCGGCCGCCCGGGCCATCTGCGCCAGGCGCTGCACCGCGCCCTCGATGTCCTTGCCGGCCACCATCATCAGGTCGGCGACCTCGTCGATCACCACCACCAGATAGGGCATCGGCTCGGGCCGGATGCGCTCTTCCTCGTAGATCGGCTTGCCGGCCTCGTCGAAGCCGGTCTGCACCGTGCGCACGAAATGCTCGCCCTTGGCAGCCGCCTCGCGCGCCCGCTCGTTGTAGCCGGCGACGTTGCGCACCCCGATCTTGGACATCCGCCGGTAGCGGTCTTCCATCTCGCGGACGGTCCACTTCAGGGCGACGATGGCCTTCTTCGGGTCGGTCACCACCGGCGCCAGCAGGTGCGGGATGCCGTCGTAGACCGACAGCTCCAGCATCTTCGGGTCGATCATGATGAACCGGCACTCCGACGGCGGCAGCCGGTAGAGGATCGAGAGGATCATGGCGTTGACCCCCACCGACTTGCCCGAGCCGGTGGTGCCGGCGATCAGCAGGTGGGGCATCTTGGCCAGGTCGGCGATGTAGGGCTCGCCGCCGATCGTCTCGCCCAGGGCCATGGGCAGGGTCGGCCCGGTCTTCTCGTATTCCGCCGACGAGAGCAGGTCGCGCAGGTACACCGTCTCCCGCTTGGCGTTGGGCAGCTCGATGCCGATGGCGTTGCGACCGGGCACCACGCTGACGCGGCAAGCGGCCACGCTCATCGAGCGGGCGATGTCGTCGCTCAGCGCCACCACCCGGGCCGACTTCACGCCGGGCGCGGGCACCAGCTCGTAGAGGGTGACCACCGGGCCCGGGCGGATCTGGTCGATCTGGCCGCGCACCCCGAACTCGGCCAGGACCTCCTCCAGCATGCGGGCGTTCTGGCGCAGCGAAGCCTCGTCGAACGCCGCGTCGCGCGGCTTCGGCTTGGACAGCATGGAGAGCTCGGGCAGGCGAAAGCCGCCCTCCTGCACGAACGGCAGGGTGGTCTGGCGCTCGCGGTCCTCGCGGCCGGACGCTTTCGGCGCCGCCTTGGGCGTGCGGATCGCGAGGGGGGCGGCGGAGATCGGCTCCGACGCGGGCTCGGACTCCGGCGCCGAGGCGCGGGTCGCGACCCGGGTCGGCCGCGACGCCGGGCGGGGCGCGGGCCCCCGGGCCGGCGCAGGCGCCGGCTGTCCCCGCAGGCCGGGCAGGGCGACGCGGGTCTGGGTCATCCAGATCCAGGCGCCCGAGAGGTGGATCAGGCCGATGCCGAACGCCAGCGCCAGCAGCCACCCGGAGAACCCGGTCAGCAGCAGCGTCGCGATCACCCCGGCGCCGGGAATGCGGGTGAAATGGATCAGGGCGGTGATCCACCCCAGCAGGATGTCGCCCCAGAGGCCGCCCAGTCCGCTGGCCAGCGGCCAGATCGCCGGCGGCGCGGCGGCGGCCAGTGCGCCGGCCACGATGACGACCCCGAAGAAGCCGGCCAGGGCCCGGCCGCGCAGGTGCAGGCGCGATTGTCCGGGGGTCGGATCGGCCGCCCGGCTGATCCCCAGGGTCAGCAGCACGCCGGCGCCGAGCCAGGCCGCGAGGCCGAACGACTGCATGGCGATGTCGGCCAGGTCCGCGCCGGCGTGGCCGAGCAGGTTGGCCGGCGCGCCGTCGGCGGCCGCGTCGAAGCTCGGGTCGCTCGCCCGGTAGGTCGCCAGCGCCAGCGCCAGCGCCAGCCCCAGGCTCGCCACCACGCCGCCGCGGAACCGCGCGGTCAGCGCGTGTCCCCACGCGCCGCTGAGCGCCTCCATGGCCCACTCGGCCGGGGTCTTGCGGACCGCCCTCGCCATCTAGCTCCTCGAACCGATCGGAAACGGCCGATTAAACCGGCGGGAGGGTTAAGGCCCATTTACGCTGCTTCCACATAACGCAGGTCGATCAACCCGTTGACCGCGCGCGATGGTTACGCTTCCATCAGTCCGCCCAGGGCGCGGTGAAGGCTCAAGGGCGGGGAAACACTTTCATGAACCGGACTTGGGTTGCCGCCGCGATCGCCTCGCTGGTGGTGGGCTTTGGCGGCGGTTTCCTCATCGCCAAGAGCACCGACGGCGCCTTCCGCCAGCAGGTGGGCGACACGGTGGAACAGGGCATGCGGTGGGCCGGCTTCGGCCACCCGCGCAATACCAGCGCGCCCCGGCGCGGCATTCCCAAGCCCGACGGCTTCGTGGTCTGGCAGCACCGGCTGGATACGACCGGTCTGCAGCCGCTGGCCTGCGTGCAGATGACCCGGCCGCTGGATCCGGCCAAGTCCTACAGCGACTATGTGCTGGTCTCGCCCGACCTCGGCCACACCCCGGCCGTGACGGTCCGCAACGACGAGCTCTGCATCGGTGGCGTCGGCTTCACCGACCGCCAGATCACCCTGCTGAAAGGCCTGCCCGCCAAGGACGGCGCGACCCTGGCCGACAACGCCGACATCGACTTCACCAACGCCGAGCAGCCGGCCTACGTCGGCTTCGCCGGCAACGGCGTCATCCTGCCGCGCGACGACGCCGACGGCGTCGGCATCGAAACCATCAACGTCACCAAGCTGGCCATCGAGGTCTGGCGGGTCTCCGACCGCAACCTCGTCCGCAAATCGGTCAGCGCCCCCGACCCGACGCCGCAGGACCAGTATGCGGACGACTACGGCGACGACAGCCCCGACGACGAGGGCAGGATCGTCTGGAAGGGCTTCGTCACCGTCCGGGGCGACCCGGGCGTGCGCAGCACCACCGTGTTCCCGCTCGGCGCGGTGCTGAAGGACATGCGGCCCGGCGGCTATGTGATCAAGGCGCGCGACGCCTCCGGCGGCCGCGACCTGGCGGCCAACAGCGAGGGCGGCGACGACACCACCCCGGCCCAGGCCCGTCGCTGGGTGATGTTCACCGACATGGCGCTGGTCAGCTACACCGGCACCAACGCCCTCGACGTTGTGGTCCGCTCGCTGAAGTCCGCCCGGACCCTGCCCAATGTGCCGGTCTCCCTGGTGGCGAAGAACGGTGAGGACCTCGGCCGCGGCGTCACCGACGCCTCGGGCCGCGTCAGCTTCCCGCACAGCCTGCTCGAGGGCGAGAACGCCCTGACGCCGAAGATGATCATGGCCTACGGCCCGGCCGGCGACCTCGCCATGCTGGACCTCGACCGCTCGCCGATCGACCTGTCGCGCCAGAGCACCGGCGGGCGCAACCCGGGTCAGGCGGACTCCAACGCGCTGGGCGGCCGCACCCTGGCCACCGCCGTCGACGGCTACCTGTACGCCGACCGGGGCATCTATCGGCCTGGCGAGACCGTGCACCTGACCAGCATGCTGCGCGACAACCAGGCCAAGGCGGTCTCCGACCGCAAGGGCCAGATCATCGTGCTGCGGCCCTCGGGCCTGGAGTTCAAGCGCTATACGTTCACGGGCGCGCCCGGCGGGGCGCTGGCCACGGATATCGACCTGCCGCACACCGCGCCGCGCGGCCGGTGGACCGCAAACCTGATGATCGACGGCTACAAGGACCCGGCCGGGACCATCTCGTTCCAGGTCCAGGACTTCGCGCCGCAGCGGCTGGCCGTCACCACCACCGGCAACGCCCAGGTCGCGGTCGCCGGAACGGAGGCGCGGCAGATCGACGTCGCCGCCCGCTTCCTCTACGGCGCGATCGGCTCGGGGCTGCAGACCCAGGGCGACGCGCGCCTGAAGGCCGACCCCGATCCCTTCCCCGCCTTTGCCGACTACGAATGGGGCGACGAGACCTCCACCTTCGATGAGAAGCAGGTCGACCTGGGCACGTCGGTCACCGACGGCGAAGGCCATGCGATCCTGACCCTGAACGGCTCGGAAGCCGGCGACACCGTGCAGCCGCTGCTGGCCGTGGTCACCGCCTCGGTGTTCGAGCCGGGCGGCCGGCCGGTGTCCGAGAGCGTGACCCTGAAGGTCCGGCCCAAGCCCACCTACCTGGGCGTCAAGGTCGACCGCGGCAGCTCCTCGGGCGACCAGGCCCCGCCGGTCGGCCTCAACGTCATCGCCGTCAACTCGGCCGGCGCCCGCATCGAGTCGGCGGGAGTCAGCTACCGGCTGGTCACCGAGAACTGGAACTACGACTGGTACATGCAGGACGGCCACTGGCAGTGGCGGCGGACCAACCGCGACGTCGTGGTCATGCAGGGCACGCTCAACGTCGGCGCCGGCGCGCCCGCGCGGCTGCCGCCGCGGCGGCTCGGCTGGGGCGACTACCGGCTGGAACTCACCGGCGTGGACGGCGCCAAGACCATCATCCGCTTCTCGCCCGGCTGGGGCGGCCCCTCGGGCGAGACCGAGACCCCGGACATCGTCCGCCTCACCGCCGGCAGCCAGCACTACGGCCAGGGCGACACGGTGGATATCGCCGTGCAGTCCCAGTACGCCGGCGAGGCGCAGGTGGCGGTGGCCACCGATCACCTGATCGACTTCAAGACCGTCACCATCGGCCCCAATGGCGGCACCATCCACCTGAAGACCTCGGCCGCCTGGGCCGGCGGCGCCTATGTGCTGGTGACCCTGGTGCAGCCGCGCGACCCGGTGTCCTCGCCGCAGCCGAAGCGCGCGATCGGCCTGCTCTACGTGCCGCTCGACCCCCGCAACCGACGCCTGACGGTGGACATCGGCACGCCGGACAAGATCGACTCCAAGGCCCCGGTCACCGTGCCGATCCAGGTGCATGGCCTCGGCTTCGGCCAGTCGGCGCACGTGACCGTGGCGGCGGTGGACGAGGGCATCCTGCGCCTGACCAAGGCGGTCAGCCCCAACCCGCTCGACTGGTACTTCGGCAAGCGCGCCTTCACCATGGACTACCGCGACGACTACGGCCGGCTGCTGGACCCGAACCTGGGCCCCGCCGCCAACGTCGACTTCGGCGCCGACCAGCTTGGCGGCGAGGGCCTGACGGTGGTGCCGATCAAGTCGGTGGCGCTGTGGTCGGGCATCGTCACCACCGGCCCGGACGGCCGTGCGACGGTCAACCTGCCGGCCGCCGACTTCAACGGCCAGCTGCGGATCATGGCGGTGGCCTGGACCGACACGGCTGTGGGCTCGGGCGACCGGGAGCTCACCGTGCGACAGCCGGTGATCGCCGACCTCAACCTGCCGCGGTTCCTCGCGCCCGGCGACCAGCCGGTCGCCACCCTGGAGCTGCACAACGTCGAGGGCCAGCCCGGCAACTACACCGCCGACATGCACGGCACGAACGGCATCGTGGCCGCCTTCCGGCAGATGTTCCACCTGCTGCTCGGGCAGCGATTGGCGATCCACATCCCGTTCATGGCGCCGCAGCGGACCGGCATCGGCTCCGTGGGCTTCAACGTCAACGGGCCCGGGTTCACCACGACGAAGGACTACCCGATCCAGTCACGGCTGGGCTGGGGGGCGGTGACCCACTCGGACACCCAGCTGCAGCAGCCGGGTACGGCCTACGTGCCGCCGGCCGATCTGCTGGCCGGTTATGCCCACGGCAATAACGGGACCCTGCAGGTCCAGGTCAGCTACTCGCCGTTCAAGGGCTTCGACCCCGGGCCGATCGCGGTCTCGCTCTGGCAGTACCCCTACGGCTGCACCGAGCAGCTCGTCTCGGGCGCCTTCCCGCTGCTCTACGCCACCGAGATGACCAACGATCCGAAGCTGCGCCACACCTCCCAGGCGCTGAACCAGGTCGTCGGCCAGCTGCTCGACCGGCAGGCGCTGGACGGGTCGTTCGGACTCTGGCGGGTCGGCGACGCCGAGGCGGACCCCTGGCTCGGCGCCTACGCCACCGACTTCCTGCTGGAGGCCAAGCAGCGCGGCGCGCCCGTGCCCGACGTGGCCATCGACCGGGCGCTCAACGCCATGCGGTTGATCAGCATTCCCGACGGCTCGCCGTCGGTGGGCTACCGGCTGGAGTACCCCGAGTGGTGGGGCGCCAACGCCGACGCCGCCAAGGCGGCCACGGCGCGGCTGCGTTCGCGGGCCTCGGCCTACGCCCTCTACGTCCTGGCCAAGTCCGGCCACGGCGACATCGCCCGCCTGCGCTGGTGGCACGACGTGCAGATGAAGAACGAGGGCTCGCCCCTCGCCATCGCCCAGGTCGGCGCCGCCCTGGCCATGATGGGCGACCACGGCCGGGCGCGCGATGCGCTCGCCCACGCGGTGAACGCGGTCGGCTACAAGCGGCCGCTGCTGCAGATCGGTCCGGTCGTCTACGTCGACGACTTCGACTGGTACCAGACCCCGCTGCGCGACCTGGCGGGGGTGATCTCGATGGCCTACGAGGCCGGCGAGCCCAATCTGGCCCGTCAGCTCCAGGGCCGGCTGGAGGGCACCGTGCGCGATCCCGACCAGCTCAACACCCAGGAGAAGGGCCAATTGCTGCGGGCGGCGCACTTCATGCTGCAGGCGGCCGGCCCGATCAACGTGCAGGGCACAGGCGCGGTGGTGTCGATGCCGTCGGCCGGGCTGACCCCGCGCTGGGCAGTCAATGGTCCGCTGGCGGCCACGCGCTTCTTCAACGCCGGCAACCGGCCGCTCTGGCGGACGGTGACGGTGCGGGGCACGCCGCTGACGCCCCCGGACGCCCAAGCGAACGGGCTGACGGTGGCCAAGACCTACTACAGCTTCGCCGGCGGCCAGGTGGACCTCGCCAACGTCCACCAGGGCGACCGGATCATCGTGCGGCTGTCGGGCAGCTCGCAGCAGGGTCGCACCGTCTCCATGGCGGTGGACGACGCCCTGCCGGCCGGGTTCGAGATCGAGACCGTGCTCGGCCCCGACGACAGCGGCGAACACGGCGCGTTCCATTTCCTGGGCACGCTCACCGATCCGAAGATCCAGGAATCGCGCGACGACCGCTACGTGGCGGCCCTCGACGTCGGCGGCAACCAGAGCTGGGCGGTGGCCTACGTCGCCCGGGCGGTGACGCCAGGCGACTTCTACCTGCCGGGCGTGGTCTCGATCGACATGTACCACGCCGGCATCGAGGCCAGATCCGGCGGCGGCCGCACGGTGATCGCGCCGGGGGGATAGTTCGAGAGTCTGGGTTTGAGTCCGCCCCTTAACCGCTCATCCCCGCGAAAGCGGGGACCCAGGCGTTTTCTGCAGGCCTGGGTGTCTGGGATAAATCACCTGGGTCCCCGCTTGCGCGGGGATGAGCGGGGACGGTTGGTCCCGCGTCTGGTCATCGCCCTGATCGCGCTGCTCTCCGTCGAGGTCCTCCTCCTGGGCCTCGACGCCGCCTTCCCGCCGGACCTCTCCCGCAGCGTCCGCTCCTCGCCCGTCGCCCTCGACCGCCGGGGCGTCTGGCTGCGCGCGCTGCCCGTGGAGAACGGTCGCTGGCGCATCCGCGCCGACCTCGAGCGGACCGATCCTGCCTTCGTGCGCCGGGTGATCGCGCTCGAGGACGGGCGCTTCTGGCTGCACCCCGGCGTCGACGGCATGTCGGTCCTGCGCGCCGGCGCCTCGGCGGCCTTGCATGGGCGCATCACCTCCGGCGCCTCGACCCTGACCATGCAGACGGCGCGGCTGCTCAGCCCGCACCGCCACGACCTGCTTGGCAAGTTCGTCGAGATGCTGCGCGCCATGCAGCTGCAGGCGCGGCTCGACAAGCGCCAGACCCTCGCCCTCTACCTGACGCTGGCCCCCTACGGCGGCAACCTGGAGGGCGTGCGGGCCGCCAGCCTGTCCTACTTCGGCCATGAGCCGGCCAGCCTGACCAACGGCGAGCAGGCGATGCTGATCGCCCTGCCGCAGTCGCCCGAGGCGCGCCGACCCGACAGGCGCCCCGAGGCCGCCCGGGCGGCGCGCTCGCGGGTGCTGCAGCGGATGCGGCGCGCCGGCATGATCGACGCGGCCGAAGCGACCGAAGCCGAGGCCGAGCCCCTGGCGCACCGCCAGCCCTTCCCCAGCCTCGCCTGGCACGTCGCCGGCCAGCTGGCGCGGTCCGCCCCGATCGACGAAGCCTCGGTGCTCACCACCCTCGACGCCGACCTGCAGCGTCGCCTGGAACCTCTGGCGGCTTCCCTCGCCCGCGAGCAGGGCCCCGGCGCCCAGGTCGCCATCCTGGTGGTGGAGGTGAAGACCCGGGCGGTGCGCGCCGCGGTCGGGTCGGCCGGCCTGAAGCAGGCCGGTGGCTGGATCGACATGACCCGCGCGCTGCGCTCGCCCGGCTCGACCCTGAAGCCGTTCATCTACGGCCTGGCCATGGACGACGGCCTGATCGCCGCCGACACCCAGCTCGACGATTCCCCGCGCCGGTTCTCCGACTACCAGCCCGAGGACTTCGACCGGGTATTCCACGGCCGGGTCACCGTCCGCGAGGCCCTGGTCCATTCGCTGAACGTTCCGGCCGTCCAGACCCTCGACCGGCTGGGCGCCCAGGTGTTCGAGGCCCGCCTGATCGGCGCCGGCGCCACCCTGGTGCGTCCCAACGCCCACCTGCAGCAGGCCGGCCTGGCCCTGGCCCTGGGCGGGGAGGGGATCTCGCTGCGCGACCTGACCATGCTCTATGCGGCCCTGGGCGACGGGGGCCTCGCCAAGCCGCTGGCCTGGACCGAGGCCGATGCGGCGCGCCGCGAGCGCGAGCCCGGCCACCGCCTGATGCGGTCCGAGTCCGCCAAGGTGATCCTCGACATCCTGCGCGACGCTCCCGCCCCCAAGGGCCGCGCGCCGGCGGCGCTGACCCGCAACGTGCAGATGGCGTTCAAGACCGGCACCTCCTACGGCTTTCGCGACGCCCTCGCGATGGGGGTCGGCGGCGGCTACGTCGTGGCGGTGTGGACCGGCCGCGCCGACGGCGGCGCCCGGCCCGACATGACCGGCCGCGACGCCGCCCTGCCGCTGCTGTTCGACGTCGCCGACCAGATCGGGGCCACCGCCTCCGCTCCCCCGCCGATCGCCCCCAAGGGCGCCCCAAGCGCGTTGCAGCGGCTGCAGCACGTCGACGGTCCGCGCCTGATCTTCCCGCCCGACGGCTCCACCGTGCAGGCCCGCGGCTTCGGCCCCGCCTCGCAGGGCTTTGCCCTGGCCGCCGGCGGCCAGGGCCTCTCCTGGTATGTCGACGGCGCCCCGGTCGCCCCCGATCCGGTCAGCGGCCAACCCATCTGGCGCCCCGCCGCCCCCGGCTTCTACCGGATCAGCGTGATCGACCAGAACGGCCACACCGTCGAAGCCCGAGTCAGGGTGAAGGGCTGACCGTTGAGGCCCGAGGGCGCGTGGCGGCCCATGAGTCCGTGGACAATCTTCTCTTGCTGGCCCAGCGGTTTCGCCGTGGTTAGAACCCGCGGAACAACAGCCAGCGGAAGTTCTCGACCATGACCGAAGCCCCCCTCGCCGACGTGCGGGTGATCGAGCTGGGCACGCTGATCGCCGGGCCGTTCTGCGGCCAGGTGCTGGCCGACTTCGGCGCCGACGTGATCAAGATCGAGGACCCGGGCGCCGGCGATCCGATGCGCCAGTGGGGCTCCAGCCTGCCCAAGGGCCACTCGCCCTGGTGGCCGGTGATCGGCCGCGGCAAGCGCTCGGTGACCCTGAACCTGCGCTCACCTGAGGGCCAGGCGATCGCCCGCGACCTGATCGCCGGCGCCGACGTGCTGGTGGAGAACTTCCGCGTCGGCACCCTGGAGAAGTGGGGCCTGGGCTACGAGGCGCTGTCGAAGCTGAACCCCGGCCTGGTGATGGCGCGGGTGTCCGGCTACGGCCAGACCGGCCCGTGGTCACACAAGGCCGGCTACGGCCTGATCGGCGAGGCCATGGGCGGCCTTCGCCACATCACCGGCGAGCCGGACCGGCCTCCCGCCCGCGCCGGCCTCTCCATCGGCGACAGCCTCACCGGCCTGCACTCGGCGCTGGGGATCATGATGGCCCTGCACGCCCGCCAGCGCACCGGCCGCGGCCAGGTGGTCGACGCGGCCATCTTCGAGAGCGTGCTGGCGATGATGGAGAACACCGTCACCGAGTACGCCCTCACCGGCTACATCCGCGAGCGCTCCGGCTCCGTGCTGCCGGGCATTGCGCCCTCCAACGTCTATCCCACCTCCGACGGCATGATCCTGATCGGCGGGAACGGCGACACGGTGTTCGCCCGTCTCTGCGACGCCATGGGCCAGCCGGAGCTGAAGACCGACCCGCGCTACGTCGACCACGCCAGCCGCGGTCGCAACCAGAAGGAACTCGACGATCACATCGCCGCCTGGAGCCGCGGCTGGACGCTGGCCGACCTGCTCGACCACCTGGAAGCCGGCGGCGTCCCCTGCGGCCGCATCTACCGCGCCCCCGACATGCTGGAGGACCCGCAATATGCTGCGCGGAACGACATCGTCGAGCTGCCGCACCCGGTGTTCGGCTCGGTGAAGATGCAGAGCGTGTTTCCGAAGCTCAGCGAGACGCCTGGCGAGGTGCGCTGGGTCGGCCCGATGCTCGGCGAACACACCGAAGCGGTGCTGTCGGGCGTGCTGGGAATGTCGGCGGAGAGGATCGCGTCGCTGAAGTCGGCCGGGGTAGTGTGACGGCCGTCTGTCTGGCGCCCGCGCGGCTCGGCTATCGCCGGGCGCCCCAACCCGCGTCGCGCGCCCCGGCCTCTTCGGCGGCGTCCAACGCCCGGCCGCGGATGGCGGCGTCGACGGCTTCCAGGATCGGCGCCGGCGTTTCGTCACCGGCGGTCCGATAGCCGGCGGCGGTTCCCACCACCG
>Ga0105240_10004840_pt1 | contig 20285 bp, 17 predicted proteins | sample KBSC54metaG_FD_80426 | JGI IMG/M metagenome (GOLD analysis project Ga0105240, IMG submission 80426) | Corn rhizosphere microbial communities from Kellogg Biological Station, Michigan, USA - KBS C5-4 metaG | ecosystem: Host-associated > Plants > Roots > Rhizosphere > Soil | place: Michigan, USA... | reverse complement strand
GTTGGATCGGGATCCGCTGACTGTTCCGGCGGAGCAGTTGCTGACGATGCGGGTGTTGACGACTATTGTGAATGGGAAGGTGGTGTGGCAGGCGAAGGACGGGCCGGGGGTGGCGCACTGATGGCGCCAGCATCGGCGAGCTCCGTCCGTCGGCCTATTGGTGGGTATGTGGCGGGCAAGGAGTTTGAGATCACTTCCCGGCGTTCAATAACGCAGTTGGCGCTTCGTAAAGCTTTGAATTAGTAGGGGAAAGCCGAGATTGGTAGGACAGCCTGTTCGCGCCGGTAGGGTGCCGATCAGTCGCGATGCAGGCCCAGGCGATGTTGTAGGGTTTTTCGGAAGCGTCTACTCAGGCGTAGGCGGATGCCGGATTTGAGGACTACGGCGTATTCGCCGTCGGGCATGAGCTCGAGTTTTTGGATGCGGGTTATGTTGACGATCGTGGAGCGGTGGATGCGACAGAAGGGGGCGCCGTGGAGGTCCTTTTCCAGGATCGCGAGGCTGCGGCGTAGGAGGTGGGTGTCGGGGCCGACGTGGAGGCAGCTGTAGTAGTTGGCGGCTTCTATCCAATCGACATCGGCGATGTTGACGAACGCGACCCGTCCGGCGCTCTTGATGATGAGGGGGGCGGGGGCCTGGGGTTGGCCTTCGCGATGGCGGATGAGTCGTTGCTTGGCTCGGTCGAGTGCGCGATGGAATCGTGCGTCGGTGAAGGGCTTCAAGAGGTAATCGAGGGCGCCGGCTTCGAAGGCACGTAGGGCGTACTCGTCGTGAGCGGTTACGAAGACGACAGCGGGTGGTTGGTCGCTGCCTAACAGTTCCAGGACGTCGAAGCCGTCGAGCTCGGGCATTTGCACGTCGAGGAAGACGAGGTCGGGGCGCGAGTTGCGGATCTCGACGAGCGCTTCCGCGCCGGAGCCGCATTCGGCGATGCTGCCGATCTCGGGATCTCTACGGAGCAGCACGGTGAGGTTTGTACGGGCGAGTGGCTCGTCGTCCACTACCAACGTGCGGAGGCTCACCGAGGGGTCATTCGGCGGCATGGGGCAGGTCTTGCGCGAGAGGTAGGCAGACCTGCGCCTGCACACCGCCTGCGGCTCGGTTGAGGAGCTGCAACTCGAATGCGCTGCCGTACATGATCTCCAGGCGGGTGCGCAGGTTGGAGAGGCCGATTCCGGTGCGCCGGGTCTCCCAATCGGACGGCAGGGGAGGTCCGTCGTTGGCCACGCTGAGTTTGAGCAGGCCGTTGTGATGGGCGGCGCTCACCTGGATCGCTCCTCCCTGGGTGCGCTTCGAGATACCGTGTTTGATCGCGTTCTCGACCAGGGGCTGCAGGATCAGAATGGGAACCTGGGCGCGCAGGAGCTCCGTGGGGATCTCCAGGGTGATCTGGAGGCGCCCCGGGAAGCGGGCCTTCTGGATCTGGAGATATTGGTGCAGGTAATCGACTTCCTGTTCCAGGGTGACTTGTGGCCGGTTGGATTCGACGGCGGCGCCTCGCAGGAATTCGCTGAGTGCCACGATCATCTCGACCGCATCGGTGGCGCGATTGTCGCGCACGAGGCCGGAGATGGCGTTCAAGGAGTTATACAGGAAGTGTGGCTCGATCTGGCGGCGCAGGGCATCGAGTTGGGCCCGGTGGAGTTGGTCGCTCAGGCGCGCCGCTTCCATCTGCTGGCGAGCCATGCGCTGGCGGGACTCGAGCACATAGTCGATGGTCAGGATGAATGCATAGAGCACGAGGAAGCTGAGCTGACCGTATAAGAACCTCGGCAGCCAGAGCTTCATGAAGGGCCCGGGAGGGGGGGACTGACCCGAGGGATTGAGCACAATGTCGAGGGCTGCGCTCCAAGCCGTGAAGGTCAGGCCGAGCGCGGTTACCGTGGCGAAATGGGCAATCCAACCCAGCGGGCTCGTGGCGCGCGTTGGAGGGAAGCGACGTCCGAGGCGGATGATCCACGGCGTGCCGAGCGCCCAGGGTAACCAAACCAGCATGAGCAGGAGGAACAGTTTCGGCCAGACCTGGTGTATCCCCAGGGCGCGCATGGGGAGGATGGTCTGGGTGGCGTCGATCAGGCCGACGCCCGTCCAGACCGCCGCAATCCAATGCCAGCGTGGAGGGGGCGCACGGGTAGCGGTTGCGTCCATGTCGATATGCTACCGCGGAAGGCCGTCTCGCCAGAGGCCGATGCAGTGAGTCACCGGCGGGATGCAGTGGGCGGTCTCGCTCGAGCCCGGCCCGCAAGGCAATACTGCTTCGGGCTCGAGACGGTCCGCAGGGGGCGGTCCGCCACAGCGGCGCTGGGAGTTGAGGAGGGTTCCGATGCAAGAATCAATGGGTATGCGGCTCGCCCGTCATGGGGTGATCGTGCTGCTGCTAGGGTTGGTTACGGGATTTGTGATCGGCAAGTTCCATGACCGGGGGCTGGGAAATGCGGCGCATCTGACGGGCTTGATCGGGGGCTTCGGGATGATTGCGCTCGGGTTGTTGTGGCCGAAGTTGCAGCTGGGACGGTTTGGGTCGCGGGCGGGGGCTTGGATGACCGCAGTTTCAATGTATCTGAACTGGTTGGGGCTTGCGATTCTGGGTGGGTTGGGGAGCGGGCCCAAAGCAGCTCAGGGGGCGGTGTCAGGGTCAATGCTGCTCTGGGACCGCGCGGGCGGTTTGATGCTCGCGGTGGCCGCGCTGGCGTCTTTGTTGGCGGCACTGGTGATTCTGTTTGGGTTGCGCAAGCTTGGGGCACCGGCCGTCACCGCGCACGCGATCGATGCAGCGGTGACGGCGAAGTAAGGCGGTGTGGGTCGCCCTGGTGTGGATTACCTGAGGGAAGTGCATGCGCTTGACTGCTCGGCGGTCAGAACTGGATGCGCGCACCCAGGGTGTAGCTGCGGCCGTAGATGTCGAAGAGCTGCGTGTTCGTATAGGTGGATCCTGTAAAGGCGAAAGTCGCGGCCCGCGGTGGGTCGCGGTCCAGTAGGTTGGTGATGTTCAAGTAGACTTCGGCGGTGAGGTGGTCTCCTTGCAGCGGACGGTAAGTCAGCTGGAGGTTTGTATAGGCAACCGAAGGCACGTGATTGTTGTCGATGTCGATTCCCTGTCGCCAGGTCGAATCGTACGTGCCGTGATTGATATAGCGCTCCTCGACGGCGGCTGCGAATGCGTCGAGCTCGTACTGCAGGGTGAGCGTGCCTTGCCAGTCGGGCACGCCACTGACCGTTCCGCCGGAGCCTCCCGGGCCGGTCTGTCCGGCGCGATCGACTTTGGCCGCTCCGGCCTGCGTCGTCGAAAGCTCGCGCATGTGGGTAGCCAAGAGGCGTGCGGACAGCTGCTCTCCACCGCCGAACAATGTGATGGGGTGGTGGTAGGACAGCTCGAGATCCTCGCCGCGTGCCCGCGCCTCCGCGGTGTTGATATACAGATTGTAGAGAGTGGAGATAAAGCCGTCGGCGCCGCGGACGATGTATTGGCAGATCTGTTGCGCGCCTTGACGACATTGATCGACGATCGCTTGTGCGCCGAGCTGTCCGATCGCGCCGGCAATCTTGATGTCGAAGGCGTCCACGGACGCAGCGAAGCCGTTGACCCAGGAAGGCTGAAACACGAAGCCGTAGGTGAGCGTATCCGCTTTTTCCGGATTGACGTGTGGGTTGCCGCCGGCAATCACGGTGACGGCGTATGGCAGCGGCGAGCCGGATTGCGGATCGGTGACGTTGCCAGGGCCCCGTGAGGAGTCAAATCGCTCGGAGAGCGTACCGGCGCGCACGTCCCGTGAGCGGGTTGCTCTGAACCGCAGATCGGTGTTGACGGACCAGTCGATGCCCGCCTTCCAGGCCCAGATGCCGCCGCTGCCGGAGTAGTGTGCGTAGCGTGCGGCGCCATTGAAGCTCAGGGAATGAGCGAACGGTACCTGCGAGAGGAGCGGAACATCGACCTCGGTAAAGGCTTCGCTGACGCGGTAGCCGCCGCTTGGCGAGGCGGACGGGCCGCGCTCGAAGATGTTGGAATTGCCTGCGTAGGTCGCAGGCAGACCACGGTAGCCCAGGGTGGGGCCGTTCAGCGGAATGGAGATCTGATGCAGGTCGAGGGGGTAGACGCGCTGGTCGAACCAGTCCTGCCGCCAGGAGCCGCCGAATGCGGTGGATACGGGACCTGCCCAGTCGTTGAACGGTGAGCCGGAAACGGCGAGCTCGGTTGCGTGTTGTTGCAATATCTGCTTCTGGGAGATGTCCTGGGTGATCCAGTCGATCGCCGCTTGCGAGGGGGCGCCGACGCCGAAGACGTTCATCGGGACGCAACCGTTACCGGGATACATCAAGGTCGAGTTGCACACGATCTTGCCGGTGGTCCGGTCTACGACGGCATCGATCGCCTGGTACACCCGGTCCAGACGGATGGCGCCGTCCATGTTGATGTTGGATGTGGTGCGGCCATATTGGTAATACAGATCGAGCTTCCAGTCGCCGAGCTCCGCTTTCAGGCCGGTGGTGAATGACTTGAGGATGTTTTCCTGCTCGATGCTCTTGTTGGCGCCGTAGTCGAGATCGCCGGCGCGGCCGAACTTGAACGAAGGTTGGTTCAAGTCGGCCATCTTCTGGGCGATCGCGCTGGGAAGGTAGGCGTTGTTGCGGTAGATGGTCGCCGTCCAGGTTCCGAACTGCGCTCCGGCCGGAGGAGAGAGGTAGGAGGTGTCGTTGACCCCGTATAGGCCTTGCAGAAACAGCTGCGCGTGCTCGGTGAGGTCGTAGGTGATGTGCGTGAAGGCGCTGCCTCTGGCGCTGCGTGGCGTTAGATAATTGAACATCAAAGGGTCGACGCCGTCTCCGCCTGATTGCGCAGAGGCAGTGAAATCCGCGCCCTTGACGAAGGGCGCGGTGGACCCACCTGGCAGAAATTGGGTGTAGGCGAGGGGACCGCTCGTGATGAGTCCGCCTTCGGTGTATTGCGTGGAGCGTGCGTTGGGTACGGTAAGGCGTTGCGGTTGCCCGGGTTGTCCGAAGAGCGGGTTTGGTATGACTCCCCAGCTCCGTTCCCAGTCGCGAGTAAATGCGTTGCGGATCGGCTGAGCGTGATAGAAGTCGGCGGAGGCGATGATATGTAACTTTTCGCCCAGCGATGTGCCGCCCGCCAAGGAGACGAGATAGTTGCGATTGTCGTTCGAGCCGGTTTCGCCGGCTTGCACGTTGGCTTTGAAGCCGGTGAAGCGGGTGTCGAGCATGAAGTTGACGACGCCGCTGACTGCGTCCGATCCATAGGCGGCGGAGGCGCCGCCGGTCACGACTTGCACGTCTTTGAGGAGTGCCTGGGGGACGAGGTTGACGTCGAAGGTGCCGGTGCGGGTGGAGGCGACTACGCGTCGGCCGTCCAACAACACCAGGGTGCGGTTCGCTCCGACGCCGCGCAGGTTGAGGACGGTGGCGCCGGAAGCTCCCGTCCAACCTGAAGAGGGCGCGCCTTCGGGGACCGAGCTGCCGATGAATTGGGGCAGTTTGGTCAGCGCGGCGCCGATGGTTGATGGGGCGAGTACGTGCAGGTCGTCGATCGAGACGTCTGTGACGGGCGTGGGGGTGGTCATCCCCGGGCGCTGGATGCGGGTGCCGGTGATGCTTATCTCTTCCAGCACGGGCTCGGTGGCTGCTGTTGAATTGGATGCGGAAGCGGCTGGACTGTCGGCGTTGTCTGCGCCGAACGCGGTTGCGGTGAGTGCGAGACTCAGGGTGAGCGCGCAGGCTGGGGCGGTTGGTACTGCCCTTGTTGGCGCGGGAGAAGCCGAGCGGTTGGTGGCGACGGCGGTCTTCGCGATGGCGGTGACGGCAGGTTGCGCGATGCCGGTGGCGGCAGACTGTGCGATGGCCGAGACGACGGGCTTCAAGATGCCGGAGACGGCACGATGTACGTTCTTCACTAACCCCCCTGTTTGGTTCTCGAGAATGACGTTGGTTTCGGTTCAGGATGTGCTGTTTTGTAGTTGTTTGAGCAGAGCGACGGTTTGCGGCTTGACTTCCGGCGGATGGGTGGCGAGGAAGACGCCTTGCGCCCAGGTCATTGCCGTGCGGCCTTGTTTGTCGGTGGCATCGAGGCGGGCGCCCTTTTCCACCAGGAAGCGGATGATGTCGTTCGAGCCTCGGTTGGCGGCACCGTGCAGGGCTGTCAGGCCCATCGAGTTGACGGCGTTGACGTCGTTACCGAGAGAGCTGGCGAGCTTTACGGCTTCGAGCAGTTTTTCGGGGCCCTCGTCGTAGGTCTGTGCCACGGTCCAGTTGACTCCCGCGGCGGCCATCAATGGGGTCGTGCCGTTGTAGGTGCCGATGTTTGGGTCGGCGTGATGGTCGAGCAGCAGGCGCATGACTTCGACGTCGCCAGCGAGGGCTGCGCGCAGGAACGGTGTCTGGCCGGTGAAATCGACCCACGAGAGCGACCCGAGACGAGTGATCCAACGCCGCTGGGGCGGATACTCCTTCGTTCTTGCGTCGGGGTTCGCGCCACGGGATAAGAGCGTCTGGATCAGCTCGAGGGCGGCTTGGCGGTCCACTCCGTTGCCCTGGTGGGGTCCGGTAATGTCAAGATCACGGAGGTCGACGGCGGCCCACAGAGAAGTTTCGCCGTACCAGTCGACGGCGTTGACGTTCGCTCCTCGGTCGATGAGCCAGCGCGCGGTGGCGAGTTGGCCATTGAGTACCGCCGTGAGCAGTGGCGTGACCCCGTCAGCATCGGCTTTTTCCAACGGCGCGCCGGCGCTCACGAGAGTTTGGACCGTGTCGAGATGGCCTTCCCGGGTGGCATAGAGAAGGGCTGTCTTGCCGCCGGGAGTTGGATCGCGCTCGCCTCGCTCTGGCCAGCCACCGCGGACGATGCCGGCGCCTTTCGATCCCGAGTTGGAGGCGGGGGTCCTGAATTCAGGGGTTTTGCCTGTTCGGGTCTGCGCATCGACTTGGGCGCCGTGCTCGAGGAGGAGCCGGACAACTGCTGTGTGTCCACCGCGGGCTGCGAACATGAGCGCCGTCTGTTGAAACTCTGGATCCCGCGCGTCGACCGCGGCGCCGTGGCTCAACAGGGCTTTGACCAATTTGGGGTCCCCGGTATCGGCTGCCATCATCAGGCAGGTTTCACCGGTTGCATCGGCCGAGTTGGGATCGGCGCGGGCTTCCAGGAGTAGGCGCACCATGTTTTGGTCGTCATTCGCGATGGCCAGGTGCAGCGGCTTCAGGCCATAGCGGTTAAGGGCATTGGCGTCCGCTCCGGCTCGGAGCAGGAGGCGTGCGGCTGGGAGGTCCTGTCTGTAGACGGCCCAATGTAGCGCAGGTGTGCCATCTGGCCCCGGGGCGTTGGCGTCTGCGTGGGAGCGAAGGGCCTCTCGCAAGCTGGCGATGTCGCCTTTTTGCGCGGCCAGGGCGATAGAGTCGGAGCCCGGGGCTGCCGCTGCCGCGAGGGCTGAAATGGCGAGCAGTGTCAGGCAGGTAGCGAGGGCGAATCTCACTGCGGCGATCCTCAAATCTCAACCGTGCCTGTGCTGTCGCCGAACGATTCCGCTGGGATGTCGAGCTTGTGAAGCATCGAGAGCAACAGGTTGGACAAGGGTGCTTCGTGCACGGTTTTGATGTGGCGGCCACCGCGCAGCGTCCCACAGGCGCCGCCTGCGAGGACGATGGGCAGGGGCTTGTGATCGTGTTGATTGCTGTTGCTCATGCCGCTGCCGTACATCACGAGGGAGTGGTCGAGCAACGTGCCCTCGCCGTCCGGTGTGTCTTGTAGCTTTTTCAGCAGGTAGCCCAAAGTGCGGACATGGTATTGCTGCAGTTGGGCGAGCTTGGCGATGTTGTCCGGGACGTTGGAATGGTGCGACAGGTTGTGAAAGGGGTCGCGGATGCCGCTGGCTGGATAGATGGCATTGCTGACTTCCTTGGCGAACATGAGCGTCGTGACGCGCGTGATGTCTGTCTGCCACGCGAGGACTTGTAGGTCGAACATCAGCTTGATATGGGTGTCGAAGTCGTCGGGTACGCCACTGGGAGCGGCCGGAAGCTGCAGGCCTGCGGGAACTTGTCGGGTGGCAAGCGCGATGCGCCGCTCGACTTCCCTCACGTCCGTGAGGTAGCGGTCGAGCCGGGTGCGATCGCCTGTTGGTAGCGTACGTTGCAGAGAGGTGAGCTCGGTGGACACGGAGTCGAGGAGGCTGCGGGCTTCGGCGCGGCGTGCTGCGCGCTCCGCTTCGGTGGAGCCGTCGCCGAAGAGGCGCTCGAATACGACCTGTGGATTGTTCTCCATGGGTAATGGAGATTTCGGCGACTGCCAGGAGATGGTGTTGCGGTAGGCGCAGGAGAGGCCGGTGCCGCAACTCAAACTGCCGTCCTCGATGGACAGCTCCAACGAGGGCAGTGGGGCATCCTGGCTGATGTGTTGGGCGGCGATCTGGTCGACCGTGGTGCCTAGCTGTGCTTCTGAGCCGACTCCCGGGCTTGCACCTGAGAGGTAGACGGCGGAGGAGCGAGTGTGGTTGGCGCCGGCGGAGGCGTCCTGGCCGTAGGCGAGGGGCAGCGTCAGTCCGGAAATGACATTGACGCGCTCGCGGAAGGGCTCGAGAGGTTGGAGGATCTCGGGGAAAGTGAAGCCGGTGCCGTCGGTGGTGGGTGTCCAGCGGCTCATGACGGCGCCGTGCGGCACGTAGATACAGGCTAATCGCGCTCGGGGGCGCGAGGCCGGCGCGGCGCGCAGCGCGCCTGCCGGGATCATGGAATCCAGCAGGGGGAGCGCGAGGGCTGCGCCTGCGCCGCGAAGTAAGGCGCGCCGCGAGAGGTGCCGTTTGGTGAGGTAAATCATGGGATCGCCTGTAGCGCTAGGACGAGGCAGGGTGGAGCGGTAGGCCGCCTGCGGGCCAACATGAGGCCGAAGGAGGTGCTGGGGCGGAGCAGCAGGTTGCCTGCAGGGCCCGCATCAGGCCGAAGGGGTTGCCGGGGTGGGGCAGCAGGTTGCCTGCGGACCAACACGAGGCTGAGAGGATTGCGGGACTGGAGCATCAGGCTGCCTGTAGGGCCAGCGTCAGGCCGAAGGGGTCGGTGAAGCGCAGGTCCTTGGTGGAATCGGGGGCGACGTGGGCGCCGAGTTTGGTGAGCTCGCGGGTGAGCGCCTTGCGATCGAAAGGTTGCACTTGGATGCCGATGCGGGCGATTCCGGGGGATTCGTCGGAGCTGGTTTTCTGGAGAAGGAGGCGGGTGCCGGCGACCTGGAACGACGCCGCGGTGCCCGGGGTGCCGCTTTGGGTCTCTTGGCCGAAGAAACGTCGGTAGAACTGCAGGGACTTGTCGAGGTCGGTGACGTGCAGGAGGACGTGATCGAGATGTTGGGGGTGCACCAGCGGATCTCCGTCTACGATGCGTCCGGCGGGCTCGGTTGTTTTGGCCAGGCCGCCGGGTACGCCCAGGAGCTGCAAGCCGATGTTGTCGGGGTCGGGGATGATTCCGTAGCGCCCGGCGGGGAGGCCCGCGCTCTGTAACTGCTGGGCCATCGCGGGTGCGTCGTAGTCCTGCACCAGGGCGCAGAAGTGGTCGAAGAAGGCGCGCGGTTGGTTTGCGCGGCTGCCCAACGCGAGATAGCCAACACCGAGTGTGACGTAGTAACGCAGCGGCGGGTCCTTCTCTTTGTAGAGCTCGGGATTGAACAGGCGGCCGTAGAACTTGCCGGCGGCCTCCACATCGGGGACCACGGTGCCCAGGTGCTCCAGGCCGGTGGTTCGCAAGGGGAGCTGGGAAGCTGTGTTGGCGGGAGCGGGGCTCTGCGGTGCCGCGGCTGTCTCGGCGCGTGCCGTCAATGACGCAGCCGTCAAGGGGGTGAGTGCCGCAAGTCCGAGGCCGCGCAATACGGCGCGCCGGGAGATTGTTTGATCGTTCATGTGTGTGGGGTCACCGCTGTTGGGTTATGGCTGTCGCGGGGTGTCGAGTCTGGCTGCACGCAGGGCGGCGGAGTTGGTCGTTGCCGGTGTGCCTTTCATCCGGAAGGGCGCGCTGCGAGCGATGCCGATGACGATGGCTGAGAATCGATAGTTTTCACGCCGCGCTTCGCGGAGGATCGTGCGTATCGCGGGTTGGTCGTACGTGTCTATGCGCCGGCCTAGCGCGTACATGAGCATCTTTTCGATGAGGCTGGTAACGAACGAGTCGGAGCGGGCGAGCAGTGCCGAGCGCAGGTCGTTGACGCCCGTCAGCTTCGTGCCATCCACGAGTTGGCCGGTGCTGTCGACAGGGGTGGTGCCATCGAGCTCGCGCCAGCGGCCATCGAGGTCGAAGTGCTCGAGCGAGAAGCCGATGGGGTCCATGATCTTGTGGCAGGAGGCGCAGTTGGGATTGGCACGATGGGACTCGAGGCGCTCGCGTACGGTCATGGGCCGCGCGAGGGTGGGATCTTCTTTGAGGCTCTGGTCCACGCCCGGTGGCGGCTGCGGGACCGGGGCGCCGAAGAGGGTTTCCATGACCCAGGCGCCGCGTTGTACCGGGGAGGTTCGGTTACCGGCTGAGGTCACGGTGAGAATGCTGCCTTGTCCGAGGAGGCCACGCCGTGGAGAGTCCTTGGGCCACTCGACTCTTCTCATGTAACTGCCGTGGATGTTGGGAATGCCGTAGTGACGTGCGAGGCGTTCATTCACATAAGAGTACCCCGCGTCGAGCAACTCGATGACGCTGCGGTCCTCGTGCATGATGTTGGCGAACAACAGCTGCGTTTCCTGGCGTAACGCCCGGCGCAGGTTTTCGTCGAAGTCGGGGTCGGCGGGCTGCGCCGCTCGCAGCTCGCGCAGGCGCAGCCATTGGCCCGTGAAATTGTCGATCAGCGCCTCCGAGCGGGGATCGGCGAGCATGCGGCGCACCTGCTGCTCGAGGATGCGCGGGTCGTTCAGCCGCCCCGCCGCGGCGAGCTCGATGAGGGTCTCGTCCGGGATGCTGCTCCAGAGAAAGAAGGAGAGCCGGGCGGCGAGGTCGATGTCGGTGACTTTGTAGAGGGTGCCGGCTGAAGCCGGCTGTTGTGCTTCCATCCGATACAGAAATTGCGGGTCGACCAACAGCCGCGCCAGTGCGGTACGGATGCCGGCCTCGAAATTGCCCGATTGCCGCCCCGTGCTGTAGAAGCTCATCAGCAGATCCAGGGAGGGATCACCGGCCCGTACCGGCCGACGGAAGCCCTTGGTGGCGAGGCGGGTCAGGATCGTGCGTGCGCAGGAGTCTTCCTGCTGGGACTCCGCGGGATGACAGGTGAAGATCGTCCGGCGGCTGGGAGTGTCACCGAGGCCGGTGGCATGGTAGGGACCGGTGATGGTGAGGCTCTCGAAGTCGTCGCGCCGGGGCTGGGCTTTGGCATAAAGATCATCTACGCCCGCCGAATGCCGGCGTTCGATCATCGCGACACCGATGGTCTGGGGTCCCGCTTTGACCCGCACGCGGAATTTGCGTTGGTCAACCTCGTTGACGGACTGTCCATTGACCATCACGTCGACCGCCGGCGCGGGTCCACCTGCCGGACCGGCAAAGCGAAAACCGCTACCGGCGCTGACCCGGAATTCGTACTCCGCGTCCAATGGGAAGTTGTGGGTGATGAGGATGCCCCCGCGCGTGCCTAGCGGCAGACCCTCGAGGTGTTCTTGCTGCGACAGGCCGGCAGGAGCGGTGTACTTGACCATCGTGGGCGGCGTTGAGAGGTCGCCGATCGCCCAGCGGCTGATTTTCATCGCCGCGGAGATATAGGCCTGGACGAGTGTTGGGGACACGTTCAGGACGTCGGCCACGTTATCGAAGCCTTCGGCCGCATCGTCCGACGGCAGCAGTGCGGTGACGTCGATATCGAAATCCAGGAGATCACGGATGGCGTTCGCGTATTCCGTGCGATTGAGTCGATGGATGGAGACATCGCCGCCTAGCGGACGTTGGGTCTGCGTCTGATCCAACCTCGAGGCCAGCTCGGAGGCGAAGGCTTCGAGCACTGGCCGAGGCGGGCGCGGTTTGCCGGCAGGCGGCATCATTCCGGCCCGCAGCTTGCGGATGACCTTTTCCCAGGTTTCGGCCTGGTCCGGGATCTGCGCGGCGTCCGTGGCATCGAAGGCAACGCCACCGGCCCAATCCTCCGTGTTATGACACTTCACGCAATATTGGCTGAGAACACCCCAATGACCGGGTGGCCGATGATCAGTTGAGGCGGCTTCCGGCTTGGACAGTGCCGTGGCGGCGGCAAACGGTCCGATGATCGCACCCAGGCAAGACAGGGTGGCGACCAGAGCTGGGCGCATCGACATCAATTACCCCAACGAGTTTTCTTGTGCTCTCTCATCTAAGGAGTAAATCGACAGCCGATGAAGTGCGAAACGGTTAGCCAGACTGGGCGGTGAACGTTAGTAACGGCCAGCTAACGGGCTTGCGCCAGGGACTCGACGGCCTTGCGGGCCGTCGCTATGCTCGGGAACGTGATCTGAGGCGAACGTTAAGGGGGACGCCCGACGGTGAGTGCACGTCGGGGGTGCAATGGCTGAGACAGATCCGGAGGCGATCCGCCGCCATCTCGAGAAGCTTCTGATCTCGGATCAGTTGGGCAAGTCCGAAGCGGCACGCAAGCTGCTCGTCTATCTCGTCGAGCGCTCGCTCCGTCACGACACGCCCAAGGAAATCGAGATCGCAGTGGATGTGTTTGGGAAGGGCGCCTCGTTCAGCGGTGGGGAGGATTCTGTCGTCCGGGTCGCCGTGCGCACCCTGCGTCAGAAGCTGGCTGAGCACTATGTTGCCTCGGGTAGCGATGAGGGGTTCCAGTTCGTAATCCCGAAGGGCGGCTACCGCCTGACGGTCGTGCCCGTTGTGCCCCACCCGCGTGTGCCGGAATCACCGCCTCCGTCGGCGCCTGCGATCCCGGATGCGTGGGTGCGAAGCTGGAAGGGGTGGGTCGGTCTTCTTGCGTGCCTCCTCGCCATTTCTGTGGGCGTGAACATTCTTCTGTGGCGCGATCGCGCGGTGACTCCTGTGGATCCAATCAGGGCTCGCGTGCGGGCTAGTCCCGTGTGGGCCGACCTGGTCGCGAGCCACCGTCCTCTGACGATCGTGTTGGGCGATCTGTTCATGTTCACCCAGGTCGATTCGAGGACCGGCCGGACACTCACGGTGCGCGACACGCAAATCAACTCCAGCGAGGAGCTGCGGGCTTTCCTTGCGAGCAATCCGTCGTTCGCCGCGGAGCGGGGTCAGCGTTATGTCTCGATGGTGCAGAAGAGTGCGGCCATCGGTATGGCGGCTATCCTCCAGATCGTCGATCGGCCCGGCCGTCACATCAACGTGACGATGCGCGATGAATTGCAGACCGAGCAGATTCTGAACAATGACATTATCTATGTGGGGCCGCTGACGGGCCTCGGGCCGCTGTTTGGTTACTACGAATCCCGCTCGCGCTACCGGTTCAACCTTGCGGATTCGACGCTGACGGATATCGAGGCTCACAAGGCGTTTGCGCCGCAAGGCGCGCTGGGCGCGGAGCGGCTGGATTACGCCTTGGCGGCGAAGTTTCTCGGGCCCAACGGCAACTACATCATGGTGCTCACCGCAGGGGTGCGCAATGCAGGGGCGCTCGAGGTCGTGCGGACGGTGACATCCCCTGATGGGCTCAGCCGGCTGGAGTCGAAGTTGCGCACCGTGGGGGGCGCGTTACCTGACTCGTTCGAGGCGTTGTTGTCAGTTGCGGGATTCAGACAGACGGATCTGTCGGCCGATGTCGTGGCCGTGAGTCCGATAGCTGCGGGCCTGAGCTCTGGCAGGCTCGGTCGAACGCGCTAGCCTTTACTTGCCGCAATTGCGCTCCGCGGACTTTTGTTGCTAGAGTCGGACGACTGCGATCGCAGATCGCAGGTGAGACCCTGGGGGGAACGGGGCGACCGCCGCGCCCGCACTTGCCGGCACGGCCAACGACGAGCCCAGGATGGCGAAGAACTGGGGCGGGCGCGGGGTCTATCCATGCGGGCATTGCGGGAAATCCGGCATCAGGCGCTGCACGATCGGGTCTACGAGGAGATCCGGCGCGGGCTCATGGCCGGGCAGTTCGAGCCCGGCGAGAAGGTGAGCTCACGCAAGCTGGCGGGTGTACTGGGCACGAGCGACATGCCGGTGCGGACGGCGATATCCCGGCTGATTGCGGAAGGGGGCCTGCTGCGCGGGCCCAACGGTACCGTTTGCGTCCCGACGTGCTCACGGCGGCTGTACATCGAAGGGATGGACCTTCGGGTCCTGCTCGAAGGGCAAGCGACCTATCTGGCTTGCGGGCACTTGGGGGAGCGGGATTTCGCCGCGCTCGAGGGGTACTCCGCGGTTCTCGATGAGGCCATCCGGACGAAGGACGTCGGCCGTTATCTGGACGCCAACCGGAATCTGAAGTTTACGATCTACAACCAGTGCGGATCGCAGATGCTGTTGCACACGCTCAGCATGCTGTGGCTGAAGATCGGCCCCGTTTTACGCCGGCTCGCCGCCGGGCTCGATCAACTCGCCGCGACGAATTTCCATGACGAGGCGATCCGTGCTCTGCGCCGTGGGACGGCTGAAGCGGCCGCGGCCGCGATTCGTCGCGATCTCACCGCCGGCCGAGATCTGGTGTTGGCTACGGCGCGATTTCAGGACGACCCCGTGCCGGAAGCGGCACCGCGAGACATCAAGCGCTGGCCGGCTATCGCCGCCCGAACTATGGCCCGAGCCCGCAACAGGGTGACTCCATGACGCCTCCAATGTCCGCTGCCGCTTTGGCGACTTGCGAAACCGCGACCAACGCTGATGTGAGCGCGCCCCGCATCAGCGCTCCGCTGGGGCAGTTCGGTGCGCAGACGGCATCATTCGCCAGCCAGGCGCTCGGGGCCGAGTGGAGTTGCTTCTATTTTCTGGACGCGCAGGGCGAGCCCTTCGGGTTCCAGGTCCACCGCACCCCCTGGGCTCTGCGGGAGGCTTACCTGAGAAACAACATGGCGCGCAAGGATCCAACTCATCCCGCCAGTCTCATCGCGCAGAACCTGCGGTTTGTGTCCGTGTTCGATCGGCATTTGCGCTGCGGCCTGGAGGCGCGGCGCGCTTACTGGAACTTTCTGGCTTCATTCGGCACGCGGGACGCCGCGGAGATGATTTTTCGTGTTGGCGGGCGCGCGGTGGCGGGCATGAGTCTGCTCTGGGTGGGCCGGCCGGGATTGGGCACGGAGCGGCAGCTTGGCGAGGCCGTACATTCGTACATCGAGCTCAATCTCGCCGTACATTATGGCCCGCTGCCCGCGGACCTCTTTTCTGAGGCTGCCGCCGAGGCCCCTCTTACGGATCGAGAGCAGGAAATCGTGCAACTGGTGTGTCACGGGTTGACGAATGCCCGGATCGCGCAACGCCTGAATATCGGCCTGGCGACCGTCAAGACGCATCTGTTGCACGTATTCGAGAAACTGGGCGTGCGCTCCCGTGCGGAGCTGGTCAGCCGCTGCCTGTCGGGGTAAGCCGTTCGGTGGATAGAGCCTAGCGCGGCTTGGCACTAGATTCGCCCGTAAGGTGTTGGCCTGACCACGGGGAGATCGAATGAGCCAGAAGCGCTGGGCCCTTGTACTTCTGGCGCTGTGCGCTGCGGCGCGTGCGGAAACCCCGCCAACCCCGCCGATCCCGCAGGCCGAGCAATCCGATGTGGCGACGTTGCAGCCGCTCACCGCCCGGCGCGCCTTTCTCTGGAGCGGGTTTCTCAACCCCGGCATCTTCATTGTCGATGCGGACAAGGGCGAGATGGAGGGGTACCTGCCCAAGAGCGATTGGTCGGGCTTTGCGCTCGCCCCGGGCGGGAAGGCCTATTACGTGGCGGAAACGCTCTGGACGCATGACACGCGCGGTCAGCGTCAGGACATGATCGCCGTCTACGACGGCACCACGCTCAATCTGCAAAAAGAGATTCCGTTACCCGGCCGTGCGCTGTCGGTTCCGAAGGCGCAGACCTTCGCGGTGAGTGAGAGCGGCCGCTATGGTTATGTTTACAACCTGTCACCGGCATCCTCGGTGGTCGTGGTTGATTTGATCCAACAGAAGACGGTCTCCAGCGTGGAGACGCCCGGTTGCGCACTGGTGTTGCCTTACGGGGATGCGGGTTTCGGCAGCCTGTGCGGTGACGGCTCGCTTGCGACGTTTGGGTTGGATGCCAAGGCGCATGGGACTTTGAAGCGCTCGGTGCATTTCTTCGACGCCGTCCGGGATCCGGTCTTCGATCAGATGGCGCTCGCGGTCGCCGCGCGCAAGGTGTTTTTTGTCTCTTATCTGGGTCACATCTACGAGGCCACGCTGGGGGATGAGCCGCAGGTGATGCCGGCCTGGTCGTTGCAAGCGGCGGCGAACTTAAGTGAGCCCAAGGAAGAGTCCAACGAGGTGGCCTGGCGTCCGGGGGGCAGCCAGCTCATCGCCTATCACCCGCCGAGCGGGCGGCTGTTTGTGTTGATGCATGTCGGGGAGGGCTGGTCGCACAAGCGCGAGGCCGCCGAGGTCTGGGTGTTGAATGCGGCGACTCACGCGCTGATCCGCCGGATCGTGTTGAAAGAGCCCGCCGTCAATGTGACGGTCACCCAGGACCCGACTCCGGTGTTGTTGCTGACGGGGCATGGGCCCCGGCTGACGGTTTTGGATCCGGATGCGGGTACGGTGATTCGCACGGTGGAGGCCGTCAATGGTGGCCCGATCATGACTGCGGCGCCGTAGATGGCTGCGCAGGTACTCTCCGCAGGCGGTATGACGGCGGATCTGGGCGGCGTGCTCCTGGCGCTCTCGACGCTCGCCGGGCGTGTTCTGCTGAGCGCGACTTTCATTCAGGCGGGCTTGCAGAAGATCCGTTATCGCGCGCTGTTGCCGGGTGTGATCAGCAATTACAGGATCCTGCCGGCGGCCTGGGTGCCGGGCGTCGCGTGGCTGCTGCCGCCGGTGGAGCTTGCCGTGGGTATCGCGCTCTTGGTGCCATCAAGCGGGTCTGCGCTGGGCGCGGGCTGTCTTCTCGCGGTGTTCACCGCTGCCATCGTCATCAACCTGGTCCGGGGTAGGGCGTACATCGATTGTGGTTGCTTTCAGTCGGGGTTGCGGCAGGAGCTCGGTTGGGAGCTCGTCTGGAGAAACGGGGCACTTTTGCTGATTGCCGCTTACAGCGCATTCTTTCCCGTGCGTCCGCCGCTATTCATCGGCGTGTTGGCCGTTGTGTTCGGGCTGGTGGGGTACGTTCTCTACCAGGCGCTGAACGCGCTGGCTGCGAACCGGTCCGCACTGCGCTCGCTCGCAGTCCGGTAGGAGATTCAAAAGAACATGTCACAAGCTCTGCTCCTGGGTGTGTTGTTGTTGTCCTGGCTGGCGATCGCCGGGTTGGGATTGTGCGTGCTCGCTCTGGCGCGCCAGATCGGCGTACTGCACGAGCGGATCGCGCCGGTCGGGGCGTTGTCGATGTCGAAAGGTCCGGCGGTCGGAGAGCGGGTGCCACGCCTGACGGCCCGGACGCTCGCGGGGCAGGAGGTGGTGATCGGGGCGCCACGCCCGTCCGGCCGCCGCTTGCTGTTGCTGTTTGTCTCCGCGCACTGTCCCATCTGCAAGGTGGTTCTGCCGATTGCGAAGCAACTGGCCGGCGAGGAAGTGCTCGATCTGATGCTCGTGGGGGATGGACCCCTCGAGGAGCAACGCGGGCTGATCGAGAAGTTCGGTCTGCAGGGGATCGACTTCGTCAACTCGCCCCAGATCGGCATGACCTTCCAGGTGGGCAAGCTGCCCTATGCGGTGCTCATCGGCAAAGATACGACGCTCGTCGCTCAAGGGCTGGTCAACAACCGGGAGCATCTGGAAAGTCTGCTTTATGCGGATGAGACGGGTATTCCATCGATTCAATCCTACCTTGCGGCAGCGAAGCGCTCCGCCGAAGAAGCTGCGCACTAGGGTGCGACGCATGCGTCGCACGGGTGGGCCGCGAGGAACACCCTGGATCGACTATGAGCAAGCAGTGCTTGCGAAAGAGGAGAGGGCCTTGCCAAAGATCACCGTCGATACGCTCAGCGAGCGCATCACCCGAGCGCTGGCGCGTAGAACGTCGCGGCGCAATCTGCTGTCGCAGCTCGGCACTGTGCTGGCGGGTAGCGCAATCATTCCGCTCCTGCCGGTCGCACGAGCCGCCGATGCACAGTCGAAGTCGGCTTTCACGCGCAACGCGCAGGCGAAGGACGACAAGGAGTGCAACTACTGGCGCTACTGCGCCATCGATGGGGCGTTGTGCTCGTGTTGCGGCGGCGGTGTGCACACCTGTCCGCCGGGATCTTCCGCGGCGCCGACGTCCTGGATCGGAACCTGCATCCACCCCGACGACGGTAAGGCCTATATCATCGCTTACCGGGATTGTTGTGGGAAACACAACTGCGGTCGTTGCTTGTGCAACAGCAACCAGGAGGAGACGCCGATCTATCGGTCGCAGACCAACAATGACATCATCTGGTGCTTTGGGGCGCCGACGATGGTCTATCATTGCTCGACGGCGGTGTTGGTCGGGGCGGCTTGATGAGAGATCGGGTGGCCGGGGCGCTGCTCCTGGCGGGCTGGCTTCTCTCTCCGGCGGCCCTGGCCGGTACGGGAAGCGGCTTGTCCTCGTACGACGCGCAGTGCGCGGTTTGTCATCAACGCGCGGCAGTAGGGGCTCCGGGGCAGTTTCCGCGACTCGCGGGGCGCGTCGGGGCTATCGCTGCCAAGGCTGAGGGACGCGCCTATATCGTCGGAGTGGTTCGCAATGGGCTGTCCGGCAGCATCAAGGTGGACGGGGCGATGATCGTGGGGCTGATGCCGCCGTTTCCGCAACTTCCGGCGGATGAGCTGGCGGGCATCCTCAATTACCTGACATCACTGAAGCCCCATTCGGCGGGCAAGCCGCATCGGTTCGATGGCGCTGAGGTGACGAAGCTGTCGGCGCGGGTGGCTTCGCCACAGCAGCTCCTGGCCGAGCGTGAGTCTCTGGCCAGCGCCGGCGTTGTTCCGTGATTGCTGCTGTGTGGGCGGCCGTGTTGGCTTTGGGTGGCGAGCCCACCGGAGTGGGTGCGGCGGGATCAGGTTTCAGGGGATCGGATGCCGGGAACGTGGAGCCTGGGAAACTGGAGCCCGGGAAATTGGAGTCTGGCGCTGCGCGGATCGGGGGAGCTCCGGGGGTTTACTTGTTATATTGTGGGGGGTGTCACGGGATCAACGGACATTCTTCCGACGCTGCGGTACCCAGCTTGCGGGGGCAGGTGGATGCGTTCCTGTGTTTGCCGGAGGGACGTGAGTACATTGTTCGGTTGCCGAATGTGGCGTTCGCGCCGCTTGGTGATGCTCAGCTGGCCGAGCTGATGAACTTTGTCGTGGGGTTGGGGCAGACGCGGGAAGGCAAGGGGGATGCGCCGTATACCGCCGCCGAGGTTGGGGCGCTGCGCCGGAAGCCGTTGTTGGGGCAACCGATCGCGGGGTATCGGCGCGAGCTCGTGACTCGACTCATCGAGAGTTGCGGTGCGCCGCGGTCGCTCCTCAGCTATGGGGGCGGGGCGCATGAGGCGCCAAGGGCTGGCGCTCGGGCGGGCGCTAACTAGTCGCTGTAGCGCATCACCGATAGAAATGGCGGTGACCAGGGCCATTTGTACGGAATGCGCAGAGGCCACACAGGCTAGTGGAGGAGTGCTGACGAGCCCGAGTACGGCCGTTTCGCCAGCACATCTTATTCAAGCGGAGCTATCACGCCAGGCACGCGACCTCCGCGAATTACTGGCGGAAAAGCAGCAGGACGGAGTTCGCGTGGCTCAGCAAATGCGCGAACGTGCTCAGGCGGAAGCAGGGCGGGTCTTCAATCGAACGCCCACTGACAAAGATCGCGACCAGGATGCGTCAGGTAAGCCTGCGCCATCTTGCAAACTCAGCACCCAGATTCGCCCCATGACAAGACTTTATCCTTACGAGAAGTGCTAAGAGGTGCTTGCGCAAGGACTTTCCCGACCAGCAGACGTATGCCTATACCTGGATGGCATTGGACTTGTCGTCCTCGGGTACTTTGGTGCGGAATTTTGCACCAAAGTACCCTTTCGTGCACGAAAGCCGCTACCCGTGCACCAAAGGTCCTGCGCGAGAAGTGAAGGCTTGGATCGCTATCGGCCTTAGTCCGAAATCAGAGCGGGTTCAGGTTCGGGAGCTGGGTGGTGGCTTGGTCGTAAACGAGCTTGCCATTGATGAATGTCATGGCGACCTTCAACGTCAGGAGTTGCTCGGGAGGTATAGTGAGCGGGTCTGCTGGGAGGACG
>Ga0105240_10004838_pt1 | contig 20291 bp, 19 predicted proteins | sample KBSC54metaG_FD_80426 | JGI IMG/M metagenome (GOLD analysis project Ga0105240, IMG submission 80426) | Corn rhizosphere microbial communities from Kellogg Biological Station, Michigan, USA - KBS C5-4 metaG | ecosystem: Host-associated > Plants > Roots > Rhizosphere > Soil | place: Michigan, USA... | reverse complement strand
GAAAATCGGCGGGAGCTGGCGGTGGTGGGGCTCTCGCGGGGGTGGCAGAATCCGAAGGATTGGGAGGCGGCGCTGGCGCTCGGGTCGATGGGGCTGAAGCCGGGGGACACGGTGGCGTGTGTCGGCGCGGAGGCTTGCCTGAACGACTACTACTGGGCGCGGCTGGCGCAGGTGCGGATCGGGGCGGAGATTTTCGATCCGCTGGCGGTGCCGGCGTACGAGTTCCTGGCGACGATGCCGAACCGGGAGCAGGCGATTGCGGCGGTTCGGAGCACGGGGGCCAAGGTTCTGGTGGCCGACTTCGCGGTGGCTCGGGTGACGCCGGGCGATCCGGCGATGCAGCGGTGGAGGGAGCTGGGCGAGTCCACACTGTATGAGCTGCCGCTGAATGTTCCGCCGGGAACGGAGCCGAGGACTCCGCCGACCCCGCCGAGGCAGCGGCCGGCGTTCTGAGGCTCGGACCCACCCCCCGGTATCTACCCCGGTTTTGTTGCAGGGGTTGAGGTTAGCGGAGGGGAGTCACTCCTTTGACATCCCCTGATTACTGCTGATGGTTACCAGCGGGGGATGGGTTTGCGGTGAGGCAAACAGCGGCGCGGCTTGGCAAAGTACGTCTGGGCTGGACGTGAGACCTCCGACTTGGGTTCGGTTGGGGCGGGTGGAGATCCTGCGCTGCTCGCCTGGAAAAATGGGCGGTGGCGCGCACGACGGTGCTCCGTTTGCTCCTTCTTTTAATTGTATGGGGTGTGTCAAGAGGTGAGTTGGCATTAGGGAACGGTGGACGGTTGGGAAGCGCGTTTACTTCAAGCCAAGGCAGCCTTATCCGGCGGTGCCACGACAGACACTAACCTGATCTATGGCGAAAATAAGGCGAATATGACAGGATGGGATATGGCCCATCTGGCGGACGTCGTCGCTTTTCGCTTTGAGCCAGCATCAGGGACTGGCAAATGGCAATTTGGCGACTTTACTGCCGTTGGTTCAAAGAAATGGAGCGGTCTCGGTGCTAAAATTCGCCATACTGTTTGCACCTTTTTCGAGGCGATCCAAAACTTGGCTTCGAACGTCGAGCTGTATACGAGTTCATTGGCTTCGCTCACTGGGAACGCGTTCCAGGCGGAGGTGTGTGCACGTCTCCAAAGTGTCGTATTGGGTTTTCAAAATATTCCCGCGAAGCCGTTTGGCGACGCAGGCCTCGACGGCTTCTCTCACGGGGGACGACAGGGTTACGGTCAGAGAGAAACTTGCCCAGACGGCTGCAGAACTGGCGTCCGCGGAGCGGGCCATCGATAGGACTCTTGAAACTGAGAAGAACATCGGACTTTGGCAATCCGAAATCGACAGTTGGGTCAATGAAGCGAAGGTCGCAGCGATCCGCGCAGGGGTCTCCGCGGACTTCGGATCCAGGAAGGCGGCGTTTACGAAGGCTCTCAGGAACTATCTGGTTGCCTTTGGACATAGTGCTGTCTCGCCTGACAATCGAGATTCCGTGTCTCTCAACGAGCAGTACACGCCGATGCTGAACCAGAAGCGGCTACGCTCGCTTGGCTCTGCGAGCGATCAATCCCGACTTATTGCGGCTTACACCCTCGCATTGGCCAGCGCCTCGCACGACGTTCAGGGACTTCATCCAGGCTTGGTGGTGCTCGATGAGCCACTGCAACAAAATCCCGATCCCAAGCACCGCGAACGTTTCTTGTCCTTTCTGAGTAAAGAGCTAGCCAAGAAGGCTCCTTTTCAGACCCTCATTTTCACGAGTCTGCGGCAGGGAGAGATCAGTCAATTGCGCCGCGGTGGTGTTTCTGTCTTAACTCCAGAGGGAACGAAATTCCTTCAACTCACGACACCAACGCCCCTCACCAAGGCTTAGCCGTCAGCTCAACCGAAATGAACTAGGAGATTTGGTGCGGCTGATCATGAGGGCTGCCTCGAGGGCGCGTCTACCCACAACTCTGCGGAGTTGGGGCGGATCGCGGCGGGGAAGACGATCCGGTTGGCGGTTTCCCATCCACTCGTTTGCCTTCAAATTCAATCAGGTAGGCATCCATGGTTGTTCGAATGGGTTCTAACTACGTCGGGAGTACGGCGCCCGGTGGAACTGATGTGATTGAGGGGTGGAATGGGAAAGCTTATGCAAATTCGGAAGATAGAGATGGATGCGGATACTTCATTGGACCAAGCTGCGGATGCGCTGGAAGTGATTACGAATTGCAATTATCTGATTTGCGATGACGCGCACAATGCTGAGGCCGTCCGGGAGTTCGCGAACGATTCAGAGGGCGCAGTGAAGAAACTGGCAGAGGCGCTTCAATCGCTTGACGTCGTGAGAAGGCGATTCGACCCGGCTGCATAGGTGCCCCTTTCGATGAGCAAGCCAACTGGTAGAGAAGTGCAGCGACCGGAGACTTTGTTTCTGGTCGATACGCTGAACATGCTCGAGGCATTGGGGAATCTGAATCACCTGATCCAGTGTGACGTGGGGGATGCTGATGCAATCCACTCTTACGTCAGCCAGTCAGAGGATATTCTGCGTCGGCTTGCGGGTTTGGTGCGTGCGCGTCACAAAAAGTGAGTGATTGGACATCCGAGTTGAATGGCTTTGAGGCGCTCAGTTTTCGGTGGGGCGTTCGATGTGGTCGATGACGAGGAACTCGACTTGCTGCTTGGCGGGTTTGAGGTCGAGGCCGATGGCTTTGAGGACGTCGGACATGGCAGGGTTGGGGCTGGGGTCCGGTGAGGCGTCGGGTGTGGTGGATGGGCCGCGGTCCTGTTGGGGCTGGTGGATGTCAAACGTGTAGCGGCCGGTGAGGCCGGTTTTATCGACGATGGGCCGGTCGGATTTTTCGCTCAGCGCGGTGGCGAGCATCTGCATGGTGAGGTTCGACATGTGGATGAGGCCGTTGGGGCCGGGGCCGATGGTGCCGCCGTCGGGCAGGCTGAGGCCGGCGGGGCGAGGCTGGGCCGGTGTGGCTTGATCGGGCTTGGTCTGGTCGGGTGCGGTTGATGCCGGGGTGGTTTCGGCGAACTTGATGCCGCCTTTGGCGATGACCAGCTCGTAGACGGAGTTCTCTTTCATCTGGCGGTGGACGGCGAGCTTGAATCGGCTGGCGAACATGGACTGCAGCATCTGCTGCAGCATGGCTGGCTGGTTGCGTGGGTCGGTCCAGGCGGGGCGGTCTTCGTCGGCGATGCGGGCGTCGATGTCGTAGGTTTCGTGGAGGAGCCACTCGGGCATGTTGTCGATGCTGTTGAGGAACATGCCGCCGGCCTGTGGGGTGTAGGCGGTCATGAGGACGAGGGCGAGAGGGACATGGATGACTCGGAAGCCGTTGGGGGACGGCGTGAGGTTGGGCGGGCGGGAGCCGAGGGCGAGGTTGCGGCGGATGGAGATGACGTCAAACGCTTTGCCGGGCGCGGTGGGAGGCGCGGCGCTTTGCTGCGCGGCTGCGGGCATGGCGGCCGCTGCGACGGATAGGAGAAGGGACAACAGCGTGGTGCGGCGTGCGGGTGAGGTGCGCATGCGAGCGGGTTCTCCGGAGATCAGGGACGGTGGAAGGTACGTTGCGGCGCGGGCGGTGGTTCACTGGGCGGCGGTCTGCTTCAGTACAACGGCGGAGGACGCTGGAGGTTAACGGGCGCTATCGGCGGGAGGTGCGATGCCGGTGAGGATGGTGTCGAGGGTGGCTTGTGCGTCGCGGAGGGCCTGGCGGGAGTTGTCGAGGCGGCTAATCATGAGGGCTCCCTCGAGGGTGGCGATGAGGGTGTTGGCGATGCGGCGGGAGTCGGTGGACTTGTGGATCTCGCCGGTCTTGATGCCGGTTTCGACGATGCGGGCGAGGCGGGTGCGCCAGTCTTGAATGCCTTTGCGGGCGAGGTCGCGGAGGGTGGGGTTGCCGTCGTCGGAATCGATGGCGGTGTTCATGAGGGGGCAGCCGCCGGGGAGAGCGGACGGGGTTTCGACGAAGAGCTGGACAAAGTGTTTGAGTTTGTCGACGGCGTTGGGGATGTCGTCGAGGTGCTCGGTGCGGAGCTTGACGGTTTGCGCTAAGGCAAAGCGGAAGGCTTCGGCGGCGAGGTGCTCCTTGTTGGGGAAGTGGCGGTAGAGGCCACCTTTTTCGAGGCCGGTGGCCTGCATGAGGTCCTGCATGGAGCAGCCGGCGAAGCCACGCTGATTGAAGATGGGCGCGGCCTGGGCGATGATGCGCTGCCGGGTTGCTTCACCTTTTCGCATGGTTCACCTCGCGGGATCCAGCATATCGGAAAAAAAGACGCATCGGTCGCATTTCTGGAGAATCTGATGATAAAAGCGACTGATCGGTCGCTTTATCCTGATTGACCTGGAAAGGTGATCTTGTGGCGACTGCAATTGCTCCTCTGCCTGTGCCGGTTCGTGTGGCGACGCGAGGGATCAATCCGTGGGTGATTGCGCTGACGGTGACGCTGGCGACGTTTATGGAGCTGCTGGATACGTCGATTGCGAATGTGTCGCTGCCGTATATTGCGGGCGGGCTGGGGCGGTCATATGACGAGGTGACGTGGATTCTGACGACCTACCTGGTGGCGAATGCGGTGGTGCTGCCGATGTCGGCGTGGCTGAGCCGGGTGTTTGGGCGGAAGACGTATTACATGGCGTGTGTGGCGCTGTTTACGGCGACGTCGTTTCTGTGCGGCATTGCGCCGACGCTCGGAATCATGCTGATTGCGCGGGTGATGCAAGGAGTGGGAGGCGGCGGGCTGGCTCCGGTGGAACAGGCGATTCTGGTGGACACGTTTCCGCCGGAGAAGCGGGCATCGGCGTTTGCGCTGTACACGGTGGCGATTGTGACGGCTCCGGCGATTGGGCCGGTGCTGGGTGGATGGGTGACGGATAACTACAACTGGCGGTGGGTGTTTCTGATTAACATTCCGGTGGGGCTGTTGAGCCTGTTTTTGACGAGCCGGTTTGTGCACGATCCGCCCGCGTTCGCGGAGGAGCGCAAGACGATCCGCGATGCACGTGGGAAGTTGAACGTAGACAGCGTGGGGATTGCGCTGATCGCGGTGGGATCAGGTGCGCTGGAGGTATTGCTGGATCGCGGTCAGATTCAGGATTGGTTCGGGTCGCCGCTGATCTGCTGGCTGTTTGGGATTGGGGTGGGATGCCTGTCGGCAGCGGTGTGGTGGGAGTTGCGGCAGACGGATCCGGTGATCGATTTCCGGATGTTGAAGGTGCGGAATTTTGCCGTGGCGAATGTTTTCTATTTTGTGTTCGGATTCGGGCTGTTTGCGAGCACGACGATGATTCCGCAGATGCTGCAGCAGCTGTATGGGTATCGCGCGATCGATGCGGGGCTGGTGCTGGGGCCGGGGGCCTTTGTGATTACGCTGCTGGCGCCGGTGGGAGCACAGCTGGTGCAGCGTAAGATTGTGCATCCGCGGGTGCTGCTGTTTGGGGCGATTGTGGTCGTGGGCTTGTCGATGCTGCACTACAGCCACATGAATCTACAGACGGACTACAGCCACTATGCGTGGGCGCGCGCGTTTCAGGGGCTGGGTTATGCGTTCTTCTTTGTGCCGCTGACGGTGCTGGCCTACTCGCAGCTGAAGCCGGACCAGAATAATAAGGCGTCGTCGCTGACGAACTTCTTTCGCAACTGGGGAGGAAGTTTCGGGATTGCGTTTATTACGACGATGGCGGACCGGCGGCAGGACTTTCACCAGTCGAGGGTGGGAGGAGGTCTGACGGCCTCGAATCTGCGGCTGCAGGAAGGGATCGGGCAGACCGCGTCGTTTCTGCAGGCGCATGGGTATTCGGCGGCGGATGCGATGCGGGCTGCGACGCTGCGGTATTACAACCAACTGGGCGCGCAGACGCACCTGCTGGCGTTCATGGATTGCTTCCACATCCTCGGCGTGGTGACGCTGGTGGCCGCTCCGCTGGTGTGGCTGACCAGGAACTTCGCTGTGGGAGGGAAGGCGCCGGAGGGACATTGATGGAAGGTAGGTTGCGGCGGCGGTTCCGGTGTGGGGGTACCCCCCGGTGTCTACCCCGATTTTATTGCAGGGGTTGAACTTAGCGGAGGGGAGTCACTTTTTTGACATCCCCTGTTACCAGTGGTGGGTACCTGACGGGGGATGGGTTCGCGGCGCGGGCGAACGGACTGCGCGAGCTGACAAAGAACGGCTGAGGCTGGACGTGAGTCCTCGGACCTGGGTCCGGTTGGGCGGGTGGAGGTCCTGCGGCTGCTCGCCTGAAACGGGCGGTGGCGCGCACGACGGTGCTCTCCGTTGCTCCTCTTTTAATTGTACGGGGTGTGTCAAGAGGGGCATGGGAAGTGTTCTGCGAGGATTAAGTGCAGTGGGACGTACGTTGCGGTGGTGGGAACGGTTCCCCTGTGGGGCGGGGACGACTGAAGGGTTGTCTCAGGTACAACGGCCAAGTGCGGCAGAGGTTAACGTGCTGGTGAAACGTGCATTCGGCCGGGCACCTGCCTCGAATTCTGTGTTTGAATTCGTGTTCAGCGTCTAGAATCCGGACATGCCATCTAAGAAGAGCACTAGGGCTGAACGTAAACCGCGTAGAGAGCGTAAGTTCCCGGTCATCACCTTTGAAGAAGCCCTCGTTCTAGGGACTGCAATACAAGAGCATGCCGGGGGCCAGAAAGTCAGGCGCCTAACGCTCTTCGAGAAGCTTAATCAGTCGCCCGATAGTAACGAGACTCGCCGCCTAATCACCGCCTCAAATCAGTATGGTGTGACCAAGGGTAGTTACAACGCTGAGTATCTGGAACTTACACCCGCCGGCATAGAGGCGACTGGCGATGACATTCCGATTGCCAAGCAGATATCTGCGCGCTTTGATCTTGCTATTAAGCGGATTCCCCCGTTTTGCGCACTCTACGAAAAGCTCCAAGGGAATAAGCTTCCTGCTCGCGAAGTTATGATGGACTACTTTGCGGAAGAAGAGCTGCCAGTTGAGGACAGAGCGGAGTGTGTTGACACGTTCGTTCTTAACGCCACATTTTTGAGACTTTTGCGGACCATTTCAGGGTCGCAACGTTTGGTCCCTATCGAACAGGTGCTCGAAGAGGGTGCTCCTGTCAGGCATGCAAGCGAAACAGGGGACGCGGAAGTCACGTCCGCGGTGATCATTGAGTCCGTGGTCCAAGAATCGGAAGAGGATTACGCGAAAATCTGCTTCTTCGTCACACCAATCGGCGAACCGGGATCTGAGCAGCGGAGACACGCGGATTTTATGTTGGAATACGTTATCCGGCCATCGCTCAAGGAGTTTGGGCTGACTGTGATTCGTGCTGACCAGATGAGCAAACCGGGTATGATCGGCAAGCAAATAATCGAACATATCCTCCGGTCACGTCTCGTCGTGGCCGATTTGTCGTTCCATAATCCGAATGTTTTTTATGAGCTTTGCCTTCGACACACGACACGACTGCCAACTGTGCAGTTAAAAAGGGAAGTTGATTCGATTCCGTTCGACCTGAATCAATATCGAACCATTTCGATCGAGACCCGCGATCCGTATACTTTGTTGCCCAAGATTCAGACCTACATCGCTGAAGTTACTAGTCAGGTTCGTCGGGCGCTCGCAAACGCCGAGTCAGGAGACAATCCCATCTCGCTCTATTATCCGAACGCGAAACTCGTCTTGGATCAGAAGAAGTAAACCTGACTGAACCTAATGAGAAGAATGCGGCTACAAGATGAGTTCGTGGCGTGGCAGTGAGAAATCGAGCATAGGAATTGAGCTTTTCCTCGCTTTTCTATTTCGCCGCTTGGCCAGCTAACTAGCTCGGTATTTAGCTAATAGTCCGTGCAGAGGCTTCTACGAAAGGTGAGAATTATATGGACGAAGCAGAGATTCGCGCCGAGATTGAGCGGCGACGGAAACGGGCCGTAGACCTAAAGCTGCGGGAGACTGTTTGGAACATCTATTCCAGCCAATTTCAGTACATGGACGATTACCTCAAGAAGGAGCCCGACTCGATTCTTCCGGAAATTAAGAATAGTCTGCGGCGTTTGAACGGCACCAACGAGTTCGACTATGGGGGTTCGCATTTTGGTCTCAGATGTGTACCGGGAAAGACAGAAAGGGACGGGCGCGGATTCGACCAGACCGAGACGACCCAGATGACGCTGAGCTTGTCTGTCGATGGCAACAGTGCTTTCGAATTCGAGATGCGGAAGTCGGTAATCTACGGCGAGGAGATGCCTTCTTTCAGCGAGTATATGGGAGCAGTGAAGGCATTTATAGAAGGTCCTTGGGTGGGACAAATAAGCGATTTGCTGCGGTCCATGAGGGCGTATAAGCAGGAATACTGGAAAAAGAAGAATGCGCCGCGCGAAGCTCAGCGATTGAAACAAGACATGAAGAGTTTCGGTTTGGGGTGAACGTGACTAAAACGATCTCTACCGAAGGTGCGCTGAAGTATGTTATCGAGCTCAGGGACAGATATGACGGACCTGATCGCGAATCATATGTGGCCGAGATAGATCGATTCATCGACGAATTCCGTAAGCAACGTGGTCCTGAGATCGGGCTAGAAACGGCGATGGAGCTATTGAGGGATCTCGAGCGCCGATTTGGCCCGCAGTAGGCGCGTAGCTCCCTGTTGTTATCGACGAGTTACGGCGATAACCAATCGCGATCGGGCTTGGCCAGTTGCCTAGCGTTGTTGTACGCCATGTCCAGCGTCAGGCAGGTAGCGGCTCGATAGAAGTCCGCAAATCGCTCGACAACCAAGGCAAGATCGGCACACGTCGGGTCTGTGAGCGTGAGCGGCAAGAGGAGTTGGACTGCGCCTTGGTAATACTGAGGAACTGCGGTCTTGTAATTGCGACGAACGCGTTCCCTGGCCGAATCTATCGCGCCCTTCAATAGATTCTGCAATTCGAACGGGCTGCGCCCCTGAAGATTAGTTGGGAATCGCGCGATGTTCTCCGAGACAACATGCTCGACATTAACTCGCAACTCCTTACGTGTATCAAAGACTAGTGCCGACGGGTCTTCGAAGTAGTGAGCGATGTCCGGGAGAGATGAAAATCTGTTCATCTCCCACTCGCCTTTCCGCGCGAATTTCAGGAAATGCCAATAGGCTTCCACATCACTCAACATGTTCTTGGACAACAGCATGAAGATCGGTTCCTGCGAGCGGGTGATCAGCCCTGTGTTCCAGCAGCAAAAAGCCTCGTCCGGCGTGATGTTGATCTTCCTCTCTTCCGCAACTCTTCGATACGTATAGGTCAGATAGTTTCTGAGGATGGGGTGAGGGTGGGAAGAAGGTGCGTGCTTGTAGCCCCAATCCTCCTGTTCGGCGATTCCGGCTAAGACTTCTATGTGATCGGCGAACTTCGGCATCATTGCAAACTCGCTAAAGTGTTCAGGAAAATCATATGGAGCATGCTTACTCATCGGCTTCGAATCTCTCCTTTGAACGCGAACGACAATGGTATCCGATTGCCGAGTGGCGGCAATCCTGATGAAGCACGTTTAGCTGTTGGCGGGGCATGCTATGATTGGCTGCTTTTTTCAGGAAGATAAAAGGAGCGTTCATGCTACCCGGTTATATCTCGAAGGCAGTGCCGAACCCGGTTACGAATCGTGCGCCGTGGTACAAGAACATCGCTCCGACGTATGCGGGGATCTTTCTATGGGTGGTGTTCTACCGGGAGATTGCGGGCGGAACGCTGGACCGAGCCGGGCTGGGGCTTTCGCTGCTGGCGCTGCTGGTGGCGGGCGTGATCAGCTATGCGCTGTTCTATTACGTTCCGGCGCTGCTGGGGCTGAAGACCGGGTATCCGCTGTACGTGGTGGGCAGTTCCACGTTTGGGACGGCGGGCGGGTATGTGATGCCGGGCCTGTTGATGGGCGTGCTGCAGGTGGGCTGGATGTCAGTGAACGCGTATGTTTCGGCCAGCTTTATTCTGTCGGCGTTTGGGTCGAAGGCGGGGCCGGGGACGCTGCCGTTTACGGTGATTGCGGCGGTGTGGGCGCTGGCGCTGGGATTTGTAGGCGCGAAGGGGATCCAGTACGTCGGCCGGTTTGCGCTGTATCTGAATATGGTGCCGCTGCTGATGATTATCATCGTTGCCGCGAAGACGGGCGGCTCCGCGTTCCAGTATGTGCCGGAGCATCCGGCGCCGTACGTGGGCTTTATGACCATGGTGCAGGTGGTGGTCGGCTTCTTTGCGACGGCGGGCGCGGCGGGTGTGGACTTTGGGATGGGCGCTCGCGATGAAGGCGACGTGAAGTGGGGCGGGCTGGTGGGGATTCTGCTGGCGGCGGTGATTGCGGGCGGCCTGCCGCTGATCTCGGTGGCCGGGGCGCATGTGAGTTTTGGCGTGACGGACTACCACTTCGATTCGGCAATTGCGCAGACGGGCGGGTTCGCTTCGATTGCGTTCCTGCTGTTCGCGATCGCGTCGATTGTGTCGATGTGCTTCTCGTCGTTTATCGCGGGCAATAGCCTAGCAACGATGATTCCGGGTGTGCCACGCATTACCTCGACGATGGTGGGAGCGGTGGTCGCGGCGATTCTCGCGATTACCGGAGTGGCCGCGAACCTGGTGGGGCTGTTCACGATTATCGGCGCATCGTTTGGGCCGATCATCGGGGCGATGGTCGCGGACTGGCTGCTCAGCGGCAAGAAGTGGGCCGGCCCGCGAGCGGGCATCAACATCGCGGGATATGGCGCGTGGGCGGTGGGCTTCGTGATCGGCATCCTGCCGTTCCTGCCGATCAGCGATGCGGCGAAGGCGTATGCCCAGCCTGCGGCGCTGTACAGCTTTGTCGCCGGATTCATCGTGTACCTGGTGCTGGCCAAGGCTGGGTTGCAGCCCAAGACGGAGCCGGTGAAGGTGCTGGCCGCGGAAGGTGTCGCCGGAGATTAGGCCACGCTTCGAGGATTTACTTCAGGGCGAGCGGGTGTTTGGATTCGCGTCCGCTGAACTTGCTGACAGGAAACCTGCAGCCGGGATGGCTTTGCAGGTGTTCGATGTGAGCGCGCGAGCCGGTGCTGGATTCTTTGAGCGCCTGCACCGGGCCGTGGCAGTATTTGCAGCGCATCAGCTGGTCGCGCTCGGTGAGGGCTTCGAAGATGGTGCAGGGCAGCCAGCGACCGCGCACTTTGACCTCGCACTCCGTCATTACCGGCGGCTTCTTTTTGGGAGCCATTGACTAGTGAGATGCTGCTGAGCGTGGTGCGGGCGGGTCGTTGTGGGCGAGGTGATGGCTAGGCCTTCGTTGACTCGGCTAGATCCGCATGGGTGTGGCGGCCGGGGTGGAGAGGGAGCGGCGCGGTGGCCCCGTCCGCGGTGTTGCCGGCGACCAGCAGGGCGGAGGCGGCGATGACCCAGGTGATGAGGAAGGCGGTGAGGGGAAAGCGCGCTCCGTGCGGGGCTGTGGGCGTCTTGGGTGGGCCGAACCAGGTATTGGGACCCCAGACGAGGAAGGCGAACAGGGTGAGCATGGCGGTTTCGATGAGGGCGGCGAGGCGCGGCCAGAGCGCGAGCAGGATGGCGAGTCCGCAGGCCATCTGCGCAACTCCGGTGAGGTAGCCAAGGCCCATGCGGTAGGGCAGCCACGCGGGAACGAGAAACGCGGTGGGCTTGGGATAGAAGATGTGTGAGAGGCCGACGGGAAGCACGGCGAGCGCGAAGAGGATTTGCGCGAGGCGAAAGCCGCTGGGGCCGGTCATGTGGGAGAAGAAGGGCACGTTCTCCAGGCGCGAGAGGCGCGCGAACACAACCCACCCGCCGGCGACCAGCATGGCGACTTCGCCGATACCGAGCCAGACGGCTTCCATTTTCGGCATGGCAAGGATGCTGGGAATTTTGAGAGACAGCCAGGCGAGAAGAAAGACAAACAGGGCTCGGGCGGCGAGGGCGGCGGTGGCGCGGAAGTGCAATGCCATGCTGACGGCGACCATGAAGACGCCGCAGGCTATGGCGACCAGGCCGCGGCCGGGAAATGCGGGGACGGGCTGCCAGCTGTAGGCGAAATCTCGATAGAGGATGGAGAGCACGCCGAGCGCGGCGAGGCCTAGGGATAGAAGAGACAACCCGGGCTGGGTCTCGCGAATGGCTTCCGAGGATTGTTCCGTCATGTGGGTGTGCTCCATGAGAATTTGCGGTCAGGCGACCAGCTGGCCGAGGCTGGAGAGGGTGCGATCGGCTCCGGGACCAAGACGCTTTCGGTCGGCGAGGTGGGTGAGGTAGGCGGCGAAGATGAGGCAGGCGCCGATGGCGGTGATGTTGTAGACGGCTGCGCCCCAGGTGGGCAGATTATGCAGGCGGGTGAAGATCGGCGGTATCTCAACGGTCGGCTCAAACAAGAAGAGCATCAAGGCGAGAAGCTTGAGCGCGAGGACATCGAGCTTGCCGGAGCAGATGGCGCATCCGGCGAGGATGAAGGCGACTCCGGTGAATGCGGCCCAGAATGTTGCAAAGGGCATCCAGTGCGGGACGATGCTCGCGAAGCCGCGTAGGCCGATGAGGTGCAATATGCCGAAGATGACCGGCGGCAAGCCGAGCATCCAGCGAGTGGTAGTGGCTGCGCGTTTTTGCGCGATGGAGTCGGGCGAGGCAGCCCAGAAGAGAAGGACCGCCGGAGCGATCAGCATGAGCTGTTGCGCGAGTCCGAAGAGGGCGCCGAATACGAGTTTGATGCGCGGGCCGGGTGCGTGAAGTCCGGGATTGAACCGGGCCATCCAGAACGCGACACAGACGAGGTAGGCGAGGGCAGATGCCGCGGCTGCGATCTTCTGCGTACGCGGGAACAGAATGGCAACGCCTGCTGCAATGAGCCAGACGCCGAGGACGTAGGCGAGAAGGTGTTGCGCAGGAAGACCGAGGCCCAGAGACTGGATGGGCTGATGCGACGCGTCGAAGCCACCCCAGGCGAGATTGAGAATGCCGGTGAGAATGGTGCCTAAGCCATAGAACCAGATCCCTAGTTTCATCAGTGCTTCCATCCGCCTCTCCGGAAAGCTCGAGTTCAAAGCACGCGGCAACGCTTTCCCGATTTCAGGACTGATAGTATGGCGGCATTGGTTCACCGAACAGTGCCATTTTCGCGAAATAGATTGGGCCATTGAGGAATGCCGAAAGCTATCAGCTCGTTTGAGCTCACGCTGAAGAGCCGGTCGCGGCAGCAGACGCTGACCAGCTGGCTGTACGGGGAACTGCGCTCCGCCATTCTGGATGGGCGGCTGGCGCCGGAGACCAGGCTGCCGGCCTCGAGAGATTTTGCCCGGCAGTATGAACTGTCGCGGGGCACGGTGGTGAGTGTGCTCGAGCGTTTGCAGGACGAGGGGTACGTTACCTCGCGCGTGGGATTCGGGACGGTGGTGAACCGGGTGGAAGCGCCGCGTCCGGCGCGTCCGGCGGCTGCGACACCGGCGTACATTCGCCGCATTGTTGCGACCAATAAGCGGCCGCAGCCCTGGCTCGATGGGGCGTTTGCCCGGGGAGTGCGGCCCTTTCTGATTGGGGTTCCGGCGATGGAGGAATTCCCCGCGGAGATCTGGGGACAGCTGGCGGCGAACCGGGCGCGCCGCTTCCGCTCATGGCTGAAGGGCGCGATCGACCGGCGCGGGTATGAGCCGCTGCGCAGCGCCATCGCCGACTATCTGCGGACCTCTCGCGGAGTGCGATGCCGTGCGGAACAGATCGTTCTGGTGTCGGGGATACAGCAGGGGCTCGACCTGCTGGCGAGGCTGCTCGTGAAAAAGGGCGATGCGATATGGATGGAAGACCCTGGATATTTTGGAGCGAGGATCGCCTTTGAACATGCCGGTGCGCGGCTGAAGCCTGTGCCCGTGGATGAGGAAGGGCTGTCGGTTGCCGCCGGAGTGAAGCTGTATCCCGATGCGAAGGGCGCTTACGTGACGCCGGCGCACCAGTTTCCGCTGGGGTCAACGATGTCGCTGGAGCGGCGGATGGCGCTGCTGGGATGGGCTGCACGCGCGGGCGCGTTTGTGATCGAAGACGACTATGACAGTGAATACAGGTTTGAGGGGCCACCGGTTCCTGCGCTGCAAAGCCTGGACAATCACTCGAGCGTGGTGTTCCTGGGCTCGTTCAGCAAGACGATGTTTCCGTCCCTTCGCGTGGGCTACGTGGTGCTGCCTCCAGGTTTGGTCGAGCCGTTCGTGGCGCTGCGTTATCGCACCGATTTTCGGAATTCGTGCTTTGACCAGGCAGTGCTTTGCGACTTCATCGCAGAGGGGCATCTGGCGCGTCATCTGCGCAGGATGCGGACGCTGTATGGAGAGCGCCTGGAAATTCTGATCGATGGCGCGAAGCAGCACCTGGACGGGGTGTTGGAGGTTTCGAACGTGAGGGCAGGGCTCTACACGATCGGGTATCTGAAGAATGGAATGAGCTCGCGGCAGGCGGAGGAGTTGGCGGCGGCGGAGGGAGTTGAGGTTTTCGGCGCGGATCGATGCACGCTGCGGCGTCCGGATCCGAAGGCGTTGCTGTTCGGGTTTGGAGGGTTTGACGAGCTTGCGATCCGGCAAGGACTGATGCGGCTGGCCAACGCGCTGGGCAGCCGGAGTTCCGGACGCTGAGACAGGTTCCGCAAACGAATTATTGGAACGAGACGCGGTAGAGATTTCTGTGGCTGGTGGTGTTACGCCCAGGCGTAGTGCTGGGGATCTTGAAGGAGGATCCACTGTCAGGATTGCCAGGGGTTTACGCCTCTGATAGATTTGCGACCACCCGATAGCGGTCAATCAGAAGGACCTAAGAGTCGCCGATGTCCATCGCAAGCCGGCAACTGAAGATCGACGACCGCAGCGTCTCAGGCGTCACTCGCCGTTCTATGCTGCGCGGAGCCGCCCTTGGAATGGCCGCTCTGGCGACGGGTGCTGAGCCGCTGCTGGCCGACCCCAAATCGAAGCCTCCGAATATTGTTTTCATTCTCGCCGATGACCTTGGTTATGCCGATGTGGCGTGCTATGGACGACCCGATCTCCACACGCCCAACATCGATGCACTCGCAGCCGGCGGGGTGCGCTTTCTGCAGGCCTATGCCAATTCCGCGGTTTGTTCAGCGACACGCACTGCCCTGATCACGGGCCGCTACCAGGACAGACTCTCTGTCGGTCTGGATGAGCCCTTGACTGAACGCGATGTCGGACTCCCATCAGAGGTGCCTACGTTGCCGTCGCTGCTGAAGAAGGCGGGGTATGGCACGACCCTGGTGGGAAAGTGGCATCTGGGATCGTTGCCGAAATATGGACCGCTGCTGAGCGGATATGACCATTTTTATGGCTTTCTCGGCGGCGCTTCCGACTATTACGCGCACCCGCGTTTGTATGAGGATCACGTTCGCGTTGATGAGGCCGGCTACCTGACCGAACTGCTCGGCAACCACGCCGTCGACGTCGTGAACGGCTACGCACGCTCCGGCCAACCGTTTCTACTGAGTCTCCATTTCAACGCGCCGCATTGGCCGTGGGAACCGCCGGGAGATGATTCCGAATCGAAGCGGCTCGGGGGCCGCAATCTGAACGATTTCGACGGCGGCAGTCAGAAGGTTTATCAACAGATGATTGAGGCGCTCGATCTGCAGATCGGGCGGGTCGTCGCGGCGATCCATGCCAACCACCTGACTGAGAACACCATCGTTATTTTCACCAGCGATAACGGGGGAGAAAGGTTTGCCGACACCTGGCCGTTCACAGGGAGGAAGACTGAGTTGCTCGAAGGCGGCTTGCGGATTCCGGCGATCCTGTCGTGGCCTGCGCAGGTCCCGCGGAACCGCACCACGAATCAGGTGGCCATCAGTATGGATTGGCTTCCGACACTGCTCACCGCCGCCGGCGCACCGCATGATCCTGCGTATCCGCCCGACGGCATCGATTTGCTTCCGTCCATCATCGGGAAGGCAGGGATGGTGGAACGGAAGCTGTTTTGGCGCTACAAGGGGAATGCGCAGCGCGCGGCTCGAGACGGGGATTACAAGTTTCTGAAGATGCTCGACAACACGTTCCTCTTCAACGTGGTCGACGATCCCATGGAGCGGGCCAACCTGAAGGAGCGGCACAAAGACATCTATGACCGCTTGGTCGCTGAGTGGTTTGCATGGAACGCCACGATGCTGCCGGAGATCGATGAGAGCTTCACCGATACATTTAGTGGGGACCAACTCGCCGACCACATCGGCCTGGCAGGATCAAGCAGCAAAGCTGATAACCCAACGGCTCAACCCAGCCCTGCGGTCAAGCCTCACTAAGGTCAACCTGTTTGGCCATGGAGCTGACGGCCGCAAGCAGCCGCCCGAATGTACTTCAGGACCCGGATTGAGGAGCAGGTGCTGAAGAACAAGTTCGAGGCGTACTGACCCACCCCCTGGTATCTACCCCGGTTTTGTTGCAGGGGTTGAGGTTAGCGGAGGGGAGTCACTCGCTCGACATCCCCTGGTTACGGCTGAGTGATGCCCGATGGGGGAGGGGGTTGCGGAGTGCGCGCGGTGTCGAGTTGGCAAAGAACGTCTGGGTCTGGACCTGGGTCCGGCTCGCAGCAAAGGCAAATAAAAGCAGATTCCCTTCGGGAATGACAACCAAAAGACAAATGCAAATGCAGGGGCGGGTGGAGGTCCTGCGGCTGCTCGCCTGGAAAATGGGCGGTGGCGCGCACGACGGTGCTCCGTTTGCTCCTTCTTTAATTGTATGGGGCGTGTCAAGAGGCAGTGATTAGGAATTAGGGAACAGGATGCGGTGGGAGCGGGTGTGGCTTCACAGCATTTGCAACGGAACTTTGCGCCGGGGTGGGGGGAAGGCGCGGTCCAGCTCGGCGGAATCCGCTTCTGTGAGCCGGAGGCTGAGGGCGCTGCGGTTCTCGCGGACGTGATTGGGATCGCCTGTGCGGGGAATGGCTATGATTCCTTCGAGCCGCAGCACCCAGGCAAGAGCCACCTGCGCCGGGGTCGCGCGGTGTCGTTCCGCTACCTTTTGCAGCGCATGATGTCCGAGCATTCGTCCTTGCTCGATCGGCGAATAGGCCATGAGCGGTATACGACGCTGATGACACCAGGGCAGCAGGTCATGTTCGATGCCGCGGCGTGTGAGGTTATAGAGCACCTGGTCGGTTGCGACCTCCGATCCGCCGGGAAGACCGACTAACTCATTCATGTCGGAAACATCGAAGTTGCTGACACCCCAATGCCGAATCTTGCCCGCCTGCAAAAGGGATTGGAAGCCCTCGATGGTTTCCTCCAGTGCGTGGCTGCTTCTCCAATGCAGGAGATACAGGTCCAGCCTGTCTGTTCCCAGCCGACGCAGGCTGCGTTCGCAGGCCGCGATGGTGCCGCGCCTCGTTGCATTTTGCGGCAGGACCTTGCTTACCAGGAAGACTTCATCGCGGTGGTCGGCAACTGCCTCACCGACGAGTTCTTCGGACGCGCCATCGCCGTACATTTCGGCCGTGTCGATCAAGGTCATGCCAAGGTCGAGGCCTGTGCGCAACGCCGCGATCTCGTCCCTGCGGCGTCCTGGATTTTCCCCGAGCTGCCATGTGCCTTGCCCCAGTATGGGGACGGATTCTCCCGAGCGAAGTTGGGTGGTGCGAATGGCAGCTTGTGTTTTCATGGTGCTGTTCTCGCTTTCTGGCGAGGCTCGGCGATGAAGGATGGATGCCGGCTGTTCTGCCCGTGCTCTGGAACTCAGATCGCCAACGACTCACGTCCTGGCCCACAGTCGTGTTGTTGCGAGATTCGCCGCGATCTATTCGGCTAGAAGTTCGTAGACGCGCCCGCGAGGGCGTGACCTCTCACCGTATCTGGACGTGCCCTGGTGGAATTACGTTGCTCTCGGATTTCATCTTGCACAAGGACGGGAACGGCGGAGGATGAGAGCCCCACTTCTCGTTTGTCGAATTCTGAACGACACCCGGACCCGGCAACGGAGCTTGACTCTCTCGCACTCCATAGCGCGATCCGTCGCTGCCCGGTATAAGGGTCGCATGAAGATTCGGGGGGCAGCATGGATGGGGGCGGCAGTCGTGGTGGGGTCGGCATTTCTGCTGCGCCGGGCGTGGGGGGCCACGCAACTGCCGCTGCCGACCGTAGCCCATGTGGACCTCGACCGCTATGCGGGCCGCTGGTTTGAGATCGCGCGCCTGCCGCTCTATTGGGAGCGCAAGTGTGCCGGAGAGGTGACGGCGACCTATACGCTGCGCCCGGACGGAACCGTCGATGTTCTGAACCAGTGCCGCAAAGCCGATGGAACGATGACGAGCTCACACGGAAGCGCGAGGCCTGAGCGGGGCGACGCTTCGAACTCCAGGTTGAAGGTGACCTTCTTCCGGCCGTTCTATGGCGATTATTGGATCATCGATCTCGACCCCGAATACCGGTGGGTGCTGGTCGGTACACCCAACCGAAAGTATCTGTGGGTGCTCAGCAGAACGCCAACGCTCGAGCACGAGGTGCTCGAGCGGCTGCTGCAACGTGCGAGGGAACTGGGCTTCAGAACCGGCGAGATGATCTTCACCCGGCAGGTTGCGCAGGAGCAATAGTTTGTCTGGCGCATCGCAGGGAACAGCTTCTGCAGACGGTATCTCTGAGGACTCACACTCATTTGAGCGTCAGTCGATTTCTTCGAAGAGAGCGACCGAGACTTCCGCAATATTCAATGAGCTCGCGATAAGCATTGACCACCTCTGCGGCACGATGGGATGATAAGGGCGCCATGTGCTTCTTCAAGAGCTAATCCGGACAGAGCCTGAGGTAGGCCACGACCACGCAGTCGCGTGTTCCCCTGCTTCAAATCTGGCATCGAGCAGGGCGTATAGCGCCGCTCATTTACCGGTTTAGCAAATTGGAGAAGTTATGTCCTGGTCTGAACGTTATGTTCAGGATCACAGGGCTCAGACAGACCGCGCCATCCATCGCGCATGTGCATGTCTCGCCTCGGATCCGAACACATTTAATAAATTTCAAGAGATACTGATTTGCGCACGCCGACGAGCACCACGCTTGTTTGAAGCGCCTGTCACTCGCGATCATCACCTTGGGATCGAAGCCCTTGTTCACCTAGCGCGATTTCGAAGTGCACACATTCGCTCAATCGCCGATTGGACGGGCACGACGGCGTCCTGGCGGTCAGTCGTATCTTCTTTGGCACATCACCTGACTTGCAGTTACCGAGTCCCAACGTTTATGGCATCAGTCTGGCATGCCGGTGACTCTGACGGCGACAGGAAACGTGCTTGGGTGACCGCACATTCGCGCGGCGCAAGCTTCCGATCACTCGATCTGCCATTCACGATGACCCGGAAGATGGAACGCATCTTCTTGGCGTCGCAGGACCATCTAGCGCTTGAGGCAGCCCTCCGCAGAGCGGAACTACTTGCTCTTGATGTGCCCATAAACTTTGTGAACGCAATCCTCTCCACCCGGCTAGCGACAGACTTGCAGAACGGCGATTTCTGGCGGACCGTTTGGATGTTCCTTGTCGCTCATGCGAAAGACATTGATCCTGCGCAGATTGGCCCTATGATCGACTATATTCAGGCCGTCCGGCACGATCACATCGTTATTGAGACGCAGGGTGGCATTACGGAGATCGCTCCTCCTCAGCCAGGCTTTTCGATCAAAGGCCGCACTGTGCGTTCTATGCTGCGACAGATGCAGGAGTGGCATCGAAGTCTTGGCGGGGCTTACACTGCCGGCACTTTCTCCTGGGCACGATCACCCTTCAAACCCTGGCTAATAGAAGAGTCTAAGCGTGACGAAGAAGAGGTGCCAAAGCGCTGGCATATGGTGGAACTGACCAATAGCGCTGAACTACGCCAGGAAGGCGTGGCGCTGCAGCACTGTGTCAGTCGTTACGCTCACCTTTGTTACCGTGGCAACTCAAGTATTTGGTCGCTTCGCTTGTGGCGAAGTGAGAAGAGCCGACCGGTGCTCACGGTCGAAATAGATCTAAGGAAACGTGCAGTGGTTCAGGCGCGAGGTATGGCTAACCGTTCAGCATCAGGCAAACCGCGTCGACTTCTTAATGAATGGGCTATCCGAGAGGGACTGCAGATGGCTATCTAAATAAAGTACGCACTGATAGCTATCGATAAGTCGGCTTGTCGGAAGGCAGCTTGTGGTCTGGGGTCATCGTGGGCTGCCTGGCGTGTTAAACTTTGGCGGCCTCCCTTCCATTGAATCCAGAATCCGGAGCGGTACGATGGCTCGTCTTGTTTTCCGCCTTTTTGCGTTTGCGGCTGCGACTGCTTCCTGCCTTGCGGCGGATCGGGTGGTCTATACCCGCATCGGTCCGACGCAGTCCACGCTTTTT